>Ga0210409_10003707_pt1 | contig 16842 bp, 13 predicted proteins | sample IncBWH17MmetaG_FD_161649 | JGI IMG/M metagenome (GOLD analysis project Ga0210409, IMG submission 161649) | Forest soil microbial communities from Barre Woods Harvard Forest LTER site, Petersham, Massachusetts, United States - Inc-BW-H-17-M | ecosystem: Environmental > Terrestrial > Soil >...
AATTGGCGATGCGCCCCGCGACCGAGCTTACGTTGATAATGCATCCGCTCTTCCGTTTACGCATATCCGGCACAACCGCCTGCATGCAACGCAATGCCCCAAAATAATTGGTCTCCATCACCGCGCGGAATTCTGCCAACGCAGTTTCTTCCACTGACCCATTCCCCTCGACGCCCGCGTTATTAACCAACACGTCGATGTGGCCGGCGTCCTTTTGTATATTCGCAATCGCGGTTTTCACCGAACTGTCCGAATCAACGTCCATCACCGAGATCTCGATGGGGAGTTTCTCCTGGGCTGCTCTCTCGCCGAGTTCCGGCGATCGTGTTGGATTGCGCATGGTGGCGTACACATGGTGGCCCTTCCGGCCAAGAGCAAGTGCGGTCGCCAGTCCAATTCCCGAGCTGGTCCCTGTGACGAGTACCGACGCCATGGTGGGCCTGCCTTTCAGGTTGACGCCAGCCAGCAGTGTACACCCGAGACCTTCGCCGATTCCCGCACCCGATGCCCCGGACGCCGCGTCCGGGGCCGAAGCGAGCTTTACGAATTCCGATCAGGCACGTCTTTAGCGCTGCCGCTGCTACTTCTGATCCGCTTTCTTTTCCGCTGCCTTCTTCTGCGCCTCCACGGTCCAGGGTGGGACGATGCCATTCACGCGCGCGTACGCCACAAGCTGCCCAAGGTGCTCGTGCGCATCCGCGACCAGAATGTAAACCACGTCCCCCGCATTCGCCTGCGGACCCAGCTTCGGCAGTAGCTTGGCAAAATCCGCGTTGCTCATGCCGTTAATCGTCTTCTGCGCGAACTCCCATGACTTGTTCAATTCCTCGACGATCCCGGCTTTATCGGTCGTGGATTTTTCAAACGTCTTCCCGTCGAATCCAACCGGTGGCGTGGTTCCCATGAGCGCCAGAATCCCGTAGCGCTCGCCCGCGATGTGCAGAAACACTTCCGAGAAAGACCGCGAGTCCGCTGACGGACGCCACGTGAATTTGTCGGCCGGAAGCGCATTTGCGAGGTCCACAAACTTCTTCTGCACCGCCTGCAGATCAAACAAAGACTGTCCCTTCATGTCATAACTGGGAGCAGTGTGGTCAGCAGCAGTGTCCGAATTCTGCGCCGAAACCTCGACCGTCCAAACACCGGCACTCATCAAGAAAAACAAAACTGCCAGTAACAGTTTGTTCATGGTTTCATCCTCCTCAGAGAAGTCGCTGGTCCGCTTAGACGAGCATTCCAAGAAAACGGCCCTCACCGGCACACAAGTTTTTCAAGGATTTCGAAGAAGATCGCCCAAGCTGAGAGCTTGGCCCCGGACAGTTTCCTAACAGCGGTCGCGCGAGGTATGATTGTGCGCTCGCTGTAGTCCGGGAAATCTCGTCGCTGCCCCTGAAGTTCCACCGTCAACTGCGGCCATTTCCTCGGAGGTACCTATGGAAGTAAAGAAAGCCTCTCCCTCCGCAACAACCGCTCTCATCGTCGTCGCATTCGTCCTGATAACTCTGACCTACGCTTCGGCCGCGACCGAAAAAGTGCTGGCCAACTTTCCTGGCGCACACGGCGGACTACAGCCGTGGGCCGGCCTGGTCTCGGATGCCGCGGGTAATTTTTATGGAGTTACCTACTACGGCGGACCAAACGGGAAAGGCGAGGTCTTCCGTGTGCACTACAGCGCCGCGACCGGGTGGTCTCAATGCACCGCATACGGCTTCAAAGGCGGGAAGGACGGAGCCAATCCCTATGGCGGACTGATCTTCGACTCCGCCGGCAATCTCTATGGCAACACTTCCGCCGGCGGCTTTTACGGCGAAGGCACCGTCTTCAAGCTAACCCATACCAGTGGCTGCAACTGGACCAGCACCGTGCTTTATCAATTCGGTAAAGGCGAGGACGGCAATTATCCCGCAGCCGCATTGATTTTCGACAAATCCGGCAGCTTATACGGAACCACCCAGGCCGGCGGTACTCACGGATTTGGAACCGTCTTCAAATTGCAGCCCACGTCCGGCAAGTGGACCGAGCATGTGCTGCACAACTTCGCCGGCACAGACGGAAGCTCGCCTTGGGCCAGCGTGACCTTCGACCCCGCCGGAAATCTCTACGGCACGACGGCTACGGGGGGCAAATACAACTACGGTGTTGTGTTCCAGTTGTCGCCTGCTTCTGGAGGAAGATGGATCGAGCACGTGATTCACACCTTCACCGGCGGAGCCGACGGATCTGAACCGCAAGCCGGCGTCGTCTTCGACGCCGCTGGGAATCTCTACGGTGCCTCCGTCTATGGCGGTACGCTCACCGCCGGCAACATATTCGAACTCACCAAGCAGTCAAACCAAAGCTGGAAGGAAACGGTGCTCTACAACTTCACCGGCGGCGCAGATGGAGCGTCCCCATGGGACACACCCATTTTGGACTCCGCCGGCCATCTCTACGGCGCCGCCTATGAAGGCGGCATCTCCTTTGGCACCGTCTTCGAGCTTGCGCGCACATCCCACGGATGGAAAGAGACCGTACTCTATACCTTCCACGGCGGAAGCACCGGCCGCTGCCCGGTTGGCGGCCTAGTCCGCGATTCCGCCGGCAATCTCTATGGCACAGCCCTAAGAGGCGGCGTCGACAACCGAGGCCTGGTCTTCGAAATCACGGGAGCCGCCGGAAGCCAGTAGGGCAGATGGCCCGCCCATCCAAGTGAAATTCTAAATCACATACAAATGGGGGTGCCCCATTCTTCCGCGTTTTGTGCGGAAGAGTGGGAGACGAGAACGCACAAGCCGCCAAGGTGAGGATTGAGCGCGGGCTACGAGCACTACCGTTCAAACCCCATGCGCAGAAGTTCGCCCAGTAGCGAGAATAGCAAGGCAGCAATACCGCACTGTAAGTTTTGCTAGTGGCCGCGAGGGCTTCCCAAACCTACACTTGCGCGCACGCTATGCGATTCGTTCGATACCACTATGGGAGGAAAGGCATGAAACGGTTGGCTCATCAGATTTTCGCGGGTTGGTGCGCTGCTCTTTTTGTTGCAACCTGCGGTCAGATTGCGCGCGCACAAGAAGTTCTGCCGCGGCCCGAGCCACCGTTCAAAGGCCACATCGGTCTCACCGTCAAGGATTCTACAAAGGATTTCCCGAAGGAAGTCACGGCTCCCAAAGGAGCGCCGAACATCCTGCTGATCCTAACCGACGACGTTGGATTTGGCGCCAGTAGCACGTTTGGTGGTCCTATTCCCACTCCAACATTCGATCGCTTGGCCAAGAATGGCCTGCGCTACACGCAATTCCACACTACCGCCTTGTGCTCGCCCACCCGCGCCGCCTTGCTCACAGGCCGCAACCACCACTCTGCCAATACCGGAATCATAATGGAAGGCGGGACTGGATTCCCAGGCTACAACACACTCATGTCGAAGAGCGTTGGGTCCTTCGCCGAAGTCCTCAGGCAGAATGGGTATAACACCGCCTGGTACGGCAAGAACCACAACATACCCGACTGGCACAGCAGCCAGGCCGGGCCTTTTGATCTATGGCCGACTGGTCTGGGGTTCGAATATTTTTATGGATTTATCGGCGGAGACACCAGTCAATGGGCCCCGGCGATCTTTGAAAACATCAAGCCCATCGAGCCGCCCCATGACCAGAAGGATTATTTCTTCGACCATGACATGGCCGACCACGCCATCGCTCGCATTCAAATGTTGCACGCCGTCGCGCCTGACAAACCTTGGCTGACCTACTTCGCTCCGGGCACCGCCCACGCCCCGCACCATGCGCCAAAAGATGTAATTGCCAAGTTCAAAGGGCAATTCGATCAAGGTTGGGACAAAGTCCGCGAAGAAACGATCGCCCGCCAAAAGTCGATGGGCATCATTCCAGCCGACACGAAGTTGACCGAGCGCTCCGCGGGTATTGCCGCGTGGGATTCGCTTGATGCCGACCACAAGAAAGTTGCGGCACACATGATGGAAGTGTATGCGGCGGCACTATCCAATTGCGATAACGAGATCGGTCGCGTGCTCGATGCCATCGAAGAATTGGGCGAACTGGACAACACGCTGGTGATCTACATTCAGGGCGACAACGGTGCGAGTGCCGAGGGCGGTCCGCAGGGTCTGCTCAATGAAATGTCTTTCTTCAACGCCACTCCGGAAGACTTTAAAGTGGTAATGGCCCGGATGGACGAACTGGGCGGCCCGCTTACGTTCAATCACTACCCCATTGGCTGGGCTCATGCGATGGACACGCCGTTTCAGTGGACCAAGCAAGTCGCTTCGCATTTTGGCGGTACCCGCAACGGCCTGGTCATCTCCTGGCCTGCGCGCATCAAGGACAAGGGCGGTACCCGCACCCAATTCCACCATGTGATCGATATTGCTCCAACCATCTATGAGGCCGTCGGGGTTCAGGCTCCCTCGGTGCTCAACGGAGTGCCGCAAAAGCCGATTGAAGGCGTGAGCATGGTGTACACGTTCGATTCTGCAAGCGCGGCGTCAAAGCATAGAACGCAATATTTTGAGATGTTCGCAAACCGCGCCATCTATAACGATGGATGGGTCGCCGCCACCACTCCGCCGCTAGCGCCGTGGGCTACCGGCAAGACCATCGACGTGGAAGACTACAAGTGGGAACTCTACGATGTCACGAAAGACTTCAGCGAGGCCAATGACCTTGCGGCGCAGCAACCTAAGAAGCTTCACGAATTGCAGTCGTTGTTTTGGGTTGAAGCGGCGAAGTATAACGTCCTGCCTCTGGATAACAGCAAACTGGAGCGAATGAATGTGGACAACCGCCCCAGTCTCACGCGAGGCCGCACGAAATTCACCTTCTATCCAGGTATGACCCGCATTCCGGAAGGCACTGCGCCAAGTATTTTGAACAAGTCATTCCGGGTCACTGCCGACGTAGATATTCCCGCCAGCGGTGCTGAAGGTGTATTGATTACGCAAGGCGGACGATTCAATGGGTGGGGGCTCTACCTTCTGGATGGCAAGCCGGTTTTCCATTACAACCTTGTCGGCGTCCAACGCTACACTGTCGCCGGGCCGGACAAGCTTTCACCCGGAAAACACACGGTCGTGATTGACTTCAAGTATGACGGTGGCGGGCTTGGCAAAGGAGGCGTCGCAACGCTCAATATCGACGGAAAGAAAGCGGCCGATGGCAAGTTCGCCCGGACCATTCCCTTCCGCATTTCGGCGGATGAAACCCTCGACATCGGCGAAGACACTGGCACCCCGGTCAGCGAGGACTACCACGTACCGTTCAAGTTTACGGGCACCATTTACAAGGTCGATATTCTGCTTGGCGATGAAAAGATAAGCGAGGCCGACCAGAAAGCGATTGAACAAGCTGAGGCGGACCTCGCAACTAGCGACTGATCGCAATAGTTTTTCGAGTACCGACTCATATGCTTCGGATGCCCCACCCTTTCCCGCGTTCTTTGCGGAAGGGTGGGCGCGAGCCTCCCAACCCGCGCCCCAATCCCGCTTTCCTGTTGACTGGACCCCTCAAAGCGGATAAGATGAATCCACATTCGATTATCTCGAAGATAATTCTCGATCTTTGAAAATCTAGCCCGCTGAAGCTGGCCCGCTCGCCCACGGTCCTCCCAGTCCCACTCCCAAATCGGGACCGCGAGCCATCGAGCGCCGGCCGTAACTCCCATGTTCTCTAGATTTTGCGTGTAAGTCCTTAAAACTCAAAGATCTAGCACATAGTCAAAATTTAAATCTCTTGTTTTCTAGATTTTGCAGACAAAGGGGGGAGGGGGGTACCCGGTACTAAACAGGGTAATAATTTACTTGACTCATCCACCATAATTTGCTAAAGTTTGGTCATGGAGAACAGGGCCATGACCGAACCAAAGAGCCTCCAAGAAGCAATCGTTTTCTTCTCGAATCCCGATAACTGCATTGACTATCTCGCCCTCCGGCGCTGGCCCGATGGCAGGGTTGCCTGTCCGTCTTGCGGGTCGGACAAGGTTAAATTCAATCCGAATCGGCGTCTCTGGCAGTGCAGTTCCCACCATGCCAAGCGCCAGTTCTCCATCAAAGTCGGAACCATCATGGAGGATTCGGCAATTACTTTGGACAAGTGGCTCATGGCGATGTGGATGGTCACCAACTGCAAGAACGGTGTCAGCAGTTACGAGATTGCGCGAGACGTGAAGGTTACTCAGAAGTCGGCTTGGTTCATGCTCCATCGCATTCGCTTGGCGATGCAGGACGAGCACTTCGGAAGCAAACTTGGTGGCGAAGTCGAAGCGGACGAAACCTTCATCGGTGGCAAGGCGCGGAACATGCACAAGAGCGTGTACGAGCGCCGTATCACTGGCATGGGCCAGAGCTTCCGTGACAAGACTATTGTCATGGGAATCTTGGAGCGCGGAGGTCGCATTCGCACTCAAGTCATCGCAGATCGACAGAAAGAAACGTTGCAGCCCATCGTTCGCAAGCACGTCGCTACTGGAGCGGCGCTCTTTACCGACGAGATGGGCGGATACAAAGGCTTGAGCGAAGAGTACGCGCACGAGATCATTGACCACGCCCAGACATACGTGAATGGCCGCGTACACACAAACGGCCTTGAGAACTTTTGGTCGCTCTTGAAGCGCGGACTCAAGGGAACCTACGTTGCTGTAGAGCCGTTTCATTTGTTTCGCTATCTCGACGAGCAAGTATTTCGATTCAATAATCGTGCGACCAAAGAAAACAAGGTGACTGACTCCGATAGATTCGACATGGCCGTTCGCAACATTCTCGGAAAGCGTCTAACCTTCGCAGCCCTCACTGGCAAGGTGGGAACCACCGAGGCTTTCTAATGTTTCGCGTCTGAAGCGCGGGAAGCGGGCGAAGTCTTAACCCGCTTTTTCCGTGCTCGCTTTCGCTTCCATTCCTTCTCGCGCCGTTTTAATTCATCATGCGAGACGGAAAGAACTCTTCGCACCGTCACATCAAATTTCTCAAACTCATTCATCATGGCTTCAATTTCTCCATCTCTTGACACATGAAAAATATGACCCCCGTGCACAACTCGAAAAGCACCGGAGCCTCTTCGGTTGTAACGTTCACATCAGGATGAATGTAAGCATTGCGATCCATCTGGCGGATCTCGTCTAGCCGTGACGTTATAGTCTTTGGCGCACCCTCCTTTACGAGTTGCTCGACGTATATCTTCCAGTCCTTCTTTGGGAAGGACCAGGGATGCTTAGCCAGAAGCTCGTAGTAACCAAGCATGAGCGCCTCTGTTCCACGGCAAATATGAAAGGCGCAAGCAGTCGGCAATTCAAACGCTAGGCTCCTTCCGGCTTCTCGCAAGTCATGGAGCATTTGGGGAGGGAAGTGCTTCCGAACATTCTCTGTGAATTTATTCTCTGGTTGTTCGATCAACAGTCGCGTGGAGTAGATTCCCTTCGGAGTGACCGTGAAAACATTTAGGTTTTGGTGATCCTGTTCCAACGCTTTCCCGAACTCCGTAAACTCACTGTGCACCGTCATCACTTCATCTGTATATAGTTTTCGTCCCCATTCCAAAGGTGAGCCCTTTGTTATCTCTGCAAAAGCCTTAATAATATTCACTGCGACTACCTGCGACTTCGGGAACGGAAGAGTCAGAATCTGGCGACGGAATTGATTCAGCCAGTCATAGACCAGCCAGTGTTCCGTATAAAACTCGGACACCGTTGTCTCAGTGGAAACGTGTTGAGACATTTTGCCGATCTCTAGCCCCATCTGAAAGAAGATGTTTAGATTAGTCTCTTTCAATATCCCATCTCCTACAGGACGGAACCATTGCCCCCAGCGTCGAGCAAAAAAACGTGTACAGGGTAATTTCTGGGAAAGCAGTCACTCCCTCTCCCGGAATAATTGATTCCATGTTCCCCACCGTACTGCTCTACCGTGGATGAGTCAAGTCAATTATTACCCTAAACAGTTAACTCCGTTCCATTGTGGGAAAAATGCGAGATCAGTGCGCAGCCGTCCAGACTTGATAAACCACGACGGCCATCATGAACAGAAGGTAGATTCGGAGTCCCCAGAGCACGACGAGTTCGGGACCTTTAAGGATTCGCCGCGGAATAAAATGCTTCTTTGCCCGAGCCAGCTGATCGTGTTCGAGCGACGATAAAACCAGGTCTTGATCGGCGCTGGAGAAACTTTGCGCTTCCTCTTTTTTCACCATGGTTTTCCTACTTTCCACCCAAAGCGGCAAAAATATTAGGCGCAATCACACTGATCCCAAACAGAACGCCCGCAGCGGTCAATACAAACACCACACCGCCCGACAGCACATTCGCCCACACCGGACTCACCAGGTCGCCCATAATTTCCTTGTCATTTACAAGCATGAACAGAAACACCAGCGCGGGAGGCATCGCGAGAACTGCGACAACATTGACGATCAGAACCACGTACACCAGCGGCAGTCCCGGGATGAGCACGATCGCCCCCGCCGCCACGGCGCAGAGAGTCAGCACGGAGTAAAAAGACTTGCCTTGTCCCATGGGAAGGTTAAGGCTGTGAGGTTTGTGAGTAACCTCTCCGAAGGCGTAGGCCGAAGAAGTTGAAATCGTGATCGATGCGACAATCCCGGCCTCAACCATGCCAAGGGCAAACAGCGAAGCCCCAAACCGTCCGATGATCGGCTGGAGAGCCTGCGCAAACTCGGCGGCTTGAAAATTATCGGCGCTCATCTGATGAGCGAACAACGGCGCAGTCGCGAGGATCGTGGCGACTGCGGCAGCCGTTGCCAGCGCGGCTCCCAACACAGTATCGATGCGGCCGAAGCGAATGTCCTTCGTGGTAAGCCCTTTGTCGACGGTCGCGCTCTGCTGAAAGAAAAGCATCCAGGGAGTGACCGTCGCCCCAATGTCAGCCAGCACAATCAGCAGCATGTCCTTGTTGAAGCCCGGAAGCGGTTGCCAGGTAATGAATGCATGGCCCACCGCATGCCAATGAGGATGCGTCATGAGCGCAACCGGAATGAAGACAAGGTTGAACACGGCAGCGGCCAGCGTAATCCGCTCCCAGGTCCAGTAGCGATGGCTGACTAGCGCCCCGTACAGGATGACCAGCGCAATGAGCACTGCCATCCACGGAGGCACGCCAAAGAAACCAAGCCCGGCTCGGATGGCAATGAACTCCGTGATGAGAGTGAGAAAGTTGCCGACGGCCAGGTCGATCATCGAAAACCATCCCCAGAACGGCCCGAAGCGGTCGAAGATCAGCTCGGCGTGTCCGCGATGGGTTGCGGCCCCCAGTCGCACCGTCATCTCCTGCACAACAATGGCCATGCAAAACGTGAGAGCCACAAAAGGAAGGAAGAATCCGATGCCAAACTTTGCGCCGGTTGCGGCGTAGGAGAGCATGCTGGGCCCATCATTCTCACCCAGCATGACCAGAACACCCGGCCCGACCAGCAACCACAGCAGACGCGCCCCAGAGAAAAAGCCGCGCCGGGCCCGCGCTTCGGACACGCGGACGCGATCATGTGCGCGGTCCACATCTTCGTGGGTAATGACGACGACTTCGTCTTCGCCGGCAATGCGCGTTGTCTGAGGGGGTTGTGAACCTACGCTCATGGTCGAATCGGTTAGCGTAAGTATACAGCAAGAAGTAAACTATGGTTAATTCGGTAGGGGAAATGGTTGTGATCAGGAGGAATGGGCAGAAACGCGGCGCGATTTACCCGGCTCGGACGTGACCCAGACTCTCTCCGCCGCCGAGCGCCCGAGCGCGACCGTTCCAGCATCGGTGGAGAGTGTCAAGGTTTGATCGTAATTGCGTCCCGCAACGTGCACGCGTGCTCCGGGACGAACTCCGCGACCCTCCAGGAATTCCAGCAAGTGCCGATCGCGCTCGTAGATGCCGCTGACAACATAATTCTTTCCCTCGTCGGCGTGGGCAAGCAAAACAAGGCCTCGTCGTCGTCGGCTGCCGGGACTTTCGAGTTCGCTCAGATTGCCGTGAGGGCAGGCTCCGCCGCGGCCCAGTTTGGCCAGCAGCCGCGCTTCGAAGTCGGGCGAGACGGCATGTTCCAGACGCTCAGCTTCGTCGTGCACGCGATACCATTCCATTCCGAAGATCTCGGCCAGCATTCGTTCGATGAGGTGATGGCGAAGGGTAAGCTTGCGCGCGATCTTGCGTCCGGCAGAAGTCAGTCCGACATGGCCGTCTCCCTGCACCTTTACCAGGCCATCTTTTTTCAGTCGGCGCAGAGCCATAGTGACGGCGGGCGGCGACACCGACAGCCAGTGCGCCAGCGTAGCGGAGATTACGGTTTCGCCTTCGCTCTCGGCTTCGAGGATCGCCTTGAGGTAATCCTCCTTGGAGACGGTGATCATTTGGAGAGATTATACGACTTAAGCATGGTTAACTGGCGAGCTGGGATAGAAGCTCCAATTTCCTGGTTTGACATCATCTGCTCGGCCCCCTAACCTTGTTTATCCCGAACTATGAAAGTTCTCGTTATCGGCGGCGGTGGACGCGAGCATGCGCTGGTTTGGAAACTGCGCCAGTCGCCGCGCGTCTCGCAGCTCTATTGCGCGCCGGGCAATGCTGGCATCGCTGCCGAGGCCGAGTGTCTGCCCGCCGACGTTAAGAATCTCGACTCACTGCTGGCGCTAGCGGCGCGGATCAAGCCAGACCTGACCATCGTGGGGCCGGAGCTGCCGTTGCAATTGGGCGTGGTGGACGAATTCACCCAGCGCGGATATCGCATTTTTGGTCCTTCCAAAGCAGCGGCAAAACTTGAATCCAGTAAGAGTTTTGCCAAGGAATTCATGCAGCGCTATCACATCCCGACGGCACACTATGCCATCTGCGACAGCCCGGAGGAGGTTAGCGATGCATTGCCCCACTTCCACATGCCGGTGGTGGTGAAGGCGGACGGATTGGCTGCGGGCAAGGGCGTCGTGATCTGCAAGAGCAAAGAAGAGGCTTCTACTGTGGCGGCGGAGATGCTCAGCGGGAAGATGCTGGGCGAGGCGGGATCCCGCATCGTGATTGAGGAGTGTCTGAAAGGTGAAGAGCTTTCTTTTTTGGTGCTGAGCGATGGTGAACGCGTAGCCGCGCTGGCCGCCGCGCAGGATCACAAGCGAGTGGGCGAGGGTGATACGGGCGCGAACACCGGCGGCATGGGCGCCTATTCCACTGAGGCGATGGTAGACGTGCAAATGCAGAACTGGCTGCTGCAGCACATCGCGCGTCCGGTGGTGGCTGGAATGAAGGCGGAAGGCGCGCAGTACAGAGGCGTACTTTATTGCGGCCTGATGATGACGGCTCGTGGACCGATGGTGCTCGAATTCAACTGCCGTTTTGGTGATCCCGAGACTCAGCCTGTTCTTATGCGCCTGGAGAGTGATTTGGTAGAGGCGCTCGAAGCTTCGATTGATGGCCGGGTTAGCGAGGGCGATTTCCGCTGGTCGGCGGATGCTTCGGTTTGCGTGGTGATGACTTCGGGAGGGTATCCGGGCACTTTCGAAATGGGCAAGAAAATCAGCGGACTCGAAGATGCGGAAAGAGTCGCGGGGGTGAAAGTCTTCCATGCGGGTACCACGAAGCACGACGACGCTTACTTTACCTCGGGTGGGCGGGTGCTAGGGGTTACGGCTCGGGCGGGTAGTCTTGGGACAGCGGTTGAGCGGGCTTACGAAGCGGCGGGGAAGATCAGCTTCGGTGGCGCTTACTATCGCAAGGACATTGCAGCACGGGCGTTGAAAAAGTAGTTTGTCTTTGTGGGCGGAGCGAAGAATAAAATCCTTGCATTCCGGGCAAAGTACACAGATCCTTCGCGTTGCTCAGGATGACACCTCTAAATTTGAGAGAGACTTATGAGCAAACCACAGGTTTCGATTGTGATGGGCAGCGATTCCGACCTTGACATTATGCGCGAGGCGGCTAAGGCGCTCGAGGATTTCGGGATTGCGTATGAAATCGATGTAACCTCGGCGCACCGCTCTCCGGAGCGCACCTCGGACTTTGCGCGTAAAGCTGCGGGCCGCGGGATTCGGGTGATTATTGCGGGTGCAGGCGGGGCGGCGCATCTTGCTGGAGTGATTGCGGCACATACGACTCTGCCGGTGATTGGCGTTCCCATTCCGTCCACGCCGCTGAACGGGATGGATTCTCTGCTCGCAACAGTACAGATGCCTGCGGGCATCCCCGTCGCTACCGTGGCCATCGGGAAAGCCGGCGCTACCAACGCGGGAATTCTGGCGGCGCAAATTCTGGGGCTTTCGAGTGAATCCTTGGCCAGGAAACTGGATAGCCTTAAAGAAACGCTGGTCAACAGTGTGGAAGAGAAGTCGCGAAAGTTGAAAATCACGCTCGGTACTTAGCTTGGGGCCTCGCGGCATGGCTCGGTGAAATCTGAGAATAGGCGCGGGAAGCAAAATGCAGAGATCCTTCGTTCCGCTCAGGATGACGTCGTACTTTTTTGAACTCGTGACAGTTTGAGTTCGTTGAACTGGGGTGCGCGTGATGCGGCCGATTTTTCTGGTTGTTTTCCTGCTGTTTGCCATGACTATGGAGTTTTCTGGTCAAGACCGTTCTTACGGCCGCTCCGTCGTGATGACAGAGCGCGGCATTGTTGCCACCAGCCATTACCTGGCCTCGCAGGCCGGGGCGCAAATCCTGGCCAAAGGTGGAACCGCCATGGACGCGGCCATCGCTGCGAATGCGGTGCTGGGCGTCACCGAGCCCATGAACAACGGGATCGGTGGTGACTTGTTTCTCATTTACTGGGACGCGAAGACCGGCAAACTCTATGGTCTGAACTCGAGCGGCTGGGCGCCGCGTGGACTTTCCGTGGAGTTTCTGGCGAAACACGGAATCACGTCGATGCCTGGGGACGGGATCCACACGGTCACGGTTCCCGGCGATGTAGAGGGATGGAGCCAGGCGCACCAGCGCTTCGGGCATTTGCCGTGGAAGGAGCTCTTTCCTCCAGCAATCTACTACGCTGAACACGGTTATGCCGTGCCCGAGATCATCCACGACTACTGGGTGGAGGATGAAGCCAAGCTGCAAAAGACCAGCGAGGCGCGGAAGGTTTTTCTGCAAGACGGCAAAGCTCCTGCGATTGGTTCCAAGTTTTCCAATCCTGATTTGTCTAAGGCGCTGCGCTTGATTGCCGAGCAGGGGCGCGACGCGTTTTATAAGGGCGAGATCGCGCAGGCCATCGTCCGAACTTCAGCGTCTTTTAGCGGAACCATGCAGTTGGACGATCTGGCCGACTTTTCCGCAGAATGGGTTGAGCCTATCTCCATCGACTATCGCGGCTGGAAGGTTTACGAACTTCCTCCCAACGGGCAAGGCATGGCTGCGCTCGAGATGTTGAACATCATGAGCACGTTCCAGCCTGACGCCGGCGGACCGCAGGGCACAGTGGAGCTGCACAAGAAGATTGAGGCCATGAAGCTGGCCTATGCCGATCTTTATCGTTACAACGCCGACCCCAGGTTCGCCAAAGTTCCAGTGCAGGGCCTGTTGTCCAAGGCATACGCTGCGCAGCGCGCCGAGCTCATCAATCCGAACCAAGCCAACTGCAATCCTGGGCCGGGAAGTCCGGCTACGAGCGACACGGTATATCTGGCGGCCGTGGATAAAGAGGGCAATATCGCATCGTTGATCCAAAGCAATTACTCCGGCTTCGGTTCCGGCATTGTGGTGAATGGAATGGGTTTCGCGTTGCAGAACCGGGGAGGGTTGTTCGTGCTCGATCCCAGCCACTCCAACGTGCTGCAACCGCGCAAGCGGCCGTTTCACACCATCATTCCCGCGTTTATGGAGCAAGGCGACGTGCACATTGGCTTTGGCATCATGGGTGGTCCGAACCAGCCTGTGGCGCACGCGCAGTTTGTTTCCAACTTTGTGGATTATGGGATGAACATCCAGGCGGCACTCGAAGCGCCGCGATTCACCGTGGCCGACAACCGGGTAAGTTGTGACATCCCGATCGAATCGCGAATCAAGCCCGAGGTCTTGCAGGCGTTGCGTGACAAAGGCCACAACTTGATTGTGCACGGGCCCTACACCACGGCCATGGGACGCGGACAGGCGGTGATGCACAATTCGAAGAGCGGCCTGAACTCGGCTGCGTCAGACCCGAGGTCTGATGGCGTGGCGGAACCGGAACCTCCCGAAATACACTTCTAAAACGGTTGAGGGCTCTTACAGCTTTAGGGTTTTCAAGTACTCGCGCAGTGGGCCACCTAGGTCTTGGCGCTTCAGGGCGAACTCGATTGTGGCTTTGAGGAAGCCTAGTTTGTCGCCGGCGTCGTGGCGCTTCCCTTCGAAAACGTAGCCGTACATCTTTTCTCTTTTGAGCAGGGCACGCATGCCGTCGGTGAGTTGCAGTTCGCCGCCAACGCCGGCCTTGGTTTCCGCCAGAGTTTCAAAAACGGTTGGAGTCAGGATGTAGCGGCCGATCACGGCCAGGTCGGAGGGTGCTTCTTCGGGCTTGGGCTTCTCCACCATGTTTCGGATTTCGAAGAGCCGGCCGTCGAATCGGGTATCTGCGGGCTTTACGTCCAGCACACCATAGGCAGAAATCGCTCTGCCTTCGACGATCTGAGTGGCAATGACCGAACATTGGGTCTGGTTGAAGACATCGACCATCTGCTTCAGGCACGGAGGATTGGCATCGATGATGTCATCGGCCAGCAGGACCGCAAAGGGCTCATTGCCCACCAATTCGCGCGCCATGAGCACGGCATGGCCGAGGCCAAGCGCTTCTTTCTGGCGGACGTAGGCAACGTGAATCATGTCAGAGATGGAACGCACGATCTTGAGCAGATCGGTTTTCTTGCGCTCCTCAAGCATCTTTTCCAGTTCGTAGCTGACGTCGAAGTGATCTTCGATAGCTTGTTTGCCGCGGCCGGTGATGATAATGATCTGGTCGCAGCCGGAGGCGAGCGCTTCTTCCACGCCGTATTGAATGATGGGTTTATCCACCAGCGGCAGCATCTCTTTGGGCTGGGCTTTGGTGGCGGGCAGGAAGCGCGTGCCCAGTCCGGCGGCGGGAAAAACGGCTTTGCGAACTCTCATAGCCATAGGGATCGATGGTTAGCGGCCGGGAATCCGCACCGCAGGACCAAGTGAAAAGATTGTACCGGATTGTGGTGGTGACTGACTTGTCCGCGCACGCTGCGGCCGTTCTCAGCGGTCTCTGCGTTTTAAGATTTTATCTTGGCCGATGCCGTCAACACCTTAAATCGCAGAGGTCGCGGAGAACTTCCGCAGAGGTCGCGGAGAGCAGCAAAGGGCCGGTCGCGTTTGGTGAAATTGAGGAGCTCCCGAAAAATGCCGTGGGCTCGTTTCTGTGAATTATATTGTGGGTTCCAAACTCTGCTTTCTCGGAGGCTCAATGATCCGCAGCATTCTCGCTCTGTTCCTGATCGTCGGTTCTTGTTACGCCCAACTAACCGCGGTGCCCGAGATACACTACCACTCGGTTCCCGACTTTCTGAAGCTTCCGCCCGACCTGTACTTCGGCGAAGTTGTGGGCGTCGCGGTCAATTCCAAGGGACACATCTTTGTTTTCTCGCGGGGAAACAGCACAGGTCCAGCCTATGGAGCGAGCGCCGCACAACTGCTCGAGTTCGACGCCAACGGCAAGTTCGTGGATGAGATTGGTCACAACTTGTACGCCTGGTCCTTCGCGCACACGGTGAAGGTCGATCCCGAAGACAACATCTGGGTGACGGACAAGGGCTCGGACATGGTGATCAAGTTCAATCCGGAGGGACGTGTCGTGATGGTCTTCGGGCGCAAACAGGAAGCTTCCGATGAAGGCACCGGTCCACTGAAACACCCGAACCCGCCACTGCCTCCTGAGGATGGGATGTTCCGACAGGTCACCGACGTGGCGTGGGACAAGTCGGGCAACACTTACATAAGCGACGGGTACATCAACTCACGCATCGGCAAAGTCGACAAGGACGGCAACTGGCTCAAGTCCTGGGGCGAACCAGGCAGCGGGCCGGGTCAGTTCGATACTCCGCATAGTCTTGCCGTCGACGCTGGGGGAAATGTTTACGTGGCAGATCGCGGCAACCGGCGAATCCAGGTGTTTGATGGCGAGGGAAAGTTTCTGCGTCAGATCACGATCGACGTGCCGGTCGATCCCGATGCGCGCCCGGCGATTGGGAACAAGCGGGTGCCGACCACAGGGTCCCGAGCGCCGGGAGCGCCTTGGGCAATTTGCATCACGCCTGCGCCGAACCAGGTACTTTTCAGCTCCGACGGTTTCCCGGGGCGAATATACAAACTCTCGCTCGATGGGAAAGTGCTGGGCGTGATGGGGAAGTCGGGGAAGCAACTCGGGCAGTTCGGATGGATTCACGAGATGGCGTGTCCGTCCGAAAACGAGCTCTACGTAGCCGAAATATTGAACTGGCGGGTGCAGAAATTAGTTCTGGAATCGAGCCACTAAGTTATGAATGGGGTTATTGGCACTCGCTTTGCGTGTTAGAATTTTTAGAAGTGTCCCCATGCCCGGAACCCAGCTGATCGAGCTAGCTCCGTCGATTTTGTCCGCTGACTTTGCCCACCTGGCGACGCAAGTCCAGGCTGCGGCTGAAGGCGGCGCGGGGGTGATCCATGTCGACGTTATGGACGGGCATTTCGTTCCCAACATCACGATCGGACCGCCAGTGGTGAGGTCGTTGCGCAAAACTACCGATTTGCCGCTGGATTGCCATCTGATGATCGAGAATCCGGATCAGTACATTCCTGATTTTACGGACGCCGGAGCCGACTGGATTTCGGTACACCAGGAGGCCTGCCGGCACTTGAACCGGACACTGCACCTGATACGAGATCATGGGGCGCGGGCAGGAGTCGTGATT
>Ga0210409_10003710_pt1 | contig 16830 bp, 14 predicted proteins | sample IncBWH17MmetaG_FD_161649 | JGI IMG/M metagenome (GOLD analysis project Ga0210409, IMG submission 161649) | Forest soil microbial communities from Barre Woods Harvard Forest LTER site, Petersham, Massachusetts, United States - Inc-BW-H-17-M | ecosystem: Environmental > Terrestrial > Soil >...
GTTGTGATCCATGGTCTTGGTGGTCGCCATCTTGCCCGTGGTCATGGTCGCCATCCCCTTCGGGCCGCCGCCGCCCGTTTGACCGCCCGTACCGTGCGCATAGGCAGTGACGGAAACCGTAAGGATTCCCGTTGTGAGTGCGGCGACGGTGACGCCGGTGGTGAGGGCCCGTGCGAGAGCGAAGTTGGACATGGTTCGTCTCCTTGCCTGCTCTGGGTGGAGTGATTGTTCGCCGTGCAGTGGGCACATCATCGTGGAGGCGGCCGATCAGCGATGTGAGAATGATCACATCTCACGCAAGTGTGAATGCCGTCCAATCAGCTCCCCCGGACGGCCGCTCAAACAACGAGGGGGCCTTTGCTGGAAGCGCGAGTTCGGCGGTATCCTCAAGCTTGGGAGGGCGGCCATGCGGCTGCGCGAGATCGGCGTTTCTACGGCGTTGGCGAGCGCCGCCGTCGCGGCTCTGATCTTCGTGAATGGCGGCGTTTAGGCCAAGGAGACAGCGGCGCCCTCGTCGCAAACCGTATCCGCGCATGCCGGCCCGGACGGTTTCAGCATCTGCCCGTTCGCAAGCTCGGCTGCCGGCTCCCTGGAGTCAACTATAGGCCCCTGCCACCCGCTGACCGGCCAGGCGATGCAGAGCTTCGGCCTCTCGGCCAGCCAGGCGACTATCGTCGCGACGTTGCAGAGTTTCGCCCTCCAGCCCGGCTTCAATCCGTTGCAACCGATGGCGAACGCGCAATCGCTCGCAGTACCGAAGAAGTTCGTCGCCGCCGGCGACTATTCCGACTACTGGTTTCCCGACGCAGCGAATCCGAGCAACGTCGAGCTTGGCGTCCACCTGCGCTACATGAAGCAGAACGCGAAACCGGAATTGTACCAGATGACCTATACCGTTGACGGCAGCGAAGGCCATTTCACGGTGCTGTGGAATCGCGTCTTGCGGACGCCGCCGCCGCGATAGCAGGCCGCCGAGGCTGACCGCAGCAAGAGGTACTCACCCATCGGTCCGGGCAATGACTGCCGACAGTCGGTGCGGGGTGTTGCTAACCGGCCGAGCGTGCAACGGCCGCGACTTTTCCCTTGGTCAGCTCCACGAGGTCATTGAACGTGAGCTTGACCACGGCGTGAGGCGTCCCGGCGGCAGCCCATATTTCAGTCAATGCCGACAACGTATCGTCGATCAGCACGATGGGCGGGTTCTTGTGTGCGACCGGGGGAACGCCGCCAATCGCAAATCCGGTGGCTTCGCGCACGAAGTTTGCATCGGCGCGTGCGATCGGTTCTCCCACAAGCTCCGCCACGCGATCTTCGTCGATGCGGTTCGCGCCGGAGGCAATCACCAGCACCGGATGACCGCTGTTCACGGCGCGGAAGACGATCGATTTCGCGATCTGCGCGACGGTGCAGCCGATGGTCGCCGCCGCTTCCGCCGCGGTGCGCACGCTTCGATCAAATTCGAGAACCAGGTGCCCATCACCGAGCGCAGCCTGCACGCGCAGCGCGGAAGGGGACACGGCTGGTTTCATGATGTTTTCTCCGACGAGGCATCCAGGAGAGCGACCACGCGCTGCACCGCACGTGAGAAATTAGCATGCCGGCGCGGCAAAGGGAGGTCGTGCACTGTACGGGATATAGCCTGACATGGTTACGGATTGGCGACCCGGACGGCGCCACTATTCATTGCTGCGCCTCGCGACGGCGAATTGGCGCCGTTTGTTCACAGTAACGAAAGAAGATTGTGGTGAATTCCGCGGATCGTCGCGCCGGCCGCAATTGAATGGGTCACGATGCATTGATACGATCCGCCCGGCAGCTCGGGGTGTGGCTCGGGGCGTGGCACAACCCGACTGGGCCTGCTCGACGGCGCACGAACGCAAATTCGGCACGCGCCGATGTCCTGGCAAGGTCTCGATCATGAAACCCGCCGCGTCAGCCCCCGCAATCCTTCTGCTTGTCGCGGCGTTCGCTATCGCCGGCTGTGGCGACAGCAATAAGTACGCGGCGCCGCCGCCGCCCAAGGTCACCGTCGCGACCCCCGCCGAGCGGGACATTACCAGCTATTTCGACGCCACCGGCAACACGGCGGCGGTCAATTCGGTCGATCTGGTGGCGCGCGTGCAGGGCTTCATTCAGGAGATCAGCTACACCGACGGCGATTTCGTGAAGAAGGACACCTTGCTGTTCACCATCGAGCCCGAACCGTATCGCCTGAAGCTTCTCGCGGCGCAGGCGGCGGAGGCCGGCTCCCAGGCGACGCTGAAGCAGGCGGAGGCCGAATACAAGCGCCAGGCCGAACTCGCCAGCAAGCAGTTCGCCTCGCAGGCAGTTCTGGATCAGGCGGAGGCGACGCGCGACAGCGCGCGGGCGAATCTGCAGCAGGCGCAGACGAACACCCAGCAGGCGGCGATCAATCTCGGCTACACCAAAGTGACGGCGCCGTTCGACGGCCGGGTGTCGGCGCGCCAGGTCTCGCTCGGCCAGCTCGTCGGCGCCAGCTCCCCCACAGTGCTTGCGACCATCGTCGAGGAGGATCCGATCTACGTGGACTTCACCGTCAGCGAGCGCGACGTCCTGGAGGTGCGCAGCAACCTTGCCGCGGCCGGCAAGACACAGGCCGACGTGCTCGGCATGCCGGTCGAAGTGGCGCTGCAGAACGAAACCGATTATCCGCATCACGGCAAGCTCGACTACGTGGCGCCGACCATCAATGCGGCGACCGGCACGCTTGCCGCGCGCGCCAGTCTGCCCAACGCCAATGGCGGCCTGCTGCCCGGCTATTTCGTGCACGTGCGCATTCCCTACAAATCGGAGCCGGCTTTGCTGGTGCCCGATACGCGCTCGGGACCGACCAGGCCGGCCGCTATGTGCTTGTCGTCAACGCCGACAATGTGGTGGAGCAGCGCCGCGTCGAGACCGGGCAGCTCGTCGGCGATCTGCGCGTGATCGAAAGCGGCCTCCACAAGGAGGATCGCGCCGTCGTCGGCGGCATCATGCGCGCCATCCCCGGGCGCAAGGTCGAGCCTGAGCTGCGCGCCGCGGCGGCGAACTGACCGGTCATGATTTCCAAGTTCTTCATCGAGCGCCCGGTTCTCGCCAACGTCATCGCCATCCTGATGGTCCTGATCGGCGCGGTCGCGCTCTACGATCTGCCGATCGCGCAATACCCCGACGTGGTGCCGCCGACCGTGCAGGTGGCGACGCGGTATCCGGGCGCCAGCGCCCGCACCTTGATCGACACCGTCGCGCTGCCGATCGAGCAGCAGGTCAACGGCGTCGAGAACATGCTCTACATGCAATCGACCAGCGCCAGCGACGGCACCTATGTGCTCACGGTCACCTTCAAGATCGGCACTAATCTCGATACCGCGCAAATTCTCGTGCAGAACCGCGTGGCCAGTGCGCTGTCGTCGCTGCCGGACGCGGTCCAGGCACAAGGCGTTACGGTGCAGAAGCTTTCGACGGCGGTTCTGCTGTTCGTCACCTTGACTTCCCCCGATGGCCGCTACGACAGCCTCTATCTCGCCAACTACGCCACGATAAACCTCAAGGACGAATTGGCGCGGCTGCCCGGCGTCGGCAACGTCCTCGTGTTCGGCGCCGGCCAATATTCGATGCGCATCTGGCTCGATCCGGACAAGCTGAAAGCCCGCAGCCTCAATGCCCAGGAAGTCGTGCAGTCGCTGCAGCAGCAGAGCGAGCAGGTGGCCGCCGGTCAGGTGGGAATGCCGCCGGCGCCGCCGAGCGTCGATTTCCAGTACACGATTGATGTCCTCGGCCGCCTCAACGACGTCGGCGAGTTCGAAGATGTCATCGTCAAGACCGGCGCCAATGGCGAGGTGACGCGCCTGCGCGATGTCGGTCGGGTCGAGCTGGGGGGCCAGACCTACAGCCAGATCTTCACGCTCAACGGCAAGCCTGCGGCCGGCATCGGCGTCTTCCAGCTGCCGGGCGCCAACGCCCTGCAAGTGGAGAAGGCCGTCAAAGCCAAGATGGCGGAGCTGGCGCGCGTATTTCCGCAAGGCCTCGCCTCCGCGACGCCGTTCGATACCACCGTATTCGTCAACGAATCGATCCGCGAAGTCTACAAGACGCTCATTGAAGCCGCCGTGCTGGTTCTCCTGGTCATCTCGATCTTTCTCCAGGACTGGCGCGCCATGCTGATACCGGCGACAACGGTGCCGGTGACGATCATCGGCGCCTTCGCCGCGATGTGGGCGCTCGGCTTCACCGTGAACTTCTCGACGCTGTTCGCCATCGTGCTCTCGATCGGCATCGTTGTCGACGACGCCATCGTCGTGGTGGAGAACGCCTCCCGCAACGTCGAGCGCGGCATGAACGGCCACGATGCGGCGATCCAGGCGATGAAGGAGCTCTTGGGACCGATCATCGGCATCACGCTGGTGCTCATGTCGGCGTTTCTGCCGGCCGCCTTCCTTCCCGGCCTCACCGGACGGATGTACGCGCAGTTTGCGCTGGTGATCGCGGCCACCGCGCTGTTGAGCGCGATCAACGCGCTGACGCTCAAGCCGACGCAGTCGGCATTGTGGTTGCGCCCGCCGGTCCCGCCGGAGCGCCGCAACGCATTCTATCGCGGCTTCAACAGCGTCTACGCTCGCCTCGAACGCGGCTATGCCGGCCTGATCGGCCGGATGGTGAAGCGCAGCGGCCTGATGGCGGTCATCGCCTTGGCCATCATCGCGGTCGCCGCATGGGGGTTGGCGCGGGTGCCGACCGGCTTTCTGCCGATCGAGGACCAAGGCTATCTCATCGTGGCCGTTCAGCTGCCGGACGGCGCCGCGCTGGGCCGCACCCAGCAGGCGCTTGATCAGGTCACGGCGATCGCCCGCAAAGACCCGAGCGTCGATCAAGTCGTGAGCATTGCCGGCGTCTCCGCCTTCGACAACAGCGCCGCACTGGCCAACGCCGGCGTCGCCTATGTGATTCTCAAGCCCTGGAGCGCGCGCGAAGACCTGCTCACCCTGTTCAACCGCCTGTCGACGGCGTTCGCCACCGTCGATGCGAGTGTCGCCACCTTTCCGCCGCCGCCGATCCAGGGCATTGGCAACGCCGGCGGCTTCACCCTGCAGGTCGAGCTGCGCGACGGCAGCACCGATCTTGCCAAGCTGCAAAGCGCCACCGACGCGATGGTCACCAATGCACAGTCGCAGACTGCGATACAGTTCGTCTCCAGCTCGTTTCGCGCGCTGGCGCCGCAGCTGCGGGTCGAAGTGAACCGGGTCAAGGCGCAGACTTTGCACGTCACTCTCGACCAGGTGTTCGCCACGCTCTCGACCTATCTTGGGTCGGCGTCCGTCACGCAGCTCAACAAGTTCGGCCGCGTGTTTCAGGTCTACGCGCAGGCGGATGCGCCGTTCCGGCTGCGCCCGCGCGACATCGAGAATCTGTGGGTGCGCAACCAGCAGGGCGACATGATCCCGCTCGGAACGATTGCGGCGATTACTCCGACCTTCGGCGCCTCGCTGATCAGCCTCTACAACCTTTATCCCTCCTCGAGCATTATCGGGCTGCCGGCGTCGGGCTTCAGCTCCGGCGAGGTAACCCGTCTCATGGAGGAGAATGCGGCGCGCACTCTGCCGCCCGGCATGACGACCGAATGGACGGCGATGTCCTATCAGGAGCAGGTCGTCGGCCACCAGATGTATTTTGCTTTCGCGATGGCGCTGCTGCTGATTTATCTGGTGCTGGCCGGGCAGTACGAGAGCTGGTATGCGCCGCTCGCGGTTATTCTGTCGGTGCCGCTGGCGCTGGTCGGACCGGTGCTGGTCCTCTCAATTCTGCGCATCGACAACAATCTCTACACGCAGATCGGCACTATCCTGCTGATCGCGCTGTCGGCCAAAAACGCCATCCTCATCGTCGAGGTGGCCCGTGAGCGGCGTCTCATCGACGGCAGACCCATCCTCGACGCGGCGGTCGAGGCGGCGCAAGCGCGCTTCCGGGCGATTCTCATGACGTCGTTCGCCTTCATCCTCGGCGTTTTTCCGCTCGTGATCTCGAGTGGCGCCGGCGCCAGCGCGCGCAAGTCGATCGGCATCACGGTGTTCAGCGGCATGCTGGCGTCGACCTGCCTTGCCGTTCTCTTCGTGCCGGCGATGTTCTGCGTGGTGCAGCGCTTTGAGGAGTGGCGCGCCGCGCGCAAGCGTCCGCTCGTCCCGGCTGCGGAATAAGGCGCGAGCGGCCAATTCTGGCAATCTCTCTGGTCGATCCGCGCGCGCAAGGCGAGGCGGACTGGCTCTACTTTGGCAGAGTCTTGGAGGCGCGGGAGGCCCGCACGGCGCGTGCGGACCTCGTCCGACGAGCGAGAGGGTGCCACCACTGTTTAGCGGGTGTGGTGCAGCCATGATCAGGCGGCGTTGATCAGCCCAAGTTGGGTCAGCGCCGTCACGCCGTCGTCGAGGCCGATCTCCTCGACGATCTTGCCGTTGACGACCTTCAGCACCGTGGTGCCTGTGAAGCGCATCTTGCGTCCGGTCGCGGCCGGGAGGCCGCCAACCAGAAAATCATTGAAGGCCGGCCCCGTATGGGTGCCGCCGCCTTCCCATTGACCGACGACGTAGTCGCCCTCGGCGATCAGATCTGCGGTGCCCCAGAAATTGAGATCCGGGAACGCCGAACGGAAATCGGTCATGAACGCCTTGATGTCTTCACGGCCGCGGCGGGGTTCGTGCAGCGAATATTTGAGCAGCATGTCGGGCGCGGCAATCTCGTCGATGACCGCGAGATTGACGTTCCTACCCCAGAAGTCGGTAAACCAGCGGCCGACGACCGCCTTATTGTCTGCTTCCTTGCTCATTGAAATGTCTCCTCATGCTATGTCCGGGACGGTCATCGCATTCGATCGATGACCCGAGCGAAGGACTACGCTTGAAGGAGGCCCGCCAAACTCCGGTTCTTGCCGTGGAATCCAAACACCGGCTGTTTGGCCATCGCCCAGGCAAGCGGAGCGCATGGTCCGGATGGGCCGGCGTTCGTGCCGCGACAGTCCGCTATTGGTCCGAACTTGAGGCAAAAACAGACGTGGGCCCGCCGTCTTAAAGGGACATTGACCGGTCGCGAAGCACTGCGGAAAATTTCTCCGTATCAGACTTCCACTACCAGGCTCGCGGCCGTAACTTCGCCGTCGGTGACGTAGTGATTGACGCGTTCGCCGGCCAGAAGCTGGCCGGCCTTGATTGAATTTACTTCGTCTATGACCCCGCTCTTTCTCAGCTCATCAATAATGTAATCGCGCTCCACGTTGGTGTCCGAATCCGTGGCATGCGTGATCTGGAACGTGAGCCGCGTCAAAGAGATGCCGGTATCCTTGGTGCCCGCTCCGACCCAGTGGACGCATGCTGCTTCGGGCGGGCGATCGGTGTTCAGCCAGAAACTGGCTTTTCCCAGATTGGCCTCGGCATAGGCCAGGCTCAAAGCCCAGAAGCGAATGTGATGACGCTTGCGCGGGCTGTCATCGATCGCTTTCTGAAAACCGACGTCCTGGCCGCGCCCAAAAAGATAGAGAGTGCTGAACGGTGCTGTTGGATAGGAAGAGTTGAATATGAATGCCTGGACCATGCGCCAGGAACTTGCCAGATCGAGCCGGTCGGCCTCCGACCAGCCGGCAAGCTCAAAGGCGGTGTGAAGCTGTTGCAGCGTGCCCGTCAGCACGAGATTGACAGGATCGCCGGGCAATCCGTCCCCGGTTGTTGTGAAACGAGGTACGCGTTTGCGCAAGAGGATCTTGAGGCTCATGCGGATGATGCGCGGCAGGACGATATAGGCCGTAATTCCATAGGTGACGGCCAGAGCCAACACGGTCGGCAGCCGGCGATCCGTGAATCTGAAGACAAAGACGATCAGCCAGACCGTGAGGATGCCCAGCCCCAGGACCATGGCGCGGCGCAGTAGACGTTTCAGCAATCTCACGATCGGGCACCGTGCAGCAATTCATCGGCGCGTTGAGAACCAGGCTGATCGTTATATCAGGTTACAAGGCGGACGTGACCTCTTCTTATGGCCCTTCTCGTCGGTTTCAGCGGCTTACCATTTCCGTAGCGATCGGAGCGCAGCGGACATTGCAGGGCCGGCTGCTTGTTCCGGCCGGCCGCGAATGCCCCTTGACGTCCTTCTCGCCGGTTTGCTCACTTCCGCTTCTAATGGGAGCGGACAACTACCACGGAACGAGAACTGACAATGACTGCTGCGCTGGAAGTTCACGCAATCGACAAGGTGGCCGCAGACTACTACTCGCAGCAAAGCGCGATGAGTGATCCCGGCCACCACCGCGCCTTGTTCGCGGAATTGCAGAACGACGTGCGCTCGCCGGCGCGGATCATTCACGGCCTCGGAATCTACGATGTAGTCGCAAAGGACTTTTATGGCTGCGATTTGAGCGAGGAGCGCCGGAGGGAGATTCACATCCGCTCCATGGAGAAGCGGCTCGATCGCTCATGGCGCTTGAGGATCGCCCGCTCAGCGCCGCGCGCCCACCTGACAAGCGCATCGCCGGCCGCTGCAACTCGCACGCTCTGACGCTGGTCAGCATGTTGAGAGCGAACGGCGTTCCGGCACGATCGCGTTGCGGTTTCGGCGCCTATTTCAATCCGCCAAAGTTCGAGGATCATTGGGTCTGCGAATATTGGGACGCCGAACGGCGGCGCTGGGCGCTGGCCGACGCGCAGCTCGATGCGGTCTGGTGCGAGAAGATCAGTGTCTCTTTCGAGGCGTGCGACGTTCCGCGCGAGCAGTTCCTGACGGCGGCCGACGCCTGGCGGCGATATCGTCACGGCGCGGCGAACCCGCAGATGTTCGGAATCTCTTTCGCGGGGCTCTTCGGCGAATGGTTCATGGCGGCGAGCGTGATCCGCGATCTCGCCGCGCTCAATAAGGTCGAGACGCTCCCTGGGACGTCTGGGGCGCCATGCCGCGGCCGGGCGCAACGCTCGATGGCAGCCAGCGCGCCTATTTCGACCGACTTGCCGCGCTCGCGTTCGATCCCGACGCTGATCTAGACGAACTGCGCCAACTCTATGAAGTTGACGCGGGGCTGCGCGTTCCAACAATGGTGTTCAATGCCCAGCTGCAACGGCCCGAAGCGTTGTGATGTCGGTTCGGGCAGGAATGTTTCCCTCCCGCTGATCGTCTGCGACATGCGGTGCGCCGTTACGCACCCCGACTTCTTTTGCGGTATCTGCTCCCGGTCGAGCCAGACATACCATCCCGGACCTCGTCAGTCGCGATTGGCCCACCGCGTCGGACATTGCGGCGCACGCGATTGTCAGCTTCCGGGCAATTGCGGAAGTGACCGGCGCGTGCTCGAAAGGTCGAAGATGACCCACGACCGACCTCAGTTTCCCAGGCTCCTTCACTATTTCGCCGAGCATTGATAGGCTTATCGCTCGGCCGGTCGTCGCGCCGAGGCGCATGCCCCGCTCGCGCCGGCGCTCGAGAGCCTTGCGCCGACGCCGGAGTTTTTGGAGATCGAACCGGCGCAGCGTCTGCGACGCACCGCGTCGCCGCCGCGCAGCCCAGGGAGAGGGCCGATGAGGGCGCATATCGTCGGTGGCGGATTTGGCGGACTGGCGGCGGCCGGTCTTCTCATCCGCAACGCGGGGGTGCCCGGGGCGGACATCACGATCTACGAGGCGGACGAGCGGCTGGGCGGCGGGTTCTTTCTCGGCGGCAGCGCGGAGAGCGGCTACAACCTGCCGGGCTCCGTCTTTGACAAGGAATTCCGCTGCACGTTCGATCTGCTCAAGTCGATCCCGTCCGCAAGCAATCCCTCTATTTCCGTCACGGAGGAATTCCTCGCCTTCAACACCGGCAAGCCGTACCATGACAAGGCGCACATCTTCGATCGCAACGGCTGCATCGTACATGGTCCGCGTTTCGGCCTCAGCCTGGGCGACGGCCTCAGCCTCGCGCGGGTCGTGCTGACGCCCGAAGCGATGCTGGATGGGCGGCGCATTGAGGAGTTCTTTTCCCAGCAATTTTTTTCGACCGAATTCTGGTTGCTCTGGTCGACACTCATGGGGTCGCTGCCTCAGCACAGCGCGATCGAGTTTCGGCGCTACATGAACCGCTTCCTGTACTTGTTCGGAGACCTGTCGGACATGACGGGCGTGATGCGCACGCCCATCAACCAGAACCAAGCGTTCATAGAACCGCTGGTCGCATGGCTGCGCCCGCGCGGCGTGAACTTCCTCACCGGCGCCTTCGTGCGGGAATCCGGCTTCGCGCCGTCGCCCGGCCGCATCACCGTAGACCGGCTTGACTATGAACGGGGCGGCGCCGCGACGTCGGTTGTGGTCGCGCCGGAGGATCTCGTGCTGGTGACCACCGGATCGCAAGCCGCCGACCTTTCCGCGGGATCGATGACCGAGGCGCCTAGCCCGCGGCCGAGCGGACGGTCCTGGGCGCTGTGGGAGCGCCTGGCGCAGGGGCGCACGGATTTCGGCAGGCCTGACGCTTTCTTCGGCCCAGCCCGGATACCGGACTCTCTCTGGGTGACCTTCACGGTCACGGACACAGGGACCGAATTGATCGACCAAATCGCCGCGCTGACCGGCAGCGAGTCGGGACGCGGCGGGCTCGTGACTCTGAAGGACTCCGGCTGGGTATTGTCGCTGTCCATCTTCCACCAGCCGGAAATCATCGGCCAGCCGCCCGGCACGAGCGTCTGGTGGGGCTACGGTCTGTATCCCGACCGCAACGGCGATTTCGTGCGCAAACGCATGGATCAATGCACCGGAGCGGAAATCCTGGAGGAGACGCTGCGGCAACTGCGGTTCGATAAGCAGTTGGACGCGATCATGGCGTCCTCGATTTGCGTGCCTTGCTACATGCCCTACGTCAACAACATCTGGCTTCCCCGGAGCCGCGGCGACAGGCCTCCTCCGGTTCCAGAGGGTGCCACCAATCTCGGACTCATCGGTCAGTACGTGGAGGTTCCCAGAGAAATAGCCTTCACCATCGAATGCTCGGCCCGCTCGGCGTGGGAAGCGATTTACGCCCTGCTCAAGCGCGGCCCCGCGCCGCCGCCCGTTTATCAGGGTCAGTACGATCCGAAGGCGCTGTTCAACGCGCTGAGGGCGTTTGTCCGTCAGTGATCTGTCGTCAGGGCGGCGCTGTAGCCGGCCAAGCAGTAGAGGTTTGCGCTCGTGTAATCGAATGTAGTGTCAGGCGCCAAGGGTGCTGAGATAGTGAAGCGCTCGGACACCCGGAACGAAGAAATACGCACCGCCCTTGACGGTCGTAAATGCTGGAAGGCCCTTTATTTTCCTTCGGATGGGACGCTTTGGAATTGTGGAGTCGTAGGTGCCATCTTGGGCGCCGATGAAGGGCTCGAGAGTGTGCCGGACGGCGGATTTGGGGCGCGCTAGAGGTGGCGCGTTGCACGCACAGGCTGGCGATGGGCGAGATGGCAGCTTCCATCGCTCACGAGATCAACCAACCCTTGGCGGCAATCGCGTCAAATGGCTATGCGGGTTTGCGGTGGCTTGCGAACCCGACTCCCAAACTGGATGAGGCGCGTGACGCTTTGGAGCGCATCGTCAACGATAGTCAACGCGCCAAGGAAGTCGTTGCCGGAATCCGGTCAATGTTCAAGAGGGAGGGTCAGGCGAAAGAGCCGCAGGAGTCAACAAGCTCATTCGTGAGGTCCTCACCCTTGTTCGCAGTGACGCGGAAAATCAACGCGTATCGGTTCGCACCGAGCTATTCGACGAACTCCCGCAAGTTCCGGCTAGCCCGGTTCAGTTGCGCCAGGTAGTCGTGAATTTGATCATGAACGCCATTGACGCTATGAGTACCGTGGTGAATCGTCAGAGGGTTTTGCAAGTAAAGACGGAGGTACATGAATCGGGTTATTTGCTGATCACAGTGGAAGACACTGGAATCGGAATCGATCCGGAAAACCTTAACCGCATTTTCGACCCGTTCTTTACGACAAAGCCCCACGGTATGGGCATGGGGCTTTCGATCTGCCGATCGATCATACAAAATCATGACGGGCGGCTGTCGCTGTCCGCGGGTCAGCCCTATGGATCGATCTTTTATGTGTTTTTGCCGATCGGCCCGCCGGTCCGAAATAACGAAAAAGCTAAGTGACGCGCGTAACCTTCCGCAATCGCGGTAATCTCCACTCATTGAACTTTCGACCCCGCCAAAATAACGAACCAGGGAGATTTGCGAATGACCAAGACCGAAGCCAGCGCGATCCGTCCATTCCATGTGAGTTTTCCGGAAGCGGAGCTCACCGAGTTGCGCAGGCGCGTCAACGCAACAAGATGGCCCGAGCGGGAAACGGTCACGGATGCAACGCAAGGCGTCCAGCTCGCGACGGTTCAGAAACTCGCGGACTATTGGGGCAAAGACTACGAATGGAGCAAGTGCGAGGCGAAACTGAAGGCCTTGCCGCATTTCATCACCGAGATCGACGGGTTGGACTTTCATTTCATTCACGTTCGTTCGAAGCATGAGCACGCGCTGCCCATGATCGTCACGCACGGATGGCCCGGCTCCGTCATCGAGCAGCTAAAGATCATCGGTCCACTGACCAATCCCGAGGCACATGGCGGACCCGCATCGGATGCGTTCCACTTGGTGATTCCGTCGTTGCCCGGCTACGGATTCTCAGGCAAGCCCTCTGCGGCCGGCTGGGGCCCGGAGCGCATCGCGCGTACCTGGACCGAGCTGATGAAGCGCCTCGGCTATACGAAATATGTGGCGCAGGGCGGCGATTGGGGTGCGCTCATCACGCAACTCATGGGCGCACAAGCGGCACCGGGATTGCTCGGCATCCACACCAACATGCCGGGCGCGGTTCCACCCGACATCGACAAGGCGGCTTTCGCGGGCGCGCCGGCCCCATCCGGTCTCTCAGCCGACGAACAGCATGCGTACGATCGGCTGGTGTTCTTCTACACGCGCGGCCTGGCCTACGCCCAGGAAATGGGGAACCGTCCACAGACGCTGTACGGGATCGCGGATTCACCCATCGGCCTCGCCGGTTGGATCCTCGACCACGACGCGAGCAGCTATGCGATGATGGCACGCGTCTTCGACGGGAAAACCGAAGGTCTCACGCGCGACGACATCCTCGACAACATCACTTTTTACTGGTTGACGAAAACGGGGGTCTCTTCGGCTCGTCTCTACTGGGAAAACAAACTGGCGTTTTTCGCACCCAAAAACGTCCAAATCCCGGTAGCCGTGAGCGTCTACCCGGAGGAGATCTATGCAGCTCCGCGCAGTTGGGTGGAGAAGGCTTTTCCCAAACTCATCTACTTCAACAAGCTTCCGAAAGGCGGCCACTTCGCGGCTTGGGAGCAGCCGGCGTTCTTTGTTTCCGACGTTAGTGCAGCGTTCAAGTCGCTGCGCACATAGATCGATGATGAAAACGCGGCGCCGCCAACGATGCTTACGCTCGCTGACGAGTTGATCGAGTGGGCTCGACGACGTCTGCTTTTGGCCCCATCGCCGCATTTCACCGCTGCGCCGCACCGCGTCGCTTTAGAGTAAGAGCAAATTCGACCTCAACCTCGGGGCGTTACGCTAAGAGGTTTATGAGTACCCCGCTGACTAAGCCGATTGTCCGCTCGGCGCTTCGATGGTTCGGATGTCGATCTCCGATGTCAGCGTGCGATGGACGGGGCACTTGTCGGCGATCTCGAGGAGGCGCGCGCGCTGTTCGCCATCAAGGTCTCCCTCGAAGGTGATCACGCGATCAATGTGGTCGATCATCCCTTCCTTTGTCTCGCATTCGGCACAATCGGCGGCATGAATTCTCCCGTGCCGCAGCCGGACCGAGGTCCGTTTCAGCGGCAGGCTCTTGCGATCCGCGTAAAGCCGCACCGTCATCGAGGTGCACGCACCGAGCGCGGCCAAGAGAAGATCGTAGGGGCCCGGCCCGCTGTCGAGCCCGCCCGCCGCTTCCGGGTGGTCGGCGAGCAGCCGGTGCCGGCCGGCGATGACTTCCTGCTGAAGCAGTCCGCGCCTTGTCTCGCGCACCACGACTTCTCCGCTCTCGCCGTCGCCGACCGGCTGAGCGTCGGCGGCGATGTCCAGATAGCGCTCGGCCCAGGGGGCGATCAGGCTCGCGACGTAGGCGGCGTCGCCGTGCCCGTTGATGAGGTGATCGGCGCCGGCGAGCGAAATGAAGCTCTTGGGATGCTTCGCCGCCAGGAAGATATGACTGGCGTTCTCGATCCCGACCGTATCGTCAGTCGGCGCATGGAAGACGAGCAGCGCCTTGCGCAGGCCGGCGATGCGCGCTTCGAGGTTCTGGTGGGCGATGTCATCGAGGAACGCGCGGCGGACATGGAACTGCCGGCCGCCGAGCGTGACCTCGATTTTGTCCTCATCGCCGCTCGCGGCTTTCCCGTCGGCGAGCAGGCCGGTGACGTGCCCAGGATCGGACGGGGCATTGATCGTCACCACCGCGCGCGCTTCGGGGACGCGATGGGCGGCGGCGAGCACAGCGGCTCCGCCGAGGCTGTGGCCGATCAGAATCGAGGGCGCGGCAAGAGTTTGACGCAAGTGGTCGGCGGCGGCGACCAGATCGTCGACGTTGGAGGAGAACGTGGTGTTGGCGAACTCGCCCTCGCTGCCGCCGAGCCCGGTGAAGTCGAAACGCAGCACGGCGATGCTGTGCTGTTTCAGACCGTCGGCGATGCGCCGTGCGGCCCTGTTGTGCTTGCCACAGGTGAAGCAGTGCGCAAACAGCGCGACCGTGCGCGCCGGCGCGGCAGGGCGGTCGAGCAGCGCGGCAAGCTGCAGGCCCTCGGCATTGTTGAAGTCGAACCGCTCGGCCGGCATCTTTGCCTCCTGGAGAGGATTGCGCATCGCGTATTGTGAGGGAGTGGTCGCCGTGTTGCTACCGCGTCCGCGGCTATGGCAACCCCTTCGAACTTCTTGCTTGAATCACTGCACATGGCTCGCAGAAGGACTGAGTCATCCCGCCAGGCGCGCAAATTGACGCCGGCCCGCTCGACATGAACGAAGGTTCCGGCGCCGCGCGCCGAGGATCACGCGTGCGGCTCATCGCGGCGCGTAACCGACTCTTCGCAGCGCCGAACTATTTGCGGAAGGGTTCGATGCTCGCGTTTGAAAAAACACCCGAACGCGCCCGCCGGACTGATATCCATGGGACTTCGCCGCACTCGCTGCGTCAGCCTGAGCAATGCTCTCGGAGAACCGTGAATAGACCGATGAGCGCGTCATCGTCGCGGCGGAAGCTTCTTCGGTTTTCGGATTTTCAGTTTTCGGCGGCGATTGCGAACGGCGCAGCTTGGCAAACAACAGGACAATCGCAGCACCCGACAGCAGCAGCGTCCACGCCATCGCCGCCAGGATGAGGTATTGCCGCGAGCGCTCGTCCGAGTTTTCGTCGCGAGCCGCCTGTAGCTCGTCGCGGTTTTGCTGCGCGTGTGCTTCCGCGGCTGCACGCGCGGCCTCGGCTTCCGCCGATGCCCGATGAGCCGCCAGTTCAGCCGCCTGCGCGGCCTCCGCTGCCGCCGCCGCCTGCACGCGCGCGGCTCGCGTCCGCTCGATTTCCGCCGTCAAGTCCGGCGCGGGTGTTGATGGCCGCGGCGGCGCCGCAACCACTTTCGGCGCGAGGACAGCATCGGCAACGACCGCGGGCGGAGTTTGTGCTGGCGGCCGCGGAGGCGGCGCCGCAACCGCTTTCGGCGCCGGGGCAGCATCGGCAACGACCGCGGACGCATTTGGCGCTGCCGGCGGCGGCGGCGGCGCCGCAGCCGCTTTCGGCGCAGGTGCGTGCTCCGCAGCGACCGCTGGCGGAGTTGACGAAGGAGACTGTGACTCCCGCGATGGCGCCGGAGGCGCCGGCGCCGGGAGCGCGGCGGGCTCTTCGGTCGGCAGCGCCGGCGAGGGCGCGTTCTCCGGCGCCAGGGCTCGTGCCGTCTTGTTGGCGTTCTGCAGTCTGAATTCCAGGACTTCCGTGAAGTGTCCCTGGACGCGGCACTTTGCTCCGACCAGCGGCGCTTCCCCGGTAAGCACGACGCGCTCGTCATGATCGAGGATCGGTCCGCTGACCGCATAGGGAAGCGGGCCGCAGCGGTGGTCGAAGATGAACGCCGTGCCGGCGAACTGGCCGTTCGCGACTGCGCCGCGAAACAGCAGAGCGCCGGGACGCGCTCCCGCCTCCACCATCCCTGCCCGAGGTTCCCTGTAATGGAATTCCCGTGCGGCGCCCAGCGCCAGCAGGTACACCACCGACCCGTCGTGGTCCCACAGAGTGGATTCGAGCCGCGCGGCGGGCCCTCTTGATTGCGCAAGAGCGCTCGTGCTCAAGGCGAGCAGCGCGCAACACAATCCAAAGCGTTTTGGCATCGCGCCCTCCCCCGATACCGCAACAGGCGCGTGATGAGACATCGAAACAGCAGTCGGCGGCCGCGTCAATGGTTTCGCGCGAGCGCCGCCGTCGCATGCCTGGACTTGAGTCAATGTTTCCTTATTCAGAACCGTTTGCCTTCGCGTGACCGCCGGCGCACCGCGGCCGATCGCTCTTGCCTTGCGGCCCGGCAACGCATCCGTGTTCCGCGGTGGACGCGCCGGGCGTCAGCGCCCGCCTGCGAGTTTCAATCGTCGCCGCGTGGCCCGCGCCCGCATGCCCGCAGGGCGCTTCACTCTTCCAGCAGAGTGTGCGGCAGCTTGAACCGTTGCGGTTCGTTCGGGCGGGGATCAAACATCTTCAGCGCGCCGGACCCGACGCACTTGATCTTCGCCGTATAGTGCACGCGCAGTCGCGAGCCCTCGTACAGGGTGCGGGCGTGGCCGAACACGTGTTGCCGGCCGGCTTTGTCG
>Ga0210409_10003711_pt1 | contig 16830 bp, 11 predicted proteins | sample IncBWH17MmetaG_FD_161649 | JGI IMG/M metagenome (GOLD analysis project Ga0210409, IMG submission 161649) | Forest soil microbial communities from Barre Woods Harvard Forest LTER site, Petersham, Massachusetts, United States - Inc-BW-H-17-M | ecosystem: Environmental > Terrestrial > Soil >...
CGCGCTGTGCGGTCTCTGCCGGCGTCGACGCGGCTCGGACTATCATGAGGACTCCGTCAGTAAGATCGGCGAGCACACTTGCATCCGCTACCGGGAGACAGGGCGGAGAATCCAGAATCACCCAATCAAAAACAGGGGTGACGCGTTCGAGCAATGCCTTCAGCCGGCCATTCGACAGCAACTCGCTCGGATTCGTCACTTCGTTGCCACCCGGAATAAAGCAAAGATTGCCCTCATGCCCGTGTTGGATTACGGCCATTTCGTCCGCTTCCCCACGAAGATAATCGGTCAAACCAGGCGTCGAAGGCGCGCCCAGCGGTATATGCAAACGGGAGCAGCGGAGATCCGCATCGATCATCAGCACGCGGCGGTCAGGCTGCCGCACGATCGCTTGAGCGAGATTGTTCGTGACAAACGTCTTGCCTTCGCCCGGCACTGAACTCGTCACTAGCACGGTACGGACCGGCTGCGTCCCTCGCAGTTGATACAGCCGGGATCGCAAAGTCCGAAACTGTTCTGCGCCGTGCTCGCTCAGGGAGGAATTGAAAAATACATTCACATTCGGGTCCAGGTGCCACTGCGGATGCTGGCAATGTGTCCGCAAATCTTCGAAGCGCAGATAATTGGCCGATAGAGGAGCCATCCCGCTGGTACGGCGAGTTGATTCGGCATCATGGGTCGGGGGGACGCCGGGCAGCGAAGCGGAAGCGCTGGTTGCGTCGGCCGGAAACACCACGCGATCCCCTGCCTGAACACCGGCACGTTCCTGTTCTGCCTTCTTGAGTGCTTCGTGAATACGGCTCATGGTTTCCTTTCCCGCGAGGGAGAGAGCACAACATTTGACTGGCGCAACCGCCCGAGCAATTCATCCAGGTTTTGCAACAGTGCCTGTGCATCGGCGGCTTGGGCGACCCGCGGCAGAGATCCCGCGGACGTTGTTGGCTCAATTTCATCCAATTGAAATTCTCGTGCCACTTCTTCCACCAGGTGAGCGGGAACGGGCCGCAGGTGATCTACGTACGCATTGATCAGCGAATGCTCGCAAAGCAGGTTGACCACGCGTGGAATGCCCCGCGAATACATGTGTACGGTCTGAATGGCTTCTTTTGAAAAGATGGGCTCGCTGTTGGCTCCTGCGATTCGCAGTCGTTCCGCGATGTACCCGAATGTTTCTTCCAGCGTAAGAGGCGCCGTACGGCAGCGCAGCGTAATTCGCTGGCGAAGCTGGCGCAGCTGAGGCAGTTTCAGTTTTTCTTCCAGCTCCGGTTGGCCGGTCAGCACTATCTGAAGCAACTTTTCCGTCGAAGTCTCGAGGTTCGTCAGCAACCGAATCTCCTCGAGCACCTGGAGTGACAGGTTCTGCGCTTCATCCACGATCAATACGGCCGTTTCGCCCGCGCGATACCGCTCGAGCAGCCATTGATTCAACCGCATCAGCACCTGGCTTTTCTCTCGCGTGTCGCACGGAATTTCGAAATCCGCCATGATGAAATCGAAAAGCTGGCTGACGTCCAATTGCGAATTGAAAATGAACGCAGTCGCCACTCGCTGTCCGTGCAGCCAGTCGAGTAACCGGTTGAGCAGAGTGGTCTTGCCGGTCCCCACTTCGCCCGTCAGCAGGATGAATCCCTTGCGATTTTGAATGCCATACGTCAGCCCCGCCAGCGCTTCCTGAATCTGTTTCGTCAGGAAAAGATAGCGAGGATCCGGATTGACGTTGAACGGGCTTTCGCGTAGTCCAAAAAATTTCTGGTACATAGTGGCCTTAGGCGCTCCCGCCTACCCCAACGCCAGCTTCTTCTCGCTCCGTCTCGGTTGGCGCTCCTGGCTTCCTATCTGACAGGGGTTCGATGGTAGGGACCATGGCGAGCACCGGCAAACGCAGCGTGAATTCAACATCCCGCTCACTGCGCATCGATGTGTCCTTCATTTCCAGCGCGAAGGCGATCGCCAAACCCAGGCCTAACCCTCCGGCCAAGCCACCGAGGGCAAACAGCGGGCGGTTCGGAAACGAGGGCTTGTCAGGCAAATTCGCGGGATCCAAAACGCGAAATTGCTCGCCCTCCTGATGATGTTCGAGGTCAGTCGCCATGGCTGATTGATCGCGCTTTTTCAGGAGGTCGTTGTAGAAGTCAAGGGCCGTCTGATGGTCGCGCGTCAATTCCTTGAATTGCTGTTCGACAGCCGGGCTCGACTGCACGCGCTCTTGGTATACCCGAATCTGGTCTTTGATTTTGTCCTGCTCGCGCGTCTTTTCCGCGATCACTTGGTCATAGTTGTGTATCTGGGCCCTCAGTTGAGCGACTTGCTGCGGTTCGATGGTGCTTTTCGGAGTCTTGTCCGGAACAGCCAGCTTTTTTTGATCCTCATTTTCTGCGACCTTCTTTTTCAGTGCCGCAATATCATTTTTCGTCTTGATCACGTCCGGATAATCGTCCGTGTAGCGTGACTGCAAGCTGGCGAGTTGAACTTGCAGCGCGGCCAGTTGCTGGTCCATGGTTTCCGGGCTGCGCCCGCTCTGCGCGGCTTCCCAAGCTCCAATCTGTTGCGTCAACATGGATTCAGCAAAAGTCTTGTCCTGCTGGGCACGCGCCAGGGCCTGGGTGGCCGCATCCAGTTGCGACGTCAGTCCCATCAACAGGTTCAGATTGGTCTTTTCCTCGTCTGGCAGGATGCCCATGTAACGGGTTTGGAATGCGGCCAATTTGCTGTCCTGTTCATCCAGTTTGGCCTTCGCATCTGCCAGTTGCTGAACTATGAATTGTGTGGTGTCCTCAGAATGCTGCTGACGAACCCGCAGGTTCTCTTCGATGAACATCGAGGTCACTGCCGTACACACCTGTTGCGCCGCTCGCGGTGAATCCATAGTCACGGCGACTGAGAATCCGGGCAGATCACGCGCTCGTGTCTCATCCATCGGCTTGAGGGGTATCACTTCAATTGACTTTTGCAGCCTTCCTACCAGAGCTTCCATCGATACATGATTTATATCGGAACCATACAGACCAAACTGACGAATGATCGGCTCCAGACGGGTGCGACTCAGAATCTGCTGCTGCATGCTCGCTAGGCGCTGGCCGATGTCCGTTGTATCTAATGGATTCACAATCTCTCGTGAGATGGATGGCTGTTGCACCAGCACCAGGGTCGTAGATTTGTACCGGTCGGGCAAATATCTTGAGACTAGATATGCCAGCGGTCCGCCCATCACCCCTAAAATCACAATCAACACCCACCGCCTGCGGAGCATGGCCAGGTAATCTGCCGGTGTCAATTCACGTTGAGTCATTCCGTCCCCTCTTCGCCTTCTACGAACTTCTTAAGTAATGGCTGCTTCAGAATGGAATGGGATGGTCATGCCATCCCAAGGAAAACAGCACTTGATGGACCACAAAGCTTGATCCGCACTTCGGACCCACACAGAACGCCGAGTTTGAGTCCTGATATTGCAACAAATAGTTTACAGAAAGACTCATCGTCCGACCCATCGCATGGCTCAATCCGATGTTGTTCGACCAATAACTAAATGTCTGATTCGCTACTGTTGTGGCGCCCGGCGCATTCACGGTCAGTCCGTTGTTTCGTCCATACGACAAATTCCAATTCGCGGAAAAAGTCCGCGAGAGTTGCCGTGAAGCGAATCCGCTCACGGTATCCGTCAGTGCTCCCGCCTGCACACCCGATCCCCCCGTGACACCGTGTGCATAGCTCAATCCCAGTCCCATCCGCCGTAACTGGTAAGTAAGCGAAGTACTTAGCGACCAATACAAGTTTGAACTGGAACTCGGCGTCGTCCCCTTCATCGTCGGGCTCGTGATAGGCGTCTGGAATGAGGTGTACTCGGGACCCGCGGCAATCTGAAATGCCAGCCTGCCCGTCACACGCCTGCCATAAGAAACATGCACAACGTTATCGTTGATGGACTGATTGAAATTCGAATAGCGAAGGGCAGTGAAGCCGTACGACAACCCAATTGTGTCCTTGCGGGTCAACTGGTAGTTGTAGCCCACTTGCCCCCCCGCAGTGTATGAATTGAGGAGGTTGTTGTCGAAGAAGTGCAGAATCGAGTAGTCTCCCACGAATGTGAGCGATGTCCGCGCCGTTAGTCTCACATCGACCTCGGGCACAAATGCATTGCTCAAGCGCTGGCCGCTGGCCGTCAGAATCGATTGTCCTGGCCCCAGTCCAGGTTGCAATCCAATCGATCCACCCCCCAGAGGGGTCCCTATATTCCCGAACTGAGAGCCAAACGCATTTTCTGGCAGGTAGCTCAGCTGTTCCATAATCGATACGGTCGCCCGGCGGTATTGAAGCTTCTCGAGAAATTCCAGGTTTTGGATGATTCCGTTGTTCGAGCTGCCATCGTTTGAAACCGACGCCCCGCCCGAGTACAGCAGGCCCAAGTCCGAGTTGCCGGAAATCCGATGCAAATCGATCCCGCCGTAAATTGTGCTCCAGGTCGTCCATCCGGTATTGGTTGTGGAACTCAGTCCGTTCGAAGAAAGAGTAGAAGTGAAATCGAGATGAGGTTGCCAAAAGCTGTGGCGGCCGGGCAGCTGCCCGAGGGATAGAGTTTGCGCCCCTGTCAGAGACGTGGTGTCTGCAATCAGTTTATTTGGATCGGCCATCAGCCCTGCGTCGTCAGCGTTGTCTGCTGCCGAAGCTAGCGGTGAGCGATACGCCGGGATCGGCGCAGCAGCTTGATCCGCCGGAGCTGGCGCGGGTGGCTCGGCTTGCTGTTGAGCCTGGGCTATAGGCGCAATCATCCAGATCATGAAGAGAGTCGCCCCGATTGTTTTGCCTATGCGCCGCATCTCGTCCTCTATGGCACGACGATCGTGTCGCCAGCCTTCAACGGAATGTTCTGCTGTGGATTCTTCCCGCCAATCACTTCCTTGTAGTTGAAGGGATATTTCACTTGTTTGCCGTTCTCGAGCCGCAGCAGATATATCTTTTTCAAATTGGCATAGGGGGTAAATCCGCCGCCGCTGGACAGTGCTTGCAGCATGGTCATCCCCGGCAACAAGGGATAAGCCCCCGCGCGCGCTACCTCACCCATGATGTAAATTCGCTGGCTATTGATGGTCGTTACGATCACCGTGACTTGTGGACTCGCCACGAATTTTTTCAGACTCTCGGTGAGCTGAGTCGCCAGTTGCGATGGAGTTAGCCCGGCCGCCTGAACATCATTCAACAGCGGCAAGGAAATCTTTCCGTCCGGCCGCACGGGAACTATCCGTGACACTTCCGGCTCTTTCCATACGCTGATATCCAAAACATCCTGCGCTCCGATGATGTAGTTCGGATCATCGGTCGCCGATTTTGCCGCCACGACGGGAGCGGCCGGTTTCGCCGGTTTCTTATTTTCCGCGGCGTCCTGGGCCAGCGCGGGAATCGCACCTGTCATCAGCAAAATACCAGTCACAAATTGCAGTCGCCTCAACATCCTGTTCTCCTTGCGCTTAATTCGCTTCCGTGTCCTGCACGCCGATTTGTTTCAATTTGTAGAGCAGCGACTTGTAGCTGATCTGCAGCTCTTGCGCCGCCCGTTTCCTGTTCCAGCGTGTACGCTCCAACGCTTTCAGTATCATTCCGCGCTCCGCCTCCCGAGAGGCGGCTCGCGCCGCGGCTTTCAGCGAGTATCCGCGCGCTTCAGGTGCGTCCACTGACGTCGCCGCATCGCGAACTGGGCTTTCCAGCTCCGCCACCGCCAGTTGTTCGTCGCCCAGTGCGACGATTTTCTTTACGACGTTTTCGAGCTCCCTAACATTTCCCGGCCAGGAGTAATCCAAAAACATGCGCAGGGTTCGCGGACTCAGCACTGGGCGGGGGCGTCCCAACAGCGCTGCGTGCTTGCTCAGCATCGATTCCACCAGTAGTGGGATGTCATCTTTGCGTTCTCGAACCGGCGGCAGTCGCAGGCATACGCCGTTGATGCGGTAATACAATTCGCTCCGGAATCGCCCCGCGCGCATCTCCTCCTCGAGGTTTCGGCTGGTCGCCGAAATCACGCGAGCTCTAAGCAAACCGTGCCGCGGTTCCTCATTTCCATCAGGGAGCGCGTAGAGTAGAGTGCGCTGGCATGCCGCATCCAGCTCGCTGACTTCATCGAAAAACACGGTTCCTGCACCTTCTCTCGGCACCTCCGCTTGGCCCTTCGAGCTCAGCCCCAGCTCCGCAGAAAATGTCGCGGAGTTCATCGAAGCGCACGCAATTCTTTTCAGTGGTTCCAGATTCCTGTGCGAGAGTTGATGGACACGATACGCAAACATTTCTTTGCCCGTGCCACTCTCGCCGATCAAAAGGACCGGGATGTTAGTGGTGGCAATTTCCGTGAGCACACCCTCAAGCGTTCTCATCGCCGCGCTCATCCCTGGGACGAAACCTCGGCGATCTTCAAATCCAATCCCCACTATGGTGTTCGTTGTCATAATTTCCTAAGCCGTCAGTACTTCTGCCATCCCCAAGTCGGTCGCGTTCGCCGAAACCGATCCCCACTCGTTCCCGCATCTCAAGTTGCACGGCGAGTGCCAGCCTCTAGTCGCCCGGTGATACCTCCTCTTTCTATGCTAAGTCGCTGATAATCGGCAATATAATGAAAACTAGCGTGTCTTTCTAGACACGCCTACCATTATCGGGAATCCTATTGATATTCCATCAATGAGAAAAAAACTTTCCATTTGTCCCCATCTTCGCGGCATTCATCCATGCCACACAACCTCTTGCAGCCATAGTCATTTGCGGGGATCAGGCCGAGGGTGCTCATCACACTCCTGTCGAAGGCGGGCCGCGGTGGAAACACTGTTCCCATATCCCTCGCGGTTTAGGCTATCTCACTTTGATTCAGTTCTTTACACACAGACCAGGGAATGAGACAATTCACCCCATAAACCGATTAGATTGCTTGACTTGCGATTTCTCAGTTGACCCTATGCGGTACCAGTAGACCGGACATTGGATTGCAATGCTAAAAGCAGCCCCTAATCCTCGACCTCGGGGACTAGGCTGGCCGCGTAGGAAGGATCCAAAGATGAATTCTCGCCGTGGACCGTCATTCTGGGCAATCCTGCTCGCCAGCTCGCTTTTCCTCGCAGGATGCCGCCGCAACCCGGAAGTAGAAAAGCGAAAATATGTGGACAAAGCAGCAGTTTTCTACCAAGCGGGAAAATACCGCGAAGCCACGATCATGTATGAGAACGCCATTCAGATCGACCCTCGTTACGCTGAGGCTCATTATGGCCTCGCTCTCGCCCTGATGAAGCAGTCCGATTTCAGCCATGCTTACCAGGAACTCATGCGCGCTGTCGAATTCGAACCCACGAACTGGAAGGCGCAGCTGGACCTGGGAAATCTTTATCTTGCGGGCGGCAAATTCCCCGAAGCTCGCGAAAGGGCAGAAACGGTCCTTAAATCGAATCCGCAGGACGCAGCAGCTCAATTGCTTCTTGCGAACGTGGATGCGGCACAGGGTGATCTCCCCTCCGCCGTGCAAGCAGCGAAAGAAGCGGTTCGCTTCGATCCCAATCGTTCTCAGTCCTACGTCAACCTCGCCCTCCTCGAGGACCGGAACAACGAATTGCCGGCCGCAGAGCAGAATTATCTAAAGGCGATTTCCTTGGACCCGAAGTCTGTTCCCGCGCTCACCGCTCTTGGCAGATATTATGAACGCCAGAAACGCTGGACAGATGCGCAAAAACAATTTCAGGCCGCCATTACAATTGATCCGCAGAATACCGGAGCGCGCATAAATCTTGCCGGCTTGTACTTGAACGAAGGGCAGAAGGACATGGCCGAGCAGGTGATGCGCGATGCCAAGAACGCAATGAAGGACAACCCCGCCGGTTACAGCTTGCTTGGCGACTTCTATCTCACGCAGGGCCAGACCGTCAAAGCCCTTGCGGAATTCTCATCACTCTATTCCGAACATCCTAAAAATCCTGCCGTCGGCAGAGCTTATGCTCAACTCCTCCTCCAATCCAATCGCCTTGATGAAGCCTCAACGGTCGTGGACGCCGTTCTCAAGGTTTCACCCTCAGATCCAGCCGCGGAAATCCTCCGCGGCGACATTCTCACCCGCCAGGGACATCCCGTTGACGCGATTCATGTTCTCGAGAAGGCTGTCAAAGATTCCCCGGAGAATGCCGCGGCCCATTACTACCTCGGCGTCGCTTATGCTACAAACTGGAACTTTGCTCAAGCGGTCACAGAATGGCAGCAGGCTGCGCGCCTGCAGCCACGAATGATTGAGCCGCAGCGCGCCCTGGCAACTCTCTCCTTGCGCAGAGGAGAAGTGACCCTCCTTTCCGACGCCGCCGCTCAATTGATAAACATTGAACCCAATGCTCCCGAAGGCTATGTTTTTCACGCGCAAGCTCTTTTCCGCCAGGGTAATCAACCGGGCGCAGAAAAAGAGCTGAAGAAAGCCATCTCCGTGGCTCCGGATAATCCCGCCGGCTACTCCCGCATGGGCGATCTGCGCATGGCTCAGAAACGGCACGACGAAGCTGAGAAATTCTTTGAAGAAGCGCTTAAACGGAACCCCTCAGCCTCTGACGCGCTCACCGGACTCGTCAATATCGATCTAATCCGCAAACAGCCGGCCAAGGCCCTCAGCCGCGTCCAGACTCAAATCGCTCTGGTCCCCAACAATGCAGTTTTCTATGTGCTTCTCGGCCAGGTTCAACTCCGGAATCAAAATGCAACCAAGGCCGAAGAAGCTTTCTCAAAGGCAATCGAACTCGACAAGAACAATGTCCCTGCTTTTCTTCTCCTCGCCAGCACTCAAGTCGCACGCGGCTCGGTGGACCAGGCGATCGGTGAATATCAGCGCGCCCTCCAAAACAATCCGCGCGATCTGCGCCTCTACATTTCTCTCGGCAGCTTGTTCGAAACGCGCGGCCAGTGGCAGCAAGCAGAAGAACAGTATCAACAGGCGCTGCAGGTTCAGCCCGATTACCCGGTGGCGGCGAACAATCTCGCCTACCTGCTCCTGGAGCACGGGGGCGATATCAACACTGCTCTCGGTTTCGCTCAGACCGGCCGCAAAGGCCTGCCCGAACTTCCCAATTCCGCAGACACCCTTGGCTGGGCCTATTACTCTCAAGGCGCTTACAGTTCGGCGATTGAATTGTTGCAGGAGGCTTCCAAGGCAAGTCCGGATAATGCTACCTATCACTATCACCTTGGCATGGCTTATCAAAAATCGTCCAACTTCCCCAAGGCCAAGCAGGAGCTCGAACTGACTCTTAAGATAGACCCCAAGTATTCGCACGCCGACGAAATTAGGAAAGTACTCGCGCAATCCGCGCAGAACAATTGACCCGGGTGTGTGCACGCCACCATGCGTTCCGGACTCGAGGGTACTTAGGTTTTTGAATCCTCTCCGATATAGGGCCGTTTAGGCCACTTGTGAAATGCTTGGGGAGTAAGGAAACGCAAAACACACATGGCTCGCAAGCTACGAGTAGGGATACTAGGTGCAACGGGGACGGTTGGGCAGCGCTTTATTCAAATGCTCGAGCGCCACCCCCAATTCGAAGTCACCGCCGTCGCGGCCTCGGAGCGCTCGGAGAGCAAGCCTTACGCCAAAGCTTGTTCCTGGAGACTCTCGGGAGACATGCCGGATTTTGTGAAGCCGCTTCGAGTTCAGGCGCCCGAACCGCCGCTCGATTGTGACCTGATCTTCTCTAGCCTCCCGTCCACTATGGCTCAAGCGGTCGAGGAGGACTTCGCACGCGCCGGATACCCAGTCATCAGCAATTCGTCAGCTTGCCGGATGCAGAAAGACGTGCCGCTGCTGATCCCTGAAGTGAATCACGCGCATTTGCAACTTCTCGACGTGCAGCGCACTTCCCGCGGATTCGCCAAGGGCGGCTTCCTCGTCACCAATCCGAATTGCTCCACAATAATGATCACGTTGGCGCTGGCTCCGCTTCAGGCGCGTTTCGGGATCGCGGCCGCTGTCGTCACTACCATGCAAGCTCTTTCGGGAGCTGGGTACCCCGGTGTGGCTTCACTCGATGCCACAGACAATGTGCTGCCCTTCATCGAGAACGAAGAAGAAAAAATAGAAAGTGAAACTCTGAAGATCCTGGGCCGCATGAACGGCACTGAATTAGACCCCGCATCGTTTCCGGTTAGTGCGCAATGCCATCGCGTCAACGTATCCGACGGTCACATGGGAGCGATCCGTGTGAAGCTCGCGCGTCCTGCCACTCTACAGGAAGTCCGCGAAGCTCTCGCTTCCTTCACCAGTTTGCCGCAAGAACTGCGCTTGCATACCGCACCCGCGCATCCAGTCATAGTCCGCGATGAACCCGATCGGCCGCAGCCGCGCCTCGACCGCTGCGCAGGAGCCGGCATGAGCGTCACGATTGGCCGGCTCATGCCCGATCGCGTTCTCGATTATCGTTTCGTCGCGCTCAGCCACAACACCATTCGGGGCGCCGCCGGCGCGGCCATCCTCAATGCGGAGTTACTGATCGCGCAGGGTTACCTCAGGGCGGACCGTTCTGGAGCGGATTGACATGAGCATTCCCCTTCAGGTGATGAAATTCGGCGGCACTTCCGTCGGCGATGCCTCATGCATCGCCCGCGCCGCGCAGATTATCGCCCAGGCAGGCCGGGGAGCCTCGCTTGTGGTGGTCGTCTCAGCTATGAGCGGCGTCACCAACCGCCTCGTCGCGGCGGCTAATCGAGCGGAAGGAGGTGACCGCGAGGAAGGTACGAAACTCGCCGGCGATTTGCACAACCAGCACGAACCCGCGCTCAAATCTCTGATCCAGTCGCACGAACGCCGCGTAACGGTGATGTCCCAGCTCAACCGAGTTCTCGGCGAAGCGCAGCGCCTATGCGACGGCACTGCGCTCCTTCGTGAACTCACCCCACGCTCCCTCGATTCGATATCGAGTGTCGGTGAACGCCTCGCTGCGCCGCTCCTTGCTGGAGCACTCACCGAACTCGGCATGCAGGCAGCAGCGATTGACGCCACTGACCTGATCGTCACGGATGCCCACCACGGTAGTGCCGAACCTGTCCGTGACTTGACTCGGGCTCGCTCCGAATCTCGACTTCGTCCTCTCTTACAGCAAGGAGTCGTTCCCGTAGTCACAGGTTTCATCGGCGCGACCACGGAAGGCGTGCTTACTACCCTCGGCCGTGGTGGGTCCGACTATTCCGCCACCATCCTCGCGGCCGCATTGGGCGCCGACGAAGTGATTATCTGGACTGATGTCGATGGAGTCCTCACGGCTGATCCCAGACTCGTCCCGGAAGCCTGCACAATCCCCGAAATCTCCTACCGTGAAGCAGCCGAACTCGCTTATTTTGGAGCAAAAGTCCTGCATCCCAAGACTCTGCGCGCCGTCATGGAGGCTGGAATTCCCGTCTGGATCCGCAACAGCTTTGCACCTGAGCGCAGCGGGACGAAAATCACACCGCAAGGTCTCACCAATGGCGGTGGTGTGAAAGCCCTCACCGCGATGAGCGATGCAGCCCTGATCAGCATCGGCGGCCCCGGAATCATCGGCGTTCCGGATGTGGTCGGCCGGACCTTTTCTACCACCGCCGCCGTGCGCTCGAATGTGCTGCTCATCTCGCAATCCTCATCTCAAAACGACATCTGCTTCATCGTATCCTCCGGCGATGCCCGGCGCACCGTCGAAGCATTGCGTGAAGAGTTCTCGCAGGATCTCGCGCATCACAATGTCGAGCACATCACACTCGACCCCAAAATTGCCATCGTTGCAGTGGTCGGCGAAAATATGCGCGGCATTCCGGGAGTTGCTGGCCGTACGTTCAGCGCACTCGGGCGCGGTAACGTCAACATCATTGCCATCGCCCAGGGTTCGTCCGAATCCAATATTTCTTTCGTCGTCGAAAGTGATTCCATGAAAACCGCGCTCGCCGCGCTTCATCGCGAATTCAATCTGGGTAGCGCTAGGCCCGCTTCCGCATGAGCGAGCGCCCCATCGCCGAGCGCTCGAGCGCAGCCCGCCTCGAAGGCGCGGTTCAACGGTGCCTCGTCCCTAGTTGTAATTCCACGTACGGCCTCCGCGAGCGCATCTATACCTGTCCGCGTTGCAGCGGGCCGCTCGAAATTCAATCAGAACTTCCCGCTCGCGCTTCCGCCGTTTCTCTTCGCAAACAGTGGGAGGCGCGCGCCGCGTCGCTCGATCCCTTGGATCGCAGCGGCGTTTGGCGCTACCGCGAACTGCTTCCGTTTGACCCGATCGCTCCAGTCATAACTCTCTTCGAAGGCAATACGCCCCTCTTTGATGCGGCGCGCTCGGCCCAGTATTGCGGGCTCTCGCACCTGCGGCTCAAGCACCTCGGATGCAATCCAACTGGTTCGTTCAAAGACACCGGTATGACGGTGGCCGTGACGCAAGCGAAACTGCTTGGTGCTCGTACCGTCGTCTGCGCAAGCACCGGCAACACCGCCGCGAGCCTAGCTGCATATGCCGCACGTGCTGCCCTGCAGTCCGCCATCATCGTTCCTCGCGGCCAGATCACCACTGCGAAACTTGCGCAAAGCATGGACTATGGCGCTGCCGTTCTTGAAATCGAGGGAAACTTCGATGCCGCCATGCGCCTGGTTCAAGAGCTCACAACCGACCCCTCGATATATCTCGCGAATTCCATCAATCCTTTTCGGATCGAAGGACAAAAGACTGTGGCCTTCGAATTGCTGATCCAGTGCGGTTGGCGTATACCGGATCATGTCGTCGTTCCCGGCGGCAACCTGGGAAATAGCTCCGCGCTCGCGAAGGGTCTTGATGAATTGCTTCGTTTCGGCCTGATAGAAAAACTCCCGAAACTCCACGTCGTACAAGCGGAAGGCGCCGCTCCCTTGGCTCGATTGTTCGCAGAAATGGCCGGAGCTCGAGGTCGCGAGAGTGCCTCCTCGCTCCCGGATCGGATTACTCCCGTCGAGCATCCCCAAACCTTGGCCACCGCAATCAAGATTGGCGCCCCAGTCTCCTGGCAGAAAAGCCTGCGCGGAGTCTTCGAATCTGGCGGCCAGGTACTTGCAGTCACCGAACCAGAAATCGCCGACGCAAAAGCCATCATTGGCCGCGACGGCATCGGTTGCGAGCCTGCTTCAGCCACCACCCTGGCAGGCATCCGCCGATTGGTCGCATCCAAAATAATCCATCGCGAGGAATCGGTTGTAGCCGTTCTTACCGGCCACCTTCTTAAGGACCCTGAGTACGTCGGCAACTACCATCGCGATACGCTCTCGCTACCCGCGAGCGGCGAACGTCCGAACGCCGCTGCGCAAAAAATCCATGGCGCTTTCCGCAATCCGCCTGAGCGAGTACCGGCCTCAAAAGAGGCGATTGTCGAGAGCCTTCACCGGAAGCGCCAAAGCAACACACAAGAAATGAACATTGGAAGCACCAAAGAGGATTAAACGTCACGCCAGGATTCGATTGCCGATGAACAAGCCGCGCCACTCAACGATTGAAGTCCGCGTACCTGCTTCGACAGCCAATCTGGGCGCGGGTTTCGACTGCTTTGGACTCGCGTTGCAGCTTTATCTTAATGTACGCGCCACCGTGCTTACCGGTGCCGCCGATCGTTCGCAAGTTCGTAGCCGTGGCTCAAAAGGCAGTTCTCTCCTCGCGCGTCTTCCGGGGGAGAATCTGATATTCCGCGCGATGCAATATGCGGCCGAGCATGAGGGTTTCAAATTGCCGCCAGTTCGCCTCGCAGTGCACAATGCGATTCCTGTTGCAGCCGGCCTGGGAAGCAGCGCCGCCGCTATTGTTGCAGGTGTTTCGCTCGCGTTCGCCGTCGTCGGCCGCGGCATGTCCACTGACTCCGCTCTGCGCTACGCAGCAGGGCTCGAAGGCCATGCTGATAACGTCGCAGCTGCTCTGCTCGGCGGTCTTGTGATTACGGCCGCGCGGGCAGATGGCGCCGTGCTCGCGATACGGAAAGTTTGGCCCAGGGAAATTCGAATTGTGGCTGTGACGCCGGATCTCTCACTAGAAACGAAGAAATCGCGAGCCGCACTTCCTGCCACCATTAGCCGCGAAGATGCTGTGCACAACTTGCAGCGTTCCGCGCTTATGATCGCAGCGCTAGAAGAGAAGCGTTTCGATCTTCTCTGGGATGCCCTTCAGGATCGCCTGCATCAACCCAGCCGGGCGCTTCTCATTCCCGGTCTCGCGGAAATCCTGCAGATGCCTCGCGCCCCGGGGCTGCTCGGCCTCGCCCTCAGCGGCTCTGGCCCCACTGTAATCGCTCTCGCAACTGATCACTATGGCGACATCGGAAAATCCATCGCCCTTCACTTCGAGCGCCACCGCCTCCCAGCGACCGTTCACCTACTCGATGTCGCTTCCGATGGCCACACCATCACAGCGTCTATCCTTCAAGGAAGTAGGCCGTAGACGGTCAGTTGATTGCGATTTCCAACGTACACTTTCCCATTCGCCACTGTGGGTACCGCAAATTTCACCGCCCCGCCTGCGATATCCCGGTTATTCGCTGCTTGGCTTGAGTCGTAGAGTTCCACGGCAACGTTCGTCGCGTCGTAGGCTCGCAGCACTGCTGCGGGCACCGTGTTCAGCACTGTGTCGTTGGCTACATTCGCCTGGATGATCCACACAATCCCGTTGCTCGTCCCGTTCGCCGATACCGACGGCGTGGCTCCCGGGAATGCCAAGGTGATCGGACCCGTCGATGACAAGCTCAGTGTCCCGTTGCTGTTCAACTGGAAGGCCTTCAAAAAGTCATTCCAGGCCACAAAATACACCAAGTTGTTCCAGAACGCCGGGCTTCCAAACAACCCGCCGCTCGATGGCCCCGACGTCAATGCCGCTAGTGATTGTACCGACCGGTCCCCACTCGCATTGAACTTCCCCATATTGTCCCGATTGATGACGTAGATCACCCCCTGCTTGCCCGCTCCAATCAGCAAATGCGGAAACGTCCCCGTTAGGTTCGGAAGTACGATGTGTCCCCCAGAACCTAGATCATCGTCGGAAGTGTCTAGCGTCAGCTGGTCGGTCGGCGTGAAGTAATCCGCCACCGTCCCGTTCGGATTCAGCTTCAGAATGGTGTCGCCGTAATCAACTCCGCCGCTATTGGCCGTGAATGTCCCATTCCCCGTAATGACGTATATGTTCCCGTTCGAGTCGGCGGCCGGGGCACATCCCGATTGCCAGATGGCGGCTTCCTTCCCATTCGGTGCGGCATTAAATACCATCACTTGTTGTAGCGTGCTGGCACTGTAGCCCAGCAGCCATCCGTACCACGAGCCAATGTCGCCATGAGAACCGAATCCGATATACACCACCCCATTGAGCAGCAGCAGTCCCGGCCGCTGCATGTGTTGTATGGGAACTAAGCTGACCGTCCCGGACGTTGCCTGGATCGCGACCGGCCCACCGAACTTCTCCGCACCGGTCGTGATGCTGAGTGCGTGCAAGCGATACACATAACTGGTCGTGGATCCCACCACTTCCTTCGTATAGGCCACTACATACAGTGTGCCTGTCGAGGAATCAATCACCGGAGTGCCGGAAATCCCGAACTCCGGAGTAATCGTTGTGCAGTTACCCTGCCCACTGGCAGCCTCTCCACAAGGCACTGCGGTGACACCCGCCGCGGGATTGATGAAGCTGGTCTGCCAGATGGGGTTTGCGGAGAACGTATCCGCATCCCACGCGTACACGCTGTCATGTTCGGTCGCCACAAACACCAAATCATGAATCTGCGATCCCACCGTCACCGCAGGCACATACAAAGGCTGTGCGAACACCTGGCCATCCACGGTCAGTGCGAACAACTTGCCAAACGTCGAGGCGTTTACATTCGCCGGTGTCAGAATCGTCTCATTCACGTTCTGCCCGGTACGCATGTTGTCGTTGTGATAGGTAAGCACGCTGCTCGGCAGGGGGCTTACGGTCAGAATCACGGTATTACTCATGGCGCTGCCGGCAGTATTGCTGACCGTTACCCTGATCTGCGCTTGGTCTTGTGCGGAAGTTGTCTGCGAGATCGTAAAGACACTTGAATTCGTTCCGGCCGCCGTACCGTTCAGGAACCACTGGTAAGTCAGGGGTGAAGTGCCAGTGGAGGTCACAGAAAAAGTTACAGGCTGGCCCACCGTGACGGTGTGACTGATGGGTTGCTGCGTGATGCTTGGCGCGACAGGCGCTGCGTTCACAGTCAACGTCACAGTGTTGCTTGTGGTGCTGCCTGCTGTGTTGCTGATTTTCACGTTGATTTGCGCCCGGTTTTGCGTCAACGTCGTCAGCGAGATGGTAAAAGTGCTCGAATTCGTTCCGACCGCAGCGCCATTCATGAACCACTGATAGGTGAATGGCAATGTCCCGCTCGCCGTCACAGAGAATGTTGCTGATTGGCCTGCCGTCACAGCCTGACTAGCGGGCTGAGAGGTAATCGTGGGGGCGGTGACCGGCGGAGGAGTCGTACCCGAATTGCCGGCCCCGCCGCAGGAGCCAAAGAAAAGTTTTGTCCCCAAGAGGAGGATTGAGAAGAGGTTTGCCCGAAATCGCACAGCCATCCTCCTGGAGAGGCCACTCCGCGCAGCGGTGCAAACAGATCAGAGGTGCCCGTCGGGACCCGCTCGGGGCTCAAGTCAGCCTGAAACAGTACAAAATTATGACGCCTGCCGACGCGGAAAGTTACACTTGCTGACAGATCTGGTTCCGAACGATTACCCCGAATGACTAGCGTCTATTCGTCAGGGCAGGAGACCATAGACGGTGAGCTGGTTGAGGTTTCCGACATACACTTTGCCGTTGGCCACCGTGGGCACCGCAAATTTAATCGCGCCGCCTGCGATATCGCGGT
>Ga0210409_10003712_pt1 | contig 16822 bp, 23 predicted proteins | sample IncBWH17MmetaG_FD_161649 | JGI IMG/M metagenome (GOLD analysis project Ga0210409, IMG submission 161649) | Forest soil microbial communities from Barre Woods Harvard Forest LTER site, Petersham, Massachusetts, United States - Inc-BW-H-17-M | ecosystem: Environmental > Terrestrial > Soil >...
ACAGTTTCTGAGTCATACAACCACCCCAACGGGGTGGGCCTCGCTCCTTTCTCCCGAGCCTGTTGGTTGGATTCAGCACCACCAACTTTACTCGAGCGTGGGAGCCGACATTGTCATGGAATCAATTACGCTCAAATCCCCTCACTGAGCGCTACGGCCTGGTCTATATAAGGGGATGTCAAGAACATTTTTCTCCGTCCACCGGGGCGCGGTGGAGTTCGCGCCATGCAGCCCTCTCACCATTGGAAGACGCTGGTCTGGTTTGATTGTTCCATCTCGGCCGTGGCATCTTCTTTAGTAGCGACGACGCCGATCAGTTTCGAAACTGAGCAAGCCCTGCGGTTGTACGCTGTCAACCATCGATCTATCTGAGGCTCGTGGCCTAGTGCTTTTTCGGATTCTCCGCCCGATTGAGGTGGCGAAAAGTGGCAGTCGTCATTTTTGTTGAAGTGAATGTTATCCACCATCAATTGACCTACAACCTTGACCTGCTGTCCTTGAAGGGCATCGACGCGGCTAAACGACCACTTGGCGTGACGAGTGTAAGGAGTCATTTCGGCGACGACGCTTTGTTTTTCTAGTTTGCTGAAGTCAGCATCACCTGGCTTGGGATGGGTGGAGCGAGCGTTCGCGGCAAGAGCAGAATCGAAGCCGAGGCCAAGATGGTAATCAAGGGTGTTGGGCGCCTTAAGCTTGCAGTTGCAGGTTTCACTCTTGGGAGGGACAGTGGAGGTCCCCTTGCTCGTATCTTGCACGAAATAGAGGTAACCGACGACTGTGTGGATGTTGCCCTCGCCAAGATTGGCGAACTGCTTTGCGTATTTGGCGCGATTGGTACTTCGGAGCGCATTCGGCAGCTGGGATTCGAGTTTCGGGAAATCCGAGCCAGCGAGGTCTTTGGTGGAGGGCAGAGTTGGGCCAGGATCCTGATCTTTAGCTTTCGAATTCTGCTCTCTGGACAAGAGCCAAGAAGCACTTGTGACCAGCCAAATTAGTGCAAATCCAGCCCACTCGAAATCCTGCTTCGATGCTATACCCCATTCAGCGTTTATGCTGGGTCAAACAAGGGTCACCACACTCGTGACGATACTCATAACCCAAAGGTCGGTGGTTCAAATCCACCCTCGCAACCAAACCTTCTGTTTGGTTTCAATGGGTTGAGCCTATCTCAAAAACTGGCTCGGTGACTCTAAACCCAAACTCCCAGCCAAGATTTTAGAATTTCTTTACGCACAGTTTTACGCAAGCCCCGTGGCGGGCGCATTTGCGAGGCTTTGTGTGACTGCGCCGCTGCTGCACGGCCTTCGCTGCTTCACAAGTTGGGCACGCTGAGGAAAATTAGTCACGGGAAAACCAAGAAATACTTGCCGCAGCAGGTTTGTATTTCCCGACCCACAGGGCATGGTTTGTCCAATCCGACAGAGCATCGTCATGGAGATCAGGCATCCGCCGTTCTCCTCGTCCGTGACGAGTTGCGCCCACGCGGCGTCAGGCGGTGTCCGAACTTCAATCGGGCTTGAGGTCCTTCGCCATAAGAACCTCGTCGTAATAACGGCCATTCTGCTTCAGGGCCTTCCTTTCGATTCCGTATTCCACGAAGCCCAGACGCTCATATAGCCGCCGCGCCTGTTCATTGTCGCTGACCACAGCCAGTTGGATCAGTTCCACCTGCTGGAGTGCAAATTCGACTATGGTCTCGACCAGCCGCCGCCCCACCCCAGCCCTTCTTGCGCTAGGTCGGACATACATGCCAACGAGCAGTCCCTTGTGAGCCTCTTTTTGTCCCTCATGGATCAGCAACCCAGCGACAGCGACGAGTTCCGACCCGTGGAAAGCGCCGAATGTTTGGGAACCCCCGATCCGGTCGGCAAAGAAAGTCAAAGGTCGGGCATTTTCAGCTTCAAACGTGCTGCCGAACGCTTCCGGGTTGCATCGCAGCCCTTCCAGACGAATGTCGCGATACATGGCGGCATCGACGGGCGCTAGGCGGCGTATCTGAATCAGGGCGGCATCCACATTCCATTGGTAACGGAAACTTCAAATTAGGAAAATACCCCGGCTGGCGACACTCACCCTCCGGCTTTATTGCCCCGATGATTGGTGTGGAGTTGCGCCCGCCACCGCCAACATTCATACTCCTGCCATGACCCTCAAAAATGCTGCGTTGCTGGCACTGGTCGGAACGATCCTGATGACCGCTCTCCAGTTGTGGACATTCATCTTCAGCTTCCTCAATGTCCTGCGGGGTCTGGTTCCTGCGGTCACGCTGTTCCAGTTATTCATCTATGCGTTTGGTTGCTTCAGTGTGATGTTGTTCTTTTGCGTGTTCCACACAGCGCAGTAGTCGAAGGCGAGTCTTTGGTGCAGTTTGGTGGTGACGACCTTGCCAAAGCCGTCAGCCATCCTTGCGGTAGAGGAGGTCGCGCATCGCCCGTCTCCGAGCTTCGTTGGTTTCCATCAGAGTCTTGCGTTCGTCGGCATCCATGCCCTGCTTCGTTAAGGGGGCAGCGGGTTCGGGTTCGCTGCACGCCGGGCAGCGGTTGGCAAAGCCGGGTTTATCTGGCTTCAGTTCGAACCCTTCCCCACAGACGGAGCACACTTGCACAGGAAATGTCATCCCGCTGTCATGATACAACCAACGCGCAATTCACCTCGATGCACACGGGGCGAGTGGGGAGCGACTTACTGCCCGGAGGGGTAAGCCTCGTCTCGGGCGTCTCAGAGGTGCTGGGAGCCTTTGTGGCCACGCCAGCAATCACGCCCGGGATGATGATGACCGGGCGTTGTGCCCTAAATAGGCGCTGCCTGCAATCTCAGAGTTGGAGACCGGGCGATTTCTACCTCGTGAGCGGGCTATAATCCGGCCGATGAGCGATTTCCAGAAGGATACGACGTTGCACAGGTTTGTCTGAATGGGCATGTCGTAAATTTCTTTGCTGGCAGTCAGCCCCAACACAACGCGAAGTTCTGTTCAACCTGTGGTGAAAGGACTATTGTTCAGTGTCCGCACTGCAAAACCCAAATCCCCGGCCATTACCACATGCTGGGTGTCATATCATTTCTGCCAGATTTTGTACCAGCGTTCTGCCACAATTGCGGCAAGCCGTACCCTTGGATGGAAGACCGTCTACAAACCGCGAAGGAACTGCTTGACCACGATGACAAGCTGTCGCTCGAAGAACGTGAGAAGTTATGGAGTTTGTTGCGATACGTAATGTCCAACCCCAAGTCGGATTTGGCTCCTGCGAAAAAGAAGCTAATCGAGATTAACCTCGGCAAGGCTGCGGCGACAACACGAGACTTCGTGCTCGATTTGGTGGCTAAGTATTTTGCCGAAATGTCGAAACCTTGATGGCTTTACTGACCACCGCTGCAACTCCCACTGTGTGCGAATTCTGCTCATACCTCTGTTTTTTCGATAATAACGGAAACACCGTTTGCATTTTCAAGACCCCGCTTGAATTCCGACTCGTCGCGAATCGTTCCAACATCGTAGACGATGTAAAGTGGGCGCTCGTAGACCGTGCTGTGTGCCCTTATGTCAGCGTTTATCTCGTCCACTATTGCTCTCAACTTGTCTGCTGACTTTGACAATTTCACTTCTAGACAAAGTTTCAGATTTGGAAAAATGAAATCCGGAACGGATTCTTTGCCCGACGTTTTTACCCGCCCCGTTTCTCTGTCGTAGTCCGTGCCTTTCGCCATGTCCCGACCGACAATCAACGCTTCGACAGTGGATTCCAGTTTTGCCCACGTCCAGACCGTCAGAAGGGTGCCCAGAAATGACAACTAGCCCCGCCATTACTCCCGTCACCTTCCTGCTTGGAAGAGATCGCGCTACGCTCGGGATGTGAAAACTATTAGCGTAGTGGGTGTGATCTTGCTCGCTGTAATCACATTCGTGATGGTCGTGAATGTTATCGATGCACAGCAGGAAAAAGAACAGCAACGGGAAGCTTCCATACAAGAAGGGCAGAAAGAGGGACAGCGTATGCTAAAAGACTTGGAGTACCAAGCGTGTCGCTCGAAGGTTTTGCTGAAGCACGTTCACGACGACGACAACGATTATGGTCGGCCCTCGGCAAAAGACTCAAACGCATTTGACAGAGACCTCATGGCTTGTGTGGCGGCTGCTCATCCCGAAGCGTTTCAGAAGGCGAAGGTCGGACCATGAGACGGTTCGCTCTATCCACGTATGCCCACATTTTATTTGAACCTACCTCTTGAGCTTAAAGCCGTCACGATCTAGCTCGATTGTTCCTCGTGCTCTGAGACGACGAATGGATTTCCCGATAGCCCTACCGCTTTTTCTCTAACATAATCCGAACACAATTGTGACCTGATAGGTCAATGTGCCGCGAACTAGCAAAGCAAACAAAACTATTGCGCCTCTCTGTAATCTCGGTTCCTATCGCCACTTGGTGCGCGTGATTTTCACCCTTCTTGCTAAATCCATTCGTGAGTCGCGTACTATTAGCAAGCCGAGTCTCACGCCAAGCAAACATAAGATCGCAGAACCGGAGATGACTGCACACGTGATTTGGACACTTTCTACTCTGCCGAGTGCTGCTCCTGCCCTGCAAAGCTCTCTATCGGCTTTAGAGAGGGATATTGCAGCCCTAGAAAGCCAATCTAGTGGCTTGGAACCGGGACTTGGATGGTTTACGTTACTCGTCGCAATTGGAGTCGCTCTAGAAATATTTGTCGTAATCCACGACCACAGAAAGGAAGTAAACGAATGGCGCGTCTGTGAGTTAATACCTGAAGGCCCGTCACTGATAAAGCTCGGCATTGAAATCGCAAGCATCCTTTTGGTCATTATCGGCGTCATGGGTGAATTCGGTGTAGGCCTAAAGATTTCGTCTATAAACGGCCAGTTACGAGCAAAGGGTGCAGAGTTGCGAAGCAAGAGCGACCAGTTACTCGCACTTGTAACGCAACAGGCAAGCGATGCCGATGCAGGCGCTGCGGAAGCCAATCGACAGGCGGCTGAGGCTAACAGAAAATCCGAAAAAGAACGGCTCGCCCGTGCAAAGATCGAAGGAGCAGTCGCATTCAGATCATTAGACGACAAGCAAAAACGCGACATTGGAACGGCGCTCGCCCATTTCGGCTCCATAATGGCTGCAAGTATGTGGTTTGCTAACGGCTCCACGGAAGCCGAGCTATTCGCGGATGACATCGCCCAAGCGCTGCGCTTTGCACACATCCATACCACAACAGTAGGCGGGATAATGGAAATGCGGGAGGGCGGAGGCAACTGGGATGCGCCTATAGAGTCAGCGAATACCGGCGTGGACATCTCATCAACCAGTAATCCGATAGCGCAAGGGCTTGCCGATGCGCTTTTTAAAGAACTGACGAACCGGGGCTTCGACTCAAAACGAAAACCAGACCAAAAGTCCAAAAATAACCCACCCGGACCAGTAATTTGGGTTACCGTGCAAGCACGCCCGAGAGGGCCACAAGGTGAATATAAGCTCCAAGCCGAGCGGGAGGCCAAGGCGAAGAAACAGCAGCCGCAGAGTAGCCATACGGCTAAATGATGTGCCTGTGGACGCCAAACGGCACCATTAGCGGAAATACAAAGTGGCCCACTACTCACGGCTTCATCATGTTTCGCTTGACCGCAGGGGAGCGTATCATCTCAAACCGTGAAATGGTGGAAAGCCGTTGTCCTCTTTTTTATTGTCGTTGTCATTGGCGTAGGTCCTTTCGTTGGCTATTGCGCTATCGCCAAGCGCCGTGACCTTAAGGAAACGCTCTTGTGGATAGACCAAACGTACAATCCGCACGATGGCGGTGACAACTTAGGGCAGGGTCACGGTTGGGAAATCCATTATCTGAAAAAAGGCAACGTTGAAGAGATCACCCAAAAGTTCAACACGACCGTCACTCTGGACGGTGGTTGCAACGTAGTCACTCGCAGCGAGACCTTGCCGGTCGGCGTTTATAGCGAGCTATCCAGCGTGACGACCTACAAATTCAACCTTCGTGATATTGACCCAGGCTCAATCAGGATTAAGACCTACGACCTGCAGAAGGATGTGTTCAGTTGTGCTGACCCTGAGCAAGTTAAAGACTATGAACTCAGTTGCGATAACGCGGAAATAGAATTTCTGACTCGCAATGGCGCTACCGCTATCAATGAAGACAGGGTGGCGATTTTCACGAAACTCACGGGAAGCGACCACGAGCCCAAAAGTGCTTCCAAGACGAACAAGAGTTGGTGGCTGGTCGATGATGTGCCCTATTCGCAGCGACTGGCGAAGACATTGAAACACGCCGTGGAACTCTGCGGTGGTCAGAGTTCACGATTCTGACTTTTTCTATGACTTGAATCCAAATCTGCTTTTTAGGTCACGACTAGCTTGCGCTGGTCGCTAACAAAAAGATGTGATGGAACTAGAGCGCCTTTGGCGGCTTTCCTAAAAGAACTCCCATGACCAAGCCTTTATTCTTTCTTGTGTTCCACTAACGCATCCGGCATTGCGTCGAAGGTCTGCCGCCGTCCAACAAATTTTCCGTGATGTGGCGCATTGACGCTGATTGGCGAGGTGGGCTGTGACAAGAAGATAGCCGCATTTGTGGGCCTTGCCCTAACCGCGTTCGAATCATCTCCTGATTCTTTATTGTCCTCGTCTGGTACTAAAAACGGCTTTGAAAACAGAAACGGTTTAAGCGTAAATCGCCTCTTAAAGACCTTCTTAAAAGTGTCGTAACATTCTTGCGTAATATCGAACCGTTGACCTCCCGGCATCAGGACTTCAAATGCCGTAGTCTCTCCCACGTGCCGATTTTTCTGTGCAGCCCACTTTGCTTCCACAATTCTGTACAAGGCATCTTTAATTTCAACGCCCGCTTTTCCCGCATCGGGGCCACTTGGGTCGTCATTTTCCATATACCAATCACGCTGACAGAGAAAAGCCAGAGCTATATCCGACCCAACCCCGACCACAGAATAGTTAGTCTCCCAATGCGTCTTCCCGAACCGATCCAGCCGCACAACTACGTTTTCGTCTCCTGAAAAACCGCACAATACTATGTCAGCCCCAAGATCAATGTGCTGAACTTGATTCCAAATATCTCGACTATGCGATTCTGAGAACTCATTTCGATGCCTTTTTACGAAATCATCAAATGACATAGATATGACCATGTCGAGATGGTGATCTACGAGGACTTTTTTTCTAGTTGCAGCGGCTTGGCGCAAGCCAGAGAGGAAATTGGTTATCGCAATATCTGACTCATCAATGGGTGTACTCGCTGCGAATGACCTTATTGTACCTTCGCAGAGCGTAAGAAGTTCATCGGCACTGGTCTCATCTCCGGAGAGAAGGGCAGTGATTGGGCCTATACTTCGAAACTTCTCAACATCCTCAGACCCTACGAGTTCTTGAAATACTCCACCTCGCTCTGCGCGAGTATCGCAGCACATAGCAATGCACGGAGTCTCGTCGTGCCAGCACTCGGCGGCTATGCACAGGGTCATACTCTGGTCCTTGCGGATCGGCTTATTGTCCCGACCAGAAACACAGTCTCTCTTTATTAGCCCGATTATACAAGTGTCAGCGGGCAGCCCGGTTCCTTTTCCAATTCATAACATCAAACACCGCACGCCCTTATCCTGAGCTATAATCCCGCCGCGAAGGGAGAGAATGAAAAAGTTAGTCGCAATCATCGTCCTTGTGGCGGTCATCGCCGGATGGCACGTCTATGTCTGGATGTCGATGGAAAACGAATACTACACCATCAATCCTCTGACCGATGTGGCGATTCTGAAGATGCCCGGAGCGGCGTCCTATGGAATTACCGACCCACAAGAAGCTGCTGGTTTTAACGGGGGGCGAGACCTTGTGGGTGTACCAGCAGCAGAGCGCAAACTCAACCTTTACGCTAGGCGGTACTTGGATTTGTATGCCATGATCGTCCCGTACCGCGTCAACATCATCGATAAATAGGGAAGGAAACTGCATTCCGCAACGTCAAACACCGCATGGATTGGTTGAAACAGGAGGAAGCAATGGCTGACGTAATTGATTTGTATCGAGTATGTGAAGGCGAACCGTGCCAAAAACCGAAAAGAAGAATCACCAGCCGAGACGATTTCTACGAAGCCAACGGGAGGCAATACCACAAAGGGTGCGAACCGACTGAATCTGGCAATCCAAGCTCAAACCCGCAATTTCTGAACTGCTTCTTTCACTTGCTGCTGCTGGTGCTGCTGCACCGCGACAATATTGTACTTTCGGAACAGCGGTCTTGGTGCCGTTTGGCCTTTGTCTCCTTTCTCAGGCTTGCCGGTTAATATGCGACTGAACTCCTGCTACTTCAGCGTTTTCAACTGGGGCAGCAATTCGCGGCATAACCTCATCCATTGTGTAGCGCACAAATTGCGTTCCTAGTTCGGTCAACTCGTACTCTTCTTCATCGTCGAAGGCAGACTTCAGATTCTGCGACGATTCACCACGACGGGCCGTGCGGGTCTTCTTAATGAAATTGCCGTAGTAGTCTTTTTCCCGATGCTGCCGTATCACGCTGCCCGTGCTTAGGTCACGAATCAGCAGGTTGAACATGTCAGCCTCTGCCGAGTCTTCCCGAACTTCCGATGCGTGCACTCCCATCCAGATTTCCTTTCGTGTGCAACCGTGATGCTGATAAACCCAGCGGATGACCTTGAAGTGCAACTCGGAATAGTCGTCAATCCATTGAATGAACATCCGAACCACGTCATCCGTGCAAATCTTGTTCACGGCGGCGTTGGTCAGCATATTACGAACGAGAAGGCGCTTAGCTTCACTCTCGGCGGCTGACCAGTCACGAAAACACTTCTTGAGCAGGGCCAGATATTCTGGACTCTCAAGTCGCTTTCGGATTTCTTCGTCGTTTAAGTCGAGTCGCGAAAGAATCTCAGCGATAGTGATTCCAATTTCCCGAATTTCATCCTGTTGGAGCCTGAACCAGTTCGCAGCAACCTTGTTGAAAAAATCCTGCTCGGCTTCGGACCACGCCCCAGCCGCACCGCTGAATACGCCACCAGCGGCAGGGATTCCACTAAGAAGTGCGAGCACAAACCGAGCAATCTTTGGCCCGTGGCCACGCGTCAGTGCTTGTGTCATTTGTTCTTCGAGTTTTTCAACGTCATCAGTCACGGTGGCTTTGCCTCGCCTACGCTGCATGATCCATCTGGCACGAAACCGGGACGCGGAACCCCTGCGGCAAATACATGCGCCCTTAAGTCCTTACGTGATGATTTTGCAGTTAGCGCACTCACTAAGGCTCAGCAGATTGTCTGGGCTGTAGCCATCCGCAGTCGTCTTGAGATATTCCCTGCCATTGTGGGTCGCCACAACAACGTCCGCATGCTTACCATTAACGAGTGTATAGAACGAGTCCGTTCCGTTCTTGATTCTGCCGATGGCGTTATCCTCAGCCAACCTCCAATTTCCCTGTTGGTTCCCGATATATTCAATACGTTCATGCGGGTTTTGATGGCCATCCCGCTTGTTAATGCAGGTCACCTGATATTGTCCCATTGTTCACCTTTCTCTCTAACTTGTGAAAGTTACAAAACCAACGGACGGCCTAACGTCCGTGGAGCTACTTATCCTTTTATCGTGAGTGAACAAAAGGCGAATGTCAAGGAGTCGCCCTGTGCATTTGCTGTGGATCATGAATGAAATGTGTGGAGGGCTGTGCACAACTATCGGTGCACGCTTCGAAGGCTGGCTTTGGTTCGTCACCCCCTCTGCGGGGATTCGGCTCCCCAATGGGGTTCGGGTCAGGTCAGGCGTTTCAGAAGTGCAGGTAGCCTTTGTGACCAGCGTAGAGACCGTATACGTGAACCATGACGACCGGGCGTTGCGACTCAACCTTCACCCTAGAAAATCAGCGCGCAACAGGTAGCTCGTCCGAACACACCCCGAACTTCGGGTTCTTATTGGGGACCGCAGTGTCGATGTTATAACAAACGGATGTCGTGAACGGAGGTTTGTCCGTGGAGTGAAACATGTCCGAGTACGTCACGCTGAGACGCATCCTTACGCTGAGTGTAGATGCTGGCATGACGCCCGTGCACTCAATCTGAATCTGCGTCGTCGGGTTCAAATCGCCGAACTCCTCCTTGAGCGGCTCCACATATCTTCTCGGCTCTTGGCCTTTGACAACCCCTTCACTGAAACAGACCCTCCGCACGATCACTTGACGAGCAGGTGTCTTGCCCGAAACTGTGAAAAGCGCTTTGAGGTCATAGCTTTTCTCAAAATCTACGTCTGCCTGCTCGCCACTGAAGGTTATGATCGGCCGTTCGTCCACCTGCGTGGCTACGATTTGAGCATTCAACGCGTCCAGAAGATCGCGATGGGCAACCAGCACGGTGACAATGGCGATCACAGCGCTTAGGATAGCGACAAGCGCGACCGTTCGATCAATCCAAGCCTTTTTCTTCTCTTCCTGCTTTTCCGCCTCAGTCTTGCTGATATGAACTCTGACATCCTGCACGCTTCACCTCCAGCCACCCACGGCAAAAATCTACACTAGCGATGATACGATGGCCACCGAAAGCGACGAGAGACGAAGCGGGATCATGCGAAGGATTTGATTATGCTCTTGGGGAAAGGCTGCCGGGAAGTGGCATGACGCCGTTACGTCACGGAGAACTCAACATGACCTTGGACGATTTTCGCCAATCCCTCACCGCGACCCAGCCGCCAGCCGGACTCGCGCTCGCCCTCGCCGGACTATGGTGGGACGCTAAGGGCGATTGGACGCGGGCGCACCAATCTGCCCTCCGCTGCCCTTGGCGTAAAATAGTCAATGTGTCTGGTTTCCTGCCATGTTAACCGAGGGCGTATGGGCCGAAGTCCAAGTCGGCAAGGAACACCTGCGGCTCTTCTCAGAGAACAATGCTCAGGGTACGCAGGCGTCTGTTTACAACGTGAAGACGAAGAGTTGGATTGCACCCTCCGAAGAAGTTGACAATATCGAGGAGGGCAAGGAAAGAACGTCAGCGCACGCCCGAGCATACCTTAAGCACGTGGCAAACTCAGACCTACCGCCGTTGGAGTGGAAAGCATCCCGCTCACGGTAGCTCTCACAAGCGGCCAGTCTGGGGATGGCGCATTGAGACGAACGTTATAGACCGCAGCATGCTGTTTGGAAGATCACGGTTCTGAGCCTCACGCTCTTAAGAACCTTTAGTAAATCCCCGCATCTTCTGCTCATGCGATTCGCCCCAGACAGTTGACGAACCCCGAGAAATATCCCGTCAAGTAGAGGTTGCGCGGAGCGCGAAAATTGATGAGAAACCAGGACTGCCTACAGAAAAAACATTCCCCGCCCGACAAAGTCGCATCCCAAGGTAGTCGTTTTCGAATGACCTCAGTAACTTGTCCCCAATACACGTCTTTCTCTACGCTAGATTCTGGATCACTATGCAATGTTTGCTATTCTGCCAAGACGAAAAGTCGGCTGGCGTATTAATCCCGCTCATTCAACGACTAGATATTGTTGTCAGACACGAAACGGAAGTGTTCTCGGCGATGAGAACTCTGATGGCCGAGCGCTTCGATTTCCTGATCATCGATTACGAAGATGAGCAGACTGGCAGAATTCTTCTGAAAAATGCGCGCAGCTCCCTTAGAAATAAGGCAGCCTTAGCTGTCGCCGTCGTCCACGCGGAAACGGGCGCGAACGCGCTTCGTTTGGGCGCGGACTTCCTGGTTACGTGGCCGATCAATCTGGGACAGTCCGAGGGAATCCTGCGACTCGTGCGATCTTCCCTGCTTCGAGGGAAAGTCTTGTCGGCAGAAAATGCAGCTACCGTGAGTACAGCAGAAGCGCCGCCGCTCAAGGAAGAGGCCGCTTCTTATCGGCAAACATCGAATGCACAGATGGCAGATGCACTCGTAACCACTAAGCCGGAATTAACTGTATCGATCGACAGCTCATCGCTGGAAACATCCGTCGAAAATTTCTCCGAAGGACGCGTAACCCTGCCTTCGGTCCCGCTGCTTGAATCAGAAAATGCACCGGTGCAAACTGCAGTCCCGATGAACGTCCCCCCCGAACAATCGAACATGGAACCGGTCACAAAAGTCGAACCGACTTCATCGCCAATGTTCCTGGCTTCGATGGCAGCCCTTGGGATCATCCTGTTGCTTACTGCTGTATTCGCCTGGCACGTCCATCATCTGAATTTATCCGTTGACAGAGGCACTACGGCGCAATCTGCTGCTGCCAATTCGCCAGCCCAGGCAGAAGCGAATCCGCCTGAATCTACACCTCCGCGCCCGCTTGCTCCGAAACCGCAGGTGGAAGAGCGGACGACGATGGCTTCCGACACTCCGGCTATCGTCCCCCGAGAGTTGAGTATCAAGGCAACTCCACAGGCAACGACGACACGAACCACTCAGGTAGCCAGGGTCGGGCAACCATTGAGGACGAAGTCATCTCCGTTGACCTCCACTGTCGTATCGCTGAATAGCAACCCGGCGAACGCAGCCATTTGGATAGATGGCAACGATACTGGAAGAACGACTCCAGCTCAGATTTCCGTCGATAAACCCGGTACTCACATTTTCGTTTTCAAGAAGCAGGGCTATTTGGACGAAATCACCACCGCGAACTTGCGGAGCGGACAAACATTCGATTTCTCACCGAGCTTGCGCGCCTTGGGCCATACCGACGAAATAAAGATGGTCAGCACGTTCAGAAAGATATTTGGGCGCGGGCAGACGGCGGGCCAAGGCATGGTGAGCGTCAAAACCGAACCCAATGGTGCCCAGATCGCGGTCAACGCTCAGACTATTAACAAGCCTTCCCCGTCTGCGTTTTATTTGAACCCCGGAAGTTACACGATTGACATCACCATAGCCGGATTCAAGAGTATTCATCGCGTGGTGACCGTAGCCGTGGGCGGCAAGATCATGATCGACGAAGTTATGGAGCACGAATAACGCCCCAGTCCTAGCGTCTAAGCAACTCTACATTAAAGAAGATTGGGAGCGGTTAGACTTCACCATGGACAAAAAGGAAATCAATTCTCCGAAACTGACGGCAAACTTTCTCTTCTGGGTTTGTGGCGTGGGCGGTGCGTTACTGGTCCTTCTGTTGGGACATTACGTCTGGAGAGTTTTTTGAACTAGTTTCGTTAGGACGCCTGCCGAGTTTCCCGTTCAAAGATGGCCGTCTCAAGTGCGGATCGCACGATGTCTGGGGTACAAACTTAAGCTTCTCTTAAGGGTAACCAGTTCACTGTGATTGGACTCAGGGACATCGGGACTTGCGAAAGTCTCCGGAAATGAGAGGGAAAAATGTCGGAACCGAAAGACGGTATTGCGACAACTTCTGGTTCCCTGGATCGTGTGGTGGACATTATCTACTCCTCCCTTTCCGAACTGAATCTTCAATTGCCAAAGGATGCGCAGGTCGAGCACTCCTTGAGTACAGTTTTGTTTGGTGCCGGGGGCAGACTCGACTCGCTTGCCCTGGCCAATTTTATCGTGATCGCGGAGCAGAAGCTGGAAGGGTCTTTTGGATTCCAGATTAATCTTACCCAGGACGACCCTTTTTCTTCTGAGACGGGCCACTTTCGTACCGTTCAGTCGCTAGTCAGCTACACTGCCCGTCTGGTAGAGATGAGACCATGATTTCAAGCTGCACCACTACCCCCTACCGGGCACCGCTGTCACGTTTCGTGCGCATTGACTCGTAGGCATACTATTTCCCCTGTCCGCCTGTGAGGTCCGTATGCCCCTTAAACCTCGCCGCGAAACTCCTATCGAACGCATCTACCGCGAAGTCACCGGCAACAAAATGCCCGCCGTAGTGAAGCGCGTACTTCTCCCCAAGCGAAGACCCAGCGGCAACGAATGGAGTCGCCAGCGGGGACAACCCGCACCCGGCGACGAGTGGATTAAAACACTTGCCGATGGTAGAAGAGTGAAATTCACCAATCAAGAACTCCAAGACGAGTGGGTGTTTATCACCGCTCAGGTTGAGCGCAACAAAGTCGTTTATTCGATCATCTTGACCGATGCAAAAGAATCGCTGAGTCGTGGAGAAGTTGAAAGTCAGTTCGAGGACGAGCTTTCAAAGAAGTCGCTCAAACCTAATTGATCGCGTCGAAAGGATCAAGGTTTGCCCAATATTAGGCTGTTCGCTTTGCGTGTTTCCAGCGTGGACTAGGAGCCTTGACCGCGTTAACGCATCGCGGACGCCTTGACAGCAGTCGCCTACAAGCCTAGCATCGTGACTGAGCAAGCTACTTCTTTCTTACTCTTTCAGGTTCCCTGAACTAAGTCAGCCCATCTGAAGTTCTTTTCCCTTAGCGACCCCAACCCTAGGAGGTTGCCCATGTTTGCACGCAATGTCTCGTTTCATCTGAAATCCAATACTCTTTCCGATTACACGCGCACATTTGAGAACGACGTCCTCCCTCTGCTCCGTAAACAGAAGGGTTTCAAGGACGAAATTACATTCGCCGGTCACGGCGAAATTGATGTCACCGCAATCAGTCTGTGGGAAAACAAAGCCGATGCCGACGCTTACAACACCAATACTTATCCGCAGGTGTTGAAGACGATGGCAAGGTTTATCGAGGGCACGCCCAAGGTTCAGACCTCAGACGTTGTCAACTCAACCTTCCACAAGATCGCCGTTGCCGTAGCCGCGTAAAACCAGCAAGGGTAATGGAAATGGAAGGCGGACTACGTCGCCTCCCCATCTATAGAAGTTTGGGACTGCTATTTCCCGTGGAGTCCCGTGGAGTGGTCATGAAGACTGGCATCACGTTAGGACCACCGTACAAGAGAGTTTGGGCGCAATTTTACAAGGCTGCGCTCTTTGAGTTGGACGCCAACAAGGTTTCAGATCGAATTTCTGAAGCGGAGACGGCACTGGTGACACGTGCCCGCGAACTTTTTGAGTCAGCAGGAGACAATATCAATATCGAGGAAGAGCAGGCTGTAGATGACGCGATGTATGCCTTGCACGCGCTTCGCAGCGCGTTGAAATGTAGGGCAAATGCGAAAAACACTTCTGAAGAACTAGCCGCATGAAATTCGCCGGAGATCGAGTTGATGATGGATGCGAACTACATTTCGGAACGTATCGACAGCATTAAACAAGAAATGAGCGATTTGAAGGTGACGAACGCGCTGCATTGGAGCAAGAGTCGGCACACAGCGCTGGAAAAATCCGCTTTCGCCTTAGGAAAGGGACGGTTGTTGGAGATCAAACGGGAACTGTCGGACTTGATGAAACGCCGTGCGTGAAGGTCGGTTGGGTTCGGCATTTATGACCGTCCGATCATTCGTGTGGGTCTGGATGGTCTGATCGGAGAAGTGTTGCCACTCGATTACCGTTCAAGAAGGAGCTACTTTGCACCGCGACCCCCGGAAAACATGGCAGTACTTTGCTCACGCCGTCATTCAGGAAGAAGAGCCCGCAAAACTCGCTTACTTAATGCAAGAGCTTTACCGCGTCCTGAAAGACAATCAGGAAGAACCCAATCTGCCGTGACCACTCGGGTAATCACGGTATTGTACCGACCACAGAAGCGATTAGCATGAAATGAAGGAGGAAAACATATGGATACGCTTGAGCGTGAACCACAAGGACAAGGCAAGATGAAGTTTCGATGCGCCGATGTGGGTCCCAAGACATGCGACTGGCAGGTCAGCGGAAATAGCGAACAGGAAATCATGCCAAAGATCGAGCAGCACGGTCGGGAAAAGCACAACCTGACCATGGACAATGAAACAAGGAACAAAGTTCGCAGCGCGATTCAGCGCAAAGCGGCATAGCTGTTCCGGTACCATGACTCACCGCAGGGCGGCTTACGGGCCGCTCTGTAGGAAACTCCGGACGCCTCGGTGAGTAAATCACTAAGCCTAGCTGCTCCCTGAAGATTTTACCGTCGTCTTCGCAATTTGTCCCATCCGGCCGCCGCGAAGCTCACAACAAGGATTAGGGGAAAACACACCACAAAAAACAGGGTTGTGAGGGTTCGCTTCAGGACTCTCATCGCAGAAGCCAAACATAATGCAAGGAAGTTCAAAACGATAAATAGTTTGTGCCTGTTTCTTTTTGCCCAGAAAGATCGGCGGATAGATTTTTCTTTGGGGTGCCAAGAAAAATGGAGAGCCCCAGATCAGCCATTCGAACCGTAATTTACCCGCAAAACAAAACGCCCCAACTCAACCGAGTCCTGGGGCATTAAGTCGAACAGCCCTCCCCCGAAGTCTGCTCAATCACACTCTACCGTGGCTGGCCTAAATGGGGAAGGTCACGCTAGGAACAACGTGCTGATTACGTCTGGGGCTTGCCTGCTTCCCGGCCAGACTACGCCCCTTAATTCTGCCCTGCTCTCAAATTCGCCCATCGTGCCAACCCGGCCGCGCGGTTGGAAACGACCACGTTCTACTGCAATTCATCCGCAATACGCCGTGGTGCCGCTGAGCTGTTTTCAAGTGCGCTTAACAAAACCACATCACAGCCGAAATCATCGGTAACCTTACTCCTGTCCGAATTGTGGGCACCAAAGAGCCATTGTGCGGTTTGTGCCCTGCCTCTACGATTCATCAGTCGCCAGTCAGCGGCGGGAGAAACAGCGAAATGGAAGCATTCGTCGAAGTCACCGAAACGCCTGATTTCATCGTTGCCAAGGCGAACGGGGCAACGCATAGAACCGTTGGCAGCATTACGTGGTTCGGCTCCTTGCTAGAACGCAACAACCGTGCCAAGGACGGCGACCGAACTCTTGAAACGATTCTCGGTGGTTGCGTCTTGTTTGGTCTGGAATCCCTCAGCCTGCTGGATT
>Ga0210409_10003714_pt1 | contig 16819 bp, 14 predicted proteins | sample IncBWH17MmetaG_FD_161649 | JGI IMG/M metagenome (GOLD analysis project Ga0210409, IMG submission 161649) | Forest soil microbial communities from Barre Woods Harvard Forest LTER site, Petersham, Massachusetts, United States - Inc-BW-H-17-M | ecosystem: Environmental > Terrestrial > Soil >...
GTATAGGCCAATTGTGTCGGGTGAGAAAGGACCAGATGGTCGTCCCGCCCGGCCAGAAGGACGGTGCCGGGCTGCGGGCGGTCGCCGTCTTGCGCCAACCGAACCTTGAGGAAAATCTGGCCACCGAGCCAGTGGGCGAGTCCGGGGGCGAACTGGGGATCGACGTGTTGTACGACGACGATAGGCGCAGGAAAGTCCGCCGACAACGAGCGCAAGATTTTGGCGAGGGCGGCGGGACCGCCGGCGGAGGCGCCGACGGCGATCAAACAATCGTGCGGCGGCAATCCTCGTTCCAACCCCGCTCGGGACCACGCCAGTCCGTTCCGGCCATTCCCAGCGCCGATGAGTCTGCGAATGGTCTCGATCTTGGCGAGCAACGCGTGGGAGCCCCTGGCTCCGCCCGGGCGTTCCAGGACCGGGGTGTTTACGGCGTCGAGGGCGCCGGCGCCCATGGCCTCGAAAACCATGGACGTGTTATCCGTAACATTGGCGGTGACGACCACGATCGGGCACGGGGAGCGCGCCATTATGCGGCGGGTCGCCTCGGCCCCATTCATTCGGGGCATGATTAAATCCATCAGGATGAGGTCGGGAATATCGTGGCCGCACAGTTCGACGGCCTCGGCGCCATCGTGGGCGATCCAGGCAAGCTTATGCTCCCGGGAGTTGAGCACCACCCGGCGCACGGCCTCGACCGCGAGGGCGACATCGTTGACGATAGCGATTCTCATGTGACCGGCTCGCCGATGAGATCCACCACCGCCCGGAGCAAGGATTCCTCGTGAAAACTCCCTTTGGTGAGGTAGTAATCCGCGCCGGCTTCAAGCCCGCGAAGCCTGTCTTCCTCCCGGTCCTTGTAGGAAAGGATGAGGACCGGCAGTTGTTTCAAGCGCGGGTCCTTCTTGATCAACGTGGCGAGGGCGATTCCGTCCAGGCGCGGCATTTCCACGTCGGTGATGACGAGGTCATAATCGTTGGAGCGCAGGGCGTTCCACGCTTCCATCCCATCCACTGCGACATCCGCCAGGTACCCGTGGCCGAGGAGCACCTTGCGCTCCAGCTCGCGCACCGTCGAAGAATCATCGACGGCGAGGACGCGTTTAGGGCGACCCGCCGCGGACCCGAGTTGCGAGCGCTGACCCGCCGGCGCCCGGCCGGCGGCGATGAGCTTCTGCACCGAATGGAGGATATCATCGACATCGACGATGAGCGCCGGTGTCCCATCCTCCATCAGAGCCGCGGAACTGATATTTTGCACCTTGCCGAGGCGCGCGTCGAGGGGCTGGACAACCAGCTCGCGTTCGCCGAGGAAGCGATCCACAACCAGGCCGTAGCGCGCGGCGCGATCGCTGAGCACGACGACGTGGAGTTCCGGGTCTGAGACTCCGGGCTGGCCGCAATCGAGCACTTCGTGGGCGCTGAGCAAACCGACCTGCTGGCCGGCCAGTTGGAAATGATCCCGGCCTGAGAGCGCCGATACGCTGCTGCGCGGAAGTTTCAACGTCCGGGTGATCTGGCTCAGCGGGATGGCGTAGGGTTCTCCGCCGATTTGAACCAGCAAGGCCCGCACCACCGAGAGCGTCAGGGGCAACTGCAATTGCACGCGCAAGCCGCGCCCCGGCTGGTTATTGAGCCGGATGGCGCCACGCACGCTCTTGACCATGTTTTGCACGACGTCCAGCCCGAAGCCGCGGCCGGAGATCTCAGTGACCGCTTCTTTCAGGGTGAAACCCGGCCGGAACAAGAACTCCAGCAACTCGGACTCGGAAAGTTTTTCGGCGGCGGCAGCGGCGGCAAGGCTTCTTTGCACGAGCACGCGGCGCACCTGTTCGAGGTCGACTCCCGCCCCGTCGTCGGAAACCGTCACGAGCAGCACGCCGGCGCTGTGGCGGGCCTCGACGTGGAGGGAACATTCGGGCGGTTTGCCGGCGCTCATGCGGGCAGCGAGGGGCTCACAGCCATGATCGACGGCGTTGCGCAAGAGGTGCGCCAGGGGAGTCTCGAGGCGTTCGAGGATGTCGCGGTCCACCGGGGTGGTCTCGCCGGAGATTTCCAGTTTGACTTCCTTTCCGAGGGAGCGGGCGAGGTCGCGGACCATGCGCGGGAAGCGGCGGACGCCGTCGCTGAAAGGCCGCATGCGGGTGCGCAAGACCTCCAGGTAGAGGCGTTGGGCTAGGTGAGCGGCGCGGCGGTCGAACATTTCGAGTTCCTGCATGCGCTCGGTGAGGAATTGCTGGGCATCGGCCAGCTGGCGGGAAAACTCGCTGAGACTTGCTTTGGCGCGGTCGGGGAGGCGATCCTCACCCAAAGCCAGGCGGAGGCGCTCGAGTTGTTGGCGCAGGTCCATCTGGTGGCGCTTGAGCCGCTGGAACGAATCGGCGAACGGCCGCAGCCAGCGTGATTCGACGAGCGACTCGCCCGCGAGCGCCAGCAGGCGATTGAGGTTTTCGGCCGTCAGCCGCAGCACCCGTTCGGGGGACTCAGTTTTGCGGATGGCGAGACCCCGAGTCGATTCTTCCAGGCGCCGCGCTTCCGCGGCGGTTGGCAGCAGCGGTTCCCAGCCGGCAGGAAAACCCTCGCCACGTTCCCCGACGGTCGCTTCTGAAGCTGGGCCGGGGCGGCTGTCGGCGGCGCGGCGCCGGGTTTCGCGCGCGGCGGGCCCGGTGGGGGTGGGGGCGCCCCGGGTCTCTTTCAGTTGTTCGAGCAAACCCAGGAATTCGCTGATTTCCGGAGCATGCTCGGTTTCCCAGGCAAGGAGATTGGCTTCCGTGCGCCTGGCGAGTTGCGCGAGCAGATCGACGCCGCGGAAAAGCAGGTCTGCTTCCTGGCGCAAATCGAGCTTTCGCTCGCTCGCCGCAACAAAGCAGTCCTCGAGGCCATGCGCGACGAGGACGGCCAGGGGCAGATTAACAATCCGGGCAGCGCCTTTGAGGGAATGGGCGGCACGCATCAGGAGTTCGAAACCCTGGGCATCGATGTCGCCGCGCTCCAACTCGAGAAGACCGGTGGTCAGGATGGCGGTCTGCGTTTCGGTTTCGGCGCGAAACAGTTCGAGCATGGAGGCGCTGCTCAGTTCATCCGGGTTGGGGGGGGTCACGTGAGGCTCCGGTTCAGGGTCGTGAATAACGAATCGGCATCGAGCAAGCCGACGCCCCGTCGTTGCCAGCGAAGCACGCCGCGCGTAAAAGCGGGGTTAGGTTTCGCAAGCGCCGCGGGCGGCTGCTCCAATTCCTGAAGGTGGAACCGGTGCGGGCCATGAACCTCATCGACGGGGAAGGCCAGCCGGTTGCCTTGCCAATTCACCACGAGCAGGCGGTGGTACTCGGAGCGGAGAGCCTCGAGAAACCCGGCGGGCTCGAGGCCGAGGAGATGCCCCAGGGAGACGCAGATGAGCAATTCACCGCGGATATTGGCCAGGCCAAGCACAATTCCCCGCCGCCGGTGCGGCAACGAATGGATGGGCCGCCGCTCGGCCACCTCCTGGAAGGCCTGGGTCGGGAGCGCCAGCCATTCGGCCCGGAGGCGAAAGATAACGCCGGAGGTCTTGGCCGGCTCGCCGAGCTTCTTTTCGACGGCAAAGTGGCGGGTCTGCTCGTGACGGTAGCCGGGTGGCAAGGGACGATTCAGCAACTGGGTGCCCGCAGCCGCATAGACCGGGCAGTTGCGGCAATGCACGAGGCGCAGGAGTTCCGGGCAAGAGCCGTCGCCATAGACGCCGACCTGGTTCCAGCAGGCGGCCGGCTGGAGCTCGTCATGGGGGCAGGCGCCGGCCGGGGCTGGTGCGTCCGGGATGACTGGCGTTGGCGAATCGGAGTGGCTCACAATTCCATAAGTTCGGATTTCACGGGCGGCCGTCAGGGCGGCGGCGGATGCGCCTGGAGCCGAGCAGCTCGCCGCCGGAAATTGCGCGCGCCGGCGGCATCGCCGTTTTTCGAGGCCAACAAGGCCATCCGCATGAGGCTATCGTAGTGATTCGGTTCAAGGTAAAGCGCTTTGCGATAATAGTCGATGGCGCTGGCTTTTCCGCCGGCATCGTGGACCACGCCGAGCAAATAATAGGCTTGGGCCGAGGCGCGGCTTTGGGACAGGTGGGCTTCACAAATGGTGGCGGCCTCAGCGAGGCGTCCGGCGTCGGCCAACCGGCGAGCGCACTCGAGGTCGTCGGGTAGCGAGCGGCGCGCGCCACCTCTGCCAGGCCGCGCGAGGGGGTTGTCTGCCGAGGTTAAGAGGTGGTGGGCAGGATTCGGCCGCAGGGGAAGTTTGGCAGGGGAGCCAGGGAGGGCCGGCTCCGGCTTGAGATGCCGCGCCGCCCGCTCAGGCCAGTAAGTGGCTTTCCGGCATGCGAATGCAAATGGAAGATTGGCCGATACGAACCCGTAATCCAGGACGAGCGATTGTTCGGACGGCCCGACGAAGAGAACGCCGTCGGGGGCCAGCATTCGGGCGATCTGGTCGAGTGCCCTCAGCCGGGCAGCCTCATCCAAGTAAATCAGCAGGTTGCGGAAAAAGATAAAATCGTAATCACGCCGGGCGGACGGAAGGCCGGCCTCCAGCAGGTTTCTTTGATAGAAACGAACGCGGTCACGAACGATTCCGTCCAGCACGAAGCCGGCTCTTGTGGAACGAAAATAGCGAGCGCGGAAACCGAGCTCGCCGTTCCGGAAGGAGTTTTTTCCATATACAGCGAGGCGAGCGCGAGCCAGCGCGGAGACGCTGACGTCGGCCGCATCGACCTGAAACCGATCGGGCGCGACGCCGGCATCCAGCAGCGCCATCACCAACGAGTACGGCTCTTCGCCCGAAGCGCACGGCAAGCTGAGCAGTCGCAGGATGCCCGCGCGATGGGACGGCAGCCAGGAGTCGAGCACCAGGCGCGTCAAAGCGCCAAAAGCCTCGCGGTCGCGGAAGAACCAGGTCTCGGTCACTAATACCGCCTCGAGCAGGGCCATCCGGGCGGCGGGGGAACTTTCCAGGACCTGTTCATATTCCTCGATTGTTGCCACGCCCATGCGTTTGCGCTCCAGGCGGACGGCTCGCTCCAACGAAGCGGGGCCGAGCGAGGCCGCGTCGAGTCCGACCGTTTCACGCAGGCGTTGTTCAATCCGGCTCATGGTTCGGCCGGGGAAGGTTCCGAGAAAATCATACGCTGAACGGTCTCCGAAAGTAACCACTGGTCGTGCAGCAACTGGACAGGCCCTTTGGCGTCCATGAGCATCGGGCCGAGGTAAGGGGCGGCGCCCAGGCGGACGCCTGAGTCGACGAAACTGGCCGGGTCGGCGCGCAATGTTTCGGTGGCGTGTTCGGCCACCAGGCCCAGCAGGCGGTCCCGGCCGGCGGCATCAGGGTGCTTCACCACGATGATGCGGGTGCTAAGGCGTTCGCTCGCCGGCTGGCCCAGGGTGAGTTCGGACAGATCGACGGCCGGCACCGGGCGTCCCCGGTAATTGAAGACCCCGGCCACGCCTTTCGGCGCCTGCGGCAAGCGCTTGAGGTCCAATAAGGGCACCACTTCCACGACCCGGCCGGCCTCCAACGCGTACCGGTCGGTTCCCAGTTGGAAGAGAAGGAATAACATGGTTTCAATCGTGGCCATCGCCCGCCGGGGTCCCCTGGAGCTGCGGACTGAGTTTAAAACGCGCGACGCTGGTTTGGAGGCCGCGGGCGGCGCCGTTAAGCTGCTCGATGGCGAGGTTGGATTGGCGGAGCGACTCGGCAGTTTGCTGGGCGGCCTCGCTGAGCTGGGTCAAGGTTTCGCTGATCTGCTGGGCGCCGGTGGCCTGGGCGTGCATGCCCTCGTTGACGGTTTGGAAACGCGGCGTAAGGGTTTGGACCTGGTGGATGATTTGGGCGAGGTGGGTGCTCACCTGCCGCACTTCCTCGACTCCGCCGCGGACTTCTTCGGAGAACTTGTCCATGCCCATAACTCCGGCGGCGACGGCGGCTTGCATTTCCTTGACCATTTTTTCGATGTCATAAGTCGCGACGGCGGTTTGGTCGGCGAGGCGGCGGATCTCCATGGCCACGACAGCGAAGCCGAGGCCATATTCGCCGGCTTTTTCGGCTTCGATGGCGGCGTTAAGCGAGAGCAAGTTGGTTTGGTCGGCGACTTTAGTGATGGTGGTGACGACGGAGTTGATGTTGGTGGTCTTGTCGCTAAGGACGGCCAGTTTGGAGGTGATGGAGCCGGAGGCGGCGATGATCTGGCGCATGGTTCCCTCCATACGCGCGATGGCGGTCTGGCCGCTGCCGGCGAGGTTGGCCGTCTGTTCGGCCACGTGGTTGACCTCGTTCATGGTTTTGACCAATTCCTTGGAGGTGGCGGAAATCTCCTTGGAGGTGGCGCCGATCTGGGCGGTGGTCGCGGCGATCTCGTGGGCCGTGCTTTGTTGCTCTTTGGCGGTCGCGGCGATCTGGGTTGCGGTGGTGTTGACCTGGATGCCGGAGCGCTGGACCTGCCCGACCAGGTCGCTCATGTCGTCGGCCAGCCGGTTCAATCCCTGGCCGACGACGCCGAATTCGTCCTGCTGATGCAGGGCCAAGCGCTGGGAGAAGTCGCCGTGGCGCATGCGTTCGAGGGTGGCGACCAGGCGGCTGAGCGGTTCGGCAATGGCCGAGGATTGGAGGCGGCCCACGAAGAAGCTCGCCAAGCCGATCAGGACAAGGCACACCGCGCCTACAATGGAGATCGTAAACGCCCGGTCGGATTCGGCGGTGTTGACGAGTTCGACCTGAGTTGCGAGGTCCCGGAACGCCTGGTCCCGCAGGCGGCTGACGACGGGATAATTGGCGTTGTAGTAGGTCAGCGCGTTGGCGATGTCGCTTTCGGCGATTGCCTGCACGCGGCTTTGAAACTCACCGAACGTCCCGGCGCTCGTGCCCAGGGCAAATTCGGCGAGGTGTTTGACCGAGGTGACCAGGTCGGGAAAGGAGGCAAAGTCTTTCTCAATGGAAACGAGGGTCTTTCGTAATTCCTCCTCGGCTTCGTCCCGTCGTTTTTTTTCCAATTGATTCCTGGGGTCGAGCGATAAGCCACGCAGGGTATCTCCCATGACCATCACATCGAATTTGATGCGGTCGCACCTGCCCATCAGGTCGGCGCGGCGGGTTTGGGCGTTGGAATAGGTGATGGCGACCCACAGGGCCAAGCCCACCCCCGCCAGCAGGAGGACGATCAGGAGCAGGAGCGCCGTGTTCAGGCGCTGCCAAATGGTTCTGGGCCTCATCTGTAAATCTTTCGGATGCCGACAATCCGTTTGCGCACAAGAGCCATCATCCGGTTTTTAACGCCTCAATTAGTAGCCCTTTATGCCGCGGAAAACAAGAGCGTTCTTCGTCAAGCCACGGTCCGGGAATCGTGGATTAATGGATTAATGGATTAATGGATTCATGGATTAGTGGATTGATGCGGAGTGCGTGGTGCGCGGAACATACCAGAAAGAGAATAGAGAATTGAAAATTGGTGGGCGGAGCGACACGGGTATCAGGTTGGTTTTTTGAGTTTGGCCATTTGCTGGAGGAGATAAAGGTTGCGCTTAAGGAGAGCGGAAAGCTCAGCGAGCGCAGTCTCTGCTGACGCAAGGGCTGTGGAAGCGGGAGCGGGGTGCTCCTACAGGACGCCCAGGTGTTGGCGGGCGCTAATTTATATAATCCCGCTTCCGGCACGTGGACGACCACCGCCCCGCCACCCGGCGGCTGGGGATTCGCAGCACTGCTGCCCGACGGCCTGGCCTGGGCGCTACGGCTCACTCGAGACGTGGCGAAAAGCAGGTGAGTCAGGAGCGGGTTAAAGATGAGTGAACTGCTTATGTTGGCGGTTTTTTGTTGTTTAACTCGGATGAACTCGGATGGGCTCGTGGAATGATGGCGTGTTGGGACGTGAGTCACCGGTGAGTTGGTCAGGACTTGGCCTTGCCGGGGTGCGCTGCCGGAAAAGGAAATTCCACCTCAACCCCTCTCCCCAGAGAAGAGGGGAACCGGGGGCCTGAGTGTGTGGGTTAGGACACAATGGGGCACGGAGCAGTGGACCCACGGATGATTCATCGCCTGGCGGCTTCCGCCTTCGCCTGCTGCATCCGCGGACAAGCCGGCGATGGCCGGTTGGTTTTGGCGCGGTTCGTTCTGTGGTCGAGCCTCCTTTCAGTTTTACTTCATGGCGTAAAAAACAGCATAAGTCTTGCCAAAATCAAGTTGCGCGCACCGAATTGGTGGGAAAATTTGGAATGGGCGGGAGGTAGCCGGCACGGGCGGGCAGGAGCTTTTGGTGAATCGGGTCACATCGAACGTGAGACCGAAAATGGACCTGCTGGAAGAAAGCCGCGATGCTCCACGATCGACCAAAGGACCCCGAAACAAATGCAGCCCACAATTCCATACCCAATTCTCTTCAGTGCTGTTTGGCGCAGAGGTGTCATGTTTCGTCACTCCAACGGTGTAGAGCACCGACCCCGCGCCAAGGACGCTCAGCATGGAAACACAACGCACGTCAGGGTATTGTATTGAGATGGACTTGACCGGGGCCACGGGGCGCAGTAATGCTTAAAGCACGTATTCCCACTTAAGCTCGGAAGTAGAAATACATTATGCGCTGCCCGGAGTGCCAGTCGGAGAATGAGGCTCGCGCCGGATTTTGCGACGCGTGCGGGGCGCGGATGGAGCAACTCTGTTTGAACTGCACCGCTGCTAACCCGCCAGGCAGCAAGTTCTGCAACGAGTGCGGACAGGCACTCGGTGCCCCGCGAACCGGCCCACGCGAGAGCGACCTGTCTTCGCCAACCATCACGAACTCCGCCGCTCCTCGCGAGGAACGGCGTTGGGCGACTCTGTTGTTTGCCGATTTATCGGGTTTCACAAGTTTGTCTGAGCAATTGGACCCTGAGGATGTAAAAGCGTTGGCGCATCGCTGCACGCAGCGGCTGAGCGAGGAGGTCCGCCGTTTTGGGGGCACGGTGATTACCATCCATGGAGACCAAGTCGTAGCGGCGTTTGGCGCGCCAGTGACGCATGAGGACGATGCCGAACGGGCGGTACGCGCGGCCTTGGCAATGCGTGATTGTCTGTTGCAAGACAACACTGGGCGGCCGATTAAGATCCACGCGGGCCTCAACACGGGCGAAGTAATGGCCGGAATGATGGGACCTCAAGAGCACCAGGATTATACGGTCATGGGAGACACGACCAATGTTGCTGCCCGGCTTATGAGCGCGGCGCCGGCGGGCAGCGTGTTAGTGGGCGAAGAGACATGGCGAGCGACGCGGGGAGTGATTGGCTATAAGGAACTGCCGCCGGTGTTGGCGAAAGGCAAACAGCAACCGGTGCCGGTCTGGGAAGCGCTCAAGGCGCTAGCGGGACCAAAGTCGCGTCCATTGGGCACCGCGCCTCTGTTTGGCCGCGAGGAAGAGCTCGGATTGCTCTCCGGGATCTGGCTGCTGGTCGTGCAGCAGACGCGGACACATTTGGTCACGGTGCTGGGTGATCCGGGTCTGGGAAAATCGCGGCTGGTGGCGGAGTTCGAGAAGCGATTCTGCACCGAAGCGCGCGTGCTGCATGGCCGCTGCTTGCCATATGGGGAAGCGGTGGGGTACTGGGCGCTAACGACCGCGCTCAAGGAGGCAGTGGGAATTACTCCCGAGTCTGACGCCACCGCCGCCCGCGCTCAATTGCAGCATTCGGTTTGTGATGTCCTCATGGCAGACGGCGAAGCGGACCCGACTGACCTGACCCGACATCTTGCGCTGCTGAGTGGTTTGGACACAGCGGAAGATCGCTCTGGCAACCCACCCGACCAGCGGGCACTCCATGCCTCGGTGCGGCGCTTCTTCGAGGCCCTGGCTCGGCAGCGACCGCTCTGCTGGATGGTGGAGGACATTCAATGGGCTGACGATACGCTATTGGACTTGATTGAGCTTGTCGCGAAACAGGCCAAGGAGGCGCCGCTGCTCGTCCTGACGCAAGCGCGCCCCAGCCTGCTCGAGAAGCGCCCAAAGTGGGGAACCGGAGTGGGAGCGTTTACGTCGCTCGCGCTGGAGACGCTCAGCACGCAAGCCGGGCACGAGTTGATCCTGTCCCTGTGCCGCGAACGCGGCCTGGCCGCGACCGTGGCCGACGAAGTAGGCCGGGGCGCTGGCGGCAACCCGCTTTTTGCTGAAGAGTTGGTGGCGACGATCGCCGAGCGCGGCCAGTCGGCCGGCGTGCCCTCTGCAATTAAGGCCCTCATCGCCGCGCGCCTGGATGCCCTGCCCGCCAGCGAAAGGCTCCTGCTCCAGCTCGCAGCCGTCTTTGGGAAAGCCTTCTGGCTTGGGGGTCTGAGTGCCCTCGGCGCGGAGCGAAACGTGACCGAGAATCTCGAAAGCTTGGAGAAGAAGGACTTCCTGCGTTCTCAATCCCGGTCGCATTTTCGAAATGAGCGTGAGTTTTCTTTCAAACATGATCTGATCCGTGATGTGGCCTACGAAACACTTCCGCGCGCTGAGCGCAAGATTCTGCACGGACAAGTGGCTGATTGGATTCAACGAGCCGCCGGCGAGCATCTGGAGACCTATTTTGATCAGCTTGCCCACCATACTTTGAACGCCGGGAAGGAAGAACGTGCTGTCGACTACCTCGCCAGCTCCGCCCAATACGCACACCGGCTTGGGGCGCACCGCCGGGAAGCGGCGCTCCTGGCGCAAGCGATAGAAATCGCCGCGCGCCTCGGTCAGCACAGCCTTGCGGCGGAGCTGCGCGCGAGGCGCGGGACCGCCTTTGGACGAGTGGGGGCTTTCGCAGAGGCTAGAAAGGAAATGGAGTCCGCGCTCAAAGACATGCCAATCGAGCGGGTAGAACGCCGGGCTGAAATCTTCGTGGACCTGTCGGTTGCCTCCTTCTATGGTTTGGACCTCTCACGCATGCGCCAATGCGCCTGCGAGGCTCTCGCGCTGGCCGAGCAGGTTGGCCGCTACGATCTGGAGGCCGAGGCCCTGGGGTGGCAGGGGTTCGCTGCCCAGGCCGATGGCAACCTGTTAGAGGCCATGGCATTGCACCGGCGCGCGATATCTCGGGCGGGCCATCATCCAACCCTGGCACGGTCGAATGCACCACTGACGCTCTATCTACTCGGTCATAGCCACGAAGCGGTCGAGCTGGGCCAGCAATCCGTCCGACAGGTTCGTGACATGAATCACACCTCGGGCATAATGTGGTCGTTATCGCACCTGGGCTTGGCCCTCGCCGGAACCGGGCGGTATGGAGAAGCCCTAACAACCTTCGAAGAAGCTCGGCGGTATGGCCGCGAACATGAAGTCTATTCATTCCTCGCTCGCGCCATTGCCATGTCGGCCGGTTTTCATCTCGACGTGTTCGATTTCTCCGTCAACGAGGCCCTGGTTGAAGAAGCGCGCGAACTGGCGTGCCTGGTCAACTTCGCGCCTTCGAAGGTGAGCGCGAGCATCGATCTTTTATTAAACCTGGCGCGCCGGCACGACTGCGGTCGCGCTGAGAAAGTAGTAACCGAAGCGGTCCAGGCCGCAGAAGCCACCGGCGGCTGGCATCTTTGGCTTTGGCGAATCCGATTGGCAGAGGCCCAGGCTGAATTCGCATTGGCGCGGGGTGACTGGCACGAGGCCATCCAAAAGGCAGAGGATGCCATTCAGCAGAGTCGCGCGAAACACCGCGCCAAATACGAATTGCTCGGCCTCTGGACCCACGCGCGCGCGCTCGACAACCTGGGTCGCCGGCACGAAGCAATAGCCCTTTTAAGAGCGGCCTTGGAGAAGGCTCGACCACTCGGTGACCCCGCTATGGTACTGCGTTTGGCCGAGGCGCTCCTGGCCATCGACGGTACTGAGGCGCTGGCAGCAGAAGCGGGGGCGGCCGTGCATCGAATCGTGGCGGAATTACCGGACGGACCGATGCGCCAATGCTTTGAAGAGGCAGAAACCGTTCGGTCGGTGAGGAAGCTCAGCCGGACGCAAAATTAGCCGGTACGGCCAAATTATCCGGCCGAGGCGCCCTCGGAGCTTGCCACTGGACCGTGAGGTTATTTCAAGGCCTGCCAGAACAGTGTTGACACAAACGTTCTGCAAACAGAGCGTCATCGCGGGGCTCGGTGCATCTGCCTTGTTAGCCAAGTCTGAAAGCATTCTCATCGTTCAAAACCGAACAAAGGAACTGCACGCCTTCTTCAGCAAGGATCCGTGGAATCGAAACAAACACAACTGGCGGTGTCAACTCGCCAACATCCGCAAGCGCCTTCCATCCGCCTTCGTGCCATACGGAAATAGCGAATATCTTGCGCTCTGTGTGAAGATACCACCCTGTGCCCAAGACGTCACTGCCACGAATCTTCAAGGTGATAATGGGAACGAGCAGCGGGTGGGTGACAATTTCTTGTGTGACTTCGCTCGAACTGACAATCGGTTTCTCCGTCTCTTCGTCGTGCCGGTCATCATGAGCTGATGTCCAAATGGGATACTTGATGTGATCATCAATGGTCGCATCAGAAAACTGCCTCGCTCGTCCGAATCGAATCATACGCGAAGTTGGCTAACGGTCGAGCTCACGGACGCGGCCCCGCCGCGTTCGGTGCCGCATCGGGTTCGGTGCCGTTTCGCAATTTATCGAGCTGCTTTTTGACCAAACGGAAGCCGGGGTCGTCGAGCTCTGGCTGACCAGGCGAAACCATGACGTGATATACGCCTTCTCTTCCTTCTACCGAAGGTTGGGAGGCTTTTACACCCCCGGGGAACGTCTGGCCCACTCTGGTATAAATGACATCGTCTCCTGCGGCCCTCGCCGGGTTAAACTCCACGCCGGTTCGACGCCGCTTCCACATATCCTCCAATCCAACTGATTTCTTGTACCTGTAGATGTGCATTGAAAACCGGGCACTGCGTTTGGAATCGTAGTATTCCAAAATAATTTCCGCCTCAGCACCCAACCTTGACAGGTTTGTAACGGCAAAGCCTCGGCGCTCCTCCTTTTGTCTGGCAATGAACTTGTCGACCTCGTCGGCGGATAACCCCGGCCGTCGAGAAATGTTGGTGACCACCTGGAATATTTCAGGGGGACGTGCGATTGGGTCAAACAGGTATTGGACGCGCCGCGTCCACTGACCACCCAGCTCGGACGGAAGCAATGCCTTGTCTGCAACCCCGCCTTTAGGCTCCTCACTTATAGCCGCCCCGCAGGCCAGAGAGAGACAGGCGATCCAGAGTATAAGCCTCATAATTATGCGCCTGGCACCGAACGACAAGCATGAGCGGTGGAAGCCAGCCGCCACTGATGAGCGAATTGTGACTGATATAATCGGCTGATCCATGCTGTGGTTAAGCCATCTCCTTGTGTCACCGCTCATCTAGTCTCCAACCTTCCCTTTCCTTCACGATGGCGATGGCAAACTGCTGCTTCCCCTTGAAGGATATGTCGAGCTTACCCTTCAGGTCATCACCCTCGAAAGAGAATGCAAAATCACTGAGCTGATAGTCGCCAAACTTCCTTTTCAGGGTAGTCTGTGCCTCTTGAAGATTCTTGCTCCAATTCTGTTGTCCAGATTCTTGCACGATGCGCGAGCAATACGCCTCCCTGAACTGAGTGGTATCCGAGTGCTTGGCAGCCTCAAGCATCGCAATCATAGGAGCGGAAGTCTCAGACCGGCGGCTGGCCGAACTGGTGCACGATACAAGGAATGCTGCGAGCAGAAATGTAGCGGTCAATGCGATGAGTGATGGTTTCATAATGTTCGATCTTTGCCGGGCGCTTCAAGGCCTAACGCTCCGCAGCAGCGGCCCCGCGCCACTGGCGTAGGATGCAAACAGGGCGGAACCGCGGGGTCCGCTGACTGCGGTGGTTAACGGGGTTTTTCATCGCTCCAGATCAGATCGAATCTAATTCCTGCGAGGCCGTGATGCTCGACCAGCGCCTTGAACTCTCCATCCTCGTGCTGGCCCGTGCGCTCAAGGCAGTAGGTCGTAACGCCGTAGTCCTCGGAGATTTTGAACAATGTCTCTTCTCCGAGCCTTTTTGGTTTGAAGGCCGGTTTCTCGAGCATCTTCCAGGTTCCGCCGAGCATTTCCCACCGGGATTTCTTCGGGTCCAGGACGTTGATGCAGTTGGTGACATGGAAGAGCTGGAACTCGCCTTTCTCGCCCTCGATTTCAACGGGAAGAAATTCGCCGGTCATCTCCATGGGCTCGCCAGCGAGGAGCATCGCGCGCTCGTTGCAAATCCACCAGCTTCCTCCGATAAAGAAGTCGGGTCTTGGGAGCAGCGGTCTGTCAATGTAGAAGCGCACGGGCTTCCATTTTCGCGCATAGGGCTTACCCATGAATTCGTCGCTGAAGAAACGGACGTCTTTGGGATTGCAGAAGTCCAATCCAGCCAGCACGCGGCGGGCGCCCTTGCCGTGCCGGACCTCGATTCCTACTTCGATTTCATACACTTTCATTGTGCTTTAGAGCGGGAGTCGTGCTTTCGCGCTAACGGTGCTGGTCAGTGGCGCACCGCCGATGATATTCGATATGAAACAGAGACATCATCGGCGCGTCCACTGGACAAGACGGGTTGGGCAGCATGGGGAGGATGTATCATTCGTCGGGTAGGGTCCTGACGTATTGCGTGATGTGGTTGGCCACATCTTCAATGATGGTGCAATCACCACCGAGCAGGCAGACAGGGCATCCCTCCGCCTTGTCTCCAAGTTTGTCTCCGACCGACATGCAGATTGACAGCCAAGCCTGAATGAACGGATTGAAGTTCCGCCTGCTAAAGCGCCCTGTCATCTGCTCAGCGACCGCCTCCTTTCGCTCCGGGTCTGTCCGCCAGCCGATTTCAGAAAGGCCGCGGGAAGTGAGTGCCCGGTGTAGCGCTTCATCGTGCTGATTACAGAACTTCAGATTCATAAGTATGCCGCACTGCTCGGTGCTGCCCAACTATGTTTTTAGTTGTCCGCTTCATGCTAGGGCGGTCGCACCTCGGAAAAACCCGTCGGTCACAAACCCCTGGGCCTTTAGCTTTCTGACCAGCTGCATAAACTGCTTATTCGTTTCGTCAATACGTTTGATGTGATCCTCAACCTCCTTCGGGCTGGTGTCGTAAAACGTCTTTTGAAGCCCCCTCCCCCGCTTCGCGCTGATCTTAGCCCGCTTTAGCTCCCCGCCACTCTCGAAATACATGGAATGAATTATTTTGTTCCGTCCCTCTTCGCAAAAGGTAAGCTGGCCAGCACACGTGCGTACTTCGTCCCGGGTCTGAGGGTCCGGCAGACGCACATCCGAGACCGCGACAAGCGCCGCGACAAGACGGGAGAAGGACATTTCGGATGTCAGGCAAAACCCGGTGTCCCAGTCCTGCTTCATAAGTTCGATCGTCAAGGCGCTTACCAAGAACTCCAGAAGCTGGAATTTCACGACCAGCCTGCCTATCGGCTCGTAAATCTCATCGGTTTTCATGATGACCCGAAACAACTAACGCTCACCATCAGCGGTGCGAGCCAGCCGCTGAGAGCGCTCGAACTGTAACTGACCTAAACGGCTGGCTCGCATCCGCTGCATGGTACGGTTAGCGATTTTTTCTGCGTGTCCCAGCGTCGCTCCAGATTAGATCGAACGTGAGACCGGTCAATTTGTGATGCTCGACCACGGCCTTGAATTCTCCGTCGTCGGGGTCTCCACTTCGCTCGAGGCAGTACGAGCGGATGCCGTAGTCTTCGGGGATTTTAAAGAGGCTCTCTTCACCAAACCGCTCGGGCCGGAACGCGGGTCGCTTGAGCTGCCGAGCAGTGTAGCTCTCGAGGCTTTTGTAGCCCTTGACGGGACCGAGCACCTCCCATTCTGATTTCTCGGGGTCCAGCACGTTGATGCAGTTGGTGATGTGAAAGAAAGCAAACTGGCCGGTCTCCCCCTCGATCTCAACAGGGAGGGATTCGCCTGCCATTTCCATCGCTTCCCCCGCCAGGAGCATAGCCCGCTCATTGCAAATCCAGCCTCTGGTCTGCATGAAAAAGTCGGGGCGCGGCAGTTTCGGTTTGTCGACGTAGAAGCGGACAGGCTTCCACTTGCGAGTATAAGGTGTACCCGCGAAGTTATTCAGAAATATCCGAATATCCTTCTGATCGCAGCATTCGACTGTCGTGAGGACCTGCCGGGCGCCTTTCCCGTGGGGCACCTCGACGCCGATGCCAATTTCGTAAACTTTCATGCTCGGACGTTTGGGGTTCGCAGCTAACGCAGAGTGCAGCCGCGCCGGGCCGATAGCGACCAAAAACGGCCAAGGCGTCCGCCCGGCGTCTGCTGGCACGACGGGTTATGCATGGTTCATCCCCATAAAGCCTCGATTGCCGGACCGCATTCATGAGGTCCGTTTGGGAGCAAATGTCCGAATCAATGTCTTGAGCGTCTGGCGGGTTTTCCAGGCAGCGATGCTGAGCCAACCGCGGTTGCACGCGACGAGCACGGCAAAGTCAATTTCGGGTGCGCTGAACACGCCGGCGTTCCACCTTCCGTTGCTTCCGGCGTGCCAGAGGCGGCGGCCAGTGTCTCCAGGCTGGGTGCCTTTTGCCCAACTGGCTGTGCTGATAAGCCATCCGGCACAGTAAGTTACGGCGGGTGCGGCATCACCAGTTGCCAGGAAGTTTAGCCCGCGTATTACCCACCCTTTGGAAGTTGTGGCCGGCGCGACCGCGTGCATTTCCGCAAATGTATCCAGCTTGAGCAGCGCGGCCTGGGAATGCGGATTGGCCGGATCTCCCCGCAAATGGAGCGCGATAAATTTTGCCCAATCCATAATCGTCATGTGTGCCAGGCCCGCGGGGCCGTAGAACAACGGGAGTTCCGCGGCGGGGCTGCGC
>Ga0210409_10003716_pt1 | contig 16818 bp, 14 predicted proteins | sample IncBWH17MmetaG_FD_161649 | JGI IMG/M metagenome (GOLD analysis project Ga0210409, IMG submission 161649) | Forest soil microbial communities from Barre Woods Harvard Forest LTER site, Petersham, Massachusetts, United States - Inc-BW-H-17-M | ecosystem: Environmental > Terrestrial > Soil >...
AGCCAATGGGCCATGCCGAGTTGTTCGCAAGCAGCGATTTTGTTTTTGACGTAGATGTGCGACGCGGGATTCTCACCGACAAGAACAGCGGCGAGACCGGTACGAATACCTTGGGAGTGGAGGCGGGCAATATCGTGTTTGAGCTCAGTGAAAATTTCGTCGCGGATTTTCAGACCGTCGAGAGTTTGAGCGGACATGGGAAGAGGATAGCATACGGGGAATGACTCGCGACCCGTGGCTCGTGACCCCGTGACCCGTGAATACGCCGCCGTTGGGAAACTTTTTATGATCAGGCCTATCTAATGAGCGGGGAGAAAAAGCGCTATGGCTCTATTTGGAGATGATTGGGGAAGACGAGAGAAAGAGAAGAAGGCGCGGGCGGAACGGATGCTGCCGCCCGGCCAGTCGCTGACGATTAAGTGGCCTGTGCTGCATGCGGGGAGCGTGCCGCAATTTGACGCGGCGAGCTGGGATTTCAGGATCGACGGCTTGGTGGAAGAGCCGCTGCGGCTGTCATGGCAGGAATTTCGCGCGCTGCCGCAGGTAGAAGTGACTTCGGATTTTCATTGCGTGACGCGATGGAGCCGGCTGGACAATCGATGGAAGGGCGTGCTGTTCACGGAAGTGTTGAAGCGAGTGAAACTGAAGACGGGCGCGGAGTATGTGTTGGTGCTGGCCGAAGAGGGCTACACGGCAAACGTGCCGTTGAAAGATTTGGAGCGGCCCGACGTGCTGTTCGCGTTTGAGCACGACGGCGAACCGCTGCCCGCGGAACATGGCGGGCCGTTGCGTTTGGTTGTACCACAACTGTATGCATGGAAAAGTGTGAAGTGGGTGCGTGGATTCACGTTGCTGGACCACGATGAACTGGGATTTTGGGAGCGCAATGGATACCACGCGCACGGCGATCCGTGGAAGGAACAACGCTACTCAGGCACGTGAGCGGAAACCGGCGGATGAAAGAACTTTCAAATTCGCTGAAGAAGAAATCCCCTATAATGCGGCGATGCGCCGCCATAGTCTCTTAGTACTGACTCTGTTTGCCGTACCATCACCACTTTTCGCACAGGGTGCCGCGCCAGCGATGGGGCGGACGCAGATGCCTAACGCAAAACTGTTGGGGGAAGTGCCGGGAAATCCGCAGCGGACGAATAACTTCCCAACGGTATCGCTGCTTTCACCTGATGGGCGATGCTTGGTGCTTCTGCATAGCGGCTATGGGGCGTACACGTCTGGTGAAAAGCAATCGCTTTCGGTGCTGAATCTGGAGACGAATGTGCTGAAAGATTTTCCGGATGATCGGCTGGGCAGCGACGCGAAGCAAACCTATTTTCATGGGCTGGCATTCAGCCGGGATGGGAAGCATCTGTACGCATCCATGGCGTCGCTAACAGATCCGCTGGGCAAGGAGAAAGGGAGCACGGGGAACGGAATTGCGGTGTATGCGTTTAATGAGGGTAGTGTGGCGCCGGAACGGTTCATCGCGTTACCACCGCGCGCGGAGGTGCCTGCCGGGAAAGAGCGGCGTGCAGAGTTTAAGGATGTGACGTATCCAGCGGGACTGAGTGTGGGCATGAGCGGCGGGGAAGAACGCATCCTGGTGGTGAGCAACAACTCCGACGAAGCGATATTGCTGAATTGTTCCGATGGGCGCGTCGTGCAGCGATTCGATCTTTCCACGTTCAAGCGGATTCCGGGATCGCTGCCATACGCGACGGTGATGAGCAGTGATGGAAAGCGAGGATGGGTATCGCTGTGGAATGCCTCGGCGGTGGCTGAGCTCGATCTTGTGCACGGGCAGGTGCGGCGAATGATTCCTCTACGCGAGCGTGCCGCTCCGCGGGAGGGAGGCTCTCACCCTACCGCGCTGCTGCTGAGCCGAGACGATTCGCGGTTGTTTGTGGCACTGACCAATTGCGACGAGATCGATGTGCTGGATACAAACGGCGGCAAAGTGCTGTACACCCTTTCCACGAAATTGCCCGGGCAGAAATATGGCGGCAGCGACCCGGAGTATCTGGCCTTGAGCGCGGACGAAAAGATGCTCTTTTCCGCGAATGCGATTTCGGACTCCGTCGGGGTGTTCGATCTGAGCCATGCGGCTGCAGGGACGCAATTGCGCGCGATGGGATTTATTCCTACCGAGTTTTATCCCACGGTGGTGGCGGCTACGAAAAACGACCTGCTGATCGGAAGCGCGAAGGGACGCGGGTCCGGACCGAATGAGAAGCCATTAAAGAGGGGGGAAGACGGGCGTCATGAATATCCCTACAACCCGGCGATGGCGCATGGGTCGTTGGCGCGGATTCCGCTGGCGGAGTTGAAGACGAATCTGGCGGCCTGGACGGAACAGGTGGCTGCGAGCAATGCCGCTCAGGGAAATACAGACAACATACCGTTCGCGCACGGAAAAAACAGAATTCGCCACGTGATTTACATCATCAAAGAAAATCGCACGTACGACCAGGTGTTTGGGGACATTGCGGGTGCGAATGGCGACCCGGCGATCACAATGTACGGCGAAGAAATCACTCCCAACGAGCACAAGCTGGTGCGACAATTCGGGGTTCTGGACAACTTCTACGATAGCGGCGACGTTTCCGGAGACGGGCACGTGTGGTCGACATCGGCTTCGGTCTCCGACTACGTGGAGAAGACCTGGCCTATCGGCTATCGCGGGCACCAACATACCTACGATTCGGAAGGGCAGCTGCTGGGAGGCATCGCGGTGGAAGATGGTTTGCCGGATGCCGAAGAGCCGACGGGCGGCTATCTGTGGAAGAATTTTGCGAAGAACGGAATTTCGTACCGGCATTACGGGGAATATATTGTCACGCGGTGGTGCAACGAAGCGGAAGGCGCGATGAGTCCTATAGCGGGCCCGCCGAAGGTGGCAGGCGTGGCGTGTCCGCGGCAAGTGATCAAGAAGGGCGAGGCGTTGGAGAAGAATGTGGGAGAGCCGCGGGGCGGCGCGAGTCCGTATCCTTGGGATATTCCGGTGCCGGCGAAAAATATTGCGGGGGAAATGGAACTGCGCGGGCATTTCGATCCCTTGTTTCCGGATTTTGAGGTTGCGTATCCCGACCAGCTGCGTGTGGACGAATTCCTAAATGAGTTTCACGGATTTGTGGATTCGCGCGAAGGCGGGACGGACACAATGCCGCAGTTCATTTTATTGCGGCTGCCCAACGACCACACCGCGGGCGGAAAAAAAGGCGAACCGAGGCCCGCGGCTTCGGTGGCGGACAATGATCTGGCAGTGGGGCGAGTGGCGGAGGCGATATCGCACAGCGCGTACTGGGACGATACGGCGATCCTGATACTAGAGGATGACGCACAGGATGGGCCCGATCACGTGGACTCGCATCGCAGCACGGCGCTGGTGATCAGCAAGTATTCCCCGGTGATGACCGCGGAAGGGGGGAAGACAGCGCCGTTTGTGGAGCACAATTTTTACACCACGATAAATATGGTGCGGACCATCGAAGCGTTGCTGCGCGTGCCGCCGATGAACGCGAACGATTCGCGCGCCGCCGTGATGGCGCCGCTGTTCAGCGGGCCGGGCACGCAGGCGCCATTTGATGCGGACTACCGCAATCGCGACAACGGCTTGCTGTACGAGATCAACACGAGAGAATGGAAAGAAGGGAAGAACCTGGACTTCAGCCACGCGGACGCGGCAGACAGCGCAGTGCTGAACAAGTTTTTGTGGGAAGACCGCATGGGCGAGAGGCCGATGCCGGCGCCGAAGTTCAGCGTATTTCCGCCGTCTTCGCCAGCGAAAGACGAACGGGGAGAACGCGACAGAGATTGAAGGCCTAAGCTGCAGAGCATGAATTTGGAGTGCCGGAGATGCGCGACACACCTTTCGCCTTGAAGCTTTGCCGGCGGTTGTTGCAGGTTGCGCGCGAGGTGTTTCAGGATTTCAAGTACACACTGCGGCTTTGGACCAGCCGTCCGTGGCATGCAGGACTGGCGATTACGGCGCTGGCCATCGGCATTGGCGCAAACACGGGTGTTTTCAGCGTAGTCGACGCATTGCTGCTGCGCTCGTTGCCATTTCATGAGCCAGACCGCCTGGCGCTGCTACAGCAATTCATTCCGCCCCACGATAGCGCCAAGGAGTTTCACGAATGGCGACAACAGAGTTCATTCCTGGCGGATGCAGCGCTTTTTGAGGAAAACGATGTGAATTTGGGCGGAGCGCGCGTGGCCAGCCGGGCGCACGTCGCGCAGATATCCTGGAATTTTTTCTCGGTACTGGGCACCCAACCGGTATTGGGACGTGGATTTGAGCCGGAGGATGAAGTGGACGGGACGGGGTGGGGATTGCCTGGGCGCAACGCGGTGGCGGTGATCGGCTACGGACTCTGGCAACAGCTTTTTGCAGGCGACCCGAAAGCGTTGGGCGCCACGGTGCGAATCGATGGAATTCCGCTTATAGTGATTGGTGTTGCACCACGAGGATTCGATTATCCGGGCAAAGCAGTGCTTTGGAAGCCTGCAGCGTTCAGCCGCGGGAATAATGGCTGGGGAACTGACGCACGATTGAAACCTGGCATCACGTGGGCGCAGGCGCGTGCTGCGTTTGCCGTGGAAGCCGAGCGCCTGACGCTTGGCCAGGGAAGAGGCGATGATTTCAAGTTGCGGCCGCAGATGACATCGCTTCAGGACGGACTTGCCGGCCCGGTGAAGAATGCCTCGCTGTTGTTCATGGGCGCAGTGTTGCTGGTTTTGGTGATTGCGTGCACGAATGTCGCGAATCTGTTGATGGCGCGTACCGCCGATCGCGCTGGGGAGCTGTCGATACGCTCCGCGTTGGGAGCAAGCCGCGTGAGACTAGCGAGACAGTTGCTAAGCGAGAGCCTGCTGCTTAGTTTCGTTGCCACGCTGGCCGGATTGTTGGTGGCGTATTGGACGACATTACTGGCGGCGACGGTCGAGCCGCCACCGCTTGGCGCACAGACTTATTCAATCCTGGATGGACGAGTCCTGGGTTTCACGCTGGTGGTGTCGCTACTTACGGCGGTGTTCTTCGGCGTCTTACCTTCGGTGTACGCAGGCCGCATTCACGCTTTTGGCGCACGGGGCTGCACCAGGACCCGCGGATCGCGGCTGGTTCGCGAAAGCCTGGTTGGCGCACAAGTGATGCTCACGATGATTCTTCTGGCGGGATCGGTTTCGGTGGGACGCGCGATCGTGCACTTGATGAGAATCGACCGCGGCTATGGTGTGAAAGGAGTCGTGACCGTAAACGTCTCGTTGGACGGCACGACGCATCAGCTGGATAAGCGGCAGCTCCCCTATTTTGAGGAGGTACTTGATCGGATCCGCAACCTCCCGGGAGTTCGCTCGGCCAGTGCCACAGAATTTCTTCCGCTGTACGCCTCGGCCTTTGTCGGGGGACCATTCGGGATGGATGAGCGTCCGGCTAGACGGAACTCCTTGATGGTTCCCGTTTTGTCGGGATATTTCCAGACAATGGGCAGCCGGATTCTGTACGGCCGGGAATTCACCGACGCCGAAGTACGTTCCGGCGTCAAGGTTGCTGTCGTGAATGAACGATTTGCCGCGGGATTTGGCGCGCCAGAGGACGCCGTGGGGCATCAGCTCACGATCGCGGGAGATACTCCTTGGAAAATTGTTGGCGTGGTGAAGGGAATGGAGTATGAGACTGATCCGACAGTTGCGAACAGCAATCAGGTCTTCATTTCGTCGGAGACTCCGGGTAGCTTCTTCTCGACGTTTGTGGCGCGCGTTGATGGCCGGGCAGAAGATCACCTGGCTGCGATCCGCGATACGATCCAGTCGGCGGACCCGCAGGTTCCTGTATTCGGTGGAAAGACCATGGAGCAGCGGCTGGATGAGATTTTCGCCAGACCAAAGTTCTACCGGACCGCGGTTTGGATTTTCGCGGGATTCGCATTGCTGCTTGCGGTGATTGGCATTTGCGGGACCGTTTCTTACGCGGTTATCCAGAGGACCCAGGAAATGGGTGTGCGCATGGCCCTCGGCACAACGCCGGCACGACTGAGGGGCATGCTGTTGCGGCAAGGATTGCTGATGGTCGCGGCTGGAGCGATCCCTGGAATAGCCGGAGCGCGATTGACCGGGCGTTTTCTGGAAACGCTGATCGATGGCGCGAAGCCCGTCGACATGATCGCGTCCGTTGGCTTGGTTATGTTCCTCGCGCTAATCGCGTCGGTCAGCATCTGGGCCGCCTCGCGGCGGATCGCCGCACTCGATATCGTTGCCATCCTGCGCGCTTATTAGTTGACAGAGATCCTTGTTGAGGTCAGTCGACGCCGAGTTCGGCGTTGAGGAAGGCTACGAAATGCTTCCAGACGAAATAGTAGATGATCAAAAAGACGGGGAGCGCGAAGGGTGCGACTTTGAAGACTCCGTGTGGGACGGGGAAGGCGAGCAGACGGGCAACGAGATAGCCGCAAGGGGCCAGCAATAGCGGGAGCGCGCCACCAAACAGTCCAAGAGAAACGTGACGCTGGGCGAAGAACTTGCGGTAGAGCACATTCCACAAGCCCCAGGCGTTGGGAACGGCAGCCATGGGGAAGACGATGATGCGCTCGATGGGGACGGGAAGTTTGTAGACATAACGAATGATGGTGTAGCCGGCGGTGGCGACGAGGAGAAACACGGTGGGAATAGCAATTCCGGCAAGATAGGCGCGCAAATTGGGATGCTTGTTCATGGCGGCTCCTTCATTACAGGTGGTACAACAACGCCGGAATCATTCCCGGAAAAATGAGAAGCAGGGCAGTGGCGGCCGCGAGGAGGGTCCAATCCCACCAGGGCACGTGGAAGGCAGGCTGATCGAAGCGGCGAAGCATGGCAGGCCAGAGGTCGCGCTGGAGTTCGTGGCCGCCAACGGGGCGCAGGGAATCCTTCAAGAGAGTTTTGATGTCGTCAAGTTCGTGCTGATTCATGCGTGGACTCCTGCCTGCGAAAGCGATTTTCTTAACACACGTACACCGCGAAACAGACGGACCCTAACGGCGTTTTCGGAGATGCCGAGGGCCTGGGCGATATTTTGGTAGGATTCTTCTTCCACCAGAGCGAGCAAGATCACGGCGCGAAGCGGAGGCGAGAGCTTGTCTATGGCACCCAGAATTTCCCGGCGAAGCTCGAGTTGCTCGGCAGGCGGCTGCTTCGCGGTGGCGGGGAGATCATCGGGCAAAGGAACTTCGTGCCGCGAACGGCGGAGGTGATCGAGGGCGGAGTTGCTGGCGATGCGGCGAAGCCATGGACCACAGTTGCCCTTGGAGAGGTCGAACTGGGCGCGGGCCCGGTACATGCGCCAGAAAGTTTCCACGGTTAGATCCTCCGCAGTAGCAGAATTGCGGACGATGCGCATGATCCAGCGATAGACTTCGCCCTGGTATTGGCGGAAGAGCGATTCGAAGGCCTCGAGATCGCCCGCCGCGAATCGATCCAGCAGGTCCATGCGCCACCCTCTATTTAGCATTACTGGGCGGGAAGACCTGACGTTACATTATTTTTTGGAGAGTTTGGTGTGCGCGAAGAGTCGGAGATGAGTCCTCAGCGGCTAAAGCGGCGTCGAGCCGCCGCACTCCAAAGCGCCCGCCTCAGAAGGCGGCCGCTACAAGAGCGACCCCGCCCACTGCGTAGGTGCTATTCGTGCTATTCGTAGCGCAAGGCTTCTACGGGGTCGAGGCGAGCGGCTTTGATGGCGGGATACATGCCGAAGAAGAGGCCGACGCTCATGGAGACGGCGACGGCGAGAATAATGGACCAGAGAGGAATGGAAGAGGGCAGGCTGGGCACGAGAAGGTGGATCATGAGACTGATGCCGCCACCGAGCAGGACGCCGATGATGCCTCCAGAGCCTGTCAAGACAATTGCTTCGGTGAGGAATTGCCAGATGACATCGCGGCGGCGCGCGCCGATAGCTTTACGCACGCCGATTTCGCGGGTGCGTTGCGTGACGGACATGAGCATGATGTTCATGACGCCGACGCCGCCGACGAGAAGGCCAATAGAGCTGATGACGGAAATCAGCAACGCGACGGACGAAGTGATCTGACGAAACTCATTGGCGATCTGCTGCGCGCTGGAGATGCCAAAATTGTCGGGCTTGTTATAGGGCACATTCCTGCGACGGCGCAACACGGCACGAATCTGGTCTTCCGCTTCGGACATTCTGCCGGGATAAGCGACGGCGCCGACGAAATTCTCGTCGTCCTGCGGATTGTGTTTGTGGTAGGAGCGATACGGCACCATGACCGCTTTGTCAGCGGACTGATCTTTGACGAAGCCGCCCTTGCGCGGTTCGAGGACACCGATTACCTCGTAGGATACGCCGTTGATCATGATCGGCCTTCCCAGCGGGTCCATATCGGGATACAGGGTCTTGGCAATATCGGAGCCAATCACGGCAACATCGGCGCGGTGCAGGTTTTCGGCGTCGCTGAAAAAACGCCCGCGCTGCGGCCGGGAATTGAAGACTTCTTCCGTGGTAGGAAGCGTTCCGTTGTAGTCGATGCCGGATACTTCCTTGGTCTGATAGCGCGCGGTAACGGGGCCATTCTGCGGCCCATCCTCAACAAAGCGGGGATAGAGGCTGGCGGTGACAGCGCGGACGGCGGGACAGAATTGCTCGATGGCCTCGGCATCTTCAAAGCTGAGAGGTTTGCGGTCACGCTCTTCGGGTGTGAGCCGGCCGGTATGAATGCCGGGATCGAAGCGAAAGATGAAGAGTGTTTCGGGGCCGTAGTCGGAGAGGTAGTCGTTGACGTTGCCATAGACGCCCACGAGAATGGATACGACCGAGAGCAATGCGGTAATGCCGATGACAACGCCGAGCACGGTGAGAAACGAACGCATTTTGTTCTCACGCAATGTGGTGAGGGCCATTTGCGCGTTTTCGCTCATGTGCATGCCCATTTCCGATCACTCCTGAGGCGAAATGATTTGTGCGACAACCGACCCTCAGCGGCTAAAGCCGCGCTGGTCTAGGCGTGGCGGCCCGCCTCAGAAGTCGGCCCCTACAAAACCCAAGAACGCCTGTCTCAGCCGTAACTCTCACGCAGACTCCTAAAGCTCCTGGCGCAGCGCTTCGATCGGTTGCAAACCCGCAGCTTTCTTTGCGGGATAGACGCCAAAGAATACGCCAACCGCAGCGGAAATCACTTCGGCGATGAGCACCGCGGAAAGAGGCACAGACATCGGAACGGAAGTGGTCGCGGTGGTCAAACCGGAAATAATGTAGGCGAGGGCAACGCCGATGGCGCCACCGACGGCGGCCATGACAGCTGCTTCCACCATGAATTGCAACAGGATGTCGCGACGGCGCGCGCCCAAAGCTTTGCGGATGCCGATTTCGCGAGTGCGTTCGGTGACGGCGGCGAGCATCACGTTCATGATCACCACCCCGCCGATCACGAGGAAAACGGAAACAACGCCAACCATGGCCGTGGCGATCACTCCGGTGAGATTTTTCCAAAGATCCATGAGCGTGGCAGAGTCGAAGATGCCAAAGTTGTCCTTCTCATTGGGAGACAAGTGGCGGCGCGCGCGCATGAGGGCACGGGTTTCGTCCTGGGTGCGCTCCATCCACTCCGCGCCGCGTGCCTGGATGTTGATCCAGATGCCATCGTAGGAGCCGTAGATTTTGAAGTAGGTTTGAATGGGGATGTAGGCGAAATTGTCCTGCGACTGGCCAAGAACCGAGCCGATGGGCTTGGCGATTCCGACGACCTCGAAAGGGCGGCCATCGATAAGAATTTCGCGGCCGATGGGATCGACGTTCGGAAACAATTTTGTGGCCAACTCGCTGCCAATCATGGTGACCAGGGCGCGGCTCTCGTCATCGCCTTCGGTAATGTAGCGGCCGCTGGCGGGTTCCACGATGTCGATGTCGCCCATGTTGGCAGTAACGCCGCGAATGCTGGAGTCGTCGACGCTTTGCGAGCCGACCCGGACTTTGCCGGAGGTGCGCTGCTCAACGCCGAGACGCAAGGGCAGCTTCAGATTTTCGCGAAGGGATTCGTAATCGTCCCAGGTGACCTTTTTGTTGCGGCGATTCGCCTTCACGTACTCGTCGACGTCGGTGATGATGGGGAATCTCGTGAGCAGATAAACGTTCGAGCCGAGATTGGCGACGCGTTCGGCGATGTAGCGGTTGACGCCGGAAATGAGGGCGATGACAACGATGAGAGTGGAGACGGACAGGATGATGCCAAGGAGGGTGAGAAAAGAACGCATTTTGTGCGCGCGCAGAGTTTCGAGCGCCACGCCGACTGGTTCGCGAAGCTGGACTCTCCGTCTCACTGATGCGTCCTCTTACACGGGACTGTGCCCGCAAATTCAAGCTGCGCTGAACGATAAGGGTAGCACTGGTTGATGTCAACGTGGAAACGGCTCCGTGGAAACGGCTCCGGACCTAACGAGCTTCTGCGTAGACTTGTTGTGCTATTCTTCGGTCACTCTGCGAGGATGTGTTAGTAATACAGCTATGCCACAGTCACCGTGTTCGTTTCTAAACCCCTGGGAATCTTTGGTTCCCGAACGCGCCGAAGCTTTCCTTCGCGAAATCCAGCTCGACTCTCGGCCGACCATCCCTTGCACGGGTCGAAGCTCACCGCCATAGCACGGTGCGTCCGAACTGACGATGTCCTCTTTCGTTTTGATTGATGGTCGTGTTGCTAGCGTGCATCTGACTTGGGCCCAGGTTACAGAAAGACTACCTTGGCCGCAGCACCAGGTTCATTCCAGCTTGGACAAGTGGGCCCAGCAGGTAATGTTGCCAACGCACGAAGACTGGTGGCCTTGATGCGATTTGAGTGGGCACCTGGGGCCTCCAGTGGAAGCGAAGCGATTGGCCAATCGTAAAGCAGGCCAATGGGCCGCTGCAGTTCGCCGTTGGCGACTAGGTGGTTTCGGGCTTGGATTGGGCGCGCTTGATTTCGTCGGTTAGGACGATGGCTTCGGCTACTTCGCGCAGGGACTTTCTGCGCTGGCGGCTTTGCTTTTGGAGGGTGAGATAGGCGTCTTCTTCGCTGAGTTGCAGGTCGCGCTGCAGAATGCCTTTGGCGCGTTCCATGGCTTTGCGGGTCCCGAGTTGTTCGGAGAGTTCGGAGTTGGCTCCCTCCAAGCGAGCCATTTCGATTTCGGCGCCGACGAGGAAGCCGATGGTGGAGATCAAGCGAATTTCGCGTTGGCTGTAGGTGTGGCGCTCACGGTGCTGCAAATTGATCACGCCGACGAGTTTGTCGCGGCTCAACACCGGCACGGATAGGAAAGCTTCAAAGCGATCTTCGGGTAATTCGTTGAAAGATTGAAAGCGCGGATCCTTGAATGCGTCGCGCGATATGGCGACAGGGCGCTTGTGTTCCGCTACCCATCCGGTGATGCCGCGGCCCACTTGCAGCTTCAGACGGTCGACCACCTCGGCATGCGGATTCTTGGACGCCCGCAGAACGAGTTCGTTGTCCTCCAGAACGTACACAAAACAGGAATCAAATTTCGCCACTGCGGAGATAAATTCCACTACTCTTCCCAAAACTTCATGAAGCGGATCAGCCGCGGCGATGCGGCTGCCGATCTCGTGAAGCAAATCGACTTCGCGGCCCTCGTTCACTAAAACACTGTTGCTTATGCTCATAGATCCAACGTAGAGGCTCCGCGCGGCGCTGTCCAATGCAACTTTCTCGTGGGTGCTATCATTTTTTTCGGCGCGTAATGCGTTGAAAGGAAAGAACGAAGGCGAGTGTCTGAGTGGGGAGATGCACTCGTCTCCGCCTTTCCGGTTTTCAGGTTTTAGTCGCTGGATTTAGCGGAGGTTACGCCCTGAGCCATTTCTGGCCCACGGGCGCGCAGGGTGTTCGCGGACTTATTGTTAATGATCTGGAGAACCAAGCCGAGATCGTCCAAGGGGATGGAGTGGATCATTTTTCCAGAGCCGTCCGGCTGGATATCCATGGCTTTCGGGTTGCGCAGATCCGGTTTGTAGGCCATCGCCAGAACGCTGGCAACAGGCCCACCTTTTGTCAGCGGAGTTACCATGACCATCACGGGAGTGTAGACGTCCTGAATGGAGTTGACCGACAGAGTGGTTCCTACCAGTGCTACGCGCAATTGGTATTCACCTGGCGACAACACGGTATTTCCCAGACGAGCCTCAACGGGAAGAGTGAGTTTGCCCTGGAAGGTTTCCTGGCCGCATGCCAGCGGGCCCGTTCCAGCGAGCGACGCAAGCCCCAGCAAGGCCACCATCCCGAGCGAACGTTTCGAACCGAACCTTTTTAGTAGCGTGTTCATTTCTTTTCTCCTGTTTGAATTTTTTGACGGGCACACCGGCAGTGCTGAGCGCGCCAGCCGCTTCATTTGTTTTTCCGAGCAGGACCGTGTGGTCCTTGGGCAAGACGCGTTGCCCGGAGGAGCTACAGGGCAGGCAGGAACTACGAGGTTCTCGTCGCACGTCGCTACAGGGCGAACGTGTTGGGTGCATATCCAAATTGCCAGTTGCAGCGGTTCAAGTCCAACGCAAAGAATCTATGGCGTGCATAGGAGCGGGGAATCCTCGGTGGCATGCGCTAGTTATCAGTCATCAGGAGACAAGAACGCCCGAGCTTTGCTCGCCCGGGCCTTTTCGTTTCTCAGGGAGTGGCGGCGTAAAGCCACCTCTACAGTTAGTGGATAAAAAACGTCCGGGGATTTGTAGCGTGGCGTTTTGCTGTGCGGGGTTCAGTGAACGTAATAGCCACTTTTTGACAGGATGACGTAATCGTGGCCCTTTTTGCCGAATGACGGTGCCAAACGAACATCTAATTTATGTGGCTTGCCTTCGGCTGCGGTGGCCTTGGTGTAATAGCCCAAGGTGTAGCGAGTCTTGATGCGCTGGATCAGAGCGCCAAATGCGGCATCCAGATGCGCCACGTCCTGCACGTCGAAGATTTCGCCGCCCGTCTGATCCATCACTTTGCGAATGTTCACGAGCCCCGGAACCATGCTGGCGGCGAATAGCGTTCCTGGCGGATTGTATCCGGGTATTTTCAAGTTGTATAAAACCGCGTCTGAGGCGATGCATTCGGTGATGATGTCGTGAGTTCCTTGTCCGCCGGCGTCGGTGCCAACATCATCGCTGATGAGAATGATTACCCGGCGGCCTTTCGGCGGCGTGTTCAACAGATATTTGGCAGCGACAAAGATGCCGTCGTTGATATTGGTGGCGCCGCCGACGTGGAACGCGCTGATTTGCTGGGCAATCTGGGTCTTGTCGGTCGTGAAGGGGACTTTGAGTTCGGCCTCGGTGGCAAACGTAAACAGCGCGACCTCATCTTCAGGTTTGAGAGCCGAAAGAGCGGTCAGGGCGGCTTGCCGCAACGGTCCCAGGAATGGACCAATGGAATCACTCAAATCTAAAACGAGGGCAACGTTGAGGGGCAGTTCGTCGCGGCTGAAGATTTCGATTTTCTGTGGGACGCCATCTTCGCGAAGTTCGAAGGAGTCTTGCTTCAGATCGCCGAGAATTTGGCCGGCCTTGGTCTTCACCGTGGCGTCCAGCAGGACCAGGTTCACGTCCACATGGATGACGCTTTGCTCCTGGTTCTGCGCCAGAGCAGAGGAGTGGAAGAACGACGCAGCAAAAACAAGCAGTCGTGTTGAGCGCAGTACGTTTCGCCAAGATGTGGACATTATTGGTGCTCAAGCCTCGACTTATTTTCACACAATACGATGATAGGTCGCACGGTTGTCAAACCTAAGGCAACCCAAGAGAGAAGCCTCACCCCTGAAGGGGTGAGCTACAGGAAACCATTGCCGCGGGCATAAAAGCCAGCGCTACATCGAAGAAATAAACCAGCCCGGCCGAGGATTCGGCGCGCAACCCGATGAACGCCATGCTGGACGGGCGGAGACCGAAAGCGCCCGGGTCGTAAAGCCCGGGCGCTTTCGGTCTGGATCTTAACGACACGACCGACGCAACCTTCCGAGTTGATCCGATTGAACAGGCTGCGAAGAACGGAAACTCATCTCCTCAGGGGCTGAAGCCCAACGATAGCCAAGCACGTGATGTCGGAGCTAAAGCTCCGACCCCCTGAAGAGCAGAGTTTCTGCGCAAGCTTGTGAAGTCGTGCCGTCCCACAACTAGTAGATGTCGTACGAAGGGCCGCGTTGACAGCACGCAACTTACGGAAAAGGCCACGCCAAGAAACCGACAAAACCTACCGAGTGGACGATTCGTAGGCCATCTGTAGGCCAAAAAATTCGGAAACAATATGCTGCCGCGTACTCGACCCCAAGCCCGTGGGTCTGTTGGACTGTAGCAAGTTGAGTATCTACTTTGCAAGTAAACAGAGTAAATGAAATAAGTGCCGCATCTGGTGTCGCTTACACAGAAACGCGCGGTGCAACCACCCTCTCGAATTGGACTGTGCAACTCCGAAGGACGGTCTGCGGTGCTGGCACTTGAGATTGCCGCGGGATTGTCGGTAACCCAGAAGAAGGCAGCGAAGGCGATCCGCGACACCATTCGGGGCTGGAAACTGCCCAAACGCAGTGAGTTCTGTGGGCCAAGCGGAAATAAAAGAAGCTGCGCCACCATCTGCGCCGAGCGACACACTGGATTGCACGCATCTCGCGTCGCGCTCCGAAGTTGTTTGCTCATTGCCAGATGGGAGTGCGGCGAGGCTCCATAAGGGGAGCTGTATGAGTCGAGAGACTCACGTACAGTTCTGCGAGCGCCTCGGGGTGAAACTCCCCGGGGCGACTCACCCGCCCAGAATCGTGCTAATCCGAGGCTTTACGGCGGGGCTTCTGTTTTTTCGAAATGGATCGAATGACCAGCTTGCTTCTGCCGCTCCCAGGCAACGGCCTTTCAGCCTGCGCGATGGCAGCGGCGATAAGTTCCTCAACCTCTGGACGCGCCAGCCTCTCCGCGGACTCGATCCTGATAAAACGGTTTTGGCTGCCGCTCCCGAGCAGCAACTTATGAGGATCGGGGAGCGTGGCTCCGTAGTAGAACGACAGCCCAACTCCATTCGCGCCTGCGGCAATGGACAAGATGCAATCGGAGGGTCGCTCGGTCGAGCAGTACCCAATCACGAAAAAGTTGTAGTTGTCGTAAACCAGTTTCATTGGCAGTGGGCAGACGCTCGCGCAACAGTTTGCGCACTGAACGGATCAATGCTGCGTTCGTCGAGTCAAATTTCTTGATAAAGCCCGCAAGTTGCTGCTCGCCCGTCGCATCGGCTTGCGAAGCAATTCGTTTGCTAGTCTTCATGGACAGTGCTCCGCCTTCAAGTTGACGATGAGTATAGCGCCTCGTGATCGCCCTCTGTCGATGTTTCAGCTCCGGACGTTTCACGGGCAAACAGGAAAAAATCCCAGGTAAGAGTTGCCGACTAACCGGGCACTACTTGGTCGGAAGGGAGCGTTTGGCATGGATTCACTGCAACTTCGCCTACTCGGCTTTGGCTTGCTTCAGGATGGGAATGTCAGGATCGGCGTCTTTCCAGAGGGTGAGAAAGACCTTGTAAGCGGCGAGCGCCCGGACGCGGGCGGCGTCGGCGTCAGCGCCCTGCGAAGTTCTTGCTTGCAAGGCATTCGCACGCGCCGCACCCAGACGAGCCCACCAGATTGCGCCTTTTTTTTATTTACTGTCGGTCCGAACAGCAGAATCCACAGCGCGTTTCGTCAGCTCCCGCGCTTTCGTGATACGGCCCGTTGGGATATCGCTATCGGCGACGTGTCCGGAAAAGGAATTGGTGCCGCTCTGCTCATGGCCAGTCTACAGGCCTCGCTTAGAGCACAAGCGCTGCACCGACATTTGGACCTTCCGGCGATAATTGGAGGCGTCAACCATCTCGTTCACGAATCATCCCCGACCGCTCTTTTTGCGTCACTCTTCTATGCGGAGTACGAGCCCGCCAGTCGCAGGTTGCAATATGTGAATGCTGGCCATAATCCGCCGATTTCTGCACGTCTGGTGACGTCGGGAGTTGAGGCCGCGATAGTCGACGGCCACGATAGCAGAGAGCGTACAATTGGGTCTGCTTGGTACTCCGGACGAACGCACTCCTGAAAGCAGGCCAAGGTTCATGCCCGAGATAATCGACTGGCAGCAACCGTCCCGGCGCCATCGTCGCCTGTTTTTCCTCGTTCTTACCATCCTTGCCGTCGTTCTTTTCAGCACTCGGACGGCGTTATCGTATTTCGTCGACGCCCTCTGGTTCGGGTCGCTCGGTTACGGCGACGTTTTCCGCAAGACGCTCAGCCTCCAGTGGGCGGTCTTCGCGGCATTCTTTGCGTTCACATTTCTTTTTCTCCACGGATGGTTCCTGGCGCTGCGGCGGGCGTACCAGCAAGACTTGCCGGACGATCGCATGATCTTCATCGGCGGGCAGCCGTTGAAGTTACCAGTTGCCCGCATCCTGCGCTTCCTCGGACTCTTGGTCTCGCTGGTCATTTCCGGGATCACCGGCGCCACCGTCATGACGGAGTGGCCGACGTTCGCGCTCTATTGGTACGCGCCACGCACGGCCGGTGGCACTGTGGATCCGATCTTCGGCAAGTCGATCAATTTTTATCTGTTCACACTGCCCGCATGGCAGTTCATCACAGGCTGGCTCTTGACGCTGGCCGTGCTTGCCTGCCTGATCGCCTTTTTCTTTATTTTCGTTACTGGCGGCACTCGAACGCTTGCGGGACGCCGCTCCAGATACATCTCACTTCCTTGGCGCGGATTCTCCATCGCGTTTAGTTTCTTGTTGCTGGTTCTCGCGATGCGCGCGTATCTCGCCCGATTCGAGCGATTGTTCGACGAACATACGATCTTTAGCG
>Ga0210409_10003718_pt1 | contig 16817 bp, 15 predicted proteins | sample IncBWH17MmetaG_FD_161649 | JGI IMG/M metagenome (GOLD analysis project Ga0210409, IMG submission 161649) | Forest soil microbial communities from Barre Woods Harvard Forest LTER site, Petersham, Massachusetts, United States - Inc-BW-H-17-M | ecosystem: Environmental > Terrestrial > Soil >...
CGAAGCCGATCTGCAAGCGTTTCGCCGGCCGGTAACTCGAGGACGGCATACGGCCGCTCGTCGACCGCTCCCATCTCGAAGACGGCCGGGATCGCGGGGTGGCGCGCGCGCGCCAGCGCAATCACCTCGGAGCGAAAAGCGCGGGAGATTTGATCTCGCTCCGCCCCGGCTCCGTGGCACTCCGGCGCGAGCCGAAGCAAGCAGGGGCGCTCTCCGTATTGGGCGCGATAGTCACTACCCTTGGCACTGCGACCGATTTCGCCGCCAATGATTATGCCCGGGATCGCCAGCTCGCGCACAGGCACAGAAGACACCTAACCGATGTGCTCGGCACCGGGAAACCGCTCTTTTGTCCGGTCGGCTCCGGTCGGCTCCGGTCGTCGGCTTTGGTCGGCTCACCTCGGCGGCATGGCGGCGAGCGCGCGGCCTGACGCGGACGGGATGGTCGGCGGCTCTTCGTCGAAGTTCCCCTCGATGGCCCCCCCGATGGCGGCGTCGACCGAGCAAGCGGCTCGCGCCGCGGCCGCCAAGCGAACGGAATCCCGCTCCTCTTCCGAGGTTGCGGCTTGCTCGTCGAGAACGAGCGCATGGCAGATGGCGCACTCCCTGGCCGGGGCACGCACACTGCCCGTGCGATATTCGCTCAAGATGAAGATATCTCCGCCACAAATGTGACAACGCATGACGATGTGAACGGAATTAACGGCGGGCCGTGGCAGCAGTTTAGCCCTACTTGAGCTCGTAAACGTCTACCATGTCCTGCATCAAATGGGGAATCAGGACTCGTCCGCGCTTGGTGTCGTAGCCGATATCGCCCGGGGATTTCTGGTCAGCAAGTGCGACCTCGTAGGAGCCGCCCAGCTTGCCGCGAAAGATGGCCGAGGCTTCGTGGCTCGTCACGAGCAAGGAATCGCCAAGCGGGATGAGCCCATCGAGCATGCCGGCCGGGGGTTTGCTCACGTCCTGCCGCATGCCTTTGTCGTCGAGCCGATACACCTCGCCGGATCCCATGGTGCAAACGGCCAGGCCCTTGTCGGTCCATGCAACCCCGTTGGGCTGGCCCAGGTCCTTGCTTTTGGCCACGGCCTTTGCCTTGCCCTTGTCGATGACATAGACGGCGTCCGTGCCGCTCGATTCGAACTTCTTGCCCTCTCCCATTTTGACTCCCGAGTCGGAGGCGTAAATCTTGCCGTCGGGACCCGATGCGAGATCGTTCAGGAATGAGGCGCCCGGCACCGCCACATCTCCCTTGGGCGCGCCGGACTTGAGATCGAACGTGCGAACGACCGTAATGTCGGCCGCGTACAGCACGCCCTTGGCAATGGCGAGTCCCTTCGGCGCGTCGAGCTTGACGTTGTTTTTGCCGGCCTCGATCCACTTCAGGGTCGTCACCTGGCCGTCGGGCGATAGCACGGAGATGAAGCCGTTGTTGTCCTTGTCGAACGGGCCGCCGTTGATGTTCGAGACGAGGTAGCGGTCACCGTCCGGGTCGTAAAGAACGCTCTCGGGCGTGGCGAGGCCCGTATACTTCGCGACGGGACTCGGCGCAGCGGGTTTGGCGGGCTCGGCAGAAGGTGGTGCGCTGGTTATCGCTACCGGACTTGCGGTCATCGCAGGTGTGCTGTTCTTTGTGGAGGGGTCCGCCGACGTGGGAGGCGGAGGAGTCGCGGACGGAGGCGTCTCCGCGCCGCATGAAAGGGGCATCAGCGCGGCGGCGGCGAGTGACAACCGGACCAAATGGAGAGACGGTGCCATGGGCGTTTTCCTCGCTTCCTCGTTGGGCTGCTGTGACAGCATGGGAGGCCGTGGCCGAGAGTAGCCACACTTTCGAGGAACACACGGGGGAAGTGCGCCTGCGCCTCCGAGGGGTGACCCATTGCGCAACGCTCCCGATCCGGGTTAGTTAGCGGCCAATCCGCCGATGCTCGCCTACCGGGACGAGGCATTCCTCGATAGCGACGGGGCGCGTCCGCTTCGCATTCTCGCGGAGTACATGGGTCCTCTGGAGACGTTCTCGCGCGAACGCATCCAGGACACCATTGTGTTCTTTGGTTCTGCGAGGCTTCGCGAGGACGGGCCGCTCGGTCGCTACTATGCCGAGGCTCGCGAGCTTGCGCGCTTGGTGACCGCCTGGTCCAAGGGGCTTCCTCCTGGTTCGAATCGCTTCGTCGTGTGCTCCGGCGGCGGCGGCGGAATCATGGAGGCGGCCAACCGCGGTGCGTCCGACGCGCGCGGCCGGACCGTCGGCCTCAATATTAGCCTGCCCCACGAGCAAAAGCCGAATCCTTTCATCACGCGCTCGCTGTCGTTCGAGTTTCACTACTTCTTCATGCGAAAGCTCTGGTTTGCGCACCTGGCGCGCGCCGTCGTCGTGTTCCCCGGCGGGTTCGGGACCTTGGACGAGCTCATGGAGATGCTCACGCTGGTTCAAACCGGAAAGTTCGACCGGAAAATCGTCATCCTGCTTTACGGCACGACCTACTGGAAGGACATCGTGAACTTCGATGCGCTCGTTCGCCACGGCATGATAAGTCCGGAGGACCTATTGCTATTTCAGTACGCGGACAAACCCGAAGTCGGGTTGGAAATCCTCAAAGCAGGCCTCGTGGTCGGCGCCGCCGAGCCTGCCCCGGCCTTCGCCAAGTCGCGCTGAACCATGGAGATCGAATTCGTCGGCGCGGCGCAGACCGTCACGGGCTCCAAGCACGTCGTCCGGACGAAGCACGCGACCGTGCTTTTGGACTGCGGGCTTTTCCAGGGAAAGCGGAGCGAATCGATCGAGAAGAATCGGTCCCTCGGCATCGACCCGCGCGCGCTCTCGGCGGTGGTCCTCTCGCATGCCCACATCGATCATTCGGGGGCGCTGCCGATTCTTCGCAAGCTCGGCTACGAGGGGCCCGTCTACTGCACGCCGGCGACACGGGATCTGTGCGCGGCGATGCTCGTCGACGCGGCGATGATCCAGGAGTCGGACGCGCGGTTCATCAACAAGCAGATCGCGCGCGGCCAGAGCGGCATGGACCACGTCGAGCCGCTCTACGACGCCGACGATGTGACGCGCTTGCTCGCGCAGATGATCGGCGTGCCTTACGAGCGCAAGATCACCATCGCTCCGGGCGTCGAGCTCACATTCCTCGACGCGGGACATGTCCTCGGCAGCGCGATCACCGTCCTCGCTGTCGACGAAGGCGCCTCGACGACGAACCTGGTCTTCACCGGTGACCTCGGGCGGCGGCGCATGCCGATTCTGCGCGACCCTGAACGCCCGCCGGCCACCGATGTCCTCATCATGGAGTCGACCTACGGCGACCGCCTTCACGCGCCGATCCAAGAAATGGACGCGAAGCTGGCCGAGGTCATGACGCGGGTCATCGCGCGCGGGGGCAAGGTCATTGTCCCGAGCTTCGCGCTCGAGCGCGCGCAGGAGATCGTGTTTGCGTTGAAGTCCCTTCGCCGAAGGGGGCTGATGCCCCATGTTCCGGTGTACGTGGACTCGCCGCTCACGGTGAAGATCACCGACGTGTTCAAGCTCCACCCGGAGTGCTTCGATTCGGACACAAGGGCACTGATCGCAGGGGGCGAGTCTCCGTTCGAGTTCGACGAGTTGAAATACGTGTCGAGCGTCGAAGACTCCAAGCGAATCGACGCGGACACGGGGCCGGCCATCATCATCTCGGCCAGCGGGATGTGCGAATCCGGGCGCGTGTTGCACCACCTCAAGGCAACGATAGAGGACCCCAAGAACGCGGTGCTCATCGTCGGCTTCCAGGCCCCGCAGACGCTCGGGCGGCGCATCGTCGAACACCGCCCGCGCGTGCGTGTGTTCGGCGTCGAGCGCGACCTGCGCGCGGAGGTGGTCGTCATGAACGGCTTCAGCGCGCATGCGGATCAGGCCGACTTGGTCGACTTCGCCGAGCAAGCGCAAAGCGGGGGTCGACTGAGAAAGGTTGTCCTCGTCCACGGCGAGCCCGGCCCCCAAAAGGTTCTTCGGGAGTTGCTCCAGGGACGGGGCATGGGCGATGTGTCTGCACCCGGCCCCGGCGATCGCCTGGCCATGACGTAAAGGCCAAGGGATAATGCGAGAGAAGCGCTGGAAACGACCGGGTCGTCTGGGGGCGGCGACGCTCATCGTCACGATGGCCGTCTTCGCCCCACGCGCGGCGCGCGGGGGGGATCCGGCAATGGAGCCGGGTCAGCACTTCACGATCGACCCGGTCGCCGACGTCGTCCTGACGGGGGCCAGCGCGGGCGCTGCAGCGCTCACGGACCTGATCCTTTCGACAGGGGAGATCGTACCTTCGAGTCCGCCACTTAGAACGGGTCCAATGGGTACCCAGATACCCGACACGAGCAAACTCTTGCCCTTCGATCGCATCGCGGTCACGCAAACGATCGATCCGAACGCCAGCCTGTACTCGAACATCGGCCTCGCCGTGGCGCTGACGTTCGCTGGCGCCGATTCCATTTTTTCGGGCTTACGCGACGGGTGGGACGCGGCGCTCGTCGACGCGGTCATGTACGCCGAGTCGCTGTCGATGACGCTCTTCATTACCGATGTCACCAAGATCGCCGTGCGCCGGCCGCGACCGCTCGTCTACATCAATCAGGGTGTCGGCACGGATCGGGAATTGTCCTTCTTCTCGGGGCACGCTTCCACGACGGCGGCGGTCGCGGCGACGGCCACGTACCTGGCGTTCGTTCGCTCCCCCCGCTCGCCTCGCCCGTGGATTACCCTCGGGGCGGGCGCGCTGCTCACGGCGTTCGTGAGCTATGAACGCGTCCGATCCGGAAACCACTTTCCCACCGACGTTCTGGCCGGATCGATGGCTGGCGCAGCAATCGGCGTACTGGTCCCTCACCTTCATCATCATTCTGTCGAGAGCCCAAACTTGTGGATCGGCGCTGCGCCCGTGCCGAGCGGCGGCGGCGTTTTCTTGCACGGTTCGTTCTGAAGCCAAAGCGCGGCCTCATGGATGCCGACGTCATCATCATTGGGACCGGTCAGGCAGGCTTCCGCTGGATTGTAGGCGCAGCGCTGGTCGGAGCCGAGGCGGGCGAGCTGATTCACGTGTTCGTCGTCCTGATGCAAGTTCGATGACGAGGGACGCGTACGCGTGAGCACTCAATGGACATGCCCGATGCACCCGCAGATCGTGCGGGACGGCCCGGGGACTTGCCCAATCTGCGGGATGGCGCTCGAGCCGCGCACCCCGGTTGAGGAGGCTGAGGAGGCCAATCCCGAACTTCGCGATATGACACACCGCTTCAGGCTGTCTGTGACGCTCGCGGCCCCGCTGGTGATCATTGCCATGAGCGACGTACTTCCCGGCAACCCGGCGGCGCAATGGCTTCCAATGAGGACGCGCGGGCTTGTGGAGTTCGCGCTCGCGACGCCCGTTTGCGTCTGGGCGGCCTGGCCCTTCTTCGCTCGCGCCGCGCTCTCGGTGAAGAACCGCAGTCTCAACATGTTCACGCTGATCGGCCTGGGCGTGGGCGTGGCCTACGCGTACAGCGTCGTGGCCACACTGCTGCCGGGCATCTTTCCCTCGTCTTTTCGAGGTTCGTCCGGAGAGGTCGCGGTCTATTTCGAGGCTGCCTCGGTCATCGTCGCGCTCGTTCTGCTCGGCCAGGTACTCGAGCTTCGCGCCCGCAGCCACACGGGCGCCGCCATCCGCAAACTTCTGGGCATGGCTGCCAAATCGGCCCGCCGTATCCGCACCGAGGGCAGCGAGGAGGACGTCCCGCTCGAGGTCGTAAAGGTCGGGGACCGACTGCGCGTCCGGCCCGGCGAGAAGGTCCCCGTCGACGGCGTGGTCCTCGAAGGTCACAGCAGCGTCGATGAATCCGTGGTCTCGGGAGAGCCCATTCCCGTCGAGAAAGAACCCGGCGCCAAAGTAGTCGGCGCGACGGTCAACGGCACAGGCACATTCGTGATGCGCGCCGAAAAGGTGGGGGCCGACACGCTGCTTGCTCGCATCGTCGCGATGGTCGCGGAGGCGCAGCGCAGCCGGGCACCCATCCAGCAACTGGCCGACGTGGTCTCGAGCTACTTCGTACCGATCGTCATCGCGATCGCCGTAGTCACTTTTGTCGCTTGGGCCCTCGCGGGACCCGAGCCGCGCTTGGCCCACGGGCTCGTCAATGCGGTGGCCGTGCTGATCATCGCGTGCCCGTGCGCGCTCGGCCTCGCCACGCCGATGTCGATCATGGTGGCGAGCGGGAAGGGGGCGACGATGGGCGTCCTCTTCAAGAACGCGGAGGCCATCGAGACGCTGCGGAAAGTGGATACCGTCGTCGTTGACAAGACGGGCACGCTCACCGAGGGCAAGCCGAAGCTGGTGAGCATCGAGCCGGCCCTTGGTTTCGATCCAGGGAGCCTATTGCTGCTCGCCGCCGCGCTCGAGCGGGGGAGTGAACACCCGTTGGCCTCGGCCATCGTGAAGGGCGCCGAAGTCCACGGCGTCTCGCCCGTTAATGTCGAGCGGTTCGAGTCGGTCACGGGGCAGGGAGTACGCGGTGAGGTCAAGGGCCGGCACGCTGCGCTCGGCAACCGAACGCTCATGGACGCGATGGGCGTCGACGTTTCGGCGCTGGCCGGGAAGGGGGAGGAGCTGCGCGCGAACGGGCAGACCGTGATGTTCGTGGCAGTCGACGGGCGACTTGCAGGTCTGGTCGGTGTCGCCGACCCCATCAAGGAGGGGACGCCCGAGGCCATCAGCGCGCTTCACGGCGAAGGCGTTCGGATTGTCATGTTGACTGGCGACAGCCGCACGACGGCGCAGGCCGTCGCTCGTACCCTCCGGCTCGACGAAGTGGTCGCGGAAGTCCTACCCGACCAGAAGGCTGCCGCGGTGAAGCGGCTTCAGGCCGAGGGACGGACCGTTGCGATGGCGGGTGACGGCATCAACGACGCGCCCGCGCTCGCGCAGGCGCAGGTCGGGATTGCCATGGGGACCGGGACCGACGTCGCGATGGAGAGCGCAGGGGTCACCCTCGTGAAGGGCGACTTGCGAGGCATCGTGCGAGCCAGACGCCTGTCGCGTGCGACGATCGCGAACATCAAGCAGAACCTCTTCTTCGCGTTCATCTACAACGGCGTGGGGGTGCCGATCGCGGCGGGCGTTCTCTATCCGGCCTTCGGCCTGCTGCTCTCCCCGGTGATGGCCGCGGCGGCGATGAGCTTCAGCTCGGTCTCCGTGGTGACCAATGCCCTTCGCCTGCGTAGGATTCGACTCTGAGCGAGACTTGCTGTCACACTCGCTCAGCCCCGCCGTCCAAGGGTAAGGCGACCCCATGATGCACAGCCCCCTCTCCGAGACCCCCGCCGATCCTCCCGACGAGCACCTCGTCTCCCGAGCGCAAGGGGGAGACCGCCGCGCCCTCGAACAGCTCGTGGGCCGACACGGGCCGTGGATTTTCAACGTAGCGGCCCGGATGGTGTGGCGACGCGATGATGCAGCCGACGTGACCCAGGAGGTCCTGGTCAAGGTCATCACGAGGCTCTCTACGTTCCGGGGCGAGAGCTCCTTCCGCACCTGGCTCTATAGGATCGTCGTGAACCAGGTCATCAACCTGAAGAAGAGGCACCCGCTGGAGTCGGCCTCACGGCCGTTCGAGTCGTTCACTCGGGGTCTCGACGATTCAGGCGACGCCCCGACCCCCGACGAGCCCGGAGGCGTCCCGGCCGCGCTCCTCGTCGAAGAGTCGAAGATTGGCTGCATGCTCGGCATGTTGATGTGCCTCGACCGCCGCCAGCGCGTGGTCTTCGTCCTCGGCGAGATCCTGGGGGTGACCGACCGCGTGGGCGCCGAAGTGACGGAGCTGTCACCGGAGAACTTCCGGCAGGTTCTCGCGAGAGCGCGACGTGACCTGTACAACTTCATGAACGACCAATGCGGCCTGGTGAACCAGGCAAACCCGTGCCGATGCGCACGCAAGACGCGCGGCTTCATCGAGAAGGGCTACGTCGATCCGAAGAACCTTCAGTTCGTGCCCGAAAGGCTCGTCCAGATACGAACGGTGACGCCGAACCGCGTCCGCGAGCTAGGCGCGCTCGAACGGAAGCACGCGGAGCTTTTTCGAGAGCACCCGATGCTTGCCGTGCCCGAGGAGGTGATCTCGCTCCAGCGTCTCTTCGAGCAGCCCGGCATCCGCTCCGCCCTGGGCGCGGATACCTAGCCCCCGGCTGTCACAGTCGTCCTCCGGCTTTGTCCAAGGGGCATGGAGGCAAAAATGAGCACCGATTCCGCGCCCGTCTACATGGTTTACGTCTGTCACAGCGTCTCGGACCGAGCCAAACTAGAGAAGTACTGGTCGGCCATCGGACCCACGCTCGAAGGGCAGCCCATCAAGCTCCTCGCGGGGTACGCGCCATATGAGGTCCTCGAAGGGGACAACGTCTTGGGGGTGTTCGTGGGCGAGTGGCCGTCCATGGAGGCGGCGAAGGCGTGGTACGACAGCCCGGGCTACAAGGCGATCCGTCACCTTCGTATGGACAACGCCAAGTACACGGGCATGCTCGTTGAAGCAGGCTTCGCGCCGGAGCAGGAGAGGTTGCGCAACAGGATCCGCTGAGGGGCCGGGTGCACAGGGGCAGAATCGAACTGCCGACACGCGGATTTTCAGTCCGCTGCTCTACCGACTGAGCTACCTGTGCGATGCCCCCCTGGTGCGGATCCCCGGGCTGGGGTGATCCGCGGGCGGAGGGGGCGCGGAGCCTGCGATAGGCTATCGGGGCTGTCAAGCAGTCGTCTTCGCTGCGGACAACCCCGCAACCGGGATCCCACCCGGCGCGTATCATTCAGGTATCATGCTTCGTGGACGCTCACGGCGGTGGGAGGCGACGTGACGGAGAACGACACGCTCAAGCTCGTCGGTCGGACGATAGCCGACAAGTATGCCGTCGAGAAGCTCGTGGGGGAGGGAGGCTTTGCCGTCGTCTACCGAGCCACCCACCTCATTTGGAAGCGTCCCGTCGCGCTGAAAGTGTTCAAGGCGATGAGCGATTTCTCGCCGAAGGACCGCCAGAGACTTCTCGACGAGTTCGTCCAGGAGGGTGCCCTGCTCGCCGACCTTTCCGCACGCAGCGCAGCGATCGTACAGGCTCGCGACATCGGGATGCTCGACGCGCCCAACGGCGAACAGATTCCATACATGGTCCTCGAGTGGCTGGAAGGAGCGACACTCGAGGCAGTGCTGGCCGACGAGAAGACGCGCGGCCTGCCGCTCCGAACCGTCGGCGAGGTGGTTCGACTGCTCGAGCCCGCCGCCCAGGCGCTCGCGCTCGCCCACCGAAAAGGGATCGCGCATCGTGATGTGAAGCCGGGCAACATCTTCGTCCTCGGCGACCCGCGTGGCGATGCGACCGTGAAGCTGCTCGATTTCGGCATCGCCAAAGTCGTCAACGATGCGCAACAGATGGCCGGGACGTTCACCAAGACCGGCGGCCAGGTGACGAGCTTCACGCCCGTGTACGGAGCGCCCGAGCAGTTCACGCGCTCGCACGGCGCGACCGGTCCATGGACGGACGTGTTCGCACTTGCGCTCATCGTCGTGGAAGCGATCACGGGCCGCGAGGGGCTCGAAGGCGGCGACTTCGTGCAGCTCGCGGTCGCCTCGGCTCGCACCGATTGCAGGCCAACGCCTCGGACCCTCGGCGCGACCGTGCCGGATTTGGTCGAAGCGGCGTTCCAAAAGGCGCTTGCGGTCAAGCCCAGAGAGCGTTGGCAGTCGGCTGGCGACTTTTGGGGCGCCCTGCGGCTTTCCCTCGGCATGGACCCCATGGCGAAGATGACCGATCCGACACTTCGGTCGCTCGCGGGCGCTCCTCAACCGATCGCAACCGCGCCCACGATAGCAGCCGTCTCGTCCGACCCCAACGCGCTGGCCTCGGCGTCGACGACCAGAGGGAATGGGGCGACCGGCCGCGGTGCCGGCTCTGGCCGCATGGGGCTCTTCGCCGCGGTCGGTATCGCCGCGGCTGCCGGCATTGCGGCCGGTGTGCACTCGCTGCGACCGAAGCAGACGAACGTGGCGGCAACCGCTTCCGTCATCCCAAGCGCAGCTCCGACAGTCCCGCCCGCTGCCGAAACGCCGTCGTGCCCGTCCGGGATGATTCACATTCCGGGAGGAAGTTTCTTCATGGGCAGCGACGACGGCCTGCCCCTCGAAAAGCCCGCGCACCAGGTTACGCTCGAGCCTTACTGCATCGACCAGTTCGAAACGACTGTGGAGCAGTACAAGGGTTGCAGCGATACCGGGCGCTGCAAGCGCGCCGGCGTGGCGAACACCTGGGCCACCATCACGGACAAGGAGCGAAAGGCATTCGATCCGCTTTGCAATGCTCGAGACCCCGCCGCCATGGCGAAGCATCCAATCAATTGCGTCGATTGGGAAATGGCCGACAAGTTCTGTCGAGAGCAAGGCAAGCGGCTTCCGACCGAGGCGGAATGGGAATTTGCCGCGCGCGGCCCGGACGGGCGCCGCTATCCCTGGGGCGACGACGATCCCGCTGCCGGCCACCTCAACGCCTGCGGTCGAGAGTGTGTCGCCTGGGGCCTGAAAAACGGCATCGAAGAAAAAGCCATGTACGATGTCGACGACGGCTTTGCGAACACTGCGCCGGTCGGCAGCTTCCCGAAGGGCGCGTCGCGCTATGGAGTGCAGGACGTCGTGGGCAACGTGTGGGAATGGGTCGCTGATTGGTATGGCGAATACGGCAAAGAGGAATCGAAGGCGCCCACCGGCCCGCCTGGCGGGCAGGAGAAGGTCATCCGAGGCGGGTCGTGGAACGGCTCGTATCCTTCGTGGGTGAAGCCGACGTTCCGCTACAAAGACACGCCGACCAAGCGCAGTTACGGCATAGGCTTCCGCTGCGCGCGGTGATCCCCGGAAAGCTCAAGCGCGCCCAGCGGCGCATGAGTCCGTATCCTATTGACGGTTGTCGGTTTGGGCGGCCATGAGGGTGGTAGGAAGACCCCATGCAGCCCGCCGAGCCGCCCCCGGTCGTGATTGAAAGAAACGTAGGGGATGCCGGAACCCAGGCAGCACCACCCCCAGCGGCGCCGCCTTCCCCGGAAGTGACCCCGACTCCCGAGGCCCCTGCAGCACCTGCGGCTCCTTCTGTTACCGCCGCTCCGGCGGCGCCCGTGGCACCCGCCTCCCCTGTTGTTGCGCGTCCGCTCGTCTCCGCGCCGGAGGCTCCTCCAGTCGAGCTCAAACCCGAATACGAAAGGCCGACGATAGAGCTTGGGGCGGGCGCCTTCCTCATGGTCGGGGGCGGCGCGGGTAGTTACGCGGGCGTGACGCCCTTCCTGGTCGACGAGGTGTCTCATGGCGTGTTCTTGCGTCCCTCCGTCGAAGTCGGCACGACCCTCGCCACGAACATCAGCTCCACCTTCGTCTCGGGGCGGTTCGATACCTGCGCCCGGCTGCCCGGCCGCTATGCCGCTCGAAATGGCATCCAGCTCGACCTCTGCGGCGGGCCCGAGGCAGGAGCCTCCTTCATCGCAGCAGGCACGCTGCCCGGCAATCCACCGAGCGACAAGACGCTTCCGTACGTCAACTTGGGTCCGAGCCTTGACCTGCACGGCGAGATGGACAGACTGGCGGTCCTGCTCCGTGGCGTGTTCGGGGTCAACATCGCCAAGGAGAGCTTCAGGGACGTGACCGGCACGCAAGTCGAAGCGCAAGCCATCGCGTGGCGCCTCGAACTCGATTTCTCCTGGGCGGTGCAGCAATGATACGCGTGGCTTAGGCGACACTCTTGTCGGCGCCAATGTGATGCGCGCGGATACGGTGTGCGGCCCGTGGTCTACCGTGCGCGCCTCGTCGGTTGCGAGCCGCCAGGGGTATGCATGCCGCTCGTACACCCGTAGAATCCAAAAAGAGCAGGAGAAAGACGATTGGCGGAGAACGCGCGCTGCGTAGATTGCTCCCTAGAAGCACCGGAGGACAAGGACACTTCTCTCATCAGCTCATTCGGGTGGCGCCTGATGCGAACCCGGATGCTGGACGGCAGCGTGGCTCTGGAATGGCGCTGCCCAGAGTGCTGGGAGCGCTACAAGGCGACCCGGGGGGTCGTTGGCACCACCATGCGGCCTGCTGCACCGTCGAGCACGAACGAGGCCCAGCTTGAGCGGAACCGGGGCGGCAAGCGGCCCACGTAGGTCCGTCGGGCTCGGGGGTTAGGGCAGCGTTAGTTTCTCGTCTCGGTCTTGCTGGCAGCGCTCTTGGCAACGGTAACGACGACCGATTTGGATGCCGGCGTGTTGCTCTTGCGAGCGACCGCGCCGAGCGGAACGAGCACATTGCCCTCGGGGAAGTATGTCGCGCAGCATTTCCGCGGGATTGCATAAAGCTTCACGACGAAGCGCCGTGCGGTACGCTCGCCGTCGGTGAAGTGGCTCGTGATGTCCACCACATCCCCTTCGCGCAGCTCGCGCTCTCGGGCGTCATCGGCGTTCATGAACACGACGCGTCGGCCGCGCACGCCGCGGTACCGATCTGCGCGCCCGTAGACGGTCGTGTTGTACTGGTCGTGACTGCGGACAGTCATCATGAGCAGTTGGCCTGGCGCAAGAGGCTCCGCGGGCAGGTCCTGGACCGTGAACATGGCTTTGCCACTCGGAGTATCGAACACACGTTCGCGCGCCGCGTTGCCGAGCACGAAGCCAGCAGGGTGACGAACGCGTTCTCTGTATCGTTCGCAATCGGGGACGACGCGCGCGATGACCTCGCGGATGCGGTCGTAGTCGTCCGCCATGTCATCCCATGCGAAGGTCAGGGGGCGGGTTCCCGGCGTTGCTCGCGCGAGGCGCGGGCTACCCAGTGTTGCTCGCGCGAGGCGCTGGCTACCTAGTGTTGCGCGCGCTAGGCGCGCGACGATGCGGACTTCGCTGAGCAAGTCATCGCTGGCGGGGGCAAGGTGACCTCGAGAGGCATGGACGATTCCCATCGAGTCTTCGACGCTGACGAACTGAGGCACGCCGGCCTGAACGTCGACCTCCGTACGACCCAGGCACGGCAGAATGAGCGCGTGTTTTCCGGTCACGAGGTGGCCGCGGTGCAATTTGGTCGACACATGCGCAGTGAGCGAACATCGTCGCAACGCCTCGGCGGTACGTTCGGTATCCGGGGCGGCGCTGAGAAAGTTGCCGCCCATGGCGAAGAACACGCTTGCGCGGCCGGAGAGCATCGCAAAAATCGCGGAGACAGTATCGAGGCCGTGAGCCCGAGGAGGTTCGAACCCCAACTCGCGGCCGAGTCGATCGAGCCAGGCGTCCGGCATCCTCTCCGAGATGCCCATGGTTCGATCCCCTTGCACATTCGAATGTCCGCGCACCGGGCAAACACCAGCACCAGGCTTTCCAACCATGCCGCGCAAAAGCAAAAAGTCGACGATGGCCTGAACGTTGTCGACCGCGTTCACGTGCTGCGTCAGGCCCATGGCCCACGTCACGATGGTGGCGTGCGACTCGATCCCCACGCGCGCGGCAGCACGCATGACCTCTTCGGAGACGCCACTCGCGCGCGAAAGCTCGCTCCAGGCCCGCTCGCGGAGCGCGCCGGCGAGCTCCTCGTAGCCCTCCGTGTAGCTATCGATGAAGGCCCGATCGAGGACCGTCCCCGGCGCGCGTCGCTCCTCTTCGAGCATCGCCTTCATCATCCCCTGGAAGAACGCGACGTCGCCGTTGATGCGCACCGGGACGTGCATCCGCGCGAGGGTCGTTGCCTCGCCCAGCAGGCCCAGTGGATTCTGCGGGTGCGAGAAACGCATCGTCCCTACCTCGGCCAACGGGTTGACGCTGACGATCATCGCGCCGCGTTTCGCCGCTGCTTCCAGCGTCGTCAGCATGCGCGGGTGATTCGTTCCGGGGTTTTGACCGACGACGAAGATCGCGTCGGCGATGTCGAAGTCCTCGAGCTGCACCGTCCCCTTTCCGACCCCGATGACCTCCTTGAGCGCGGTGCCGCTCGATTCGTGGCACATGTTCGAACAGTCGGGCAGATTGTTGGTCCCGAACGCGCGAACGAACAATTGATAGAGGAACGCGGCTTCGTTGCTCGTGCGCCCCGAAGTGTAGAAAATCGCTTCGTCCGGGGACCCGAGCCCGGATAGCTCGCGCGCTACGAGATCGAACGCTGCGTCCCAGGAGATAGGCTCATAATGCGCGGCGCCGGGGCGAAGGACCATCGGCTGAACGAGGCGGCCTTGCTCGTTGAGCCACGTGTCGCTCTGCCTGCTCATTTCGGCAACGCTCCACTTGGTAAACAACGCCGCATCGGCTCGCCGCGCCGTGGCCTCGCTGAGCACGGCCTTGGCGCCGTTTTCGCAGAACTCGATAGCGCCTCTCGTACTCGGCTCGGGCCACGCGCAACCTGGGCAATCGAAGCCCGCAGCCTGATTGGTGCTTGCGAGAATGCGCGCGCCGCGAAAGAGGCCGGTCTGATGGGCGGCGTATCGGGCGGTCTCGAGGACGGCGGGTGTGCCGCCCGCCGATGTACTCGGCGCGTGGAAGTCGACGTCGACCGAGTCGTCCGGCGGTGATGCTTGCGATGCTTGCAGTGCTTGGGGAACAGCGCGCGTCGTGGGGGACGGCATTGGAGGCCTTTCTAGCTTACTCGCGAGAGCACGCGATGCGGCGTCCCGACTTGCCGATCGCGTGCCTTCGTCCTAAGCACGTTAGGTCATGCGAACCGAGTGGGTGGCAAGGCGACAAGACGACCGGAACAAAACGCAGATGCACTATGCTCGGGGCGGGATCATCACGGAGGAGATGGCTTATGTGGCGGCGCGGGAGCGCGTCGAGCCGGCCATCGTGCGCGACGAGATTGCGCGGGGACGATTGGTCATCCCCGCGAACGTCCATCACGACAATCTCGAGCCGATGGGCATCGGCATCGCCCTCGGTTGCAAGGTCAACGCGAATATCGGAAACAGCGCGGTGACGAGCGACATCCAGGGTGAGCTTCGCAAGCTGCAAGTGGCGCTCAAGTACGGGGCCGACACGGTCATGGACTTATCAACCGGCGGCGACATCGACCGCATCCGGGCGGCGATCATCGCCGCGTCGCCGGTCCCCATCGGCACCGTCCCCGTTTACCAAGTGCTCACCGAGCAAAAGAGGGTGTCGGACATTCGCGCCGACGACTTTCTCGATATGCTCGAACACCAGGCGAAGCAGGGGGTCGATTATTTTACGATTCACGCCGGGGTCCTCGCGGAGCATCTACCGCTGGTGCAGCACCGCATCACGGGCATCGTGTCCCGCGGCGGTTCGATCATGGCTCAGTGGATGATCGAGAAGAAGAGGCAGAACCCGTTCTATACGCACTGGGACAAGGTCCTCGAGGTCTGCGCAAAGTACGACGTCACCATCAGCGCCGGCGACGGTCTGCGCCCGGGTTGCCTTGCCGATGCGAGCGATGCGGCTCAGTTTGCGGAGCTGCGGACCCTGGGCGAGCTGACGACACGGGCCTGGGAGAGCGACGTGCAGGTTATGATCGAAGGGCCCGGGCACGTTCCGTTCGACCAGATCGAAATGAATGTGAAAAAGGAAATGGAGCTTTGCCACGAGGCGCCTTTCTACGTGCTAGGGCCCCTGGTGACGGACATTGCGCCCGGGTACGACCACATCACGAGCGCCATTGGGGCGACGATGGCCGGCACCGCGGGGGCGGCCATGCTCTGCTACGTGACGCCAAAGGAGCACTTGGGGCTGCCGGAGGAGGACGACGTGCGCCAGGGCCTGATTGCCTATAAAATCGCGGCACACGCCGCCGACGTGGCGCGACACCGTCCCAGGGCGCGCGATCGCGACGACGCACTCTCGCGGGCTCGTTATGCGTTCGACTGGAAGGAGCAGTTCCGCCTGTCCCTCGACCCCGAGACCGCGCAGGCGATGCACGACAAGACGCTTCCGGACGATTACTTCAAGAGCGCCGAGTTCTGCTCGATGTGCGGCCCCAAGTTTTGCAGCATGCACATGAACCGGGCCGTCGAAGAATTCAGCAAGCAATTCGAGGAGGACAAGAAATCGGGACGGCGCACGCTCGACATGTTCACGCCGTGATCGCGTTCCGCTGGGCGCTGTGGGGGGCGCTCCTCATGGGAATCGAGTTGCTCGCTGCCGCGGGCTGCGGAAAGGGAAAGGCGTCGGGTTCGTCGAGCCTGTCACCGGGCGGCGAAGGCCAAGAGGAGGGAGAGCATGTCGTCGCACCGATGGATGACCGGGAAGCGGCGCAGTGGGCGGCGGCGGGGCTCGGGGAACCCGAAGAGCTGATGCGACTGGTCGACCTAGTCGGCTGTTTCGGATTGCACGAACGCGCGGGAGCGCGAGAAGAATTGCGCCCGACCGCTGTACACGCCTTGGCCTACTGTCCGGATTTCTCGGAGCTCCCATGGCTCGTACAACTGGCGGCTTCGAAAGACGACACAGAAGCGCGCGCCGCCCTCGAGACGATCGACGACCTCGCTGCGCGTCCGCGTCGCGCGACCGATCCGGAGGACGCCGACGAGTTGCACACCGGTTGCCAATCTCTTCTGACCCTTGCCCGCTCGACCTCTCAGTCCAGACAGCGTCGCGTGCTCGCAGTGCGAGCTCTCCGGATGCTGTCGGAATGGGGATGCGTGCGACGCGAGGAAGTCCCGAAGGATCTCGACCTCAAGTGAGCGTCAGCGCGCTTTTCGGCCGCGCGCCCGTATCAGCGCGAGTCCCACGAACCCCAGAAGTCCGGCGAGGACTCCTGCCTGTGCTGGCTCGGAGGATGCTGCCGAGCATCCGGACGAATGGCCCGCTGACATCGCATTGCCATTG
>Ga0210409_10003720_pt1 | contig 16811 bp, 18 predicted proteins | sample IncBWH17MmetaG_FD_161649 | JGI IMG/M metagenome (GOLD analysis project Ga0210409, IMG submission 161649) | Forest soil microbial communities from Barre Woods Harvard Forest LTER site, Petersham, Massachusetts, United States - Inc-BW-H-17-M | ecosystem: Environmental > Terrestrial > Soil >...
TTTGCGATAGGTTTTGTTGAGGCGGGCCATTTCCGTTTCGCTCACCAAACACACCGCGACGATGGATTCCTCCAGGTGCATCTCCGTTTTCATATTCTGCAGGAATTGTTGCAGAGGAAGCAGCGGCACGTGCACCGCGCGTTGCCGGTTTTCGACTTCGTCACTGGCAAGCTGATCCAGCTTCATCCCTTTCGCGCGCCTTGGGACGGTTCTCCGGCGGATTCCCTGGCTGCCGCGGACTGCTTTCCGTTTCCGCCGCGCTGCGGGTGCGCTACATCATAGTCTTCATACGCGCGAATGATCTGCTGCACGAGGTTGTGGCGCACCACGTCTTTTTCGCCGAATTGCACCACGCCGATTCCTTCGATTTTTTCGCAAACTTCCAGCGCCTCGATCAACCCGGATTTTTTCCCTTGCGGCAAATCAATCTGCGTGATGTCACCGGTAATCACCGCTTTCGAATTAAAACCCAGCCGCGTGAGAAACATTTTCATCTGCTCGCTGGTAGTGTTCTGCGCTTCGTCGAGAATCACGAAAGAATCGTTCAGCGTGCGCCCGCGCATGAAGGCCAACGGCGCGACTTCGATGATGCCCTTTTCCAAAAAGCGCTCGAGCTTGTCCGCGTCCAGCATGTCGTACAGCGCGTCGTACAGCGGCCGCATGTACGGATCGATTTTTTGCTGCAACGTGCCGGGCAAAAAGCCCAGCCGCTCGCCCGCTTCCACCGCGGGGCGCGCCAGGATGATGCGGTTCACTTGTTTTGTGAGAAGCGCGCTTACCGCCATGGCCACGGCGATATACGTTTTTCCTGTGCCGCCCGGACCGATGCCGAACATCATGTCATGCTTCTCGATCTCTTCCATGTAACGCTTCTGGCTGGCGTTTTTGGGTGTGACCTGTTTCTTGCCGAAGGAGCGCACGCGGCCGTGCTCAAACATGCCGCGCGGTGATTCGTGCGGTTCCTCGGTCGCCACGCGCATCAGCGATTTCACTTCCGCAGCGGAAAGCGTGCGGCCGTGGCGCGTCAAGTGGTTGTACTCTTCGATGATTTTGACGGCCTGGTCCACGCACTCCTGCTCGCCTTCAATGGTCAGCCGCGTGTCGTGAAGATGGGTGCGCACGCGCAGCGAGTCTTCGAGCAAGCGCACGTTTTCATCGAGTGTGCCGAAGAGCGGTTCAATTTGGCCGGAAATGTGAACGGTACGTCTCATCCAATTGGAAGGTTTTCCAGTGACAGGAACCGGGTGGCCGATGGGATTCCTCCTCGTTGTGCGTGACCGCTTTGCGCCACTCAGGAAGAAACTCTTTACACCCTAGCGCAGCCCTCCGTCGCGGTCAAGTTACAGGTTCTTGACTGTCAGCGAAAACCGTCCCGAATCTTTCTTGAGGTTTGGTCTATGCCCAGCCGCCCGTTATACCAGCGCTACTTCGCGGTCAAAATTTGGCTTCTTTTCAGCGTGGAGCTTTAGGGCCACGCCGCACGCCGTAGCGATGCGCTCCAGCATAGTGAGAGAGTGCCCGGCGTATTCGGCGTCCTCAAGACGAGCAATAACAGACTGTGTGGTGCCGACCTTTTTGGCAAGTTCGGCCTGAGTCAGACCCGCATCCTCTCGCATCTCGCGGAGCAGGAGGGCCAGGTCAATCTGATGCAGTGTGCGCTCGAAAGTCTTGCGGTAGGCAGTGCTCTTTCGGGCGCGCCGTTCGACAATCTCGCTGTGTCTGTCGCGCTTGGCAGTATGTCTCATAGTCCCAACTCCTTCAGGATATCTTGCTTTTCCTTTTGCGATCCCGTGTAGCGGTTCCTGTACTTCATCCATAGCTTTCTGAGCTGCTCTGCCCTCGTAATTTCGCCCGGCGGGGTCTCTTGCGTCTTTTTCTGAAATCCTGACGTAATCACGATCAACATTCCCGGCTGGTAGAAGAAGAGAACCCGAAAAATCCGGTCGAATTGTTTGACCCGTAGCTCAAAGATGTCGTCCGTGAGCTTCTTTACGAACTTGCCCTGCATGCGGTTCCCATAGACGCGCAGGCGCTCGATGAAGGCGTCTGTCCGCGCGGCTGCTTTTTCATCCAGCGAATCCACGAACTCTCGCGCAGGCATTCGCCCGTTCGGCAACACGACATAGTCAATCGTGAATTCACCGTTCACGCTCTTCGGATTATCGCATTATTGCGATAGGAGGTCAACCCAGACACAAGCGGGAGTTCGTGGTGAAGGATTGCGATGGCCGCCTGCTGGCTTTCGGCGCGAACCTGTAGTCTTCTTCCTGTATGAGAAAACGTTCCGTCTGTCCCCCGATTTCCATGCCTCATGCATGCGTCCGCGCTTTGGTCAATAAGGCCGTGTTTCGTGGTCCGCGGTCCCAGCCAGAGCATCCTCCCAAATCCGGGGGGTGTACTGCTAAATTCTACCAAACAAAAAAGGGGAGTGCGGAACCGGGCGACACGGGAAGTTTCCCCTACTCTGAAAATGTCCAATTATTATGAGCAAAACGAATCTCTTCAAACAAGATGAGAAAACGTTCCATCTGTCCCTGAGTTTCTCGTCTGTCCCTGAGTTTCTTTCTCTTTTAGACTGGCGGGGCAACAAATCCGTCGCCTTCGCATCGAGGACACATAATCAACGGACGTGTATGAATCTCCATGTTCCAAGCTGTTCTTGAGGGTCGTGCCTGTTTAAGTACGGTCTGTGGAAGCATTTCTAATTGTGTTGCACACCACACAATTTTCGAGATTTGCCAAGTCAGCATTTGGGACCCAAAAATTATTTCTTTGACTAGACTCTGTGCAACATCGATCATCCTTGATTCCTTGCCTTCGAATACGCGGACACATCGCCATTCCTTCTCATACTCCCAATCGTTTGACTTATCGAAGCAAACATCTATGTCGGCCTGCGACAAAACATTCGGGCCGTTCTTATAGTTCACATTCCGCAACACCCGGTTATCTTCTTGAAAGAACGGCGCACGAGCGTCGAATCCGACAACAAATCCAGTGTGAGTTTTAGCATAATGGACCCACATCAAATGGTTATCGGATCGTTCCGCCAGTGAGAAGATGCCCATCTTACCTCGCCACAATAACCGTCCTGTTCTTGCTCTCGGTACGTCACTTGGAACCAAATAGTGCGAATCAAATGCGTCGTTCATTTCAGTAGGGCGACTGAAACGCACCTGCCAGTTCTCGAAGAAGTCGAGTCTTTCGGGTGGGTAATACTTGTAGAGTATGGATGGTGGTTGAACGGCTGGCGGCATTGCTCCTCCCGCGAACAACGCTTGAAAACTGCTTCAATCGTGCTTCAATCCAGCAGTGATGTATAGCCCAAGATCACCGAAACCATGGGAAACTAGGGACAGACGGGAAGTTTCCCCCATTCTGAAAATCCCCAATCACTATGGGCAAAACTAGTCTTTCCAAGTAATACGAGAGAACGTTCCGTCTGTCCCCCGTGCTCCGATACGCAGAGATGCGGTCGGGGGCTTTCGCTAACTTTTGGAATCGGGGCGTTTGCGGCGAAACAGTTGCTTCCATTCCTGCCAGCCCTTCGCGGCCAGCGTAAACGCAAGTTGTAGGATCGCGGGGAACGCAATGATTAGCCAAATGGCGAATACGATATCCTGTAGTTTATGGAGCAGGTCGAACACAGGCGGATTCTATCACGGAGAATTGCAGACCTAGTGGAGCGAATGCCGGGGTCCTGGGGACAGACGGGATGTTTTCCGCTACCGCCTAGAGGAAGTAGCGAGTGAGGAGTGGCCACTCGCAAGCCCGGGCCTCTGTTAGGCGTATTCGTATTCGAGTTTGTCGGTGTCCACTTCGAGGCGTAAGTGTTTTCGCCGGTCGGCAGCCTTCAGAAAGGCTTTGATGTGGTCGGCGGCTCGCTTTTCCAGATACTTGTCGCGGGAGATCACAACTGTCCGCGCCAGCAAGTCGCTCCGAATCCCGATGTGGTCCTCGTCGTTCTCCCACTTCGAGAGCGTTGTTTTGTCCGCGCGCACGAGCTTGCTGAATTCTTCCTGGTTCAGCCCGACGTGCTTTCGGAGAAAACGCAGCTCCGCGCCTTCCAATCGGTAGGGCTTTTGAAGCACCGCTACCGCGAGGAGACTCATGATGTCATCCACTCCAGGGAGAATCGGATCGATGTTTCCACACTCGCCACACTTGATGAGGTCAATGTCCAGCAGCACAACGTCGCGGAGACCGGACTCTTTGAACTGGTAATCGCCTTTCACCACTCTCGCTTCTGCTCCGCAGATGCTGCACGCTTGCTTCTTCATCGCTGCCTCCTGCCGCCAAAGCCGTTTTATCATTAGTTGGTATTATACCACCTTTCTTCAAGCCGGCATCGAAACCGGAAGCAGATCCCTCCGCCTCAGGCCGCGCATGAGCGCGCCCTGAGGGTCGGATGACAGTTAGTGGAATGGGATAACAGCACTGGAAGCGGGATGACAGCCCTGGTCACTGCGCGCTCCGGGCCGGTCAAGTAGCGGTTCGAGACAAGAAACTGTACTTGCTACTCTTTCTCTCTGGGCGGCTTCGATTTCAGCGCTTCCTGGATCGCTTTTTCCGCCAGCGGCGCCATCACCGCGTATCCCGCCGCGTTCGGGTGGAGGCCATCCTCGCTCAGTTCTTTCTTGAGCAGACCCTGCTCATCCACCATCGCGAAAAAATAGTCGAGATACACGTGGCCCTGCTCTGCCGCGTACTTCTTGATCCACGCATTCAATTCAAGGATTTTCTCCGGCGGCCTTTTCAGCCGAACGTCCACCGGATTCCCGTCGCGGTCGTGGCCGTAATTGCTGACCGGCATCACGGAAGAAAGAACTACGTGAATGCCGTGAGCCCGCGCGAGTTCCGCCATGGAAGCAAGATTGCCCTCGGTCTCTTCGAGAGTCATCGGTCCGGTGTTCCCCGCAAGGTCGTTCGTTCCCGCCAAAATCACCACGACTTTTGGCTGGAGCGCGAGTACGTCCGCCCGAAATCGCAACAACATTTGCGGCGTGGTTTGGCCGCCAATCCCGCGCCCGATGTACGGCTTGCCAGGAAAGAATCCGCCGAACCGCGGCTGCACCCACATGTCCGTGATGGAATCGCCCATGAACACCACGCGCTGCTCGTCCTTCGCCGGAGCAACCACCTTGGCGTTCGCCTCGCGGTAACGCGCGAGGTTCGGCCAATCGCTAAGCCGCTTTTCCAACGCGGCCAGCCTGGCATTCATCAATTCGACCTCAGAGCAATCGCACGCCACCTTCGCCGGCGCTTCTTCCGGCGCCTGCGCGTAGAGCCCGCTGGCAGCAAACAGCAACGTAACGATTAGTCCAACAGCAATCTTGAAAACCGAACCCATGGACGTCTCCCTTCCTCTTCCGTATAACGACTACCTACTAAAAACGAAGAATGGATTGCTGACAATTGAAATCTGAAAACTTTTTCCTCCCCGAGGTCAGTATCCTTCTCATTACCTGTACTCTGGTACGGAGGCACTATGGACGCAATCCTTTCCAAACGCCAAGATGCAAATCGAAGCGGAGATTAAAACATTGAAATTTTTTGGGATATGGGAAGGGGCCTGACCATGAACAGCAAACTCATACTACTCGGCGCGCTTGCGAGCCTGGTTTTCAGCTCATCCTCGCGCTGCGAAGAACTCGCGAGTTCCTCTTCTACTTCCAACAACGCGACCCTCACCAGCAAGATCAGTTGCAACGGAAACCTCAGCGTGCCCATGACCGCCGACCAGGAGCAGACTCTGCCCATACAGCTCGTCGCCGATCTGGAATGCGGCGAAGAAGTCGCAGTGCTCTCCGATGTCGAAGGCTACACCGTCCATATCCGCACCGAAGACGGCAAGCAAGGCTATGTGGCGCACATGTATCTCACGCGGCCGGTCCGCAAGCGGCCCGATGCGCAAATTCCCGGCGATAACGCCGCGATCAGCAACGGCGTGGCGCGCTGGCAGGCGGGAGCCAAGGGCAGCTACCAGTTTATGAATGGCAGCCAGGTGGTGGAATCGCTGACTGCCAACGGCGTCACCGTTCAAGTTTCGCTGCAAGACACCGGCTGGAAGATGCGCGCCAATGTCGCAGTGGTGAATGGTGGTGCACAATCCGTTTACGTGCTGCCGAAGTTGCTCTCTCTGGATGAGATCGCTCCGCTCGTGAAGCCTCTGCGCTACGAGGATCCCGCGCAATTGGCGAGAGCGGCCAATCATCAGGTTCTTTGGACCTCGGCCAGCGCCGATGCCGCCGACGCACCGCAGCCTTCGCGCTCCTACTCCTCGCCCAACGGGGACGTCTACGTCTTGACCTACAAACTTCCGGTGTCCGACCCTTCGCCAAACTATTTGGCGCAGCATCAGGCGCTCGAAGAAATCGCCGCGAAGAATCAGTCCGCGCTGGTGGACATGGTTCGTGAAATCAACGAACTCTCCCTGCGCGAATGCACGCTGAAACCAAGCGAGAAGACTGCGGGAGCCGTGTGGTTCGAACGCGATGGCAAGTCCCGCCAACTGGTCCTGCATGTCCCGGTGGGCGACATCATTTACGAATTCCCGCTTTCCTTCAACCACGACAAATAATAGAGCTTCGACGCTGTCTCCCCCACCCCGCCCTTCTCCCCCAGGAGGGCGGGGCTTTTCTTTTTGTCGTTCGAGATGTTAGCTTGGCCAGCCGGACTAGTTGGGCTGATGGAACTTCCGACCCGATCGATGCGATTGATACCCAGGCGACCAGCTACAATGTCTGTCTATGAAGTGCCCCGGCTGCAAAACCGAAATGACGCCGATGACGCTGGAGGCCCGCATGGGCGGGCAGGTCGCCATCGATGTCTGCGCTGGATGCCAGGCGTTCTGGTTCGATCATTTCGAAAGCCTGAAGCTTTCTCCCGGCTCCACACTGAAGCTCATGAAATTCATCGGGGAGCACCCTTCCTCCGCGAAGCCATCGCTTCCTGGCACCATGCAATGTCCGCGGTGCGCCACGACGCTGAAGCTGGCGCACGACCTGCAGGGAAACATGCCGTTCACGTATTGGCGATGCACCACCGATGACGGCCACTTCATCGCCTTTCTCGAGTTCTTAAAAGAAAAGAATTTCATCCACCGACTGACGCCCGCGCAGATCCAGGAATTGCGGCAGAACGTCCAGTTTGTGAATTGCTCCAGCTGTGGCGCGTCCATCAATCTTGAAACCGACTCGGCCTGCCCCTACTGCCACGCGCCAATCACCATGCTCGATATGAAGCAGCCGCAGCTGATGCTCGAGCAGCTCAAACATGCCGCCGAGCCAAAGCCGCTCGATCCAACTCTCCCTTTGAAGGTCGCTTCCGCGAAGATGGCATTGGAAACCTCCTTGGCCGATTATGATCGCGGCACCGAATGGTGGAGCAACGCCAGCTGTTTCGGCCTGGTGGGCGCCGGTCTAACCGTCGTCGCCCGCTGGCTCAGCGACAAGCTGGTTGATTGATCGCTCTTTGACCCATACTTCGGAGGATCGATGCGTGCATCCGGGAAGCAGCAGCTTCGGTAATGACTCGGTTTGAAAATGAGTCACTACCGACCTTTGGGTAGTGGTACCGTTTGAGGCAGCGGCATGAAGGAAACTGATTGGCACTAATAGAGCTATTTGGATGGCTAAAGTATTTTCGCGAGAAAAGACAAAGGGAGAACCTTAGTCAACGCGAATTGCTCAAACAAGAATTTATCCAGATCGCTTGGGCGATCGTCGCGATCATCCTCATCATGGGATCATTAATAGCCCTAGCCTTGTGGATTCTTAGATAATTCAACCGGTGCCCATAACGGCTTCTGACCTCGTTTGACAAAGGCGTGAGCCTCGTTTAACGTTAGAAGTTTGAGCGATACCTACAAGGAGCAATAGATGGCGCAGGGACAGGCTACCAAAGTTAAGAAGAAGAAAAAGTCAGTTTTGAAGCGCGCGGCACAGTCTCTTCAGCGCGCCGAAGTCAATCGCGCCAACCGCACTCGCGTGCGCACCATGATGCGCCGTCTGCGCACCGCCATCACCGCCGGTGACGCCACCGCCGCGGGCAATCTTCTTCATCCGACCATGTCGGCGATCGACCAGGCCATCAGCAAGGGCGTGCTCCACGAGAACACCGGTAACCGCTACAAGTCACGCCTGACCCTCGCCCACAACGGACTCGCGGCCAAGACCGCCAAGTAATTCACGTTGGCTGTTCACTTTTGTGAAATTTCAGAAAGGCGGGCGTAAGCTCGCCTATTTGTGTTTTCGCCCGGTCCCGGTCCCGGCACTACCAGTATTCGATTTTCGAATTCATTTCATTCTTCTCTCACCTGAACGCAACCTCCCAGTAATGCGCCCAGTTCACGCTCTCCAAGCCCATTCGGGTGCTTTCCATATTCATTCGATCTAGGAGATTGCATGACATTGAAGCAATTCGTTTCAAAATCCCTGCACGGTCTTCGCGTAGGATTTGTTGCACTGACCGTGTTTCAATTCAGCCTGGCCGGCCCGCTAGCCGGAACCCTCCAGGCCGATGAGAAAGAGCATACCCGCAGTCCCATCAAGCACGTCATTGTACTGATTGGCGAAAACCGCAGCTTCGATAATCTCTTCGCAACCTACGTTTCTCCGAGCGGCGATTCCGTCAAGAATCTGCTATCGGAGGGAATAATCAACGCCAACGGCGCGCCCGGCAAGCATTTCTCCAAAGCCGCGCAATTCCAGCAGGTTGCCCCCTTCCAGCCCAAATACTTCGTCAGCCTCGATGACGACCAGAAGGCCCCCTACACGACACTGCCGGCGCCAACACTGAATTTTTCGCCCAGCCCGTCCGCCGGGGAGCCGTTTTCTTTTGGGGTGGCCCCGGCTCTTCTGGGCGCAATCGAGCCGTCGCTGGAAGCTGCTGACCTACCCTTGCTGCAGACCGGCTCGTCCGGAGAAGCGAATACGATTGTGCTTACCCCCGTCCCCGACTTCGATACACGCGTCACGAATTTCAACAACTTGCCCAACGGACCATTCCCGATCAAAGGTGCAAATCTGCCCTACGATTCCTACACGGGTGACTCGACCCACCGGCTGTTCGAGATGTGGCAGCAATCGGATTGCAACATCAAAAACGCCACGCGCCAGAATCCCTCGGGATGCCTGAGCGATCTATATCCCTACGTCATCATCAACTACACGAACCAGATCGACTCCGTTTTCGATAACCCGCCTGCCATCGACGACAACGGCGGCGGAAATTCCATGGGCTTCTATAACATGCAGGCTGGAGACGTTCCGGTTCTCAAGAGCCTCGCCGACCGATACTCCATGAGCGACAATTTCCATCAATCGGTCATGGGTGGCACAGCCCACAACCACATTATGCTGGGCACCGGCGACTCCATTTTCTGGTCCGATGGCAATGGCAATCCCACCGTGCCGCCGTCGGTTGTTATCGCGAATCCCGATCCCCTTCCCAATCAGACGCCCCAGATGAACGACGTTTACACCAACGACCTTCTTTTCAACGGCAACTTCACCGAGTGCGCTGATCCCAGCCAGCCCGGCATTCCCGCAATCCGCGAGTACCTCGCATCTCTCCCTTACAATCCCAACCCCAATTGCGAAGCGGGACACTTCTACATGGTCAACAATGACTCGCCCGGCTTCCTGCCTGACGGCACCGTGGACACCAAAGGCATCGCAGGGGGCGGGTCCATTCCGCCGAGCAATGTGCGCACCATCGGCGAAGCGCTCAATGAAAAGGGCATCTCGTGGGCTTACTACGGCGGAGCGTACACCGCGGCGGTGAATCGACAGCACGATCCAAAGAGCACTGATCCGACCGTCCAGGTTGGACAAACGTACTGCAACATCTGCAACTTCGAGTCCTATAACAGCAAGATTATGGGCGATGCGGCTCAACGCGCCGCGCACATCAAGGACGCCATAGACTTCTTCAATGCCGTGGATAACGGAACTTTGCCGGCCGTCTCCTTCGTAAAACCGGACGGCCTGCTTGACGGCCACCCGGCATCTTCCAAAGAGGATCTCTTCGAGGGCATGGTCAAGAAAGTCGTGGACCATCTCACCGCTAATAAAGAACTGTTTGAATCCACCGTCTTGTTCATCACCATGGACGAAGGCGGCGGCTACTACGACTCTGGCTACATCCAGCCGCTCGACTTCTTCGGCGACGGCCCGCGCATTCCGTTGATCGCCGTTTCACCCTTCACCCGCGGCGGCCACGTCAGCCACACCTACTCCGACCACGTTTCGATCCTGAAGTTCATCGAGCGGAATTGGAATTTGAAACCACTGACGGGCCGCAGCCGCGATAATTTCCCGAATCCCAGAGTTGACGAAGATAATCCCTACGTGCCGCTTAACAGCCCGGCGCTAGGCGATCTTTTCGATCTCTTCGATTTTGATCATCACGAGGGCGGTGGTCGCTAGCAATCAATTCCAGCTCACCAACAAAAGGGGCGGCCGTTTGGCCGCCCCTTTTTCATTTGCCCGCGAACTCTCCGTGAACTCTGTGTCCTCCGCGTCCTCTGTGTTAATTCTTCGCTCTTATCCGCGCGCCGCCTTCGCTTCCCCGCCAGTCAGCTCCGTAATCAGAAACTCCATCACCGCGCGCGCATCTTCCCCGCCGCGCTTCAACCGGTCATCCGCCTTTTGCAACGCGCTCAATCCGCCCAGCAATCGTCCCTTCGAAATCTTCCGCGCATTCTGCAAAGCCAATTCCGCCTGCTCCGGCCGCATCCCCAGCGCCCGCGCGGCTTGCCATCCGTTCGTCACGCCCTTCACTTCACTCGCCTCAATCAGTTTGCGGTACATCCAAGCCATTGCGCCCAGCATCGGCAGCGGCTCTTCCCCATCGCGCAGCAAGCGATCCAAAAACTCCAGCGCCTTCTTCGTCTGCCGCGACGCCAGCATATCCGCCAATTCCCAAACTGTGGTCGTCTTCTCGGAAATCACCAGCGCGCTCACGTCCTGCCGCCGGACCAGCTTCCTCTCCGCCGCATATGTCGCCAGTTTTTCGATCTCCGTTTTCAGCCGCAGCAAATCCGCCGCCACAAATTCCGCCAAATCCTCCGCGGCCCCTTTTTCAAACTCCACTCCTTCTTCTTTCCCAATCGCCCGTGCAAGCGCCACCGCCGCCGTTTGCCGCTCCCCGGCGTTTTCCCCCAACCCGCATTCCACCACCAGCGTTTTCTCCGCCAGCAACTTCCCGAGCTTCATCCGCTGATCGAGTCCCGTCGCTTCAATCACCAATACCGTGAACGGCGCAGGATCTTCAAGATAGGCACCCAGTTGAGCCACTGCCTCTTCCCGGTTTTTCTCTCCGAGCTTTTCAATCGCCTCCGCCTCTTCAAGGAACACCACCTGCACCGGCGAAAGCATAGCCATCGTTTGCGCCTGATCCAGGGCCGCCTGCGTCTCCCCGCGGTCCGCCGAATAGCGCGAAACCGCCCACGTCCGCGCCGCTTCCGGCACGAAGCGCTCAATCAGCTGCGCCCGGCACAAATCCCGAAGGTACGGCTCTTCCCCCAGCAACAAAATTGCCGGAACGGGTTTCCCCTTCTCCAGCCGCCCCACTAACTCTTCCGCCGATACCCGCGCCATATCTTCATACCTTTGTAGGCGCCGGGCTTTAGCCCGGCCCGCCCCGTCAGTAATTCTCTGTCACCGCCGCCACCAGCCGCGTCGCAAAATCCTGCGCTAACCGGTCCAGCGCCGGGTCCTGCTCCTCAAAAAAACTCTTGATGGCGTTGGGATTCGTCACGTCCGTTGAAATCTCATACTGGTTCCGGAAAACAAAATTGTCCGTGTGATAGAGGATCTTCCCCGTTTCGCGCTCTTCAAACGTAATCTCGCACTTCACGGTAATCAGCATGGCCGTCGCCCGCGCCGTTTTCGTGTCGAAGAGCAGCGGAACCGCCTCAAGGCTCAAAACTTTCCCGCGCAGCACCGCGTCCCCGTTCGCCGGATCGGATACCACGCGATACGAAGTCTTCGCCAGAAATTCATGAACCGTCGCGCTCGTCAATCTCTGCTCGATCCGGTAGCTGGTCGTTTTATTCTCCAGCGCTGTCACCGCAATCACATGAATACTCTTCGGCAGCGCATCGCTTCGCCCGGCGACATGATAACCGCAGCCGCTCATCAGCCCGGCCACCAGCAACGGTGCGCACAAGATCTTTCGGCCCATTACGTAAGCATCTCCGCCAGCTTCACCGCATTTGCCGCCGGCAATCGAATATTATCCGCCGCACCCCAAAACCACCAACGCCCTGGCTGTCCAGGATCTGTCTCCGGCCTCGCAAGTTGGACGCTCTTTTCTCCCGCCGCGCTGACGTTGCTCGGACCAGCGTCGCTCTCGTCGCTCATAGCAAAACCAGCGCCCCGGCAAGCCTCCGAAATTTTCCCCGCATCTGCACCTGCCTCCAATTCCGCCCACGCCGCAAACGCTGTTCCATAGAAAACCGGAGCGTGCACCGCTTGAATGGATGGCTGCGCCACCTTTTCCCCGAGGCACGCTCGCGTTTCCGCCCTCCAGCGCTCACGAATAGCGCCAAGCTTCTGCGCGCTTCCCGGACCAAACCTGTCCAACAGATTGAAAGCCACCTGCGTATCAAATACCGGTTGGCCGATGTTCTGAAACGAAAGCAACTCGCCCGTCTGACTCTCCAATTCTTCAATCCCGGCGCGTCCTGCCTCGGAGACTGACTGAAAGAAAATCATTGCCAGTTTTCGCAGTCCATTCTTCGACAGCGCGAGACTCAGCGCAGCGGCTTCCGTGCCCGCTGCGGAAGGCACCATATAAGCCTCTGCCGCGCCGGGAAACTGGCGCTCGAGGAGCGCATCCAGCTTCGGGAACCACGCCACCGTCCCCGCCTCTCCTGCGATTCCGCCCGAAAGATCAATGATCTTTGCGCCGCCGCGTCTCGCTCCAACCACATTCCGGCGCGTAAACTCACCCGATCCTGTAAAAAACACAAAGCGCGCCCGCTCGAAGCTTCCCTCTTCGACCGGCTGAATCACCGCAGGCTCGCCGCCGGCCTCCGTCAATGTCCCTGCAGCCAGTTCCTCATCCAGCAGCCGGAAATCCGCGGCCGCAAACCGGCTCTCCTCCAATAGGGACTTCAGCTCCGCACCCAGCAGCGAAGACGCACCCGCAATTACAATCCGGTTGGATTCCCGTTCAAGCGAAGGCATGAATCACGCGGTCCGCGAAACCGTCCGCTGCCGTACGAACCGCACGAGATGGAACAACACACCCGCCACCGCATACGTACCGGCCAGCAGCACGAGCACAATCTCCGAAAATGCCCAGATCACCGCTCCAAGTGTGATCAGAACAAGTATCAGGAAGGCCGGCTGCTTCCGCGACCACGGCAGATCCTTGAAACTGTAATATCGAATCGTGCTGACCATTAGCCCGCCCAGCGCCGCCGCCATCAACAGCCACGCCACCGACCATCGCCAATCCTGCAACGGCCCGGCACGATGCAACGCGTGTACCACCGCGGCGATCACCGCGGCCGCCGCCGGCGTGGGCATGCCCACAAAATACTTGGATCCTCCCGGCGCCATTCCCTTTACATTAAATCGCGCCAGTCGCCACGCGCAGCAAATCAGGAAGAACAGGCAGCATACCCATGCAAACAATCCGAGCTGGTGCAGCGCCTCCAGGTCCATGGCCGTCACGCTTCGAATGCCCCAGGCGTATGCGAGAATCGCCGGCGCGACGCCAAAACTGACCACATCCGCCAGCGAGTCGAACTGCACTCCAAACTCCGTGTTCGTCCCCGTCATTCGCGCCACTCGGCCGTCCAGCGAATCAAACAAAATCGCTAGTCCAATCGCCTTCGCCGCGCGGTTAAAGTCATCCGGCGTCCCCAGTGTCGACGCCACGATGGCGAAGTAGCCGCACAGCAAATTCGCGGATGTAAACGCTGCGGGAATCAAGAAAATCCCCCGCCGCAATTTCGGATTCTTGATCCGCCGCCCCTGGAATGATATTTCGTGCTGCTCGACGTCAGCCATAATTACGACCGTTTTCCTGTCGCTGTCAGATTTGCGTCTGTTTCCGCGGCGCTCGTTTCAGACAGCTTGCTCGTTGCCGCTTTCCCCGTCCACCGGGCCAGAACGCTTGCCCCGCCCTTTACGTTCTCCCCCAACCTCACCAGGATTTCTGCCTCTTTTGGCACCCACACGTCCACACGCGACCCAAAACGCACCAGTCCGATCCGCTCTCCGCGCGCTACCTTATCGCCCTGCTTCTTCCAGGAGACTACCCGCCGCGCAATCCATCCCGCAATCTGCTTGAACACCAATTCTCCGGCGTCGGTCGAAAGTGTAAACACGTTCTGCTCGTTCTCCACCGAGGCCCGCTCGCGCATCGCCGCCAGGAACTTCCCGGGCCGGTATTCCAACTTCGTAATGGTCCCTGTCGCGGGCGACCGGTTGACATGCACATTCCATACCGCAAGAAAAATGCTGATGCGTTTTCCGGGACGCCCCGCACTCTCTTCGTCCGTCACCACCACCACTCGGCCATCGCCCGGTGACACCACCGCTCCCGCTTCCGACGGAATCACTCGCTCTGGATCACGAAAGAAGGAAAAGACAAACAGCGCGAGGAACACGAGCACCGCCGCGGCCACGTACCAATGCAGAAAAAAACAGACACCGCCGAGCGCGAGCGGCGGCACTCCAAAATAGTAGCCTTCTTTGACCATTCGAATGAGGATAAACCTCAGCGTTTTCGCGCGCGACCGCGACGCCGCGAGCGTATGGTCATTCTACGACAAAATCACTTGCGATAACGTCGTTATTGGCTGTACTTGGCCCGGCCGCGTACAATCCGCGAGGCAATCCGCTCCATCTCATCTTTACAGTGGAGCTTCATCTTCTTGAGCTTGATTTCTTCCAGGAGGTCTTCGGAATTCAGGTAGGGCGAATTGGAGATTTTCTGAAGTTCTGCTTCGTATTGCCGGTGCTGCTCTGCCAGACGCTGATACTCGGCGTCTGTTTCGAAGAGTATGTCCCGAGGTGCCCGCTGCGCGGTTGCCATGCGTCCTCCTCATGACCCGAAAATGGAATGTGAATACTACATGAACGAAAGATAGCACTCCGGGGCGCCACGTCAAGAGGGAAGGTGCAGCAATTTAGTCCTGGCTTGTGAGTTTCTTTTCCAAGACGAGCGCAGCCTCATCCGGCTGGCGGTAGTACTTGAGACGTTTTCCCGTTTTGGCAAATCCATGCTTCGCGTAAAAGGCAATCCCAGTCGCATTGGACTCGCGAACCTCTAGAAACACGCGACTTACACCTCTCATTCGAAATCCCTCCAGTGCCGCCGTCAATAGCGCGCTGCCTTGTCCCGCGCGCCTTGCGCTTGCCACTACCCCCAAATTCAGGATCTCCGCATCTTGTTCCACTCTCCGTCCGATGAGAAATCCCGTGACCATCCCTTCCATTTCGCTCACTAACGCCACTCCCCCGCTCCAACTCAGCGCTTCCCCAAAACTCTCCTCCGACCACTCTGCCGCTTCCGGAGCGTCCCGCAGAATCCTCGTCACTGCTGCGGCATCCTCTCGCCGGAGCTGACGAATCATGCAGGCCATATCTGCGCGTTTCTCTTCAGCGCCCATGCTTCGCTGCTCCATCCTTCCAGAAAATCTCCGCGTCCGAACGCCGCACGTAATTGGCATCCAGCGACAGCGCGTCCGTGACTCGCCCCGCTGCCAGTTGCTCCAATCCGATTCGCCCAATCCATAGCGCAAGCACATTCGAAACGATCTCCACCCGCTCCCCGCGAGCCTCCCGCACCTTCCAAGAGGCGTCTGTAAGCAAGCAGCCGGCCTCACTCGAAACCCACGAAATTCTCTGGTCTCCCACTTCCTCCGCCGCCATCTCGACAAATCTTCCCGGCGCGATCACCATCTCCTCGCCGAGCCGACTCAAGCTCTTCCCTTCGCGGCGATACACCGCCCCGAAAACCTGCCCACGCCGCGCGTCCGCAAACGCGGCCACGTACGGAGCCTCTTCCGGCGCTTGCACCGCCAGAGCCTCCAAGCGCGAAACTGCCAAGATCGGCTTCCCGTAAACTTCCCCCCAGGCTTTCACGGTAGTCAGCCCCACGCGCACTCCCGTAAACGACCCCGGCCCGGCCGCAACCGCGTACGCTTCAACATCCTGCATCACTAGCCCACACGCCCCCAGACACTCGCGAACCGCCGGCAAGAGCCAAGTCGAATAATCCTCCTGCGAATCGTGAGGCAAGACCTTCAACACGCCCTGATCACGTAGTACTGCCAAGCTGCCGCTCAAATCACACGTATCTATCGCCAGAACAATCACATCCGCATTCTAGCGCACTCTTGCCCACCTCGCAGACTGCGACCTAAGAGTCACAAAAAGGTAAATTTGTAATCAGCGATTGGCATGAATTACGGATTGAATGGTGCTGAAGCGAGGTTGAACGGCGAGCGTATGCGCGGCCTTGCCTTGCAATTCGGCTGCCAAATTCTCGCCGGAAATTCCCTAACCTTCTGATTCCAGAGGATATATCTTGACTCTTCCGGCACACTCTTATATTCTTCTCATGCTCTCGGGGGGCAATCGAATCTATGGACTACAAGATCGGCGACAAGGTCGTATATCCGAATCACGGTGTGGGCATTGTTGAACAGATCAGTTACGGCGTCTTGAACGGCAGAACCGAACGTTACTTCATGATTCGCATTGTTTCCAGCGGTTTGCGCGTCATGGTCCCGCAGTCCAACGCAACAACCGTTGGCCTTCGCTCCGTCATCCGCTCCACGGAGT
>Ga0210409_10003721_pt1 | contig 16809 bp, 16 predicted proteins | sample IncBWH17MmetaG_FD_161649 | JGI IMG/M metagenome (GOLD analysis project Ga0210409, IMG submission 161649) | Forest soil microbial communities from Barre Woods Harvard Forest LTER site, Petersham, Massachusetts, United States - Inc-BW-H-17-M | ecosystem: Environmental > Terrestrial > Soil >...
CGCTGAGCTACGATGACGCTCCGCTTAAGGACAACTCTCAAGTCCAGATGTACGCGAAGCCCTTGCTAGAAGCGGGTTACACCGTGTTCGCGATCGACCATCGCTTCCCGCCGCGCTTTCGGCATCCGGCCGCGGTCGAAGATGCGCAACGAGCGGTTCGATATATCCGTTACCACGCAAAAGAATTCGGGATTCGTTCCGATCGTATAGGCGCTGCCGGTGGATCATCCGGGGCGTATCTAGCGGACATGTTGGGTGTGTTGGACGGAAAGGGCGATGCAGATGACTCGGATCCCGTGAATCGCGAGAGCGCCAAGGTGCAGTGTGTAGTCGCGCGCGCCGCTCCGGTCGATTGGATCAATCTTGTCAGCAATCGAGCGGCATTTGTGGACATTATGGGCATGCGCGTGGAAGTTGTGAAAAGGCTCCTTCCGGTTTCTTCACAGGAATACAAAGCCTATCAGCAAGCGTCGCCTCTCTTTTATCTATCCAAAGACCATCTTTCAAAAGATGATCCTCCGTTTCTCTTGATTCACGGAGATGCAGACCAATTGGTGGTATTCAAAAACTCTGAAGTGATGGAACAGGCGCTGAAGCAGGCTGGTGTTGAAGTAAAACTGCTCCGGATACCTGGAGGAAATCACGGCCCTGATTTTCCCGGAGCGACGGCTCCGCCGGACTACATGGGGGAAATGGTTCACTGGTTTGACCAACATTTGCAAAACAAGTGAAAGGTCGACAGGTATAGGGGAACGTGACAGGAATGTGAGCGTCTCGATTCGCCCAGCGACTGTTCCCGACTGACGGGCAACTCGGAAACGGACCCAGTACCCGGCTGATTCTGTCCTTGACGAGTCCATCATAGATCCGGTACGATAAGAGTGTAAGAAACTACGCCCCGATTCTGTTCGGGGCTTTTTCTTTTTCTGACGCAGGCGTCATCCCCGTAGCGCGGTTTGTCTCCGTCTTCTCCCCTCTGCCGTTGCTGTTCTCCGTCATCTCTGTGCTCTGACCTCTGTGTTCTCTGGAGGGACGCCTCCGCGCCTTGAAAGACCTCGGCCGGAAAGCTCCTGTATTGCCGGAAAATAGAGAATAGAAATTGGAAAAAGGACAGTAGAAAGACCCCACCCTTGCATGAAACAAACCCGCAAGGATGGGCCACCCAAAGGCGTTTCGGAATTAAGGGGCGGCCACCCGCCCGCCGCCCCGCCCCGGATTTTCTGCGCACGCTCTACCGCCTGGGGCGCGTGACCCCCGCCGAGCTCGACGCACGCCTCCGCGCACTGAAAGACATCGCCGCCGGCAAGCTCCGCCCTGTGCTGCCCTAGGGTCCGGCTTCTGGCACAAAGGCCGCCGCATCCGTCTTTGTCATTCCGAATCATCGCACCAATTGAAATATCCTATGGTATATGACATCCTATGGGATGTCACAGTGTACCGAATCGTCTTTGACACCTCGGTCGTTGTCGCGGGGCTTCGCTCTAGTTTGGGCGCTGCAAACGCAATGCTCCGCTTGGTTGCCCAGCGTCGCCTCATCCTTCTTGCAACTCCGCCTCTGTTTTTGGAGTATGAGGACGTCCTGAAAAGGCCGGAGCATCGGCTGGTTCACGGGCTTGTTCCAGAGCAAATCGATGATTTGCTTGCGGAACTCGCCGCCTTGGTTGAACCCGTCGAGTTGCACTTCCGATGGAGGCCGCAGGTGCGCGATCCCGGCGATGAGATGGTGCTCGAAGCTGCCATCAACGGTGACGCCGACGCCTTGGTAACGTACAACGTTTCGGACTTCGCCATCGCGGCTGAACGCTTTGGCGTTTCGGTGCTTCGGCCAATCGATGTTTTGAAGAGGATGAAACCATGAGTAGGGCTACTTATCCATTGAAGCTTCCGAACTCCGTCAAGAAGGCCGCCCAGCGCCTCGCGAAAGAGGACGGCGTGTCCCTGAACCAGTGGATTGCTGCCGCCGTCGCGGAAAAAGTTGGTGTCATTGAAACGGCTGCTGACTTTTTCAAGAAGCGTGCGGGAAAAGCCAAGGGCGACGGCCTCATGAAATTCCTTCGCAACGCACCTCGCGTCGCCCCAGAACCTGAAGACCAACTCCGCTAACCGTGGAGCTCGCGTGGTTGCTTGTCCCACTCCACCCACCATTGTCATTCCGAGCGAAGCAGGCTCTATAAGAGAGCGAAGAGAAGAATGCTGCATTGCCGGAAAATGGAAAATAGAAATTGGAAAAAGGACAGTAGAAAGACCCCACCCTTGCATGAAACAAACCCGCAAGGATCGGCCACCCAAAGGCGTCTTCGGAATTAAGGGCGGCCACCCGCCCTGCTTCGCCTTCTCAGAATATGTTAGCATTCGAGTAGTAAACCTATGGAGGAACAAACACATTTGCGGGCGTGGGTTTCCACCCAAGCCAGTCACGAATTGAAAAAATTGCTTGAAGAGAGGCATCTGTATCAGAAGTTCACAATCGACCCGGCTGAGGTCGTGAAGAAACTGAGCAAGCCGCTGACGACTCCTCTCGAAGCGAAGTTCACTATGTGGGTTCACAGTGCATTGCCGAAGGAGAAATTCTCTGTTTTCCTTCATCAAGTATCGCCAGTCCCCCGAGGAAGTACGGCCCAAACAACTCCGCAGTTGTGGATTACGCTTCCTCATCCAGGCCTATACTGCAATTCGAAGGGTTGTAAGAGAAGGGAAACGTTTACCCCAATCTGGTTCACCGAAGTTAGTCAGGCGATGTCTGCAACCGTCATTCCAAAACAAGTGACTCTGCCGGACGGATTCCAGATGTTCACGCTCGTCTACCAGTGTCAGCGTTGTTTGGGGACGCCGGAGGCCTTCCTCGTACACCGGGATAAGTGGACGTTCTATCTGGAAGGTCGTTCTCCCATTGAACGTGTCGAAGTGCCGAAATTCGTACCTGAAAAAGAGGAGCACTATTACAGCGACGCAATTGTTGCCTTCAACAGCGGAAAGGTTCTTGCAGCGCTTTTCTACCTGCGGACTTTCGTGGAGCAGTTCGCGAGGCGAATCACCGGAAAGACGGGCAGGGCGACAGGTGAAGAAATTCTCGACGCTTACTATGAGACCTTACCTGGCAATCGGAGGTCAGATATGCCATCGCTTCGTGAATGGTACGAAAAGCTGAGCGTCCCACTTCATGGTGGGAAGGACGACGCGGAGGTCTTCACCAAGGCTAAGGAAGCGATTGACAAACACTTCGACATAAGGCGAGTCTTCGGTATGGATGAGCCTGAGCACAAACCACCGACGAAAACTGAATCAAAAGAGGAATCAAAGGAAAAATTAGCTAAAGACGGTAAGGCACCCGAAACTCAGCCAGAGGTTTCTCAGGCGATCCCAACGGAAAACCCCGTTTGAATCAAATTGCGCGCGGACAGTTAGCGCTTTCGCGTTCGTTTCCTCTGCCCTGCCTTTTTCCTGCGCGCAGCATGGAGCCTAGCGTTCGCCCTGTATTTCCGGATTTCTCTGTCGCGATCTTGCGTTGTACCCCATTCGCCCAACGGCGTGCCACAGAACGAGCACACTTTTAAGATCTCATCGGATTGCGCATCTACGGGACGGCCCTTGTTACAGTTGCGACAACCAAGAACAACGCGACCGCTTACGACGGTGGCCTTCATCTCAGGATTGATTGTCATACCTTCTCCTCACTGTTACATCAGCATAATTCCATGTACTGCGCAGAAACCCTCAAGAGAAGCACGGGCGTGGCGCATAGATCGGATTTCCGAGGAAAAACTGCGCGAATATCTAAGTAAACGTCGCAAGACTTTGCGTGGAACCGACTAGTTTATCCCCAGATCTTTTCGGAAGGCGTCCCCCACCGCTCTGCGAAGCTCAATTATTTTACGGAGGGATTCATCAAAAGTCTCTGGATCATGGTCGGTACCGATTTTTTTCCCAACCTCCGCCACCAATCTTCGGTATTCGTTGATGGCGTCTACAACCGCTCTTTCGCACGTCAAAGCAGCAAGTAATTCCGATTCTTCAAGCGCCGCCACCGTCTCAAAATATTTCATGTTTGCATCCACCTTCCCTTGCCTCCATGAGAGCGCCTCTTTGTGCTCAGGTTTCGCTACCTCCGTTTGCAGAATGTTGTCCAGGGTTCTTAAGGCGTCGAACACTGCCAATACGCGCCTTGTTGCCTCGAAGAGAACCTCGCGCCTTAGTTCCCATCGTTTCTGCCGGTTCCACAGTTCCCCCGATATTTTGGTTTCTATTTCTTTCGTCGCTTGCGTTACAGCCTTCACTTGGTCAACGAGTCTTTCAATGTCCTCATGCGTCGCGAGGTTCTCGCCTTTTCTCCGCATGTAACCCTTCAGATATCCGCCTATGAAAAGAGCGAGAAGAAGACTGAGAATCCAAAGCGAAACGATGAGAGGGGTTTGCATAGCGCCGCTATTTTACCCCCACGAAAGAGGATCGAGACGAATCGTAGGGCGATTTGGGGGGTGGCGGGCCTTGGCGACATGGCCGACCATCGATTGTGAAGAGCAGTGGCCCCTCGAAGCTCGGGGTAAACGAGTGGCGAGAAGACGAAAAGCAGCGGCGCTCCGGTCGAAGACGTAGAACCCAGGTTTTGAAAGACAAAAACCTGCCGCACCCGTCCATTAGGCGAATTAGTGAGTGGAGGGCGCGGATGCTTCGCCGGTGGCGATGGCGCGGCCAATGCAGGCGAAAACGAGTAGGGTCAGTCCGCCAACCCATGCGCCTAGACTGAACGTTCCCGAAAACCAACGTGCGATCACGACGCCCGCGGCAATCAGAATTCCCCCAAGGAACAGGAACATACGCATCCCATAGAGAGTGGCGAAGGGAAAATAGTGCGCGCCCAAAAGGACCATCAGAGCCGGAAAAAACAGGTTCAAATCGTAAAGACCTACGGGCACAAGAAGCAGCATCGAAAACGGCAGCACAAACGCGACCTGCATCCCCAGGCTATTGAACGAATTGTCTCTGCTCACGGACGCGCGGCGGCCCGATAAACGCAGCAGCATTTGCGTGAGTGGAAAGATGAAAAATCCGCCGATGACGACGGTCAGGATAGACGCTCTTGGAGTGACCCACGTGCCTAGCGCCGCGGACACCAGCCAAATTACGGACGAGACAAGCTGTCCCCAAAAGCCGCCAATGTAGACAGACCGCACTTCGCGTTGAGCGTCCTGTATGTCCATGCAAAGGTCCGAAACGGTGGCGTCGCAGCCCGCTACATTAGCACGCCAGGCGGGTGGCCGGCACATTCGGCCACATGGCCGACCATCGACTGTGGAGACTAGTGGCTCATCGACTTCGCTCCCTTCGCGGCTCCCCTTCGAAAACTCAGGGTAAACAACGCAAGCAGGGTAAACGAGTGGCCCCTCGAAGCTCGGGGTAAACGAGTGGCGAGAAAACGAAAAGCGGTGGCGGCGAGAGCGAAGAGCCGGGTTAAAGCCCGGGCTCTACAAACCTTGGAAGAAGGCTACAGGTTCGCGCCGAAGGCCAGCAGACGGCCGTCGCAATCCTTCACCACGAACTCGCGGCAGTGCCAGGGCATGTTGCCAAGTCCTCGAGTGAATTCAACGCCTTGGGCGGCGTACTCGGCATAGAGTGCGTCGGCAGCAGATTGCGCGCGACTTCGATATGAAGGTGACCGTGTCGCGCACGGAAGTCGGCGGGTATTGCGCGGAGTGCCTCGAAAAGTCGGGCTCATCGTAGCGAGTTAAACCTACGGAACTCCTACAAATAAGAAGTTGTAACAGGTCATAAGTCAAACTCCCCACTCCCCAACGGATGGTAGTGGGTTAGTTTGCGAGTAGCCGACAAACCGGGTGTTAGCCGACAGGCCGTGCGGCGCTATAGTGTCAGCCTTGGAAACTGTGGGGGTGTGCCTTGAAGAGACTGTTATTTCTCTGGGTTGCCTTTGGGCTTGCTGGAATGTTGCGAGCGCAAACGAGTACAGCGGTGCTTGTGCTCCGCGGCGGAACAGTGGTCGACGTGGCATCAGGGAAAGAAATCCCCAACACCGTCATCGTGATTCGAGGCGAACGGATTGAACAGATCGGTGCGGCGAGCGCTGGAGGTATCCCCGAGGGTGCTCAGATCATAGAAGCACGGGGAAAATGGATCGTGCCCGGACTGGTCGATTCGCACGCACACGCCGCCTCCGCGGAAGAAACACCGCTCGATTTGTACCTGGCGAACGGAGTGACGACGATTCGCAATCCTGGCGGAAATACAACGGTATTGCGGCTGACGCGAGATCAGCTTCTTCGCGGTGAGATCAGAGGTCCGCGTTTGTTTTTCTCTGGTCAGATTCTGGATGGTATGCCGCCCGTAGCGACGTCGAGCCTGCTGGTGGACACACCGGAACGAGCGCGGAGCGCGGTGAATTTTCTGGCAGACCAGGGCGTCGATTTTGTGAAGGTGTACAACAACGTGAAGGAGCCGGAGCTAAAGGTCATTATTGAGACCGCAAAAGAGCGGCGATTGCCGGTGGCGGGCCACGTTCCACGCACCCTGACGATGACGCGCGCGATTGAACTGGGCATGACGCGCCTGGAACACATTCGCATCACTGGCAAAGAGATGTTGAGCACGGAAGAAGCAGCGGCGATTGATCCGCTGCCGGTGGGAAAGAGAGAACCAATGCTGTGGCAGAGGTTCGATCTGCAGTCCGAGAAAATGCGCGCGTTGGTGCAACGGCTGGCAAAAAGCAGAGTCTTTCTGGATCCGACTCTGGTTGTCGACGAATATTTCGAAGCCTCGACGAAGGAATCGGTAGAAAAAGATCCCAACAACCAGTATTGGCCCAAGTCCGACGTGCAGCAGGCGCTGGAGTCTTGGAACAAGGACATCTTCGAGACGCCGCCCGAACTGATCCTCGCGGCGCAAGAAGCTTTCCAGAAACAACAGAAGTTCGTAGGAATGTGCGCAGAAGCGGGAGTGCGCATCATCGCAGGAACGGACGGGCCGGGCATTGGCGTCCTTGTGCCGGGATTTGCGCTGCACCGCGAGATGGAGCTGCTGGCGGCTTCAGGGCTGACCCCATTGCAAGCGCTGCGGGCCGCGACATCCACTGCCGCCGAGGCACTTGGGAAAGAGGATCAGTTGGGTACCGTGGAGGCCGGGAAATTTGCGGACTTGGTGATAGTGGACGCGGACCCGCTGGCGTCCGTTCAGAACCTGCGAAAAATCAATTTGGTAGTACAAGGTGGGAAAATCTACTCGCCAGAAGCACTTTTGCAGCAGGTACGGTCCCAAGCAGATAAGAAGCAATAGACAACAGGATTGTTTGGGGCCGGATGACGGGCAACTCGGAAACTGACTCGCTGCCCAAGTGATCCTGTTCTGTCCTTGACGAATCCGTTACGGACTTGGTACGATAAACACGTAAGAAACTACGCCCCGACACTGTTCGGGGCTTTTTCTTTTTTGGCGCAGGCGTCACTCCGCTAGAGTGTGTGTGGCGACTGAGAAGCGAGACCCACGTTCGTCGGGCACCGTATCGAATTCGCGTAGTTCATGGCACGGCTTAAGCCAGTGCCGTCGTGTTTAGTCCTGTGACTAGTTTTGCGGTGCGGATTTGGTGGTAAAAGCGGCGGCAAGCCCGCCGCACTCCATAAAATTCCCTGCGTCGAACAGCGGTTGCCACACAGACTCTGTGGCGCCTTTTGTCTCCCTCTTCCTCTCTGCCGTCGCTGTTTTGCGTCATCTCTGTGCTCTGACCTTTGTGTTCTTGGTGTTGCGCTTTTCTCTCAAGGATCCCCACATGAAACCCAAAAAACTGAACCCCGGAGTCCTCTGGATGCAATTTGAGGATGTTCTCGCCCCGCGTCTCGGCCTGACGGTCAAGGAGCGCGCCGTCTATTGCCATCTGCTGCGCCATTCGCTCGTGGTCGGCAAGATCCGTCTGCAGTTTGCGGTTATAGCCTTAGCTCGCACGTTGGGTCTGTCGATCGGAGCGGCGCGCCAGGCGGTGCGCCGGCTGGATGATCTGGGGGCTTTGCGCGTGCTCGAACGCAGCAAGAGCGGCCATCTGGCTGAGATGCGCCTGCCTGAGAAGATCCACGCGATCCGTCTGCGGAAAAATGGCGCGTCAGTGTCTGTGGGAGTGGGGGCCACAGGGGCCGCCGGGCGGCCTCCTGCCTCGAGCCTCGAAACCACGGATTTCCTGAAAACCTGGGCGCTCCGCAAAGCCATTCATGATCGCGAACGCGGCGGCTGCTTTTACTGCCTTCGCCGCGCTCCCGCTAACGTGCTGTGCCTCGACCACGTCGTGCCCCGCGTACGCTTCGGGCGTAATTCCTACCGCAACCTGGTTTCCTGCTGCATCGAATGCAACAACCGCAAGCGCGACCTTGCGGCCCCGGATTTTCTGCGCGCGCTCTACCGGCTGGGCCGCCTGACGCCCGCCGAACTCGACGCACGCTTTCGCGCCTTGAAAGACCTCGCCGCCGGCAAGCTCCGCCCGGTCCTGTTCGTACCGGTCTAAAGACCGGCCACTACTAGGAAGATCTCACGGCACGCAGGGCTCGGCCCCCAGCTCCCGTCCGCGTAGGGCACGGCCGTCAACAGTCGGGACTTTCGGATCGAAGTTTGCATAGTTGTTTATGGGCAGTCGCCCAACCGCCCACTTACCTCCGCCTCCAGTCGGGACAAAGGGCGGGTTATGGTCGAGGGAGATCGAGCAGGACTATGTCGGAGCGCTCTTGCGCTCGTTCGAGGACCACCTCACGGCCATTTGGGGAGATGTCGAAGTCGCGAATATCGAAGTCGGGAGCGAGGTTGGTCAACTGGCGCTCGGCGCCGGTGTCCAGGTCGATGAGCCAGAGATTTTTATGCTGAATCTCCCCTCGTAAGTGCACGAGGGCGCGACCACCCGGCAGGAATGCTAGGTGACGGGCCCCGCGAGTCAGGGTGAGGGCTGGCAGGGGATGCGTTGCGGCTTCGGCGGTGGCGGCTTTCACCGAAAACGTGGTGCCGACATCGGGACCCGAGTAGACAACGAAGCGGCCGTCGGGCGCCCACGCGGGGTCGACCGAGTACTCCTGAACAAAGAGAGCGGGGGTGCGGCCGTCGAGCGGGACGCGGAAGAGGTGTGGGACGCCGTGATCGTTCGCCGCCGAGGTGATCGATTGGCTGTCGGGCGCCCATGCCGGAGCGCCCTGCAGGTCGAGGGAATCGGTCACAACGCGCGCGTTCGTGCCGTCGGCCTGCATTACATACAGAAGCGTTTGGCCGTGTTGGCGAACCGAGAATGCAATGTGTTGCTGATCGGGGGAGATTGCTGGGCCGCCAAAGACCCGCGCTTCTGGACTGCTCCATAACTCGGTGCCGGTTCCATTGGCGAGCTTCCAGATACTCTGGCTCGCGCCGGTTTCAGAAACATATAGAAGATAGTCGAGCCCTAACCGTGGGAAGAAGCCGGTGGTTGGGGTCAGCGAAATTCTAGCAGGCGCCGACGCCTGGGCGGGTGAATCACCGAGTCGTAGGCGCCAGAGTGTTCTCTTTGTGCTTGCCAGGGTGGCAACCAGGTGGCGACCGTCCGCGCTGGCCGCCAATGACGTGTAACGGTCCAGGCCGGAGTTTAGCCGGTGAGGAATGCGGTGCTCGACGTCCATGCTATAGAGCCAGAGTCCGGAACCATCTGGTTCGCTCGCCAAATACAAAAGGGTCCGCCGATCCAGCAGGACGGGATGGGTCACGCGGCCAGAGTGAGACGTGATCCGTTCCGGCGTGCCCCCGGTTGGACGGATGCGCCAGATGTCTAACTTGTCGGGCAGGGAGCCTTGAACGAAGTAGATGAATTTTGCATCGGGGGACCACAGAGGAAAGTGAGAGTGAAGGCCGGCCGGGGCGGTAAAAATAGGGGGACCGAGCGGGCGGCGGCTGGCGTCGGTTACGAACAAAGGGTCGCCAGGCCCGGGCGTGTGGTACACCAGCCGCGAGGCGTCTGGCGACCAATCGAACTCGGCAACGCCCTCGAGGTATTGCTTCGCCTGCCCGCCCAGAGTCGGCACGGCCCAAACGCTGATTTTGCCGGCGCTGGACGCGGCGTTCTCGCGAACCCAGAACGTGACGAAAGAACCATCGGGCGAGAATCCCAAAGTGCGGACGGATGGATTGGTGAGTTCTGGCGCGCTGCCGCGGGTCAGGTTGTGGAACTGTCCAGAGCCGAGCTGCGTGAGCCAGACGTCCATTTGCCCGTCGCGGTCGGAAAGAAACGCAACGAAGTGACCGTCGCGCGACACTGCGGCATCCTGCTGCTCGGCGTCGAAGTCGGTGACGGTCTGAAAGCGCGCGTCGGCGATGGGGTTTCGCCAGAAGTAGTCCATCCTCTGAAGCCAGACCATTACGCCAATAGCCAGCGCAGCGGCGCTAACTGCTAACAGGGACAACACGAGTTTCCATCTGGCTGGCGAGATAGATGTCTCCGAGGTCGGCGGCGGCGCAGCGAGAGTTGGGGAGAGAACATTGCCCTCGCTTTCCGAAGCTGCTCGGAGATTCCGACCCCGCGCCCACGCATCCAGCTCCGCCCGAAAAGCGTAAACTGAGCCCATTCTGTCATGCAGATGCCGGTGAACGGGCATGCCCTCGCGCTTCTCCCAGCGCTGGACGGTGGTTACGTCGCGGTCGAGGTAGGCCGCGATTTCCTTCCAGGAATCCAGCCGGTCTTCGGGCGGGGTCACGGATGGGGATGTGTCAGGGGATGGTACGCCCATCGCAGTCTCCTGCTAGATCAGCGGTTGTCGCGAGTTCGAGGAACGGAATGGTATCGGCATGGTCCAGTCACGGCAATATACAGCATTCAACGGCAAAAAGAGGTAATGGCTGGAATTCTACGTATTGCCGTTTGACGACACCCTCCAGAGTGCCTGATTGTGGCTGCGCGTCTCCATCCCGCGACGCCAAAAAGAAAAAGGAGTTCGCTTATGCGACGAAAACTAAGGTGGTTGGTGTTGCCGTGTGCCGCGATGGTTTTTTCTCAGCCGGTTCACGCCCAATCCTGGCAAGCGACGGCCGGAGCGCAGAGTCCAGACCGAGGCATGCAAGCGGTGGCATTTCTGCCTGATGAACTGTGGATTCACGCCGGAGACAGCATCACTTGGAGTCTCCCTACCGAGGAGCCGCATAGTGTGACCTTCCTGAAGCCAGGGCAGGTGCGTCCGAGTTTCGCGGCTGGTTGCCCAGGAATCACAGTCGATGGTTCTCCCTTCGATGGTTCCACGTGCGTAAACAGCGGCCGCATCACGACTGCGGGAACTACCTATACGGTGAGTTTCCCGACGCCCGGCAATTACAGGTTGGTTTGCCTGGTGCACGTAAACATGACCGGACTGGTTCACGTCCTAAAGCCGTCGGAGCCTCTCCCGCACGATCAGGGTTTCTATGACCGCCAAGCGGCCAGTCAAGAGCGCGGCCTGCTATTCGACAGCGACGCGGGCCTGCGCAGAAAGATTGGCGAAGATGGCGACGAGGACCGTGGCGAAGCGAATGCCAACGCACACAACCACAGGGTCATTGTGGGCGGTGGAGAAATCGTTTCTACGCCTGGTGGCATCCAGTCCGCCTCGCTAATGCGCTTCATGCAACCGAGTATCACCATTCACGCTGGACAAACGGTGGAGTGGGCCAGCTCGGATGTTAGCGGCCACACGATCACCTTCGGTCAGGAGCCGGCCAACGTTACGCCCCAAACCCCGCCTTCGGCGAACGTATTCGCCGATACGGACGGCGCGCGCCACGCGATTATCAACTCCACGAGTGACAGCGTACACTCCGGGTTTATCGCGCAGGCCGGGCACGAACGCGGTGGAGTGGTGCAGGCGCCACCGCCAATATCGCAGGTCCAGCCACCAGGAGGGGTCACTCGATTTCGCGTGACCTTCATCAATCCCGGAACGTACCCGTACATATGCGCCTTTCACGATCAGTTGGGGATGACCGGTGAGGTGATCGTCCTGCCGTAACGCGGGCAAGGAAGGCGACGGGGGTTGGGAGCATGCAATCCACGTGTGCCGGTTACTAAACGTGCTTTCGGTGTGACCCGTCTGAGTTAAGAATAACCCCTCCTCCCCCTGGGTTTTGCATAAGTGTTCATTCTAAAGGGAGTTAAAGTTGGTTGTTTTGTTACACTTTTACAAGTGTTCATTCTAAAGGGGCTTAGGGAGAGCTTGGGAAGGTGCGAACGGCCGACAGAAATGACGTTGCACGCCGGAATGCCGAACACGTTTAGAACCTAGACAGATGTGGCTGCGCGATAGTCATGGCGTAAGATAGCCGATAGGTTAACTAAGTACAACTGGACGAAGGGACAGAAGACGTGCAGGTGTCCGACTATCGCGGGGGCCAGAAAGATAGCGGAGAAGAGAGATGATTTTCTTCCGCGAGACAAATTCAACAAAAGTCAACGGAACGTCCCGTCTGTCGGATCTAGGTGACGGAGGGCAACTTCCGCCGAGGGTGCAACCACCGCTCCAGCTGTTCACTAAGCAGCTTGAAATTCACAGGTTTGGAAATGCAGGCGTTGCAACCTGCCTGTAAGAAACGCTGTTGCTCTGCCACCAGGGCGTGCGCCGTCACCGCGATCACCGGGATACCGCACAGGTCCGGCTGCTGCCGCATCCAGTCGGCCAGAGAAAGTCCATCCTCATGGCCAAGCTGGACATCGAGCAAGACCGCATCGGGCTTCCGATCTGTAAGCACATGACGCGCAGCGGCTAAATTCTCGGCGCTTAGGACTTCGTGCCCTTCCGCTTCCAGCCAGTCACACAACAACTCACGATTCAGCGAGTTGTCTTCCACGACCAGGATGCGACTTTTCACACTTTCTCCGGCGTACCCAACAACACGGCGCGCTCCAATTGTTTGAGCAACTCGTCCTGCCAAGGCTCCTGTTTGCGAAATAACGATTCTGCATGCGAGCGAAGGTAGCTCTGCTCTTCTTTGCTCAGGTCCATGCTTGTCAGGATGAATACCGGAAGGTCGGCGGTGCGAGGGCTGGCACGCCACTCACCGAGTAGTTCAAAGCCGCTCACTTCCGGCAGCACCAAATCGAGGATCACCAGTTCAGGCAAGGAAGTGGCCACCTGGGCTCGGGCCTGAGCACCATCTGCGACGGCAGTCACGGCGTAGCCCTTCGCGGTGAGCATTTCAGCAATGAATTCCCGCGTGGGTGTGTCATCTTCGACGATCAAGATGGGGCGCGCCGAGGCCGATGCCGGCCGGCTCTTGACGCGGCGTTCGATAGCGGCCAGGAGAGTAGCCCGGTCCACTGGTTTGACCAGATATTCGTCGGCGCCAAGCAACGCACCCATACTGGGCTGGTCGACAATCGAGACGACGATCATGGGGATTTGCGCCGTGCGGGGGTCCCGTTTTAGCTGCGTCAAAATTTCCCAGCCGTTTTTTGGCTTCATCACGATATCCAGGGTGATAGCGCTCGGCTGAAGTCGCACGGCAGTCTCCAAGGCATCTTGTGGCCTGTCACATAGGATCGCCTCGTACCCGGCGGAGGTCAGCTGCGATTGAATGAGCTGCGCTGCCGCCCGGTCATCTTCAATCACGAGAATTCGCGCGGGGACAGCAGCTCTTGGGCTTGACTCGGTTTTCGCGGAGGACGGTTCCCGCACACCGACGGCAACCGGCAAGCAGAAGTGGAAGCAACTCCCGTGGCCAATCTCGCTGTCAAGGCTCAACTCACCGCCGTGCAGTTCGACCAAGCGATGGGTGATTGCCAAACCGAGGCCTGTTCCTTCGGTCTTCTTGCCGGATTCTCGAAGACGATAAAAGGCTTCGAAGATACGTTTTTGCTCCTCAGGAGGAATCCCCGGGCCGTTATCCCGCACTTCCACTCGAACGCGGTCATCGACCAAACGCGCGGTGACTTCAATCCGTCCTCCGTTGGGAGTGAACTTGATGGCGTTTCCGAGAAGGTTCATGAGCACTTGCTTGAGCCTGGTGGAATCGGCGCGAACGGCCAAGCCGCCTTCGACACTCTTGGTCATTTCCTGCGACTTCTTATCTGCCAGTGGTTGCATGGCGCTAAGCACTTCACCAAATATGGTTTCCACCCGCAGGCTCTCGATAGCCAGTTCCATTCGGCCAGCTTCAATCTTGGACAAGTCCAGAATGTCGCTGATGAGGCTGAGCAGATGTTTTCCACCGGTGTGGATATGGCCGATGTAACGCTGCTGCCGTTCGTTGAGCGGTCCGTAACGTTCATCGGCGAGCAGGTCAGAGAAACCCAGGACGGCATTGAGCGGCGTGCGCAATTCGTGGCTCATCGTGGAGAGGAACTGATCCTTGAACTTGCTTCCGCGCTCAACTTCCTCTTTCGCAAGAAGCACGGAATGAGAAAACTCTTCAACCTCTTTCTTGGCGGCTTCAAGCTCCGCAGTGCGTTCCCGGACCCGTTGCTCCAGCTCATCATGAGCCTTTCGCAACGCTCTCTCGCTCTGCTGGATCTGCGCCAGCATCTCATTGAAGGCATCGATGAGGATAGCCAACTCGGCAGGGCTGCGGATTGGTGTTGCGCGAACCGAATAGTTCTTATCTCGAGAGACGATTCCGGCAATCCTGCTCAAATCGACGATGGGTTCAGCAACGGCTCTGCGAAATATAGATGAAATCAGTAGGGCAGCCAACAGACATGCCGAGAGGACGATGGCCGCGATTACCGCGTATCGCTGTACGCGGCTATGCAACTCCTGCAAATCCGATCGGATGTAGACGGCCCCAATCGGCTTCCCCTCCAGCACAATCGAGCGTACGAGTGCGATCTCCTCATTTTTGATCCAGTGAGCCTCTGTTTGCCCTGAGGGAATTGGGGGCGGCACTGGGCTGTGACCATCACGAGTGCGCGAGTATGAGGCGAAGGGCCGGCCATCCGGCAGGTAGACCTGAGCGGACAAGATATTGGGCGCTGCCTTGAGCGCTAGCAGGGTATTCTCCGCAGACTGCGGGTCGTTGAAGAGCAATGCGGAAACAGAATTGGAGGCGATGATCTGCGCCTGGGTGGAGAGATTCCGCACCATGACCTGCCGGAAAGTGATCATGTCAAAGGCAATAAACGCGGCACATGCCAACAGCAGGGCCGCGCCACTGACCAGCATGTTCATCCATGTAAGTTTCCGGGAGATGGAATGGTTTTGAGGTCTGAACATGTGGGTCAATCCCCAGACCGGTCATTTCTTCTTACTGCTGCCGCTACTTTGAGCAATTCGGAACTCAAGACCAGCCTGGCATTTTCCGCGCTCGCGAGGTTGATCTCGAAACGAACTCTGCCCCCTTCTAGGACAAACTGGATCATGCCCCCTCGGCGAGTAAAACCTGGCATGTCGCTGACTGTCAGAACCCCACTCTCGTCGAGCGCCGTGAGAATCTCTTTCAAATGCTTTTCTTCCGCAGAACTGATAAACAGGATCCGGCAATCCGCAGCGTCTTGCGGCTTTGTAATTCGCCGCAGCACGATGGGTTTACCGTCCAGAGCTTCACCCGCAAGAGTGGAATCGAGAATGGGGCCAAAGGGATCCTGACCGAGCAGACAAACTGAAAAGGAGTCGCCTTTGCCGCCAGGAACCGTCTCCGGCCATTTGACGAATCTGCCAAAGTTGTAGAGATAGGTGGCTTTGACTTGATACTCGCTAATAGGCTTTGGCTGTTGCGCAGTGAGGCCGGCTGCGCCGAGGAATGTCACTACCAGCAGAAACACTGCAACCGGACACCAAGGGCCCTGCACGCCTCTAAGGAGGTCACGCCTGATGGTCGATCGCAAACTTGATGCGTTTGAGGGGTGGCCCATGAGACTTACTTCCCGTCACTCGTCCAAGTAACCTTTGCGTATACGCCTCTTTTGATCCCCACCAGGGGACCTGGATCACCACCAAATTCGTTGTGATACGGTTGCAGAAGATTCTGTCCGACGACCGAAAAATTGAGACCTCCGCCGGCATGCCACCCGAGCCGCACATCAGCTGTGTTATAGGCCCTAACCACTTGGCCCGGAAGTCCGATCTGCGCCGGAAGCGCGCTTGAATGCCGGAATGTCTCATCGAGCTCGAAGTGTTTTGGCAAGTTGAAAAGCGATTGCAAACCCACGACATTGCGCGGGCTGGATCCCATGTACGAGGCCAGTAATCCGCCTATGTCTGTATAACCAGGCTTGTCCTCCAGCGCCATCTGCAGAAATGAGTACGATCCGCGTAGCTGCCACCAGTGTGTAATGCGCCAATTCGGAGCCACTTCGCCGCCTACGGTGTGGCCCTGGATTCCGTTCGCATACGGAACGACGATCAAAAGGCGCAGCGGCGGAGGCGTATTGGACTCGGCCAGCGCGAGCGGGCCATAGTTCTGCAGGTCGCGGTACGAATTGTAAAATCCAGTGAAATCCAGGTACAGGCTGCGGCTGACCTGCGCGCGATATCCCGCCTCATATCCGATCAACTGCTCCGCCTTCTGCTTGGGATTCCCTAGTATCTCGAAGTAAACCGGCGCCGTCGGCGTGCTTTCCACAAAAATGTTGAACTGCACGTCATCGTCGATGCGTGATGGCGTCCGCACGGCGCGTGTTACCGCGAACCAGAAGGACTGGTGCTCCGTCGGCGCCCACAATAGCCGCACGCCGGGCTGGTAATCAAACCCGCTGAAATTGTTGTGCTCCAGTTTGGTTCCCGCAGTCAGCGTCAGTTTGTCGCGCACGAGCGGCAGTTCGTACTGCACAAAGCCACTGTAAATGGTGTCGGTCTGCTTGTTTGGCAGAAAATTCACGGTCGGCGCGATTTGTATGTAGTTGCTCGGGCTTACCCT
>Ga0210409_10003722_pt1 | contig 16807 bp, 14 predicted proteins | sample IncBWH17MmetaG_FD_161649 | JGI IMG/M metagenome (GOLD analysis project Ga0210409, IMG submission 161649) | Forest soil microbial communities from Barre Woods Harvard Forest LTER site, Petersham, Massachusetts, United States - Inc-BW-H-17-M | ecosystem: Environmental > Terrestrial > Soil >...
TGGCGTTTCGCTGCGTGATCTGGCTCTCGATGGCGGCGGGGACCAGCACATCGCATTTGACTTGGATCAGCTCTTCGCTGGTGACGCGCTCCGCCCCCTTGAAGCCCACCACCGAGCCCGTCCGTTCCTTGTGCTCCAGCAGGGGGCCGAGGTCCAGGCCCCGGCCCGCATACACGCCCCCCCGGCTGTCGGAGACCGCCACCACCTTGGCGCCATCCTGGTGGAGGAGGCGGGCCGCGCCCGTCCCCACGCTGCCGAAGCCCTGGACCACGATGGTGGCCCCGCGCACCGGCTTGCGCAGAAGCGAGCAGGCCTCGTGGATGCAGAAAAGAGCGCCCCGAGCCACGGCCTCCCGGCGGCTTCCGCCCCCAAGCTCCGCCGGCTTCCCCGCCACCGCCCCCAGGGCGGAATGACCGCGGCCGAGGGAGTAGGTGTCGGCGATCCAGGCCATGGTCTGGGAATCGGTGTAGAGGTCGGGGGCGGGAATGTCGCGATCGGGACCGAGCAGGATCGAGAGCTCGGCGGCAAAGCGCCGGGTCATCCTCTCCCGTTCGCCCCGGGAGAGCTTGCGGGCATCGCAGGCCACCCCACCGGCGGCGCCTCCGAAGGGGATGTTGACGGTGGCCGCGGTCCACGTGCTCCAGGCGGCCAAGGCCTTGACCTCGTCGAGGTTCAGTTTTGGGTGGTAGCGGATCCCCCCCAGGGAGGGGCCGCGCGCGACGTTGTGCTGGACGCGGAAGCCGTCGAAGACGTGGACGGAGCCGTCATCCATCAGGGTGGGAACCGACACCAGGAGCTGTCGCTTCGGGCTCCGCAGGAGACCCCGCAGGCCGTCCGGGAGGCCGAGCAGCTCCGCGGCCGCATCGAACTGTCGTAGAGCGACGTCAAAGGGATTCAGGCTCTCTTGCGGCATGGGCGACCGACCTCCTGGCGATAAGGGGCGCTGGGCCTCTGGGATCGGCCCTCGCGCCCCGCCGAAGGAGGGTGTCTCGGCGATGCGCGGGGATTCTAGGCCCCACCTCCCGCCCCGTCAACCGGGGGCGGCGACCGCGGTTTTTGCACTAGGATTGGGCTTTGGGGGAGGTCCCGGGTGGTCCCGACCGTGAGCTGGGAGGACGAAGCCGTCGTCATGATCGACCAGCGGCGCCTGCCTGAAGAGCAGGCCTTCCTCCGCTGCCGCGACCATCGCGAGGTGGCGGAGGCCATCCGGGGGATGGCCATCAGGGGTGCCCCCGCCATCGGGGTGGCCGCTGCCCTGGGGGTGGCCCTGGGAGTCCGGGCCACCTCCGCGGAAGGCCCCTCCCTCCTGGCCGCGTTCGAGGGGATCTGCGAGGACCTCCGCGCCACCCGCCCCACCGCCGTCAACCTCTTCTGGGCCATCGAGCGGATGCGCCGCCGTTTCACGGAGGCTCTACCCGGGGGCGGACCGGCCTTGCGGGCCGCCCTGCTCGAAGAGGCCTTGGCCATCCAAGCGGAGGACCTGGAGTCCTGCCATCGCATGGGGGACCTGGGGGCAACCCTGGTCCCGGAGGGAGCACGCATCCTGACCCACTGCAACGCGGGGGCCCTGGCCACGGCCGGCTACGGAACCGCCCTGGGGGTGGTCCGCTCGGCGGCCCGCCAGGGAAAGGTCAGAAACGTCTTCGCGGACGAGACGCGCCCCTACCTGCAGGGTGCCCGCCTCACGACCTGGGAGCTGGCGCAGGACGGGATTCCCGCCACCCTCATCACCGACAGCACGGCCGGGCACCTCATGGCCACCCACGAGGTGGACGTGGTGCTGGTGGGGGCCGACCGCATCGCCGCCAACGGGGACGTCGCCAACAAGATCGGGACGTATACCCTCGCCGTCCTGGCCAAGGAGAACAACCTCCCCTTCCTGGTCGCGGCGCCCGCCTCCACCTTCGACCTCGCGACACCCTCCGGGGAGGGCATCCCCATCGAGGAGCGCTCCTCGGCGGAGGTGACCCACCACGGCGGCCGGCGCCTGGCCCCGGAGGGGGTCCGCGTGCGCAACCCCGCCTTCGACGTGACTCCCCACCGCTTCGTGACCGCCATCATCTCGGAGCTGGGCATAGCGCGGCCGCCCTACACGGAGACCCTGCGCGGGCTCTTGGGGAGGTGAGGTGGGCCGTCCCCTGCGCATCCTGGCCATAGAGACCTCCTGCGACGAGACGGCGGCGGCGGTCGTGGAGGACGGCCGGCGCATCCTCTCCAGCATCGTCTCCTCCCAGACCGCGGTCCACGCCCCCTACGGGGGGGTGGTCCCGGAGCTGGCTTCCCGCCACCACATCGAGAACATCTGTCCTGTCATCGCCGGGGCCATGGCCGCCTCCGGCCTCACCTACGCGGCGCTGGACGCGGTGGCGGTCACGCAGGGCCCGGGGCTCGTGGGTTCGCTGCTGGTGGGGGTGCAGGCGGCGAAAGGCATCGCCTATGCCCAGGGCAAGCCTCTGGTGCCCGTGCACCACATTGCCGGCCACATCCAGGCCCCGTTCCTGGCCCACGGCGACATCCCCCTGCCCGCCCTGGCCCTGGTCGTCTCCGGCGGGCACACCAGCCTCTTCGAGGTCCCCGCGGAGGGCACGTACCGTTTGCTCGGGCGCACTCGCGACGACGCCGCCGGCGAGGCTTTCGACAAGGTCGCTAAGCTGCTGGGCCTCGGCTACCCCGGGGGGCCTGTCATCGACCGGCTCGCCCAGGGGGCGAACGACCGGGCGGTCGAGTTCAGGGTGGCCCGGATGACGGACGGCAAGCCCGATTTCTCCTTCAGCGGGATCAAGACCGCCGTCCTTTACCACGTGCGCCGCGAGGGAATCCCCCCCGTGGCCGATACCGGGCGCGTGCCGGTGGAGGTCCGCGACCTGCTGGCCTCCTTCCAGCGCGCGGTGGTGACCGCCCTCATCAAGGGCCTGGAGCGGGCGGTGGAAGCCCACCGGCCGCAGAGCCTCCTCCTCACGGGGGGTGTGGCCGCCAACACCCTCCTGCGCCGGGAGGCGGCCCGGGCCGCGGCCCAGCTGGGGCTGCCCTTTTTCGTCCCCCCTCCCGACCTCTCCACCGACAACGCGGCCATGATCGGGGCGGCGGGGGCGGTAAACTTCCGCCTGGGGCGACGAGGGGGGTGGGACCTAAACGCCGAGGCTCACCTTGCCCTCTCTTAGATCCCTTGACATCCTTTAACGAGCTGGACTATCGTCAAAAGAACGACAGCGGCGCGACGGGAGGCCTTTTGGACCCTGACAAGCGACAGGCCTTGTCGGACTTCTACCGTGAAGAATTCCAGAGGCACCTGGAGCAACTACAGTCGTCGGGGATCCTCAACGATTCCAACCCCGCCGTCAACCGCGCCTGCCGCAAGCTGCTCAGCGACCTCGACCTGATCTGTGGGCGTGAGCGGTTCTCCGCCGTCGCCGAAAACCTTCTCCGCAACTTCGACGCCCTGACCCGCCTGAGCGAGCTGGACCCGCGCCGGGGTCACTGAGCTGCCCCGCCGGCTCCCCTGGGACCACCCGCGGCTGCGGCGCGCGGCCGCGGACCTCCTGGCCACGGGGCTCCGCGCCGCCGATCCCGACCGCCTCGTCCGCGCCCATCTCCGCCGGCAGCGGGGGTTCCTCCTTGCCGCCGGCCTGCGCTACCGTCTCGGCCAGGGGAGGGTCGTCCTCATTGCCGCCGGCAAGGCGGCCGCGGCCATGTCCCGGGCGGCGGAGACGGTTCTCGGCGACCAGCTGGCCGAGGGCTTGGCCGTGGACACCGCCCCCCCGGGGCGACCCCTCGCCCGCACTCGCCTCATCGTGGCGGGGCATCCCGTTCCCGACGAGCGCGGGGAGGAGGCGGCGCGGGCGGTGGAGGCCCTCGCCCAGGGCCTGGGAGAGAGCGATCTGCTCCTCTTCCTGCTCTCGGGGGGCGCCTCCGCCCTGCTCCCCGCCCCTTGCCCGGGGATCTCGCTCGCCGACAAGGCCCGGACCACCTCCCTCCTCCTCCGGGCGGGGGCCTCGATCCATGAGCTGAACGCGGTCCGCAAGCACCTCTCCCGCCTGAAGGGGGGCGGCCTCGCCCGCGCGGCCGCCCCCGCGCGGGTGGTCGCGCTCGTGCTCTCCGACGTGGTGGGTGACGATTTGTCCACCATCGGCTCCGGTCCGGTGGCCCCCGATCCCACCACCTACGCGGACGCCCTGGCCGTGCTCTCGGAGCGGGGGCTGCTCGCGGAGGTTCCCCCTCCGGTGCGGGCCCGCCTGGAGGCTGGTCAGCGGGGCGAGGCGCCGGAGACGCCCAAGCCGGGCGACCCCCTCCTCCGGCGGGTGGCGACCCGCATCGTGGGGAGTAACCGCCTCACCGTGGAGGCCGCCGCCCGGGAGGCGCGGCGCCAGGGGCTCCGCTCCCTCGTCCTCACCACCCGCCTGGAGGGGGAAGCCCGGGAGGCGGCCCGCATCCTGGTCGCGATTCTGCGGGAATGCGTCGAGGCGGGCCGGCCCGCTCGTCCGCCCGTCTGCCTGCTGGCCGGGGGCGAAACCACCGTGACCGTCCGCGGGAACGGCCAGGGCGGCCGGAATCAAGAGCTGGCGGTGGCCGCGGTCGAGCCGCTGGGCGGTTTTCCCGTCCCCGCCGTCCTGGCCAGCCTGGCCACGGACGGCATCGACGGGGCGAGCGACGCCGCGGGAGGAGTGGTGGACGGCGAGACCCAAAAGAAGGCCCGGGAGATGGGCCTCGCCCCGCCCGCCCACTTCCTGGCCGAGAACGACTCGCGAAACTTCCTGGGCCCCCTGGGGGGCTTGATTCGGACCGGCCCCACCGGGACCAACGTCGTGGACCTGACTGTCCTGCTGGCGGGAGGCCGGGGTTCCCGTCCGGGGTAAGAGGGCCTGTCGTTCGGCGGTGGCCAGCGACGCCGGCGAACGCTATAATCGCAGTGCGAAACTCGGACAGGTTCGAGCTGGAGGGCCCCGTGACCGACGACGATCCCGCCGACGGGCCCGCGGAGGGGCAGGAGGGAAAGCCAGGAGTTCTGGGCTCCCCCGCCGGTGCGCCATCGGTTGGGGTGTCGGCAGGCAAGGCCGGGCGCCTGGCCCCCGAGGAATTGTCCGCCGAGCCGGAGGCGGTCCAGGCCTACCATCGACGGGCCAAGCTGGCCGAAGACCGCCTGGCCGAAGTCCTCGCCGCCTACCGCCAGGTCAAGACCGACAACGAGGGGTACCGGGACCGGATCACCCGGAACCTCGAGCGGCGCTTCGACCAGCGGCGCGAGCGCCTGCTGCTGAAGTTCATCAACATCCTCGACAACATGGACCGCGCGCTCGCGGCCGCGGAGCAGACGTACGCCGGGAACCCCCTCATCGAGGGGCTCATCCTGGTCCGGACCGAGCTCCTGCAGACGCTGCAGGAGGAGGGGCTGGAGCGCATCCCCGTCATCGGCCTCCCCTACGACCCCAACTACAGCGAGGCGGTCGAAACCCGCAAGGTGTCCGAGCCCGAGCATCACCATCTGGTGGTGAAGGAGCTCCTGCGGGGCTACCGCCTGAACGGCAAGGTCGCCCGGGTCTCGCGGGTGGTGGTGGGGGAGTATGGAGGCGCGGCGGCGGCGGCGGAAGCGCCCGCGGGCGCCCTCATCGGGGAGGACGAGGTCGCGGCCGCCGAGACCGCCCCCGTGGAGCCGCCGGAGCTGGACTCCGAGCGCTCGCTGGAGGAGATCATCAACCGCACGGAGCAAGAGGCCCAGGTTCGGGCGGGCAAGCCCGCCGATGCGGCGGAGGAGACCACGCCCATCGACGAGGAGATGCTCCGGAACCTCTTTGCCGCCCCTCCACCCGCCAAGCCCGAGAAGAAGCGCTAAGGACCGGCCCCCCGCCCGGGGGAAGGTTGCGACGAAGCCACGGTCGGTCGTCGACCGCGCGCGGTCGTGAGCGCAGGCATTCCGAGCCACGTACCGGGATCGTGCGTGGCGCGTGTGAATTCGGCATGCTGCTCCGGCGTGACTCGCCCCCCGGCAACGAGCGCCGGCGCCAACTGGGCGCCGAAGAGATCCCAGGCTGGCAGGCCGTTCGCGACATCGCCTCGCTTCCGCGGCCGAATGGTGATTGCCTCAACCGCCGCGAGCCCCGCATCGGAGAGCAGCGCGGGCAACCGAAGGCCGAGGCGCTGATCGAAGCCACGGCGGGCCAGCTCGTCGAACAGCGCTCTGGCCACCACCGAAAAGCCCGCGGCCGGAGGTATCGACTCGTCGCAACCGGCGGTATCGAGATCCTCCACGACGAGCCAACTGCCGGGCCTCAGCAATCCCAGCCATTGCTTGAGCACGGGCAGGGGATCACCGAGGTGTCCGAGTAGCAGCCGGGCGTGGACGAGATCGAAGGGACCGGCGGGCAGCGGCTCGCGCAGCAAGTCCATCTCTCGCACCTCGACGCGGTCGCCGAGGTCTCTCAGGAACCGGGTGTCGCGGTCGACGGCCACGACGCGGCCGCTAGACCCAACTCGATCCGCCATTGCTTCGGCGACGCTGCCGGCACCTGCGCCGAGTTCCAGCACGTGCGCGCCTTCGCGCAGCCCGGAGCGCCCGCAGAACTCGAGGGTGGTCGCGTCGAAGAGCGCGGATAGGGATCGGAGGCGATCCCGTTCGCCGTACCAGCTTTGGTCCAGCCCATACGTTACGGACACCAGCGGGCCCCCCTATCTCGCGCCCCTCCCGTGCAGCAAGGGCGGCTAGAAAATGTAGGCCAAGGCGAACCCCAACTGGGCCACCATCATCATGAGATACATATGGGTCCAGGAGGGGTGGTTTTCCGTGAAGGCGAGCTCCTCCGGCCTGCGCACCAGCAAGTAGCTTGTGTAGATCCCGTAGCCGACGAGGGAGGGACCCAGGATCAGGAGCAGGGTCGGGTTCCCGGTGAGGATCCGCCGCCACACCCCGATGGGAATGAGCAGGAAGGGGAAGACGAAGAAAGGCGTGATCATCCAGGCCGCCTTCTTCACCCCGTACAGGATGGGGAGGGTCTGGCAGCCGTCGGCCCGGTCCCCCTCGATATCGGCGAAGTCCTTGGTGGAGGAGGCGCCGAGGACGAAGAGCCCAAAGATGGTCCCGATGTACCACGGCTCCGGGCCCAGGATGGTCTTCACCGTGGACCAGCCCGCCACCTTCAGGAGAAGCCCCCGCGGAATCGCGATCGTGACGTTAGCCCAGATCCCGTGGCGCTTGGTCCTCAGGGGGGGAGCGGAGTAGGCCCAGACCAGGACGCTCGTGAACAGGACGATGTAGAAGCACTCGCGGCGCCCCTGGGGAGCGGCGAGCCAGGCCAGCACCCAGGCCACCCCGAAGGAGGCGAGGGTCAGGCCCCAGGCTTCCCTGGTGGTGAGGGTGCCGCTGGGCAGCGGCCGCTTCGGCTTGTTGACCCGGTCGATGTTGAGGTCGTAGATCTGGTTGATGGCGTTGCTGGCCGTGTTCAGGACCGCGGCCATGAGGGTTCCGTAGAGTACGGGCACCACCAGGGCGAGGGTGAGGGGAGGCCGATCCCCCCCCGCCCCCCAGGCGGTCACCGCCCCGCTCAGGACGCCCAGGGCCGGGGGCAGGAGGGTGAAGGGGCGGGCGAGGTCGAGGTAGGCCTTGACCTTGCTCACCGGGATCCCTTCAGAGCTTCGCCCAGGACGCGGCGGCCACGAAGAGAACGACCAGTCCCGCTCCGATCGCGGTGTTGACGGCGTTCAAGAGATCGTTCCCCATCCAGCCCCGGCTCACGCCCGCGGACCCGATCAGGCTCTCGGCGAGGTTCCCGAGCGCGCCCGCTAGGCTCACGAGAGCGGCGGAGGCCCAGCCAAAGAGGCCCAGGGCCACGCCCGTCGCGGCCACGATCATGGCCCCCCCCAGCCCACCGAGCGTCCCCTCCAGGCTCACCGCCCCTTCCGTGCCGGGCGGCACCGGGCGCAGGGTCGTGATCAGAAAGGTGCGCCGGCCGTAGGCCTTGCCCACCTCGGAGGAGCAGGTGTCGGCGGCGGCGGTGGCCACGGCGGCGGCGTAGGCCAGGATGAGAAGGTCGCGCAGGCCCCCCGGGGCGAGCCCGGCCATCAGGGCCAGAAACGCCGGGACCCCGCCGTTGGCCCAGGCGTGGCGCCAGCCCCGGACCCCGCCCCGCTCCTGCGCGATCCCCCGCGCCGCCTTGCGCGCGTAGCCCAGGCGGGTGGCCGCGCTGCCCAGCAGGAAGAAGACCACCAGCAAGGCCAAATAGGGCAGGCCCAGCGCGGTGGTGATGGTGGCGCCGATCAGGAGCCCCGACAGGGCCCCGGGGATGTCGATGGCGCGCGCCCAGAACGAGACGAGGGCCAAGCCTCCGTTCAACCCCAGGCCGAGGAGGGCGCGGGGCAGCAGGTCGGGGTCCCCCAGAAGGAGCGCGGGGTCCGCCTGCGCAAAGAGGGGAAGGGCGAGGGCCGCCGCCAGCGGCACGGTCAGGTTGTCATCGAGGGTCGTGGGCGCGGACTCCACGAGCGCGCACAGGAGGGTGACGCCGAGGCTCACCCCCAGCGTCCGCCCCGCGTGCCAGGCGTGAGGGTCGAGGGGAAGGCGGGCGGTCCAGGCCAGGAGCACGGCCGCGGCCAGGGTGCCGAAGACCACGAAGGCGAGGGAGCCCGCCCATCCCTTCGCGGGGTTCCAGGGCAGGCGCGGGCCGCCCAGGGCCTGGCCGACCAGGGAGGCCATGCCGTCGCCCACGGCCAGGATGCCCCAGGCCGCGGCGGCCAGGGGGAGGGAATGCCAGAACCAGAGAACGAGGCCCAGAACGGCGAGGGGATAGAACAGGATGCCCCCCGGGTAGCCGCGCTCGCGGTCCGCCCCCCGCCACAGGCTCTTTCCGCCGATGCGCGGCAGCACCTGCCAGTTGAAGAGGAAGGCCGCCGCCGCCATCAGCACCGCCTGAGCAGGGGTCATGTCCCGAAGGAGGAAGGCGAACCCCACGCACCCGATGTGGATCGCCTTGCGGGCGAGCTCGCCTCGAGAGAGGGCCACGCTCAGGCGACCCCTTGCGCCCGCAGCCAGTCCACCGTCCGCCTCAAGCCTTCGCGGAGGGGCGTGGGCCGGTAGCCGAGCTCGCGCTCCGCCTTTGCGCTCGAGTAGGCCCAGTGCTCACGGAACACGTTCACGACCTCGTGGGTCAGAAGCGGCGGGTGGCCCGTCAGCTCCGCCCACAGCACGAGCCCGTGCCCGAGCAGGGAGGCCACGCCGTAGGGGATATGGCGGCGCGGGGGGGGCACGCCCGCCACCTCCTGGAGGAGGGCGAAGAAGCCGTTCAGGGAGACGTTCTCCCCCCCCAGGAAGTAGCGCTCGCCCCGGCCCCCGCGCTCGAGGGCGAGGGCGTGCCCCTCGGCCACGTCTTCCACGAAGGCGTAGGACCAGAGGCGGTCTCCGGGACCGATGAGGCCGGGGAACCGTCCCCGGAGGTGATCGGCGACCATCTTCACCACCAGGTTTCCATCCGTCATCTCCCCCGGGCCGTAGACCACCCCCGGGTAGAGCATGACCACGTCCTCCCCCCCCGCCGCCGCCTCCCGCGCCAAGCCGTCGGCCCGGGCCTTCGTCCGCTCGTAGGCGTTCCGGAAAACCCCGCCGGGATGGACCCGGGTCTCGTCCGCGGGAAGGGGCCCCGCCGGGCCCACGGCAATGAAGGAGGAGGTGTAGACGAGGCGCGCCCCCGCCTCCCGGGCCGCGCCCAGGGCGTTGGTGAGGCCACCCACGTTCACGGCCTCGAAGCGCGCGGGGTCCGGCACCCAGCTCTTGACGAGGGCGGCCAGATGCACGAGCGCCCCGCACCCCGCGGCCGCGCGCCGCAGCGAATCCCCGTCCGTCACGTCGCCGCGGACCGTCTCCGCCCCGGCGGGCAGGCCCTCGAGGTTGCTGCCCCCGCGGGCCAGGACGCGAAGGGCGTGGCCGTGGGCGGCCAGGCGCCGGGCCACGTTCTTGCCCAGGAAACCGGTGCCCCCGGTGAGGAGGATCTTCACCGCCCGCCCAAGGGAGCCCGGATTTCCGACCCCAAGCGCTCCCGCCAGTCCTGGAGGAGGTCGCGCAAGGTCTGCTCCAGGGGCAGGTGCGGCTCCCAGCCCGTGGCCTCGCGAAGCCGCCGCGGATCCCCCACCTGGGCGGGCACGTCCGCGGGGCGGAGGCGCTCGACGTCCACCGCCACCTCCACCTTCGTCCCCGCGGCCGCGACCAGGGCGTCCACGAGCTCCCGGATGCGCCGGCCCTTTCCGCTGCAGACGTTGTAGACTCCGCCCGCCTCGCCCCGCTCGAGCAGGGCCCAATAGGCGCGCACCACGTCCCGGACGTCCGTGTAGTCCCGCACCGCCTCCAGGTTGCCGGTGTGAAGCACGGGCGGGCGTCGCCCCGCCTCGATCTCCACGATCTGCCGCGCGAAGGAGCTTTCGGCGAAGGTCTCCCCCCGCCCGGGGCCGGTGTGGGGGAAGGTGCGGGTGCGCACGATCCTCATCCCGCCCGCGGGGCCGTACTGCAGGGCGAGGAAGCCCTGGGCCACCTTGCTCACCGCGTATGGGGAGCGCGGCCTTAGGGGCGCCTCCTCGCGGACGGGCAGCTCGCTGTCCGCCACCGTCCCGTACTCCTCCGCGCTCCCCACCACCAGCACCGCCGGCCGCAGGCCGCGCCCCCGCACCGCGTCCAGCAGGTGAACGAGGCCGAGCACGTTGGTGCGCAGCGTCCCTCCGGGGTCCAGCCAGGACTGGTGCACGCTCGACTGCCCGGCCAGGTGGACGATGCGGTCGGGGTGTACGGTGTCCAGGGCCGCCTCCACCGAGGAGGGGTCGTTGAGGTCGGCCTCCACGATGCGGAGGCCGGCCAGGGCGGGGGGGGCGCTCCCGTGGGGACGCACGAGCCCGAAGACCTCGACCCCCGGCTGCTCCTCCCGGAGGAAGCGCACGAGGTGCCCGCCCACGAAGCCGGCCACGCCGGTGACGAGGAGCTTCAACGGTAACCCGCCAGACCCGCCCGCTGCGCCGCCACGTCGTTGCCGTTGAAGTTCCCGATGGAGCCCACGTTGGCGAGTTCGATGCGGACCCGGAACTGGCTCTCGTCGCGCGAGTTGTAGTTGTATTTGAGGTACTCGACCACGAAGCCGCAGCATTGGACTTCGTAGCGCACGCGGCCCAGAAGCTGCACGAAGAGCTTGTTGACGAGGTCGTAGTTGGCGGAGGCGTCGAGCCCGATGCGGGCCACCGGCTCCAGGTGGAACCCCCCCCGCAGCCAGTCCGCGGCCACCACCCGGTTGGCGGGGTTCTCCGCGAGCCGCACGGAGCGGGACCAGCCGGCCTGGATGTTCCCCCAGCTCCCGGCGACGGAACTCGTGAGCCCGATCGTCCGAAGCTGCTTGAAGTTCACGTCGTATTCCATGTTGAAGTCCCCCGAGAGCTCGGGGGTGGGTCGAACGCGGATGCGGGAGAGCAGGGGGGAGAGGTGCTCGGGCTGGAAGCCGGGCCCGAAGGAGGAGGAGGAGTAGTTGGGGTCGAAGTTGCTCACGGCGTTCTTGCCGTCGGCGATCTGCACGTAGTAGGTCTGGGCGAGCCGCCAGGAGAGGAACTCGTAGGACACCGGCTTGCCGGAGGGGCCTGCGCGCTTGGTCAGGAAACGCTGGACGAGGGCGTAGGTGAGCTCGTCGGTGCCCAGGAGGTAGTCGTTGCCATCGAACTTGGGGATGCTGTCGAAGTTATCCACCCGGGTTCGGTAGGTCCAGGTGATTTCCGGTCCGATGACGTGCTTGAAGCGTCCGGGGTCGTCGGCCTCGCCGAAGACACGCGAGAAGGTCGGCCCGCGCAGGTCCACCGTGCCCTCGAAGAAGGGCCGGTCCAGGCCGGGGCCGGTGATGCTGGTCTGGGCGCCCCCCGTGGCGCTCCCCGTGGCCGCGGCGAGGCTGGCGGAGTATTGGGTGAAGCGGAAGCGGGCGGTGGGCGTGACCTGGAGAAAGCTCAAGGAGAGGGGACGGGAGACCTCGGGGGCGATGTCGTAGCGGAAGTAACTGTCCACCGTCTGGTCGTTGCCGTAGCCCAGCCCATCCGCCCGGGCTTCGTAGCCGAATATGAAACCGCTGTGGCCGATCTGCTGGGGCAAGCGGCGCAGGCTGATCCCGGGCAGGTGGCGGTTCACCACCCCGGTGTCGCCGAAGAAGGTGTCGGTGGTGTCGGCGGAGAGCAGGAACACGGTGGACCCGAAGTTCCGCTGCAGGGTGAAGGCGCGGTGCGTGCTGCGGGAGGTGGCCAGGTTGAAGTTGTCCTGGAACTGCTCCTGGAACAGCTGGTTGCTGTAGAGCTGCAGGGCCAGGGTGGCCCGGAAGTTCCAAGGAAGCATCTGCAGCGCGTTCCAGTCTAGGTTGTAGTCCCATTGCGGGTTGCCCGAATGCCGGAAGAAGTAGGAATGGAAGGTGCCCCGGGAGGGGGAGTCCTCCAGGTAGCGGAACTCGTGGCCGAGGCCGTATCCGTCGGCCGAGTAGTTGTCGTAATAGAGGGTCTGGTCGGCGCTGCGGCCCATGGCCCAGAAGAAGCCCTCCCCCTCGTTGAAGCCGCGGAGGGTGGAGTAGCCGAAGTGGGGGAGGAGGAAGCCGGTCGAGCGCTGGTCGTGGCGGATGGGATAGAGGAGGATGGGCAGGTAGAAGGCGGGCACCGACTTCACCTTAAAGAGCACGTTGCTGGCCACGATCTTGTCGTTCACCTCGATGCGGGCGGAGGAGGCGGAGAACAGCCAGCGCGGGTTCGGCTGGGAGCAGGAGGTGAACTTCCCGTTTTCTACGCGGTAGGTCTTGGCGTCCAGGCGCTCGATCTTCCGGCCCTCCACGAACACCCCCGGCTCGATGAAGCCGATGGCGTTCTCGAACGTCCCCTCCCCGGACTCCAAGTCCATCTCCAGCCGGTCGCCGGCCAGGCGCTCCTCGCCCCGCATGAAGACCACGTTCTGCTCGGCCACGACGCGCCGGGCCTTGGTGCCGTCCTCGTTCTCCGTCTCGTAGAGATCGAGGCGGTCGGCTTGGATGCGGGCGTCGCTGGTGCGGAGGTCGACCAGGCCCCGGGCTTGGTAGTGTCCCTTCGCGACCTCTTCCTGGCTGTCCGCGCGCAGGCGGACCTCGCCGGGGGGGAGGCCTTCGCCGGGCTCCGGCGGCGGCGGCTTGGGCTTGGCCTTCTTGGGGGCAGGCCCGATTTGCGGATCGGTGGGGGTGGGCTCGGCGGCGACCGCGCAAACGAGGGGGACCAGCCAGGCGACCAGGGCGGGGATGATGAAGAGGGATCGCACGGGTCGAAGCCAGGGTACCACGGAGGCCGCGAACGCCGTGACTTCAGATGGCGGCCATTCCCATGACGTGGAAGCCCCCGTCCACGTGGATGACCTCCCCCGTGATGCCGCGCGAAAGGCGGGAGACCAGAAAGAGGGCGGCGTCCCCCACCTCCTCCTGCTCGGTGTTGCGGCGGAGGGGGGCGTGGGTGCGGTGGTACTCGAGCATCTTGGAGATGCCGTGGACACCGGAAGCGGCCAGGGTCTTGATGGGGCCGGCGGAGAGGGCGTTGACGCGGATGCCACGGGGGCCCAGGTCGGCGGCGAGGTAGCGGACGGACATATCGAGGGCGGCCTTCGCCACCCCCATCACGTTGTAGTGGGGCACCACCCGCTCCCCCCCCAGGTAAGTGAGGGTCACGATGCTCCCCCGCCCCTCCGGCATGAGGGGCGCGGTGTGGCGGGCGAGCGCGGTCAGAGAGTAAGCCGAGATGTCCTGGGCCATCCGGTAACCCTCGCGGGAGGTGTTCAGGAACTCCCCGTCCAGCTCTTCGCGCAGGGCGTAGGCCACCGCGTGGACCACGAAGTCCAGGGAACCGAACTCCTTCTTCACGGAGGCGGCCAGGGCCTGCAGGTCCTCGTCCCGGCTCACGTCGCAGGGGAGGATCAAGGGATCCTTGAGCTCCGCGGCCAGCTCGCGCACGTTTTCTTCCAGCCTCTCCCCCTGATAGGTGACGGCCAGCCGTGCCCCCTCGCGCGCCACGGCGCGGGCGATGCCCCAGGCGATGGAGCGCTTGTTGGCGATGCCGAGGACGAGGCCCTTCTCTCCTTCCAGAAGCATGGTTCCTCCGAAAGCAGCGACTATACACCGGCGGCCGTGGGCTCGGGACGGTGGCCGGCTAGCATGCCGGAGACCCGGCGGCGCGTCCCGAGTGAATTGTAAGCAGGAGCGGGGGGCGGCTCAGGCCGGCTGCAAGTCCTCCACGGTGTGGCCTCGCAGGGACAGGATCCGCTCCACCACGTCGCCCACGACGTTGTTGGGGGTCGAGGCCCCCGCGGTCAGGCCCACCGTCAACGCCCCCGCCGGCAGCCAGGAGGGGCTGATGGCATCATGCTTCGAGCCCACCGGCCGATGGTGGATGCCGTCCTCCTGCAGGCCTTCGGGCCCGCTGATGTGGTAGGTGGGCAGCCGCTCCGCGCAGATCTTGGCCAGGGCCTGGGTGTTGCTGCTGTTGTAGCCCCCGATCACGACCATGAGATCGAGGCCCCCCGCCCCCAGCATCCGGAGGACGGCGTCCTGGCGGTCCTGGGTGGCGGAGCAGATGGTGTCGAAGGCCCGGAAGCGGACCGCGAGTTCGGCCTCGCCGTAGCGGTCGCGCATGGCCACGCGCAGCATCTCCTGTATGTCCAGGCTCTCGCTCATGAGCATGGTGGTCTGGTTGGCGAGGCCGATCCGGGCGAGGTCGCGGTCGGGATCGAAGCCCGGGCTGGCCGCGTGCCGGAACCGCGCCAGCATCTCCTCTTGCCCTTGCTCTCCCCGGATGAAGGCGCACACCGCCCCCGCCTCCTCGCGGTCCCGCACGCAGAGGTACTGCCCGCCGGGATGGGTGAGGGCCTGGGAGGCGGTGGCCTTGGTCTCTTCGTGGTAGTGCTTGCCGTGGATGACGGCCGTGAAGCCGTCCCGGGCGTACTGGTGGACGTTCTTCCAGACGTTGAGCACGCTGCCGCAGGTGGTGTCCACGAGCACGCAGCCCCGGGCCCGCAAGAGCTCCATTTCCGCCACCGTGACCCCGAAGGCGGGAAGCAGCACGACATCCTCCGCCCGGACCTCCGCGTAGCGGGTGAGGGCGTCCTCCTTCTCGGGGAGTATGCGGATGCCCAGGCGCTCGATGCGGAGGTTCACGTCCGGGTTGTGGATGATCTCGCCGGAGAGGAAGATCCGCCGCTCCGGGAACTTCTCCCGCGTCTCGTAGGCGTATTCCACCGCGCGGTCCACGCCGTAGCAGAACCCGAACTCCCGGGCCAGCCGGAGCACGAGGTCGCCGGCCCGGGCCGCGTGGTCGAGCTGCTTCAGCCGCTCCACGACCCGGCTGTGGTAGTTCTGGGCCAGGACCGGCCCCACCACCGCCTTCAGGTTGAAGCCCTTCTGGAAGTAGGTCTGGCTCATCAACCTACAGCATAACCCAGGCCGGGGCCCGGCAGTGAATCTAGCGGACGTACTCCCGCAGCCCGTCCTCCAGCCGGCGGAAGGCGAAGCCGAAATACTCCGTGGCCGGACGGGGGTCGAAGTCGACCTCCTGGAGGATGAAGTCGATGGCGGTGGGAGAAAGCATGGGCTCGGGAAGCAGGGCCATCGGCCGCACGAGGATCTTCATGAGGGCGGCGGGATGATGGAGCAGCGGCCGGCGCCGGCCGAGGACCTTCTGCACGGTGCGTATGATCTCGTCCATGCTGAGGCGCTCGGGTCCGCCCAGCTCCAGGGCCGTGTCCTTCGCATCCTCCCGCCGGACCGCATCCGCCACGCAGCGGGCCACATCCTTGACGGAGATGGGGCGCACGGTCGTCTTGCCATCCCCGATCACGGGCACCATGGGCAAGTAGCGGCAGAAGAACAAGAACCGGTTCATGCTGCGGTCGCCGGGCCCGTAGATCCAGGAAGGACGGAGCAGGGCGTACTCCATCCCCGTCTCCTTGATCGCCGCCTCCGCCATGTCCTTGGCCCGGAACCAGGGCTGGGGCCGGCCCTGCCCCGCCCCCGCTCCCGAGAGGTAGACGAAGCGGCGCACGCCCAAGTTCTTGGCCACCGTGGCCGCCACCCGTGTGCCCTTCCCGTCCACCTCCAGGTAGGTGCGTCCGCGGGCGGGGTCCTCCACGGGATGGTTGGGGAACTGGATGGCATGAACCACGACCTCGGCCCCCGTGAAGGCCCGGCCCAGGGAAAGCGGGTCCCCGGCGAAGGCCTGCACCATAGCGACCCGGCCGCCCCAGCGGTCGCCGCGCTCGGGGTCCCGGCTTGTCACCACGATCTCGTCGCCCGGCGTCTCCCGCAGTCGGTCCACCACCTCCCCGCCGATGAAACCGGTGCCCCCCGTGACCACAATGCGCATGGGTGCCTCCCTCAGCTGTTCCCGCGACTTATACGTCGGACCGCCCCCCGTTTCCACCCGCCACGGCGGCGTCACGGAGCGGGAGTATCCTTGATCTCGGATGCGGCGGGTCCTAATCGTTGAAGACGATCCCGACATCGTGGAGTTGCTGGCCCACTACCTGAAGGGCGACGGCTGGACGGTGGATTCCACGGACGACGGCAAGCGGGCCCTGGAGCGGATCCGAGCCGAGAGCTATCAGCTGCTCGTCCTCGACCTCCAGCTCCCGGGCTGGGACGGTCTCTCCCTCTGCGTCGAGGTCCGGCGTGATAAGCGCACGCGGGGCATTCCGGTGGTCATGCTCACGGCCCGGGGGGACGAGGCGGACCGCATCGTGGGCTTGGAGATGGGGGCCGACGACTACGTGGTGAAGCCCTTCAGCCCAAAGGAGGTGCTGGCGCGGGTGCGCGCTCTATTCCGGCGC
>Ga0210409_10003723_pt1 | contig 16804 bp, 17 predicted proteins | sample IncBWH17MmetaG_FD_161649 | JGI IMG/M metagenome (GOLD analysis project Ga0210409, IMG submission 161649) | Forest soil microbial communities from Barre Woods Harvard Forest LTER site, Petersham, Massachusetts, United States - Inc-BW-H-17-M | ecosystem: Environmental > Terrestrial > Soil >...
AGCGCCGTTAGATTATGTCTGTTCGCGCGCTGTAGGGAAATTTGGGCCATTTTTGGAGTGGGCGGCCTCAGATCGAGTGTCTGCGAGCAACGTGATCCTGTGGATAGGTGGCCGGGACCTGGATGAAGTGCGGAAATCGCTTGATTGGGAGTGGCGAGAGCCGATTGCGATACCGCAATCGCTGCGGCGGTACTTGCTGGTCGGAGCGAAAAAATAACGAAATGTCGGCGGACCGACAGTTGCGAGATAATCGCGAATTGCAGCGTGATTTCCCTTCCATAAGCGTTCCACGTGAAACACATAGAGTCCAGCAAGCGTTCTGTCGCGTTCCACGTGGAACATTCCGCAGCGGAGATCTGGAACGACACGTGAAACTCTAAAGAGCTAGTGGGTGCTCAGACAACTCCTCAGTGGCAGCCGATCGAGACAAATCGCAATCAAGCGGAAATTCCGTAGCGTGGTTCTACGTGGAACGAACCATTTTCAACGGGAGATTTCCGCGCTTCGACCGTTCCACCTGAAACAATGGTCCTTTTCAACAGAAATCTTGCCGCCATCGCGATGTTCCACGTGAAACAACTTGCTTCTGTTCTTAGCCTCTGCTATTTTCACCACGTTTGGAGTACATTTTGGCCCGGATCATCGCGGTTGCCAATCAAAAGGGCGGGGTTGGAAAGACCACTACAGCCGTTAACTTGGCGGCTTGCCTCGCTGCCGTTGAACAACCAACATTACTCATAGACTGCGACTCTCAGGCCAACGCCACTGCGGCCATTGGTTTCCAGAAGGACCCTTCCCGCCGGACTGCCTACCACGCACTGATCATGAACGAGCCATTCGAACGTATCGTTCAAAAATCTCAGGTGGACGGCCTAGATGTCATACCCGCTGACAAAAATCTCGCAGGAGCCGCAGTCGAACTCGTGACCGCCGAGAGCCGCGAGTACAAACTCCAAGGGTTCCTCGAATCCCTACGCGAGAAGTATCGATTCATTATTCTCGATTGTCCCCCTGCTTTGGATCTGCTGACGCTGAATGCACTGGTGGCGGCAGACGCCGTTCTGGTGCCGATCCAGTGCGAGTATCTGGCTCTCGAGGGGGTTTCGGAATTGCTAGACACCTTGATGCGCATCCGGAGAACCTTAAACCCAAACTTGGAGATTGAGGGGATCCTGCTGACCATGTATGACGAGCGCACCACGCTGTCGAGACAGGTCTCGACGGATCTGCGCAGCTTCTTCGGCAGCCAGGTTTTTCAGAGCATTATTCCGCGGAACGTGCGCTTGGCGGAGGCTCCAAGTTTTGGTAAGCCTATTATTTTCTATGATATCCACAGCAAGGGCGCTGAGGGTTACACCCAGCTTGCCCAGGAGGTTATAGCCAATGCCGAGAAACGCGTTGGGGCGGGGACTCGGAGCGCTCATACGGGAGCCTGAAGTACCGACCACTCCAGTAAGTCCGTCGACAGCCCCAGTCGTGACGTCCGGCGGTTCGGCAGCGGCGCCAGCACCTGCCCTAGTACCACCCGCGTCGTCGCCTGGGCGTTCGGCTGGTCCGCAAGAGATCGATATCGACCTTATCGATCCGAGCCCGTATCAGCCTCGCACGCGTTTCCGCGAGGAGGCTCTCGATGAGTTGGCTCGATCGATTCGCGCGAGCGGAATTATCCAGCCGCTTGTGGTGCGGCCGATCGGCAACAGGTTCCAACTCATCGCCGGAGAGCGACGTTGGCGTGCATCGCAGCGCGCGGGCTTGAGCAAGGTGTCGGCAATCGTCAGGCAGGTGCCCGACGAGCTGGCACTGGAGATGACGCTGGTCGAAAACATTCAGCGCGAAGACCTGAATGCCATCGAGCAAGCGCGCGCGTTTGATCGTCTGATGCACGAATTTCATTTGACGCAAGAATCAGTCGCGGAACGCACCGGCAAAGACCGTACAACGGTGGCGAATGCGGTCCGGCTCTTGAAGCTTGAGGAGAACATTCAAGATTGGATCGAGGAAGGGAAACTGACGGCGGGGCACGGGCGCGCGCTCTTGGCTGTCCCGGAGCCGCAACTGCGTATGCGCTACGCACAACGGGCCGCACGAGGCGGCCTGACAGTTCGACAAATTGAGCGGCTTGCTTCCCGGCGGGCGCGAGGCGCGAAAACTCCAACGGAAATTGTGGTCGATCCAAATATTCGCGAAGCGCTCGAAGAACTACAACGGCATCTTGGCACCAAGGTAATTCTGCGGCAGAAGACGAAGGTGCGTGCAGGCCAGCTGGTGCTGGAGTATTACGACGAAGGCCAGTTGATGGGAATCTACGACCGCCTGATGAAGTAGTTCCCTCCACAAGATTTTGAACCTGGCTGGACGTTCGTTCAGGAGTTTATACGACAACTCCGTTTGTAAGTAGCGTTGACTTCTTGCTCCGCAACGATACAGTTGAATCAGCAGGATTGGGGGAACCTCCATGGCGTGGAAGTGGCCGGGCTCGTCAAACAGTGGCTCAAGTGAAGAGTGGACAGGATTCATCGATCAAGGCGTTTCTCTAGAAGGTACGCTGACCGTCACGGGTACGTTTCGAGTTGACGGGCACATCAAGGGAAGCATCATCTCCGAGCACACGGTGATCCTTGGAGACAACGCGAAAGTCGAAGGCCAGATCGAAGGAAACCGGGTGGTGATTGCTGGTCGCTTCGATGGCGTGATATTCGCAAAGGGCCGCGTAGAGATTCAGCCAAAGGGTGTCGTTACCGGCGAGGTTCACTCACCCTGCATGGTAGTGGATCCAGGCGGCATCTTTGACGGGCGCTGCCATATGCTGGCGTCGTCGGATGCGTCTGCCGGAGTGACGATTCCGATTCGAGCAGTGGGACAAGCGAGCTAAGAGCGAAGTCGGAGAGCCCAGCGCCGCATAACCTATATAACATGGTTTATCGGTTAGCGCTCCGGTACTTGAGCGTGCTTGTGGCAGACGATTATTCGCTTCCCAATCCAGATGTGGAACCGTCGAAGCCTGTGCGGCTTTGTAATTCCGCAAAGCATCCGCAGGCCGATTCAGTTTCCTCAAGCAGATCCACCCCGCAGACAATAACGCAAGCAACGACTCTTTTGCGCTGGGTAGGCGGCGGCCAAGCGTTCATATTCAGCGACAGCGCGTTCGAATCTGCTGCGACTCCAGGTTGCGGATAAGTTCCAGCCAGGTCGCGGCCGGCATTTTGTCGCCGCCACCGGTGTTGAACTCCTCAAAGGTTTTCCAAGCCGCGTCGAAGTCTGGCGCCTTCAAATGGAATTGGCACAACTGAACGGTGGCCTGTAGGTAGGAAGGGGTGTCCTGACGGAGCCATTGAACGAGTTGGAGCAGATTCAGGGCATCGAGGAGGATTTCCATCAACTAACTTTCGCCTCGATCGCAGCGTTTGCGTGCTGTTCCAAGAGCCACAAAGGCAGAAGCCAGTACGCCGCGGCCTTGAAGCGGAGCCAGCCTGCTTTCATGCGGGGATTTGAATTTCGCGCCAGAAACTGGTTAGCTTCTCCACTACGAAGATCGATATCGCTATAGTGCTGGTCCTCGCAGTCTGGCGAATCTCGCCATGGGGCGCGGCATTCCATCTGCCAGTGAGTACCCAGGAAAATGAGTAGGTTCAGCAGAACAGTCGCGATGGTAATGATCGGCCAGCGGCGACCTTCATTGCTCATGGCGGAGAGGAAGTAACCACTGCCGCAGATCCGCCAAAGTGTCCTTAAGCTAAGGGTACAGCTAAGGGTATTCTTTTTGACATTTCGGAGATGCTTGCTACGTCCGGGAGCTTTCTTATGGCAACTGCTAATGGTGACGATAAAGGTAACTGCCGCTGGAAAATCAGGGTTCGGAGAAGAAAATGCACTGCCGCGGGCGCTCGTTTGACACATCTACGGCGGCGGATTATCGTTCAGACGTTGTGAGAGAGAGGCTGTGCGAATGAAAGTTCTGGTGATCGGTGGTGGAGGAAGAGAGCACGCGCTGGTGTGGAAGCTGAGCCAGAGCCCGCGAGTCGAGAAAATTTGGTGTGTGCCGGGCAACGGCGGAATTGCCGGAGAAGCTGAATGCCTCGCAGCGGACGCGGGCGACGTGCCGGGCTTGGTGGCGCTAGCGGAAAAGATCGCGCCCGATCTCACGGTCGTTGGGCCGGAACTTCCGCTCGTGAATGGGTTGGTGGATGCGTTTGAGCAGAGGAAATGGCGAATTGTGGGCCCGACAAGACAGGCGGCACAGCTGGAAGGCAGCAAGATTTTCACGAAGGAGTTTTTGGAGCGGCACAATATTCCGACTGCGGCGATGTACGGCGCGTACGATTCACCGGGAGCGGCGTACGGCGCGCTGTGCTCCGTGGATTGGCCGGTGGTGATCAAGGCGGATGGTCTTTGCGCCGGCAAGGGCGTTTTTCTGGCGCCTAATCCGGATGCAGCGACGGAATTCATCGAGCGCGTTCTGGAAAAACACGAATTGGGCGAGGGTGGAGGACGCGTGATGCTCGAGGAAGCACTGGAGGGAGACGAACTCTCGTTCATTCTGCTAACGGATGGAGAGCGCTCCGCTGCGCTGGTGCCGACGCGCGACCACAAGCGGGTTTTTGACAATAACGAAGGGCCGAACACGGGGGGCATGGGCGCGTACTCCAGCGACGAACTGTTGCCCGAGGAGTTGCGGAAGACCATTGACGCAACCATTGTTGAACCAACCTTGCGCGGGCTGGCCGCCGACGGCATTCGTTACAAGGGCTTCCTGTATGTGGGATTGATGCTGACGAAGAGCGGTCCGAAAGTGCTGGAATTCAATTGCCGGCTGGGCGACCCGGAGACGCAGGCGATTGCTGCGCGCATGGACTTTGACCTGGCGGAGGTGCTGGCCAATTTGGCTGCTGAGGAGCTGAAAGCTGAGAAGCTAAAATGGAGGCCGGGAGCGAGCGCATGCGTGGTGCTGGCCTCGGGCGGCTATCCCGGGAAGTTCGAAAGCGGGAAAGAGATCAAGGGACTGACAGAAGCCGGACAAGTTGCCGACGTGAAAGTCCTGCACGCGGGAACGAAGCGCCAGGGTGACGCGATCGTGACCAGCGGCGGGCGCGTGCTGGGCGTTACGGCCAGTGGCCCGTCGCTGGAGGCGGCGTTGCAAAAAGCGTACGCGGCGGCGGGCAAAATTCGCTTCGACGGCATGCACTTCCGGAAGGATATCGGGCAGCACCGTCAGAAAAGCAAAACCGCAGGAGACTAAGGGTCATGGCAAGAGTGTTACATCTGTTTCGGGCGCCGAAGCGTCGCGCGCCGATGGAAGAACTCGCGTCGGCGGAAGTGGTGAAAGATGCGGGCCTGCAGGGCTGCGCGCACGCACGCGGCGGCAAGCGCCAGGTACTGCTGGTGGATGCGGAGACGTTGGGCGTGTTTCAGTTGGAGCCGGGTATCACGCGCGAAAACATCACCACCGAGGGCCTGGACGTGAACGGATTGCCGATCGAGCAGAGGTTGCGGCTGGGCGAGGTTGAGCTAGAAGTAAGCGCAGTGTGCGATCCTTGCGAGCAAATTGAGGCACTGCGCCCGGGACTTCAGGCCAAAATGCAGGGGCGGCGAGGCATGCTGTGCCGCGTACTGACGGGCGGAACGCTCCGCCGTGGCGGCCACATTGAATTGAAAGAGAAGACGCTGACCGCGGAAACCGCCGGATGAATTAATCCCATTATGGTTAGAAGTCATCTCGTAAGGCGGACCCGCGGGGATCCCGACGCATGAGGGGTATGAAGCGCACGAAAGGCGGCGGGAAAAACACAACCAAGAAAAAGCACAGGACTAACGACCGGCCACTGCGAAAATGCAACGGCTGAAACCACCGCTAAGGATTCGGATTGGGCTTGCGGCGCAGGGTTGGGGCGTCCGGCGGGCGATCTGTGTCTTTGCCTGGTTCCTGCTTTGCGCGTTCGATTGGCTCTTCAGGCGGCACAACCCAGCGAAATCCGACAGTCTCACCCAGTGTTCCCTCAATGAACGCGGCTTTGCCGGCTAGCAGGGGCAGAAGCGCGCGCATGAAATCGGCGGAGTCCTCCGGGTTGGCTTTGTTGGCCTGACCGCGCTCGATGGTTTCCAGGACCTTGGCGAAGCGTGGATCCGAACCGCGGAGCTTTGCGATGCGGGGATCGTTCTGCTGGAGCAGCCCCAGTAGCGGGACCACCTGCAGGTTGTTGGGAAAGCGAACTTCGACGATGGTGTGCGCTTCGTGCTTTCCGGGCGGATAGATCTGCGTGAAGCGCGGCCGCAATACGTGGGTCTGCAGGTAGTTGGCTGCTGCGCCGACTTGCTGCTGTTCCACGCGATACTCGAGAAGCCACGCCTCCGGACCGTAGTTGTTTGGGCCGTAGCCAATCACAACGATCTGGAGAAGAGGCTCGTCGGGCTGCAGGTCGATCTTATTGTGAAGCTGGCCGACGAGCGGTCGCAGCTTTTCAAGATATCCAACGCCAATCTGCTCCAAGTCGGTTTCGCCGGCTCCCGGCGGGCGATAACTATGAGGATTGGCAGCGTAAACGTGGGGACGTCGCGGTCCAGGCGAATAGGTTTGGGAGCTGCGGGAACCTGCCATTCGGAGGCGCCGAAGAAGATGCCGATGTGGGTCAGGTCTATTTCGGCGACGCGAGGCGGAACGGACTTGGCTTCCAGGGGCTGGTCGATGGCGCCAAAGATGATCGCGTCGTTTGCCACGTGGATGATCACGCGGCCGCCCGCCAGGTTGGCAACGATTTCGTCGCCTTGCGCGAGGGCGCGACCGGCAAACGCGAATAGCGCGCCGAGGAAGCCGAAGATGAGGATTCGAGTCCGCATCGGAAATGCCCGCTACCTGCAGACTAGCATATTCCGCGGTAAGGCTCAGGCGGTAGGAGCTTGGGGCAATGGGCTGGGTTCACGGAATGGGCTGCTTCCGCTAAACTAAAGAGTTAGAATCTACTAGAGAGAATGGACTATGGGACTGCGCAAACTGAAAAGCATTCAACATAACGGAAAGACCCTGGCGGAAATTCTGGAGGCGCACGAACGCTTCTGGGCCGGGAAGGAAGGCGGGGCGCGGGCAAATCTGGAGGGAGCGAATCTGTCCCGAGCGGACTTGACGAAAGTGAACCTGGCGGGCGCGCTCCTGCGGAACGCGAATCTGGAAGCGAGCGATTTGCGTGGCGCGCGATTGCCGGCGGCGGATTTGAGTGGGGCGAAGCTGCGCAAGGCGGATCTGAGAAACACGGACATGACCGAGTCCGCGTTTCCCGGCGCGGATTTCACCGAAGCGCAGGCAAGCGGCGTGGAGTTTTTCCGGTGTGACATGACGAACGCGAACTTCCAGAGGGCCCAATTGCGGAACGCCAACTTCCGCGACGCGAACGTGGATGGAGCGAAGTTTACTGGCGCGGACATGGGAATCACCATTTTGCGCGAAACCGATCTGAGCAAGGCGGATTTGTCTGGCGTGGATCTGTCCACGACATTGATGCCGCCGGGATATGGGAAAAAAGCTGGGGCTTGATCTGGAAGAGCAACCTGAGAATTTGCGCTCAACCTTTGGCCGCTCACGACTGCTGGAGCGAAGGTTCAACCTCCCCTACTACCTGCCCGCTTCGCACCTCTTCGCATGACAGGATGGCAAAAGCTTGCGACGCGTGTTAGCCTCATTTCGCGCGACGGCGAGATTCGGTAGCTCACCCCTTCCAGGGGTGAGGGTTTTCGGTCCCACCGCGAGCACGCTGCGGAGCGAACCTCAGGCCTGAAGGCCTGAGCTACAGGAACATGACGCGCTTCTGCCGGGGCGGTTTTCCGTGGTCTCTTCTTCCGTTCCATAACGCGCAAAGCCGCAACGAACAAAGGAAATTGTGGCCACTACTTCCACACAAATCGATCTCCCAGGAGTGCGCGAGCGCGTTTTGGAGGTAGTGCGGGAGCTTCTGGAGGAGTTGGGTAGCCACGGCGCCTTACCACAATTGAGCGCGCGTTCCAGCCTGGACCGCGATTTGGGCTTGGGAAGCCTGGAACGCGTCGAGCTGCTGACGCGTCTCGAGAATGCATTCGGGATACGCTTGCCCGATACGCTGGCGGCGGAGGCGAGCACGCCCGAAGAACTTGCCGCGGGAATTCTGACGACGCCGGGAACAGAGAGCGACGTCGAGAAAGAAGTTTCGGCGCTGCGAGCGGCGGCAGCAGCCGTGCGGCAATTGCGGCGCGACGCGGCGGATTCGATCGTCGAGAAAGCCGAGACGCTGGTGGAAGTGATTCGCCACCGCGGCATACACGATGCCAATCGCACGCATCTGCTGATCACCGAAGACGATGAACGCGGCGAGCACCAATTCACACTGACTTTTGGCGAACTCTATTCGGCGGCGCAGAAGTGCGCGGAGGAATTAGGGCGGCGCGGTGTGCCCGCGGGCGGGCGCGTTTCGCTGATGCTGCCGACGTCGCGGCAGTTTTTCATCTGCTATGCGGGGATCCTGCTGGCAGGAGCGGTGCCGGTACCCATTTACCCGCCATTTCGCGCGGATCGCATCGAGGAGTATGCCGAAAGGCAATCGGCGATCCTGAACAACGCCGGTGTGTCCCTGCTGCTGACGTTTCGCCGCGCGGAGGCGGTGGCGAAGCTGTTGAAGCCGCGCGTGAAATCCCTGCTGAGCGTGGTGGACGCAGGCAAGTTGCTGGACGCGGCGGAAAAAGAGCCGCCCGCAGCGCCCGGCGCATTACCCGCGTTCCTCAGCGGCAGTCGCCTTCGTAAGGGCAGCGACATTGCGCTGCTGCAATACACATCGGGTTCGACTGGGGATCCCAAGGGCGTGGTGCTGACGCATGCAAACCTGCTCGCCAATACCCGCGCGGTAGCCGAAGCCGTCCAGTTGGGGCCAGCGGACGTGGGCATCAGTTGGCTGCCCTTGTACCACGACATGGGATTGATCGGTGCGTGGCTGATGCTGCTGTTACATGGCGTGCCACTTGTGGTGCTGTCGCCGCTGGCATTCCTGACGAGGCCGGAACGGTGGCTGCAGGCCTTCAGCAAACACAAAGGAACGATCACCGCGGCGCCGAATTTCGCTTATGAATTGTGCGTGCGAAAAATTTCCGACCAAGCCATGCAAGGGGTGGACCTGAGTTCCTGGCGCGCGGCGTTGAATGGCGCGGAACCCGTAAATCCGGAAACGCTGGATCGGTTCAACACGCGGTTTTCGAAATTCGGATTCAAACGCGAGGCTATGTTGCCGGTTTACGGATTGGCGGAAGCATCGCTGGGCGTTACCGTGCCGCCGCTTGCGCGCGGGCCGCTGGTGGATCGCGTGCAGCGGGACGCGTTCACGAAACAGGGGTTAGCCATTTCCGCGAAGCCGGACGATGTCACAGCGATCGCCTTCGTTTCGTCGGGCAAACCCGTGCCGCGGCATGAGGCGATGATTGTCGATGAACAGGGCCAGGAGGTAGCGGACCGCACGGAAGGGTTCCTGTGGTTTCGCGGGGCCTCGGCGACGACCGGCTACTACCAGAACGCGGCGGAAACGGAGAAGCTGTTTCCCCGAGGATTCGCGAAAGATGACGGCGAGTTTGCCTGGGTGAATTCCGGCGACCGGGCGTATCGAGCAGATGGCGAGTTCTATGTCACCGGCCGCGTGAAGGACATCATCATCAAGGGCGGGCGTAATTTGTATCCGCACGAGGTGGAAGAGTTAGCAGGCCACGCGGAAGGGATTCGCAAGGGCTGCATCGTGGCATTTGGATTGAAGGATGAGGTGTCCGGCACGGAGAAGCTGGTGGTGGTTGCCGAGTCGCGCGAGCAGTCGAAGGCAAAACGGGCTGTGATTGCCCGCGCGATCACGGAGGAAGTTTCGCGTGGACTGGGGTTGCCGCCGGACCGTGTGGAGTTGATTCCGCCCGGAAGCATTCCGAAGACTTCGAGCGGCAAGCTGCGGCGCGATGAAACCAAGCAGCTGTATCTCGCTGGGACGCTGGCGGCCGCGAAACCTCCCGCGTGGCTGCAAATCGCGCGGCTGGGGACCGTCCCGTACGTGAAGGAAGCGTTCGGTGTTGTTTTCGGCGGCATACGCAAGCTGTTCGAGAAAATCTACGGCGTGTATTTCCTCGTGGTGTTCATGCTGTGGATTATTCCGTCATGGGCGATCGTGCGAACCATCAAGGATTACAAGGCCGCGGGGCGCTTTACTTCGGCGGCCTTGAAAGTGCTGTTCGCGCTGACCTTCATCCGCGTGAAGGTGATCGGAAAAGAGTACATGGACACGCCGGGCGCGAAAGTTTACGCGTCCAACCATGCGAGCTATTTCGATGTGCTGCCGGTGATGATGGGGCTGGGCGTGTCGTACCGCTTTGTGGCCAAGAGTGAAGTCAACCACATGCCGTTCATCGGAAGGTTCCTGAACCAGATGGGCCATCTGTCGTTCGACAGACTGGATGCCAGCTCGCGTTTGAAGCAAGTGCACTCGATGGAAGCCTGCTTGCGCGAAGGAGATTCGGTTTTTGTTTTTCCGGAAGGCACGTTTGTTCCGGAAGAAGGCGTGCGTCCCTTTCAGCTTGGCGGATTCCGCGGCGCGGTGGCCACGCGAACACCCGTGGTGCCGGTGTCGCTGGCGGGGACGCGGAAGTTTCTGCGTGATCGCACGTTCCTCCCGCGTCCCACAAGCGTAACGATTACGCTCTCCCCGCCTATCTATCCCGCAAAGGCCGGCGACGGTCCCGAGCAGCTGCAGGAAATCGTGCGGCTGCGGGACCTTGCGCGAGAAGCGATTGCCCGGCACTCGGGCGAGCCGCTGATGTAACTTCTGGCCCAAACTGGCCTAGCGATTCAGCTTGTAAACGACGGTGATGCGAGTATCGATCTCGACGGCCTGGCCGTTGAGATACGTGGGGCGATAGCGCCACTCACGAACCGCGGCGAGCGCCGAACTGTAAAAGAGTGGGTCGCCAGAGACCACTTCCAGCGATTCGATGCTGCCATCCGTTGCAATCAGGGCGTGGAGTTCGACGCGGCCTTCGCGGCCGGTTTGTTTTGCGAGTGTCGGATACAGGGGTTCGACGCGATGAGCGAGCATGGCGGGCTCGAGCGAAGTGACCTTCAAAGGTTTGCTAGGCTCGGCGCGCACTGCGCTGCCGGGACATTCTGGACCGCTCGAGGAAGAGTCGAGATTTAGGCCTCCAGGAACGCCAGGGCCCGAGGGCGCACCGGGGATGAAATCGCCGGGTGGATCAGCCAAAGTTGTAGTGACTGTCTCGCCCGATTTGATGGTGGGGGCGGGGTTGTGATTGAAGCAGACCATGCAGGCTTGATGTCCCGCGTTCGGCGGAACTGGTTTTCCAGGATTGTGTTTCACCGGGTCACCCGGCGCGTAGGGGGTGAGAATTCTTGGTGCGTAGGTAACGCGTTCGCTTTTTCCCAGCAGGGGGAATACAACGAGTGCGGCGAGCGCAACAGTTTGCAGAATGATTGAGATGACCAGAGCGCGCCGGCGTATTTTGCGTTCGCGCCGCTGTTGCGCTGGGTCGCCTTCGACGAAGCAGCTTTTCAGTGAGCCGATAACTTCTTCGGACACACCCGTGGGTTCGAGAGCCAGCACACACCTCCACAAAATTTGCTGCGAGTTGTGGGAGCAGATCTGCGGCGTCAGCCTCCTGTGGTTGCCTACAGGAGGCCAGCGCCGCGCTCGCTGGGATGTGAGGTGCGCGCGTCCTCTGTAGCGTTTGACACCGGAGTGGGTAACAAGTTCCCTTGAATTTGCTGGGGTTAGCGGAGGACACCGATTGGCCTGTTCGACATCATCACGCGGCTCACAGGTTGGCGAGAGAGGCAAATTCCAGCGGGTACATCCCGTGGCGGGCACGCGGCATCAAATCGAGAGGACGTAGATCCCAGGAGGAGAAGCCCATGGACAGGCACATTCCGGAGGTTATTGGTGTGCGCCGCACGGGCTGGGCTGCTCTGGACCGCGATCCGCAACAAGATACGGTGGAATTCAACTGTCCTCATTGCGGCGCGCAGAGCCAGAAAAAGGCCCGGCGCGAGCGGAGCGAGTATCGGTTCACAGACGGTTTTCTGCAAGACCTGCAAGGTGAAGGAACACAGTGTCACCACTGCAAGCAATCACTCAGAATCGTTCCGATAGTGTTGTTGCACGATCAGGCGGAAATACACCGGTTTGAAGCGATTTTCTTACAAGCGCCAAGCAAAGTAGCGTAATCGTTCCGCTCATCAGTCGGACGGGGCGTCTTCCGAGGCGCCCCTTTTTTTTTGCGCCGGGTTCGTGCAAAGCACCTTCCAGCTGTGAATTTTGCAGGTTGTTTCGGTTGAGGTTCTTCGGGGCGCAAACAGCGCGCCCCTCAGAATGACAGTGCCTTGCTGCGGTTAAACAAAATTACAACTTTGCGTCTCGTGGACGATTTCAGTTAGCGGCGGTCCCAATCGCGGTGATAGCGGTAATCGCGATCGCGGTAGTGATCGCATCGCTCATACGCTTCGTGGCGTTGGTGGGCCCAATGGCGTGCCGCCGAGCTGTACGGCCCGTAGCGCTCAGCCGCCTCGTTGTAGCGGTACTGCGTGTAGGACACGCGGCGATTGCAGTCATCCCAGGCGTTGGCCTTCGCGCCCGGCGCCCCAGCAAAGAGTAGGAAGCCACCTAGCGCAGCGCTTGCCAATACAGCCTTGCCAAACACAGAGCGAAACACATGCAGGTTGATTTTCATAACAGCCTCCAGGAGCGTGTCCGGGGCCGGTTCCGGTTTGCCGTCCTAGGGAATCAAACACTTGTTTGAGAGAAATGTTGCCGGCGCCGGGAGGGGATAGAGAGCGCGCTCCAAAAAAGAAAAAGGGTGCAGGCGGGACGGCACCTGCACCCAGTCAGGAGGCGGACTGCATCACTCGGGGAAACTAGTGATTGGGATGCTCATGATCGTGGTCATCCCAGTCGCGATCCGTGCGCCAGCGGTGCGTATCTTCGTCCCACCAGCGGTGGCTGTGCTCCCAGCAGTAGTTGCGGGATTCCGCGAGTTCATGGCGCCAGTGCTGCGCCTGAGAGCTGTCCGGGCCGTGATGCTCGATGGCTTCGTGGAGTTTGTGGTCCGCGGTGACGATGCGCTTCTGACAGTCGTCATCGGCGCGCACCAGCGCCGTACCCACGAAAAGAATGGACCCCACGAATAGTGCCGGGGCCAATACAGAAGTTACCTTACGCATTTGTATGCGCTCCTTTGATCTTCGTTGTGAGATTTGATTCCGACGCTCGACTGGATGCGCCCTCTCTTAAATTAACCACGGTAAAAGGTGCAACGAGGGTGCCAAGGAAGGCGCATTGAAACCAGGAGAGTTAGGTGGAGTTTTAGAACGAAAAAAATTCAGTACGCTTGTAAGAACGGGTCGACGTCCATGTGGTACTTTTCGAGCCCGGAACGCACCGCTTCGAACGCTTCATCCACATTGTCGGCATACTGCAATTGGTCGTAGTCGATCTGACTGATGGTGCCCCAGCGCACCATGGCTTTCAGATTCATGACGTCGTGCCAATATTTTCGGCCGTAGATCAGGATCAGTGTGTGCTTCGGCATTTTGCCGGTTTGCGAGAGCGTCATCATTTCCCATAGTTCGTCCATGGTGCCGAAACCGCCGGGAAAAACGATCAGCGCCTTGGCGATTTGCGCGAACCACAATTTGCGCATGAAAAAATAATGGAAGTTGAAGCTCAGCTCGGGGCTGATGTAGGGATTCGCAAACTGTTCGTGCGGCAGCTCGATGGACAAGCCGATGGATTTGCCGCCGGCTTGGTACGCGCCGCGATTGGCCGCTTCCATGATGCCCGGACCGCCTCCGGAGCAGACAACAAACCGGCGGGGCTTGGGACCGAGCGACAATGCCCAGGTGGTGATCTTGTGAGAAAGCAGGCGGGCTTCTTCGTAGTAGCGCGACATTTCCAGCGCGCTTTTGGCTTCGCGTAGCGCGGCGTGATGTTTCTTCAAGCGCTGCGGAGACATTTTGGAGGCGTCTTCCTGTTTCAGGCGGGTGTAACGTGCCGAAGCGGTTTCGTGGGAATCAATGCGCGCGGAGCCAAACATCACGATGGTGTCGCCAATGCCTTCTTTTTTCAGTTGGGCCAGCGGGTGGAGGTACTCTGCCAGGATGCGAATGGGGCGAGCCGGGGTGCTGGACATGAACTTGTGATCTTCGTGAGGGGCTTTTGGAGCGTGCTGCGGCTTTGGGCGCTTACCATCGGGCATCGGAATCTCTCCAAATAAGTTGAGCTTCGATTGTAGGCAGTGCTTGGGGGTTCGGCAACGCCTTTGGCTCCGCGTGCGTCGAATTGAATATACCGACGAGGCCGGTGTAACTCCTGGGTGCGCACCCGTGGCCAAAATATGAAGAAAACTAACGCTGCCACGTTGTTAGGAACGATTTTGGCCTTGCTGCCGGCCGGGAATGCCCTTGCGCAGGCGCCGGAGGGCCCCATCACGCCGCAACCGGAAGTGCCGATTCAACAGGCGCCACCGGGGTCGACCTTCAAAGTGCAGTCCGTACTGGTGAATACGCCGGTGACGGTGCGCGACGCGAAGGGCGAGATGGTGCACAACCTGGAGATAAAGGACTTTCACGTCACCGACAATGGCGTGGAGCAGCAGATTTCGCACTTTGATTTGGGGAGCGAGCCGATTTCCGTAGTGCTGGTGGTGGAAACGAGTTCGCGTATCGAAGCAATTCTGCCGCAGATTCGCAGGACCGGGACGCTGTTGACGCAAACGGTGATGGGACCGAGCGGCGAGGGTGCGATTGTCGGGTTCAATGATTCGATCGACGTATTACAGGACTTCACGACGAACAATGACGCTATCGAGAACAGCATCACGCGGCTGAAGGAAGGAACGTCAGGCTTGCGGCTGTACGATGCGATGGCCACGGGCGTGGAGATGCTGAGCGCTCGGCCGCAGGCCACGCCGACCGTGCCGGGCCACCGGCGGGTGGTGCTGGTAATCGCGGAGTCCGACGACGAAGGGAGCGATGCAAAGCTCGGGGAGGTGCTGCGAAAGGCGCAACTGGCCAACGTGACGATTTACAGCGTGGGAATTTCATCGACGCGCGCGGCGCTACAGAAAAAGCCGGAGCCGCACGGGCCGCCTTCGGCTACGCCGGAGGGCACGTTTGGCATGCCACCACCCCCGGGCAGTGTGCAGACGCCGACGACGGAAGGGCAACGAACGCAGGGGTTCGATTTGCTGGCGCTGGCGATTTGGGCCGTCACGCACGCCAAGGATCAGATAACCAATAGCGGGCTGGCGATTGCGGCAACGGCTACCGGAGGCGCGCACCTGGCGACGTGGAAGGACCGCTCCATCGAAAAGGCCATCGACGAAATCGGCGGGGAATTGCACTCGCAATACATGCTGACGTACACGCCGACGGGAACCGATGCGTTGGGTTATCACGAAATCAAAGTGGATGTGGTTCGCAAGGACTTGAAGGTGCGTGCGCGACCGGGGTATTACGTGGCCGGCCCGACGGGCTAATTTTCCGGGAGCTCATTTCTCGTGACGGCAAGATCCTGTAGCTCACCCCTTCCGAGGGGTGAGGGTTTGCGCTCCCGCGACCACGCCGCGCGATCAAACCTCAAGCCTGGACGCCTGAGCTACAGGAATTGCGACTCTACGCCAGTTGCTGCCAGAAAGCGGATTCGCGTGAGGCTACAAGGGCATCCTTGCGGGCGTTCCAGCGCAGAAAATGCGGCGTCTTGGTGTGCTCGGTATGGTGTTCGCGCGATTCCCACACTTCGTGCAGAAGAAACATGCCGGGTTGATCGATGGCATGGTGCAGGTCGTATTGCCAGCAGCCCTCTTCTCTTCGCGAGGGGCTGATCAGGGCGCGGAGTTCGGCTTCGAGCAACAGCTGCTGCCCTTCTTTGGCGCGCAAGATCACCACCTGCGTTAACGCTTCCTTGGGCAATTTTGTAATTTTCACGCTGCGCGGCTGGCGTTTTTGGGAACGCCGCTTGGCAGCTTTCTTCACTTTTCGTTTGGCCATAATGGCCGGGATTGTATCTCAATCGCGTACAATGGCAAGAAGAACCCGCAGACTTATTTTCCGGGAGTTTTCTTCCCCGCGTCGAGGTTGTCGAAGTTCAGCACCGTGTTCAGCACCAGCGAGTAGGTGTTCTCGGTCTCGCCGCGATAAACCGGGTTGATGGAGAACAGAATGACGTGGCCGGAGCCTTTGGGGACGTCCAGGACCGCGGGATGCTGGGCGATTTCGTTGCCGCCCGTAACCAGGCCGGAGATGAGCAGATCCTTCGTGTCGGCATAACGCAGGATGACGCGCGCGCGATCGGCCTGAGGAATGACCCGCGGGTTGTTGAATTTCTGCTCATCGGTGACAGCGGGACTTTCCCAAATCTCGGCTTCGGGTTTTTCCGGAGCTTCGGCGGCGGTGCGGCCAACCACAAAATCGGGGTCATCCTTGGTGCCGCGGCCGGTGGCGCGCACCGTGGTCTCGGGGCCAAGACGGCGGCGGCGAGAGCCAAGAACGCTGCTCAGTGAAAAGATGGGGCCGTTGTCGCAGTAGGCGGAGACTTTTTCCTCATAGCCATAGGCGATGGGGCTCGCGGCATCGACCAGGCGCGTGCCGACGATGGCGCCGACGATCTTCATTTTTTCGGAGGAACTCGCCGTTACGCCGGAGGCCATGCCGACGGAAAGAGCAAATTGCGAGGTGTCCGTAGTAGTCAGAAGCACCCCGCCCTGCTGCACAAAATTCTGGAGCCTGGCGACGCCATCCCAACCAAGGCCGGGACGCATA
>Ga0210409_10003724_pt1 | contig 16798 bp, 13 predicted proteins | sample IncBWH17MmetaG_FD_161649 | JGI IMG/M metagenome (GOLD analysis project Ga0210409, IMG submission 161649) | Forest soil microbial communities from Barre Woods Harvard Forest LTER site, Petersham, Massachusetts, United States - Inc-BW-H-17-M | ecosystem: Environmental > Terrestrial > Soil >...
TAGGGCCAACGCGACGAGAGTTTCGGCGTTGGCAGTGAGCGCGCCGCTCATCACCGGCTCGTGAATGAAGTTGATTCCGAATCGCAGGTCGTGCGAGCCGGCCAAATGATCGACGTCGTAGCGCACCTGATATTTTTCCTGATTGCGCAGAACAGGAAATGCCGTGATCGCAGTAACAAATTGATTGTCGCCGAAAGTTTCGAATCCCGAAGTGGTGGCCGCGGTAGAACTGAACGGAAAGGCGAGGGCAAAGCCCAGATCGGAATTGCGCGTCTGCGTGAGGTGGACGAAGCTTGCGCCGAAAACAAATGTAGCAATCCAGGTGGAGCCGAAGGTGTGTTGATTGCTCAAAGCCAGATTCAGATAGTTGTTGTGCGCGGTGACCCCCGTAGAGGGAAGCGTGGCCTGTTGTATGAGCGCATCGTGAGTTGTGTAACTATCCGCAGCCGCGCGGAAAAACCAATGGGACGAACTCGATTGGGCCCAGTCGAAGCGAATCAGACCGAGGTAGTCGCGGAAGGGAACGACAACGCTACTGGGAACTGAAATGGAATTGACCGTAGTGGGACCGACAGTGACCAGTCCTTGAGCAGCAAGCTGGGCCAGCGAATTGAATTGCGACTGACTGTGCGGACTGTAGGCGATGCTGGCGTTTTCGTGGACATATTCGAATGAAGAAAAAATCCAAAGCTTCTCTTTCACGATGGGGCCACCGAGTGTGGCCACGTAATTCTGGCGGGAGAACGGCTGCTTGGGGTTGGGTGCGGGATTTTCAATGGGAAAGCGGGCGTTGAGTGAAGCCGCGCGCTCGTAGAAAGCTTCGTGGCCGTGCCACTGGTTTGTTCCGGACTTGGTATTTATGACCACGGAACCAGCCGTCGTACGACCGCTGTCGGCATCTTCCTGGGCGGTTCGAACGGCAAACTCTTGAATAGCTTCCGGAGAAAAGTTTTGCAGGAAGCCGCCGATCCAGTCGTCGGAGTTGTCCACGCCATCCACAGAGACTTCATTGTTCAAGCCGGAACTGCCTCCGGTGGAAACCGCGGTGATCCTGGCCTTGGTGGGATCGGAGGGCTCCACGGGTTCGGTGCCGGGAGCCAAGTAAGCGATATTCGCAAAGCTACGAGCGGCCAGAGGAAGGGTGTCCAGATCCTCGGACGAGATGGTCGTCTGGTGCACCGCAGAGGAGCTATCCAGCGGCTGGGTGGTAATGGTGGGGGGCCCAAAATCTTCCAGAATTACAGTTTGCTGTAGAGGCTGCAATTTCAGCCTGACACGCACCTCACGGATGGAACTGATGACTACTTTTACCTCAGAACTGGCCTCCGCAAATCCCTTGGCGTTCACAATGACGTGGTAGGTTCCCGGCAGAAGATCCTCGATGCGAAATTCGCCGCGATTGTCTGAGGTGGCTTCGCGCTGGAGCGAAGAATCGGCGGCATGCACCACGATCTTTGCCGAGGGCACGGCGGCGCCGCTGGCGTCCTCGACGGTGCCGCGCAGAGTGCCGTGGGAGTTCTGGGCGTTCAGTTCGAACGGCAACAAAACGCAGCACAGAACCGGCAAAGCTGAAACGGCGATGCGACGCAGAACACGCAGTCGCATTGATAGGAAAAGGGAGTTCATGGCGAGCAATAGCCTATGGGAGGCCGAGGACTACTACCACGGGTCGTAGACCGTTTTAGAGAAAGAAAGTGCACCGCTAAAACAGGGGAGCTTTTGAAATGAACGATCAGTGGAGAAAGAGTTCGAGGAGTTCGTGAACGAGTGGGAGGGCCGAAGGCGCGAGGAGCAAGGCGGCAACGCCGGCGCCTAGGAGAAGGCTGATTGTGCGCAACCTTGCCTGTGTCGGCGCGAAACGGGCTGGAGCAATCGGAGATGCCTGGAGCAGGCGATTTACACGAGCGGAGAGATCGCGGTCACAGGCTAGTAGCGAGGTGGAAAGAAACGGAAGGCGCGGTGCAGATCCCATGCGTGCGACGTGAACAAGCGCGGCGGCAAGAGAAACGGCACGGTTGGCGTCTCCGCCAGCGGCCTGGTCATCGGCCGCCCATTCTGCGAATTTTGACCACGCGCGCTCCAGCGTTCGAAGCGGGCGTACAAAAGGAAAGATGTCCGGCGCGAGGAGCAGTAGGAAGCGCTTGGCGTTGTCGCGCGAGCGGCGGTGCGCTTGTTCGTGGGCCAGGGCGGTGTCGAGCTCTTCGCTGGAAAGAGCGTGGAGCACGCCGCTAGAGATAAGGAGACGCGGACGAATCAGGCCGGACAAAGCGAGAAGCGGAGCATCATTTTCGACAATGACCAGCGACGAAGATTCTCCAGGAACTCGAATTTCCTCGCCGACGAGGCGGCAAAGCCGATTGTGGCGCAGCGAGGAGGCCAGTGAGTGAGCCGTCCGCGCCACGGAGACGGACCAAGTTAGAGCACCAAGAAGACCGAGTACAACCGAGAGCAAGCCGACGCGTTCGGCGGTGGCCGCGGGTTCCAGCCAGAGATAACTGGGGACGCAGAGACCCCCGACAAAGAGAATGGCCAGCGCAAAAGGAAGAATGCGCAACGCCAGCAGGAAGCGAGCGGCGGTGCCGGGCGCCCTTGATTCCGCAAAGCGGATGGCGGATTTGCAGGAGATACGAACAAGCAAAGCGGCGACAGCGTTTAGGACAAAAAAGGAGGCCAAGCACAGGCACACCATGCGCAATAGATAGGGGAGAGTCACGGCTGCCCCTGGCGTATGAGCTCTTTGCGGCGGCAGCGGATCTTTTTTTCGAGCTCATCGAGAAGCCTGGCGTCGTGTTCGCCGACGGCATCAAGCAAGCACGAAAGCAGGAGTTCGCGGGAAGGACTAGGGCCGGACAGGAAGCCAGCGACCAGACTTCCTGCGCATTGGCGTTCCCATTCCTGACGCGAGAGGTGCGGCGAATAAAGAAAGGCGCGATCGGATTTGTGGCGGTCCAAGAGACCTTTTTTGAAGAGCCGGTCAAGCGTAGTCATGACCGTGGTGTAGGCGAGCGGGCGACTCAGCTTGGGGACAACGTCGCGCACGCTGCTTTCTCCTCGCGACCAGAGAAGCTCCATCAACTCGAGTTCGAGCGTGCCGAGCGCCAAAGACTGGCTTTGATCGGCACTGCGCGCGATGCGATTTTTGAGGAAGCGAATCATTCTTGGCTGTTCATTGAGCCGATGCCGGAGACAGAGGAGATTGTAAGCCCCCTGTTGAGAAGCGGAAAGAAGAAAACCCGGCAACCGGCCCAATGAACCAGCTTTCGGTAGTGACTATAGGTCGGCCAACACCCGCTTTTGCACAGTGGGACGTGTAGGAGGGCCCAGCGGTTTCATCGAAGTGAAACCAAGGCAATCGCGCTGCGCGTTTCGGTGAGCTTTGTCGCTGGTCGAAAGCGCCTTTGCCGTCCGCTCAGGTCCTTTCTAGCGGGCGTGCGTCTTATTCATAGGACGGGGTTGGCCAACCAGCGGGGTACACCCTCGCGCAGGTAGGGACGAAAGCTAGCCTTAGAACGGCATACAAACTAGCGCAAGTGGGCGTCGAACCACGCCAGGGTGCGTTCGACGACGTCGCGGCGGTGCTTGGGGCTCGAGAACATGTGGCCTTCGTGTTCGTACACTACGAATTGGGTTTCGACACCGAGCGTTTTTAGCGCGTGCCAGAATTCGTAGGATTGCGGGGCGGGGACTTCGCCATCGCTGTCGCCGACGAGAATGAGTGTGGGCGTTTTGACGTGCTTGACGAAATTGATAGGCGAGCTTTTGGCGTAGACGTCGGGGTCGTCGTAAACGGATTTGCCGAAGAACGGAATCATCCACTGATCGATGAGATTCTCGCCGTAGTAGCTTTGCCAGTTGGAGAGGCCCGCGCCGGCCATAGCGGCTTTGAAGCGCTTGGTTTGCGTGACGCCCCACATGGTCATGTAGCCGCCGTAGCTCCAGCCGCAGATGCCGAGGCGATTGGGGTCGATGGGCGCCACGTCTATGGCTAGGTCGACGCCAGCCATGATGTCTTTGAAGTCGCCATAGCCAAAATCCTTCACGTTGGCGCGCGTGAACGCTTCGCCTTGACCGAAGCTGCCGCGGGGATTTGGTTGCAGGACAAAATAGCCGGCGCCGGCTAGAGGCGAATAGTAATCGGACGAGCTAGGCCATTCAGAGAGTACGGCCGCTCCCGGGCCTCCGTGAATGCGGACGATTAGCGGATATTTTTTGTTGGCATCGAAATCGCGGGGATAGAGAAGCCAGCCCTGGACTTCGAAGCCGGCGTTTTTCCAGTGCAGGCTTTTGGCTTCGCCCCAGCCGGGTTTGATGGTTTTGTTGCGTTCGGTGATCTGCCTCCATTCGCCAGTGGGGCCGGCCCAGACTTCCGGTGGCGTGCTGAACGAGCTGCGGATGACGGCAGAAGATTTGCCGTCGCGGGAAAGAGAGAGATTAACGCCCCAAGCGCCGGCCGTTAACTGTCCGGCTTTGTGAAACAATTGGACCTTGGTGCCGTCAGCGGGATTGAGGGTAGCAAGGCCGGAATCGCCCTCGAGGTACTCACCGAAGAGGATAGCTCCCTCGGAGGTCCAGGTGAGCCAGCTGGCGGATGCTTTCATATCGGGAGTGATGTTTGTGGCTTCGCCGCCCGTGGCCGAGATGGTGAAGATGTCGCCGCCGACGCTGGGCTCGTCGCTCATGAGGCCGCCGATGAAAGCGATGCGCTGGCCATCCGGAGACCACGCCGGATTGGCGATTTGCAGCGGGGGCTTGTAGATGGATTTCATGAGGCCGCGGGCGGCGGCGAGCGTGAAGAGCTCGGCGATGTACCAGTTGTTATCGCCATTGCCGAGGGCGGCGGTGACGGCGAAGCGGAGGCCGTCGGGCGACCAATCGTATTCGTAGATGTAAGTGTCGGCGGGAGAGATTTGGCGGAGCTTGCCAGTGGCGACATCCATCAGGGCGAGGCGCTGTTCGAAGAAAGAATCTTTGATTTCGCCGGTTTCGGGAGTTTCTGCAACCAGCGGGCCGGCGGCGCGCGTGGCGTTTTCGGTGAAGAGCACGGCGATGGTTCTGCCGTCGGGGGACCAGCCGGGAGTCGCGAGGAAGCCTTTGACTTGCGTTAGTTTGCGTGCGGAGCCAGGCGGGCCTGCGGCGTCCATCACATAGAGTTGAAGCTGGCCGGCTTTTGCGGCGTCGGATAGGAATGCGATTCGTTTGCTGTCGGGTGACCAGGCCACGCTGCCTTCCGCGTGGATGGCGTCGGCGACCGCTGCGCTGATGCGCTTGGGGGGATTTTTGTTTTGAACATCGGCGACGTAGATTGCCGTGTCGCCGGTAGACGCGCCGCGTTTTGTGAGGACGTCTTCGACCCAGGCGACTTTTTTGCCATCGGGAGAGATGGCCGTTTCCTCGAAGTGGTGCGTCGCGGAAAGCGTGTTGATCACGTCTTGCGCCGGGCCCGAGGCCTTGGGCGTTGCGGCGGCTTTGAGGCGCGCTTCGGCGGATTGTTTGGAGCCGCTGGTTTGTTGCCCAGGAGTTCCTTGCGCAAAGGCTCGGTGGGCGGTGCTGAGAATCAGAAGCGAGGCGGCAGCGACGGCGAGCCGTGGTCGAAAATCAAACATGTTTTGCTTCCTCATGAGAGTTGAGATTTTGTCCGCGAGTACCTTAATGCGCTTGCGCATTGGCCGCAAGCGTTGGTTCCGGGGTTTCGAGCGAAGGCGAGTGGATTTGTGCCCGGGCGAAGACGGAGTTGGAGATTTGGCGGTTCCGAGAATCGCCGAGGGTTAGTTCGCCGCAGCGGACCGTTGCGGGATAGTCTCGAAGCATTTCTTTCAAAAAAGAGTGGAGTTGCGCGGCTTGCCGAGTCGTTTGCCCACGAGTCAGGACCGTCGTGTAGGTGTTCAGGAGAACGAAGAGAGGAGCAGGGGAGAGGAGTCTCTGACATTGGTGGAGCAAGGCGGCCAAGGATTCTTCCACTTTCCAGAGTTCCCCTTTCGGGCCGCGACCGAAACGCGGCGGGTCGAGGATCAGGCCGTCGTAAGTGTGGCCGCGGCGGATTTCGCGCGCGACGAAGGATGGAGCATCGTCGACGAGCCAGCGGATGGGGCGGTCTCTGAGTCGTGAGAGGGATTGATTTTCGCGCGCCCACTGGATGGCTTTCCGAGAGGCGTCGACGTGAGTGACATGCGCCCCTCGAGCAGCGGCCGCGAGCGTGGCGAGGCCGGTGTAGCCAAAGAGGCATAAAACTTTTGGAGAAGCAGCCCGGGGCGGAATGAGCGAGTCGAGCCAATCCCAGTGGCTTGCCTGATCAGGAAAAACGCCCAGGTGGCCGGAGGACGTTGGCTCGACCCAAAATGTGAGGTTGTTGCGGCGCATGACCCAGCGCTGCGGAACGGGTTGAGAGAATTTCCATTCGCCGTTCTTGGAGCGAGGCAGTTGAATAAAACTAGCAGGAGCAGCGTTCCAAGATTTTTCCGGCAGGGAAGCCGGCCAATCCGCTTGAGGCTCCGGGCGTACGAGGGTGACGGAGCCGAAGCGCTCCAGCTTGCGGCCCGAGCCGGTGTCGAGAAGCTCGTACTCGGTCCAAGCAGGGGAGAAAGCTTCGAGTTTTGGAAGCATCGGCGGTTTTGCGCTCGTGCGATTTGCGCGACTGATTATGCGACAAATGCTGACTTCAGGCGACATCACCGCGGGGAGCATTGGGTGGTCAGGGTGTAGATGGGGTTGATGGCGTTATTCGAGAAACGGGCGACGCTTTCGCGAGTCCTATCATGTATGCGGCCCGCTATTCTCACACAGAGCCTATACACGCGAACAGCTCGCACTCGGCCTCCGCCTGGGAACCTACGGGGATGGGAAACCGGGTTGGTTCTATTGGTGGCTCTTCTCCTGGCAGGTTGCACGCAGGGGGCGTCAACGTCAGTGGAGGGGCTGCCGGACGGGCGCGGCGCTCGCGAAGAAGCGGTGCATTTTGTCAGCGGTGAGGTAACGCTTGCCGGGACCCTTGTGCTTCCGGGAGGGTCGGAGCGCCATTCCGCCGTCGTTCTATTCCATGGCTCGGGAGAGCAGAGCAGGGATCTATCTACGGCGCGGTGGTTTGCAAAGCAGGGCGTCGCGGCGCTGGCTTACGACAAGCGCGGGGTGGGAGAATCGAGCGGGGATTTTCGGGCAGTCCCATTCATGGAGCTTTGCGACGACGGGCTAGCGGGGATCGCCTATTTGAAGTCACGCAGGGAGATCCATGCGAATCGCATCGGGGTGTGGGGGCTGAGCCAGGGAGGGTGGCTGGGGCCGCTGGCGGCTTCGCGTTCGTCGGACGTGTCCTTTGTCATCGCCGTGTCAGGACCTGGGGTTTCTCCGGGCGAACAGATGATCGTTTATTACGCGAACGAGTTGCGGGCGCGCGGCATGTCAGAGCACGATGTTCAGCAGGCGAGCAGCGTTCGCAGGGACATATGGAATTACCTCTCGAGCGGCGCTGGATATGAGAAGGCAAAAACCGAGCTAGAGAAGGCGCGCACGGCGGCGTGGTACGGCCAGGCAAAGGCGCAGCAGGACGATTCGTTCGGGCCACTCAAAACTCCTGACGAACTTAGCAAGCTGGAAGGTCGGAGCGCCATTTGGTTCGGCAAAGAGATGAACTACGATCCAGTTCCCCGGCTGCGAGCGTTGCGAGTCCCAGCACTGTTCCTGTTCGGGGACCGCGACCAGTTAATACCCGTAGCGGAAAGTGTTGCAGCGATTCGGCGAGTTTTAGCCGAGGGCGGTCACCACGACTTCACGATTCGAGAATTCCCGAACGATGACCACGGAATGCGGCTGACCGCAGGTGAAACAAGCGGCGCGATCGATCCCGAGTATCTCGAGACGATGCGAGCATGGCTAGCGACTAAGGTTCCAAAGACCCCCTGATCTTCTAGAACGAGAGGCGCAACGCCGAAGCTCCTCCGCCGGTCGGGCTACTTTGGGTTTTCTTGACCCTGCGTGAGGCGGTCGACTACACTAATAAATTCGATGCCTGTCGCTTAAGCGGCTAGACGGCCGCTTTGTGTCTACGGGAAGAAACCGGCCACATCTATCTTAAACTGAGGCCGCAACTAAGGGGGATTGCTTTGCCAAAGCGCACATTTCAACCGCGGAAACGACGCCGCGCGAAGACGCACGGATTCCGCGCGCGCATGAAGACGGTAGGCGGCCGCAGAGTTCTGGCGGCACGCCGCAAGAAGGGACGCCATCGCCTCACGCCCTAGTAGTCCAGGGCGCTTGGAGTTTCCGCGCGAGGCGCGACTGGTGCGGCGCGGCGAGTTCGACGCCGTGTATCGCGCCGGGAAGCGCCGCTCAAGTTCCCACTTCACAGTTTTTTTTGGCGCCAATCAATTACCGGTGAGCCGCTTCGGTTTCAGCATTAAAAAAGCGCTGGGCGGGGCGGTGGTGCGTAATCGCATCCGGCGGCGAGTTCGAGAGATCGTGCGTTGCCATCGCATGGAGATACCCGCGGGATGGGACATTGTGATTCATCCAAAAGGCAGCGTGGCAGGCGAGAAGTTTGCGGCGTTGACGGCCGATTTAGTGCGGTTGATGAAGAGTGTGTGAATGCGGTGATGAAGACGAGGGGCGTGAGTGCGAATCAAGAACGAGACAGACTGAAGTCTGACCCACCTTCGGCGTTGACCAACACCCGAGACGAAGAGAGCCGGGCCCTTCGGGTGACCTCAAGGCAAGCAAGCTCCGCAGACGCGGCAAGACGGAGCGCAGCAAGCAAGCAAACCGTCGGAGTGAAAGCGGCGTTGGCGGTTTTGCGTATTTATAAGGTGTACCTCTCGGTTTTGTTCGCGGGGAGTTGCCGGTTCGAGCCGACCTGCTCCATGTACATGTATGAGGCGATCGAGCGGTTTGGCGTGATGCGGGGGTCGTGGATGGGGTTGATGCGCTTGCTGCGGTGCCAGCCTTTGTCGCGCGAGTTTGGTTACGACCCTGTGCCCGAGAAAACGAAAGCGGCGGAGATAGAGACCGGCGGAAGTGAGCATCAGGCAGGCCGGTCCGGCGTTGCTGGCAGAGAGGCCCACTCGTGAGCGAGCCGCAAAAGAAAAAAGGACTTTCGTCAGAGGTGCGCATTCTGATCGCGTCGATTCTTTCGATGGCGGTGATTTTGCTGTGGGCCAAATTTTTTGCGCCGAAACCGCCCGCGAATTTGCCGCAAGCCAACAAGCCAGGAATAACGGCGCCGGCGACAACGAATCCGGCAACTCCAGCGTCATCCACTTCTCCTTCGGCTGCTGCGACAAAACTCAATCCGGCGACGCCTGCGGGAGTCGCTACGGGGATCGCTGCTTCAAACGCGGCAGCCATGCCTCCGAAGGCCGCTGCGCAAGAACGCACGATCGTCGTGGAGAACGGCCTGTATCGCGTGGAGATTTCAAATCGCGGCGGCGTGGTGAAAAGCTGGCAGCTAAAGAAGTACATGGACGATGCAAAACCGCAGCGGGTGCTGGATGTGGTGCACCCGCAAGCCGCGGAACAAGTGGGCGGGTGGCCTTTCGCGGTGCTGCTCGACGACCCGCAGCTTGAGTCGCAGGCCAATTCTGCGTTGTATGTGGCAGGGATCCCTCACCCGGGAGCAGCTCAGGTGGACATCCAGGGACACGTTGCTGCTGTTCCGGACGGTCCGCTCGAAGCTCCAGCGCAATTGCAGCTGACCTGGAGCGATGGACATCTCGAAGTCACAAAGACTTTTCAATTTGATCATTCCTATGTGGTGCGCGTGGAAACGTTCGTCAAGTTCAATGGAACGCCGATCAAATCCGGCTTGGCTTGGCTGGGGGGCTTTGGCGATTTGACCGTTCAGAATCCTGTGCCCGTCGACACGGTGAACGTGTTTTACAACGAAGGCGGCAAGCTGACCGATTTACCTTACAAGAAACTCGAAGGGCCCGAGAAGTGGGGCCCGGGCGTTTGGATGGGCGGGAAAGACTATGCGGGGATCGAAGACCGCTATTTTGCGGCAGCATTTTTGCCGGCAAATGGCATTGCCTCCGGTTCGATTGAAACGCGCTACTGGAAAGTGTCGCGCACAGTCCAGGTCGAAGGGAAAGACACCCAGGAACCGGTGTCGGAAATGGCGGCGTCAACATCTTCCGAGCCGCTGGCACTGCGCGTTTACGTTGGGCCGAAGGATTACGATGACTTGAAGGCCATGAAGCCTCAGCTGCAAGCGTTGGTAAACTTTGGATTCCTCGAGTTCATTGCGGAGCCGCTGTTTCATGGAATGAAGTGGCTGCATAAATACATCCCCAACTGGGGCTGGACCATCGTCGTTCTGACGCTGATCATCAACATGCTGCTGTTCCCTTTGCGCATTTCGAGCTACAAGACGACGCTAAAGATGCAGCGAGTCGCTCCAGAAATCAAAGCAATTCAGGAAAGATACAAGAAGTACAAGCTGAACGATCCGAAGAAACAGGAAATGAACAAGGAAGTGATGGCCATTTACAGCCGCGAGGGCATCAACCCCGTGGGCGGCTGCTTCCAGATGTTTTTGCAAATGCCCATCTGGTTCGGGTTGAATAGCGCGCTGCGTGGAGCGATTGAACTGCGGCACGCCGACTGGCTGTGGATCTCGGACCTCGCTTCCAAAGATCCTTATTATGTTTTGCCGGTGGTGGTGGGCGTTTCGATGTATCTCGTTTCGAAAATGACGCCGATGACGGCAGGAGATCCGCAGCAGCAGCAGATGATGAAGATCATGCCCATCATGTTCGCGGGCAGCTTCATTATTTTCCCGTTTTCGAGCGGACTCGCGTTGTATATTCTCACCAGCAGTTTAGTCGGTATCGCACAGCAGTGGTATTTGAATCGCACGCATCCCGCGCCGGCGGCGGCGAAACAGATTGCGCGCGGCAAGAAATAAAGGCCGGGAGAGATCGCTTCAGGCAGGCGGGCAGGACACTGGTTGAACGGAGAGTCATGGCGCAGGACCTCATCCGCGACGGCAAGCTGGACCGCCAGGCGGCTGCAACGGCATTGCGGCAGTTTCTGGAAGAGATCGTGCGCGTGTCAGGACTGGACTTGAAGGTCAGGGTGCGGGCGGTCGATGCGCTTGCGACGGATTCCTCGAGCGAAGCGGAAGTGATCGCCGATCTCGACGGGCGAGACAAAGAGCTTTTGCTCGAGCGCAACGCGGAAGTCTTAAAGGCCTTCGAGCATCTGGCGTTTCGCGCGCTGCGTCTGGAACCTACCTATCACGAAAAAATTCACCTGGATAGCGGCGGGTATCGCGCCTTGCGCTTTGAAGAGTTGCGCATGACGGCGCGCGTTGCAGCAGAACGCGTCGAGAGCTCGCACCAGCCGTTCCGGCTCAATCCGATGTCTTCGCGCGAACGGCGCATCGTGCATTTGGCGTTGAAGGAAATGCCAGGAGTACGAACCGAGAGCATTGGCATAGGAGAAGAGCGTCAAGTAGTGATTCATCCCGCGAAAGCGAAGTAGTCCGCTGCGCTGGGACTAAATGTTTAGGTGACAGCCTAGGGTTTTAGTCCTGCACCCATCCCTGCGAAATGACCCGCGCGGAGTCGTCCATTTTTACGCGATAAGTGAAAGGTGCCGGACGATCTCTACGCACTTGCGGAAATCGTGCGTCGTAGATTTCCACAATGGCGTCGCGGCCTTCCCTGTGAAACCGCGTAACTGGAAAGCGCGAAAACCACAACACTTCCTGCACTTCGCGCAAGAGCTTCGCGGCCTCGATGTATTTATTCGCGGCCGCATCGGGATAGTAGCGATGCTCGATGGACGACTGCGGCGCCGGATCGCTGAGATCGAGACGGACTTCGTAGACTCCGCGTGGCGTTTTGACGAGCCCGTCCCAATGCCAGAGAGAAGGCGGAATCGGGAGGGCGCCGAGGGATTGCGCTTGGAGCTGGAGAGCCGAAGCGAACCCTTCGACGCGCTGGAGCGCTACGCGGTGGGCATAGAAAGCTGCGGCGAGGTACAGAACAGCCGCCGCGAAACCGGCCCGATTCCAGGTCGCGTAGCGCATGCGCAGCCCTTTGAAGCGGACAGCGGGAAGAAGACAAACCGCCGCCAGCAGCATAATGATCGTCACGGCAGTTCCTGCAGAAATCGGCGCGCCGACATTTTTCAAAAAAAACGCGGCAGCAAGCGATGCGAGCGCGAAGACGGACCACGTGATGATGGCGCGATTCTTGAGCCCTTCCGGCCGGCGGTAGACCCAGGCAAGGATTTGCGGGCCAAGGAGAAGCGCGCTGAACGTGAAGTCGATAATGAAAATCAGGTCCCAGGCGGGCCGCGACCACTTCAGCGGCGACCAAATCATTGTGCCGAAGGTCGTAACCAAGTCCAGAAAAATGTGACTGAGAATGCCGATGGCGTAAATTCCCGTCAATGCCGCAAAAGAGGGCGCATCCCATTTACGCGAGCGTGCCACCCAGCGTGTCAGCGCAGCCAGAAGCAATGCGAAGAACGGCATACACACCAGCGAATGCGTGATGCTGCGGTGCCACGTCAAAATGAGCAACGGATCGCTTGAGAACCAGTCGCGAATAATGTCCGAGTCTGGAAAAATCGCGCCGAGCATCAGCGACCAAGTGATGATGCGCGCCCGATTCATGGGCTTGTATAGAAACATGTCTTCGCAGCGGAAGACCGCTTTGCCGATCAGCGCCCCGGCGATGCCGTGTGTGATGGTGTCCATTCGTGCCGTCTAGTCGTTCGGTCCAAGCGGCGACCTCCGCTAATCCTTGCGTTTTCTTCGGTAATACGGCGAGAAGAATCTTCTATTTCAAACAACGCTTATCAATGGACTGCGTTTAGGCATCACGCGTCCGACGCGGTGAGCAGTGACGCCGTGACGCGCGAACCCGGCCACAGCGGAATCGGCGTGTTCCGAGGCGATGGCCACGAGAAACCCGCCAGAAGTCTGCGGATCGAAGAGGAGATCTTGGTATTCGGCTGGGACGCCCGGGGCAAAGACGGCGCATTCGCCGATGAAGGCGCGGTTGTTTTTTAGGCCGCCAGAAAGGTGGCCTTCGCGGGCCGCTTCGATGGCCCCGGGAAAATAGGAGAAGGACGAATGATCGATCTCGAAGGAGACCGGCTCGAGGCCATGACTTGGATCGCCAAGCGCCATTTCGCGAGCGTGGCCCAGAAGGCTGAAGCCGGTCACGTCCGTGACCGCGTGGATTACTCTCGCAGCGCGTGCCTTTTCGTCGAGTTCCTGGAGCGCGGCAGCGGCCGCGGCGTTCAGAGTGCCCATCGCGGCCACGACCGCGGCGAGCGATTCCGCCGAAGCGCGATCTTTTTTCAGAGCCGTGGTAATTACGCCCGTTCCGAGCGGCTTTGTAAAGAGGAGCACATCACCGGGCTGGGCTCCGACGTTACGCCAAACGCGGTGCGGATTGATTACGCCGGTGACCGCGTAGCCGAAAAGCATGTCTTCATTGCGGATCGAATGTCCGCCGATAACGCTGCATTTTGCCTCGGTCATTTTGGCAAGGCCGCCGCGAAGAATTTGTTCGAGGATTTCTGGGTCGCCCTTCTCTGGAAAACCGACGATGGATAGGGACGAAATTGGCCGGCCCCCCATCGCGTAGACGTCACTTAGTGAATTGGCGGCGGCGATTTGCCCGAACAGAAACGGATCGTCCACGATAGGCGTGAAAAAATCGACGGTCTGGACGAGTGCGAGTCTTTCGCCGATTAGATAGATTCCGGCGTCGTCGTTGGTGTCAAAACCTACCAGGACATTCGGATCCGTTTGGCGCGGGAGGTTGCGCAAAACGGCGTCGAGAGTCGCGGGATTCAGTTTTGCCGCGCAGCCGGCGGCTTTTGCCATGGATGTGAGTTTTATTTGTACCGCCAAGAGTTCACCTCGCTGATTCGTTGACCATTATAGCGATGCTGTGGCGTTTGCGCTGGTAACACGGCGGCGCGCTCCCGATGTTGCGGTGAAAAGTTGCGTGGCGCTTCTGAACGTGGTCTCATCGCCGGATGCCTTGGGACTTCTGGCTGATCTTTCTTGTGCTGGGCGTGTTCTTGCCCTTGCGCGGACGTATGCGTCTACAAAAGTTGTTGGCGTTTCCGGAAATCGGCACGCGGGAGCGTCTTTCACTTTACGCCTCGACCATTGCGTTCCAGTGGCTGGCCGCAGGCGTAGTGGCCTGGCGTGCGTCGGCCCGCGGACTGACTCGCGATGAACTGGGCCTGGTGGTCCATGGGCGCTGGCGAATCCTCATTGCGGCGCTTGTCGGCGGCGCAACTTTGGGAGGCTTGCAATGGCTCAATTTGCGGCGGATGGGGCGGTCTGCTGGAAAGGGGCGGGAATTCATGCAGGCGCTCGCCGAACGAATCCTGCCGCAGGCAAAGTTGGCGGAGTTGCTTCCCTTTCTGGCTTTGGCGCTCACGGCCGGTCTATGCGAGGAGTTTCTGTACCGGGGTTTTGCTATGGCGGCCTTGACCCGCGCGGGATTGCCCATGGGGGGCGTAGTGTTATTGTCCTCTGTTTTCTTTGGGTTAGCGCACCTTTACCAGGGGCGAGGTGGACTTGTGAGCACAATGATCATCGGCACAGTGTTCGGAACGGCGCGAATCGCGTACGATGGGTTGGTTCCGGCGATGCTTTGGCATTTTGCGGTGGACGCTGCGGCGGGAGTGGCGGGCCCAAGGTACCTTCTAAAACGGGCACCTCCGCCTGCAGCGGGCGAGGAAATTCACAAATAGTAACGCTCTAGTTATCTCTATGACCACACCCCGCCCAGCGGTGCTATCCGTGGAGACCATTCGCCGTGCCGTTGGCGAATTTCAGTTAGACCTAAATGAACAGCAAATCATTTATATTCAACAATATATGAAGCTCTTGATGACTTGGAATGAGAAGATAAATTTAACTGCTATTCGCGACCCGCTGGAGATACTATATCGTCATTTCTGCGAGAGCATGTATGCGGCGGTGGCTGTGCCTGTGGAAAACGGTCGGCTCGCCGACGTAGGCTCTGGCGCCGGATTTCCGGGAATTCCGCTGAAAATCATACGTCCGGCATTGCAGACGGTTCTGATCGAATGCAATATGAAAAAGGCCACTTTTCTCGCCGAAGTGCTTAGAAACATTGAACTTCCGGACACGCGAGTGCTCGTGAGCCGCTATGAGGAGCTTGGCGAGGAGATTATGCCGCTGGATTACGTGTGTTCGCGCGCGGTCGGCGAGTTTGAACCGTTTCTCGCCTGGGCGGCCTCGGAACGTGTTGCAGCCAAACAAGTTATCCTGTGGATGGGGGGACGTGACCTGGATCAGGCTCGACGAGGGGCAGCATGGGAATGGCGGGAGCCGATCCCCGTCCCGCATTCTTTGCGGCGATACCTGCTTGTGGGGGTTCGAAGAGCGGACGGTGTCGGCGCAACGACCTGAAAGATAAGGACTTCCGTATTGTGTCGAGAACTCTCGAATGGCGTCCCTGAAATCGCCAAATCATTCTTGCCTACATTCAACCACTTCTGAAAAACCAGTCTTCTTCCGAGAGAGTCCGGCCGGAATCGGGGATTTGGATGCAAAGCGGTCTCTTAGATGTTCCACGTGGAACAGCGTGTCCTAGGCCCTCAGCGAACCGCATTGTGGATGCCAAGGAATTTAGTTCCACGTGGAACATTACCGGTGGGCGGACGGGCTTTCGTTGAGCAGCGCGAACCAGGATCGCAAGCCCGCTAACGAGACGTTCCACGTGAAACAATTGTGGTTGCTTTCTTGCAGTTCCCGATGCATCGGGCTCGAACTGAACGCCCTGACCTCGCTTCCGGCGAGATCAGCGGTGTCCTTGACATCCACGATGGTTCCACGTGGAACGCAGGGCCGAGAATTGGCGCGTCCCCAAATGCATTGGGTGTTCCACGTGGAACGCTTTTCCTAAATCCACAGGTACCGGACGTTCCACGTGAAACAAGTTGCATCCGCCACGTGATTCTGCTAACTTTCCGCGATTCGGAGGCCGATTGGCGCGGATTATCGCTGTTGCAAACCAAAAAGGTGGAGTTGGAAAGACTACTACCGCGGTAAATCTGGCGGCTTGCCTCGCTGCCTCCGAGCAGTCGACTCTTCTCGTCGATTGTGATTCGCAGGCCAACGCGACAGCCGCAATAGGATTTGCCAAAGATCCATCGCGCAGAACGCTTTACCACTGTTTAATTCTAAACGAGCCATTCGATAAGATTGTCCAGAAGTCGCAAGTGGATCACTTGGATGTCGTCCCCGCCGACAAAAACCTCGCCGGCGCTGCGGTCGAGCTAGTAATGGCCGAGAATCGCGAATACAAGCTGCAGGCTGTCCTTAACGAGATCAGAGATCGCTACAAGTTTATCGTGCTGGACTGCCCTCCGGCTCTGGACCTTCTTACTCTAAATGCGCTTGTTTCGGCCTCCGCAGTGTTGGTCCCGATCCAGTGTGAATACTTAGCCCTGGAAGGCGTTTCGGAATTGTTAGATACGCTGATGCGTATCCGCCGAACGCTAAACCCTAGCCTCGAAATCGAAGGGATCTTGCTCACGATGTATGACGAACGGACCACTCTGTCAAGGCAGGTGGCCACCGATTTGCGTAGCTTTTTTGGTGGACAGATTTTTCAGAGCGTCATACCGCGCAATGTAAGGCTTGCCGAGGCGCCCAGTTTCGGGAAACCGATCATCTTTTACGATATTCATAGCAAAGGGGCGGAGGGCTACACGCAACTCGCCCAGGAGGTCATTGCCAATGCCGAGAAACGCACTGGGACGGGGGCTCGGAGCGCTCATTCGGGAGCCTGAACCGCAGGTTCCC
>Ga0210409_10003725_pt1 | contig 16797 bp, 16 predicted proteins | sample IncBWH17MmetaG_FD_161649 | JGI IMG/M metagenome (GOLD analysis project Ga0210409, IMG submission 161649) | Forest soil microbial communities from Barre Woods Harvard Forest LTER site, Petersham, Massachusetts, United States - Inc-BW-H-17-M | ecosystem: Environmental > Terrestrial > Soil >...
GATCGCGCAGAGCTTGCGGACTGGTGGCAGACTCGTGCTTACCGCGATCAACCCGTTCGTCTACACGCGTATCAGGCGTACGCCAACCAGCCCGCTGGCGAGTGGTCCGGTAAGCCGCTGGCTGTCAGCTAGCGAACTGCATAATCTGATTACGTCAGCTGGGCTTACCATTGAGCGTTTCTACACAATTATGCCGCGAGGTAACTGCGGAATTTTACGGCTGATCAACGCCCGAACAGTCAATGAAGCCTTCGGCCCTCGCAGTGCCGCAGTGATTCGGCGATTGAAGGAGCGAGCCGGGTTCGGCCAATACCGCGTGGTGGTTGCACGGAAACAGAATTGAATTTGCACTGTCTCCTCGCGCGGAGCCGCTACCACAAAATCGCTCTCAGGAAGTGGCGGCCAATACGAGCTGCGAACGTGAGGCTACGCTGAATTCCATGGGAGATTCGTCCGAAGCTGCGATTCGTCGCCGGGATGGCGAAGTGCTGGGAGATCTCTCCGGCTCCGCGCCTGCTGCCGACATTAAACGAAAATCAGTTCGCGGCGGCGCTGCTACCATGCTTGGACAGGGCTTTGGTATGGCGCTGCAGATTGGTACAACCTTTATCCTTGCCCGTCTGCTGTCACCAACAGACTACGGCCTGCAGACCATGGTTCTCACCCTGACCGCTATTTTTAGCCTGTTCAAGGACGCTGGACTGAGCGTGGCGACGGTCCAGCGGGAAACCATAACCCGCGAGCATATCTCCACACTGTTTTGGATCAACCTTGCATTGGGTGCAGCCCTGGCGATTCTGGTGGCTGCCTCTGCTCCGTTTCTGGCGGCGTTCTACAAAGATCCCCGTCTGCTTTGGCTCACGGTCGCTTCCTCCTCTATCTTTTTGTTCAATAGCCTTTCAGTGCAACACAAAGCGCTCTTGGACCGTGCGATGCGGTTCAGCGCCGGTGTGAAGATTGACATGTTGAGTGCCACCATCGGTTCTGTCATCGCCATCGTCATGGCCGCCCTTGGCTGCGGTTATTGGTCGCTCATCTGCCAGAACATCAGCCTCCCCATCGTGGGCACAGTCGCTACCTGGTTTGCGATGCCGTGGATGCCGGGAAGACCACGGTGGACGCCGGAACTCCGCTCCATGGTTCGCTTTGGTGGAACCGTGACGCTTAACGGTTTCGTGGTCTACGTTGCCTACAACACGGAGAAGATTCTCTTGGGTCGTTTCTGGGGGCCAGGTGCTTTGGGACTCTATAGCCGGGCCTATCAACTGGCAACTCTACCCGTGCAACAGCTGACGAATTCGGTCGGAGGGGTGGTCTTCCCGGTGTTGTCACGAATGCAAGGCGACCCGGATCGTCTTCGCAGGTTCTACCTGAAGTCACATTCTATTGTTGTTTCCATGACAGTCCCGGTTGTGCTTGGCTGTGTGCTATTCGCGGACGAGATCGTGCGTACGATGCTTGGACCGAAATGGATGGCAGCCGCGGCGGTCTTACGCCTGCTCGCGCCCACGGTTATGGTATTCGCATTGGTCAATCCGCTCTCCTTTCTTCTTCGCGCCACGGGCCAGGTTGGGCGTAGCCTCAAAATCGCGCTGGTAATCGCTCCTGTGGTGATCCTCGGCATCGTCGCGGGCCTTGGCCACGGGCCATCGGGCGTGGCGCTTGGCTATTCGGCGGCGATGGTCGTTCTCGCCGTCCCCTTGGTAGCATGGGCGAAGCACGGAACCGGAATCACTACCCGCGACTACTGGAACTGCATCAAACGTCCCTTACTCTGCGGAGCGCTGGGCGCCTCCGTGGGATGGCTTTTCAAATTGGCCTTCCACAATGCCCTGACGCCAATACCGCTGCTCATCCTCGGATTAACGCTCTCATTCGCTGTTTACGCCTGGACTCTGTTGTTCGTCATGGGGCAGAAAAACCTATACTACGACCTGCTGAGTCACTTATTTCGGCCGAACCGCTTGTTGCCCGTTGAGAGTTAACAGCCGTTTGCCGCGCTTGATCGGCCACCTGGCCGAAGGCAGCTGGAGCGGATGCGGATCGCAACTGCAAACATGAAGGCGAAAAACTCCAAATTACGAGTTGGCGACTGGGTGGAAGTCCGAAGCAAGGACGAAATCCTGAGAACGCTCGATGCCAGCGGACAACTCGACGGCATGCCGTTTATGCCAGAGATGTTCGCGTTCTGCGGGAAAAAGTTTCAGGTCTACAAACGAGCACACAAGACCTGCGACACCGTATTTCCCGTGCGTGGCCGGCGGGTTGCTGATGCTGTCCACCTGGAGACACGGTGTGATGGATCCGCGCACGGCGGGTGCCAGGCGAGTTGCCTGCTCTTCTGGAAGATGGCTTGGCTGAAGCCGGTGGGTGGAATGGTGGAAGGAAGTACAGCCGCACCGAAGGCGGCGAACGGGTGTACAGAGGCTGATGTCGTGGCTCACGCGGAGAGTGTGGATCCGAAAGATGGCGCACTAAAATACGTGTGCCAAGCCACGCGGTTGCCATATGCGACATCGCAGCTCGACTGGTGGGACGTGCGTCAGTATATCGAAGACTATCGCTCGGGCAACGTGAGTCTCTGGCAGCTCTTTTGCGGCGGCTTCTATTTCGTCAGTTACTGGCTTAGTCGAGCCGGCATCGGAATGGGACGCCCAATCCGCTGGTTCTACGATAAGTTCTATCCCCTCTGGGGTGGAGCACCGTTTCCCCGCAAGGGCGGAACTATTCCCGACGGGGAGCCAACGCCGGTGAAGACACTCAACCTTCGGCCTGGCGAACTGGTGCGGATCAAGTCGCATGAGGAGATTCTGCAAACGCTGAACCCACGCAACCAGAATCGCGGTCTGTACTTTGATGCCGAAGAAGTTCCCTACTGCGGGCAGACCCATCGTGTGCTTCAGCATGTCACCAGGATTGTTAACGAGAGAACGGGAAAGATGCAGGAAATGAAAACTCCTTACGTCATCCTGGATTCGGTCATTTGCCAGTCCCGTTACAGTGAATGCCGGCTTTTTTGCCCCAGGAGTATCTATCCGTACTGGCGGGAGGTCTGGCTGGAACGGATTGGAGCGGATACTGCTAACGCACGACAGGAAAAACAGGACCAGGTCGCCACGCGGTGCTGACCAAGACCGCTCAGAATCTAAACTGGAGACGAACCTGCAAGCCGCGATTGTAGACCGACGGAGCGCGGTTTTTCTTTTCCTGGTGTGCGTCTTTGTCGGGTCTGCCTGCGAGCGGCAACTCCCTGTCAAACAGGTCGCGAAGACTGCACGAGCTCAATTGTTGACGCCTGGTCAACGCATGACGCTTAGCAAGGACGGGAAGTACCTCGTGAACACCATAACAAACAAACCAGTATTTATTACCGGCGAGGACGCGTTCGCCATGAACGGCAACCTTTCCGACGCAGACCTTGAAATGTACCTTTCTGACCGGGCGTCGAAAGGGTACAACCTGATCTGGATCTCGGCGGTGGATAACGTTTACTCCGTCCACCCACCAAGAGACTCTCTGGGCAACATACCTTTCAGCGGAGGAGACTTTCTCAACGCGCAGGAGGCGTACTTCGCACATCTCGACTATGTAATCCAGCGAGCAGAAGCCTACAGGATAACTGTCATGCTAAATCCTGCTTTTTCCGGTTATCCGTGCAAGGGTGGGGGCTGGTGTCCTGAAATGAAAGCTGCCTCGGACGCAACGATGATTGCGTTTGGAGCCTATCTGGGGAACAGATACAAGAGCTACCCCAACGTCATCTGGCTGATCGGAGGGGATGCAGATATCAGACATCTGGGGCGCGCGATCGAGACCAAACTGAACGACATTGCTACGGGAATCCGCTCAGCTGATACGATACACCTGATGACCGCTGAGAACATTCGCGGGGAATCCTCCCTTGATCAGTGGCAAGGGTCGTCGTGGATGGATTTGAATGGACTCTATAATGTGCCTCCAGACTTTCCATCAGCAGCGAACTCGAACTACCAGCGTCGCGACTTCCTCCCTTTATTCGAAATGGAGGACTACTACGAGGGCGACCACTCGATGACCGACCTTGGGTTACGGACAGAGGCTTATTGGGCCGTGCTTAGCGGCGCCTATCTTGGAGGATTCTTCGGGAATAACGCGATTTGGTGCTTCGGGGGAGCCTGGGACACGATCGGAAAGACTTGGCAGAGCCAGCTCTCCTCAACAGGATCTCTCGGTCGGTCGATCATGGGAAGACTCTTCCGCTCCCGTGAACACTGGAAAATGGTTCCTGACATCAATCATACAATTGTGACGGCAGGTTATGGTTCCGGCCAAACATTGACGGTTGCCTCCAGAACCAGCGATGGCCAAACCATTATCGCCTACATCCCCAATGGCAACTCGGCGACCATTACTGTGGATCTGACAAAGATCACCAGCCAAAATGACAAGGCCACCTGCTGGTGGTTCGAGCCAAGTAGCGGGACAGTTAAAAAGATCGGTATTTTTGCCAATTCTGGCAGCCACAATTTTATCCCGCCGGATTCCAACGATTGGGTGCTCGTGATCGATGATTCGGGCGCCCACTTGCCTCCGCCTGGGAGTTCCGATTTGTGACGGAAGGCGCTCAGACTCACCTCGGTATGTCCAGGGCCGCTTCGATATTGCTGGGAGTAGGCGCGCTGCGGGGATCGGCCGGGGCTGCTGAACCAGATTTCCAAACTCGCGCAGACGAGTTGAGATAGGGCACTCGGCTAATGCTTACCGTTTTGTTGGCGACGAGAAATCGGGCGCAGATTCTGCGCGACGTTCTAGAGGCCTACTGCCGTCTGCAGACGCCGTCGTCTGGTTGGAAAGTGGTTGTGGTCGATAACGGTAGCACGGACGAGACGCCTCAAGTCCTTGCGTCGTTCGCTAATCGCCTACCATTGCAATCTCTGTGCGAACCAAGATTAGGCAAGAACTTCGCTCTGAATACGGGGCTTGCGTTAGTGGAAGGAGATCTAACCGTGCTCACGGATGATGATGCGTTTCCCCGTAAGGACTGGTTGGTGCAATTGCGCAAGGCTGCTGATACCCAGAAGGTGTACTCAATTTTCGGCGGTGCGATTGTTCCACGCTGGGAAGCGCCACCGCCGCTTTGGGTTGGATGGTTAGACCTCGGGCCAATTTACACGTTGACGGATTCATGGCTGCAGGAGGGACCCCTACCGCCAGTCCAAGTTTCGGTGGTGCAAGGGCCGAATATGGCCATTCGCAGCAGTGTCTTCCAATCCGGGACGCGTTTCAACGTCGCAATTGGTCCAAGCGGATCCGATTACCCGATGGGAAGCGAAACAGAGCTCCTGCTGAGACTCAGTCAACAAGGTCATAAAGCGTGGCATGTCGCGGGTGCGGTGGTTGAACATTTTGTCCGCAAAGCGCAAATCAATAAAGAATGGGTGTTGCAACGTGCGATTCGTTGGGGGCGAGGACGGCAGCGCATGTCCCCTGACGTCAAGTCGTGTATGGGTATACCGCGACACCTTTTCCGCGACTTTCCCAAAGAGGGGCTGTTAATGGCGGTAGCAGGGGTCTCCTTCAGACAAGACGCTCTCTTTCGTTCGCGCTGGCGGTTCAATATTCTGCGTGGCAAAGCGATCGAGGCACGCATTCTGGCCCGTGAACGTCGAACCCAAGCACGACCTGCTCCTGAAGTCGCCCGGGGGAGCTCTTGAGTCAATCTCTGGTCAGCGTCGTCACTCCGTTCCATAACACAGCGCGATATCTTGCTCAGTGTATTGAAAGCGTGCTCGCGCAGACCTATTCCGACTTCGAATACATCTTGGTCGACAACTGCAGCGTGGACGGCTCGGGAGAGATTGGGGAGACCTATGCTCGCCAAGATCCACGGATTCGCCTGATCCGGCGGAAACAGTTGCTTTCCCAAGTCCAGAACTACAATAGCGCCCTTGCAGAGGTCTCCCAGCAAAGCCAGTACTGCAAGATAGTACAAGCAGATGATTTCATCTTTCCCGGGTGCCTGCGTTCGATGGTGCAGGCATTTGAGCAGTCTGAATCCGTTGGTCTGGTGAGTTCGTACTATCTGAAGGGCGACACGGCACGAGGTTCGGGTTTTCCCAGCCGGACAACGTTGCTTTCGGGAAAGGAAATGGCCCGCCTCTATCTCCGAACCGGAGTTTACGTTTTCGGATCACCAAGTGCCGTGATGTATCGCTCCTCGATAGTGCGGAACCAGAAGCCGTTCTACGACGAGTCCCTGCTGCACGAGGACACCGAGAAGTGCATGCAGATACTTGAACAGTGGGATTTTGGCTTTGTTCACGAGGTGCTCTCATTTCTGCGGGTCGGGAACGAATCAGTCTCTTCCCCTTTCCGCGACTTTCAACCTGAGGCGCTCGACGGATACATCATTGCCCAGCGCTACGCTTCGAGGTTTCTCGAGAAGAACGAAGCTGAGGCCCTGAAGAAAGAATCCAAACGAGACTACTACGACATGTTGGCGCACGAGGCTCTCCGACTTGGAGACTCCAATTTCTGGCGATATCACAAGGTAGGGCTGAAAACGCTCGGAGAAACACTCGATTGGCCTTACCTGTTACTAGAGATCGGCCGGGACTTGCTGTGGATGGCGCTCAACCCGGGCAAGACTTTAGTGCGGGCGCACCACCTATGGAAACGCAGAACGAGAGGTGGGAAAACGGGCAGTGTAGGTCCCGCAGTACCCTGCGAAAAAGGTGAAGACCCGGGTCGCGTAGCGCACATCTAGCGGCCATCCGACTTAGAGAAAGGTTGATGTGTTTACTGCATATTAAACTCTGCACCTCAATTCCTCGATCACACGGCTCCGGCGTCGGACGCGCACGCGATCCGCTATCGGACTGAACCGGTTGGTTCTCCTTGGACCAAGTCCTGGCAAAATTGGAGAGAAACTAAATATTTCCATCTCTCCCGTGAGAACGGCGGTACGGGCAATCTCATGCCATTCGACAAACTCTTATGGACTCTCCGGACTACTAAGGTCGGCAGCCCGTCCGTCTCAATCGCGGATTTCGCGGTTTACACCTACATCTTACTGATTGGAGCATTTGGGCTCACACATTACATCCGAACCCCCGACTTGTGGGTCGACGCGACATACCCCGATCTGGCCCGATCGATTCTCGATCAGGGTTCGTATCAAATCAGATTCTTGCCGCAGACGACGCTGCCTCCCGGATTCCCGCTTATTCTGGCATTGGTTGGGCGGTTCGTTGGGCTCAGCCAGGGGGTTTTGTTCCGGGTGATCGTGGTGTCCGCGGCGCTAGGCCTAATCGCCGCTTACGAGCTTCTGCGCCGTGTCGAAGGCCGCGGCTTGGCGGCTGCGAGCTGTCTCCTGTTCGCATGTTCGCCAGCATTATTCAGTTTCAATACAACCTGCGTATTCCCGGAAATGCCATTTTTTCTGGGCAGCATGTTCGCGCTTTTGCTGGCTCTTAGGGTCGATCATTCCGAGCCAGGCAGGGCTCTGATCGGTTGGGAACTACTCCTCGGCTTCGTCCTCAGTCTGACCGTGCTGATCCGTTCAGTCGGAAGTGCTTTGTTGGTGGGTTTGGTCACTTGGAGCGTCACGTCCCTGCTGCTGGCTCCGGAAGTAGGCAGACGCCGGATCAGAAGGTTTTCGATTCCGTTAGTCCTGGGCCTCGCCGCGCAGTTGGGCTGGAGCGCGTGGTCCCATCGCCACCAGACCTTGGAGTGGCAACTGCCCGGGTATCCAGAATCGTACATTTCGCAGCTCAAAGTGAAGGACGGCCAAGAGCCGGAGTTGGGACTGGCGCATCTCAGCGACCTTCCAGGCCGGGTTGGGCGGAACCTCGTCATGCGCACGGTCAGTCTCGGGCAGATGCTGACGAGAAGGCATGTAAGTCTGTTCTGGCCGTCGCCCGCTATCTCTGGCGTGATCATCCTAATCGTCACGGGCCTGGCGTTTTCACTTCGCAACGGAGGACAACTACACGATTGGTATTTTCTGTGGTATGAAACCATTTTTCTGTTCTGGCCATGGGAGACCCGGGATCGTTTCCTGTTTCCCGTTGTGCCCCTAGCGTGCCTTTACCTGTGGCGCGGCGTAAAAGCGTTCAAGAGCAATTCGATTCATCACCCCAAAACGGTTGGCCTGTGCATAGCCGTCGCCGGATCTTTCCTGAGCTTAAGTTCCGCGACATTTGCCTTTAGAATCGCCACTTTTTCGGTTGACCCGCAGCACATGGTCTCTGACCGATTGCAGCCTTTTGCCGCGACTCTATTCTGGGGGGCGCTGGCTGTGGGCGGGCTCGGAACATTCCTGTTCTACTCCCGGCGTGACTCACAGGGCGGCGGCGCGCGGGCTTTAGCGCCTTTCAGCCGGATCGTTGAATCAAAGGCTCCACTTCCTTTGCGGTGCATCGCCATTCTGACCGTAGCTATCCTGGTTGGATCCGGCACCGAGCAGATAATGGCCAGAGGTCGGGATAATCTAAACCCCGATGTAAGCGCGCAAGCCTTATATCCTGAGATCGAAGCTGCGGAGTGGATACGGACGCATGAACCGTTAGACCGGGTGCTGATGGCTCGAGAGCCGGAATTCGTTTTTCACTACACGCAGCGGCGAGTAGTGTGGTTTCCACCCATTTCCGATCCAAGGGTCCTGATGGACGGTATTCGCCGATTTCATGTTGATGTGGTTGTGGTAGCGCATCATCCAGACAGCTATTGGCGGCCGCCGGAAGATGCATGTTTTCAGTCCCTACTGCACGCTTATGGAAACGCCTTCCTTTTGAGCCACCAAGGTCCAGATTATTGGATCTTCGACGTCGTTGCCCCGCAAGGGAGACCGTAGAGCATTAAGTACGAATATCTAACTAACGGCAGGATCGACTTCTGGCGAACTAGGCTGTTAGCGTGGCATAAGTTTTCGCAGGCCGGGTAAGATTTAGGACAAAATGGAACAACTGCTCAATTTACTTTGGGGGATGCTGATTGTGCCCGCTTCCCTGATCTGGTGGCGTGAGCGAAGATTCGCCCAGCATTCGAGACATCTTTTTTGTTTCTCTCCTTCCCTCGTGTCGTTGATCTGTCTTCTCGCCCTGTTGTTCCCGGTAGTCTCCGCCACGGACGACATGCAGGCCATGCAAGGGGAAGTAGAAGAATCCAGTCCCACCAAGCGTGTGGTGAAACAGTCGGCAAGCCTGCAGTCCTCGACGTGGGCTAAAGACGGCGGATGGCCAGCGCGAGGTACTCAAGAAGTTTCGTTCCGTCCTGACCGGGAAACGTGCGGAAGAGTTTCAGAATACATGCCTGTCCTTGCCAAGCAATCCCCAGCCAGTACGACTGGTTGTCGGGCTCCTCCCGCATACTAAAGTCCTTAGCCTATGTTGCGCCGTGATCAGCGGCGCCTCCTTTCCCTATGTCGCAGAACTGGACTTTACATCGCTGCACCTGGCGGATTTGCCACGGATCGCAGCCTGGGTGGCCGCGAATCCAAACGGGGCCTGATGGACCACGGAACTTCGCATGCAAAAGATCACTATCGAGAACAATCAAATACTTGCTGAGAACCTACAGCGCCAAGCAACACCTCCCGCAACGGGAGACCGACGACTCGGTGTGCGAGTCATTGGTGCCACGAGAGGCTGCGCGCGCAGGTCGTTGGCTTGGGCGCGCAGAAGCGGGGCACGCGAGTTCTGGGAATGGGCCCGGTGCAAGCAGTTGACTTATCCGAGTGTCCAACAGTTGGCCGAATCAATGGCCGCGCTGCGGCCAACCGCATTAGACGCCGCCACCAGCGAAAAGCAGGCCGACGCTCCAATTTTCTTGCTCGCCAGCGGTTGGAGAGCGGGCTCCACCCTGCTCCAGCGCGTCCTGGTCACTGATCCACGCGTGCTGCTTTGGGGAGAACCGTTCGGCGATCTGGCCCTTCCCTCCAGGATAGCTGAGATGGTGGGTCACATTTCGCAGCTATATTTGCTCAAAGAGCGTTTTATCCCAGACAATCTCACTTCAACGGCGATGGCAACGTCCTGGATTGCCAGCCTGTATCCTCCCGGTGACGATTTCCGCTTAGCTCTTCGAAGTCTGTTCGATCAATGGCTCGGCGAGCCGGCCCGCCAGCGCGGTTTTGCCCGCTGGGGTCTCAAGGAAGTTCGGTTAGGGGCGGCTGAAGCAAGCCTGCTGCATTGGCTATATCCGAACGCCAAGTTCGTGGTCTTATCGCGCCATCCTTATGATTGCTATCGATCCTTGGCCGACTCGGGTTGGAATCACGTCTACCATCAACGTCCTGACGTGCGTGTCGATTCGGCTGCAGGATTCGCCAGACACTGGAACCGGCTGGCAGCCGGCTGGTCTGAGCTGCCTACGGGGTTCCCTTGCCGGCACATCAAGTATGAAGATCTGATTAGCGGCCGGGTCGACTTCCGAGAACTTGAATCCTGGCTCGGTATTGAGGTGAAGGAGAATGTCGCGCTCTCTGTCTTCGTCGGGCAAACCGCCCGACGTCAGCGCCTTAGCTGGTACGAGCGTCTGATCATTTCCCACGAAGCGAGTCAGGGGATGAAGACCCTTGGCTATTCCAAGTAGCGAGTGATGAACGTTGCGAAAATCTTCGGGAACCGAGCTTCCTCGGGTCCTCGTTAGTTCCTCCACGTTGGGTCGGCTTAACAGGTCAGAGGCCACGATCAAGAAGGCGCCACGTCCCTTCTTGGATTCGATGAGAATTCAACAGGCTATCTTGAGAGGGTTTGTCTTGGCGATTGCCGTGATCTGCGGTCCGATTCGTGGCCACGGCAGTCAAGTCGCGCTGGCGATCACCAGCACTCCCCCACCCTCCGACAACGCTCCAGCCCTAGGCCGTTCCAAAGTTCTCATCAATGCTTCAACCCTTGCCGCTGGGCCACTCAGTGGGAATAGCGCGCCGCAATCGCAACACGTTGTTAAGCTGACGTGGAAGGCCAGCACTTCCGCTGGTGTTAGATACAACGTGTATCGCAGTAGCAAGCGCGGTGAGTGTTTGAAAACCAATTCGAACAACTGCCAGAAAATAAGTCCATCACTCGTCCCCAGCACTAGTTACACGGACAGTACGGTTCAAGCAGGGCACCACTACTTTTACGTAGTTAAGGCGGTTAGTTCGGGTGGCCCGGAAAGTGGTCCCTCGAACGAAGCTCCGGCCGTGATTTCTGCTCACAAACCCTGAATATTCCACCGGGATTCTTCGGGCCGGGCCGTACGCAAGCCTCCATATGCTTCACTCGCACGACCCAAACCGTCAGTCTAAACGGCGGTGTGTGCAGAGGAGTTTGGACCGCGATGGAATCAAACTATAATAGGCGCGCTCGCCAAGCCCACCAAGGTTTTCCCCTCCTGCCTTAGTTCCCATTCCCTAAGATGCAAGCCCCCACGCGTTGGGACATTGCCTTTGGCACATGTCCGCGGCGATGTACTTCCGTGCCTTGAACCCTAACCGTCGCGGCTAGGAATGGAGCGGAAGTGAACGTTTAGGAAAGCAAAGAAACCTAAGAAGAATTAAGTACTCGGTCGGGGCATTACTGATGACACAGGGTCTAGTCTCAGATCTAGTTCCGCTCTACGCCACCAACTTCATAACGGTCGGCTCCTTCAGAATGATTCCGAATAGCCCCTTCTTGTTGAAGCGTCTTAGATCCGGGTGAAGCGGCTCGGCTTCGCAAATCATGGATTGATGATCCGAAAAAGTCTGGGTGAAGGATCGGAAGCCCCAATTGGCATCGACGTCGTCAACCACGAGTGCGCCGCCCGGTCTCAAGGCCGGCCAAGCACGGTCTAACTCGAAACGCACGTTACGCTCGCTGTGCAGGCTGTCATGAATGAAAAGGTCGATCTCACCGAGTCGAGAGAGCAGACCGGGTAGGCGTCTTCTGCTCGAGCCTTTGATGTAGGACCATTGATCGGCATAGCGGTCGCCAACTGCTGCTCCGACTTGTTTTTGCCAAGCTTTTTCGATCGGAGGAAGGTCAATGCTCCAGAGGTAACCGGCCCCGTTTCTCTTGAGGGCCTCAAGAATAACGCGGGATGTAACTCCATGAGCGACGCCGGTCTCGACGATCTTATTCGGCTTCAGATGGCGAACCAGGCACCAGATCGCCCGCACCAGCCCCGCATCACCATCGTTCCAAGATCCGAAGCTCTCCGGGCCAGCCTTAATCCCCTTTGCCTCCAGTTCTTTTATTACCTCACGCCATATGTCCCAGAACTCTGAAGTCAACTGGCATGGCCACGCCAGACCTAGATACTCGTGAAGGCGGCGCTCCCAACTTTCGTCCGACTCGTAACTGCACGGTGGACGACGTTGCTCACGCTGAGCCACATATACGTCACTGATGTTAGTCAAAACCTGAAGCGGATCCGCGGCCAAATCCGCCACCGACAGCGGATGCCTTAGCAGATAGCGTAGCGGTATCCCCAACATCGGGCGGATTCCTCTCGGTACAAATCAGGCTAGCGGAATGACGACAGTTTACATCAATTTAGTGTTCTTCGTTGCTGCGCCCGAAATTACTCGATGCGCAACAGCAGAACGGGCTCGACCATGAACTCAAAGGAATTGATGGCATCGACCGCTGCACGAATCGTAGGCTCGGAAACCGCCTCGACGGTGATGACGAACGATACGCGGTCCTTGGGCAGGTGTGGTTCCTGCTCCAGAGAGTCGATATTGATCTCGTGGCGAGCTATGGCTTCGGCCACGCGGGCTACAATGCCGCGCTGGTCCTTCACGGTAAGACGTAAATACCAGCTGACGGGCCGCGGGTTCTCGCAGATTGCAAGGTCGTGCGAATCCAGGAATCCCGAGACCTTCTTGGCACTTATCTGCCCCGCCGCCACGTCCCTTGCAATTTCGATCAGATCAGAGACCACAGCCGCGCCGGTGGCATCGCCGCCGGCGCCACGTCCATAAAACATCTGCATACCGATCTTGTCGCCGACCAAGAAGATTGCGTTATTCACACCCTCCACCTTAGCCAGCATCGACCGACGACTGACCATCCATGGTCGCACCGATATTTCGATGCCGCTCTCAGTATTCTCAGCCGAACCAACCAGCCGAATCGTGCAGTCCAGGCGATTTGCCGAATGGACATCAATCGCCCGAACGTGGCGGATGCCGTAGGTGGGAATCATTGACACCTTCAGTCGGCCGCCAAACGCCATTCGAGCGAGAATGCAGAGCTTGTCTCGAGCATCGAACCCGTCAATATCAAATGTAGGATCTGCTTCGGCGTATCCCGCCTTTTGGGCCTCCGCCAAAGCCAGTTCGAACTCGATTCCGCGGCTTTCCATTTGAGTAAGAATATAGTTTGATGTTCCGTTCAGAATTCCATGCACCGCCCGTAAACGGTCGCCCGCGGTAGATTCGTGTATCACTCGTAGAATAGGGATGCCGCCCGCTACACTCGCCTCAAAGCCTATGGGTAGGTTCTGAGAGGCGGCGAGGGCAAAGAGTTCGTCACCATGTGTGGCTACAAGATTCTTGTTGGCGGTAACCACGGGCTTTCCCTTTTTCAAGCTAGCCATCACTAGTTGCCGGGCTTCGTCGGTACCACCCATGGTTTCAACTGTGACATCGACATCGCCGGACGCGACAAGTTGATTCCAATCGGAAAACACCCGGGCACCGGCAGGAATATCTTCTGCTTTCACGGCTGAGCGTCGGCATACAGCAGTAACCTCAAGCCGAACTCCGCTGCGCTGCGCGATCAGGTCGGCATGCGCAGAAATAATCTCTGCGGTTGCACGGCCGACTGTGCCAAAGCCAGCGATGCCCACACAAACTCGGTTCATGGGTTCTCTCGCAAAAATCTCCGTTGGCGGAGTTCTGGGTGCTGGATCTGCAACTCGGCGAGGATTTCGCGAGAGCCATCGCGCGACCCGTCGTCCACGCAGAGCAGTTCGAGACCGACCGGTACGGCGAGTACTTTTCCGACGATTTCATGCAGCGGGGTACCTTCATTGTAGACTGGCATTACCGCAGATAGTTTCATGGCAATTCAGCAGAAGTGTAACAGCTGCATGTGGCTGGCGCCCAGTGGTACTGTACGTCCTGTCCCACTCCTCATTTGCGATGCGCTGCTAAACGGCAGCGCAAGGAGTAATCAGATTTTCGACCGGATTATCGTCAGAATTGCTGCGGAAACTCTTATGCTGGATCTTATAGAGTTGTCCTTGGGCGGCAGGATTGGCATGTTAGCCATCCGACTTAGCACCTGATTGCGAAGCTGTTACTGCGGCTAGAGATCGTGGCGATGGACAGGGTCTGTGCCGACGGCACAGGTGGCTGTTCAAGACTCAACAGGGAAATACGTTTCGACCATGAATTCAAATGCGTCATCGGCATCTCGCAGGAGGAACAATCGGTACCGTCGCGGATTTGCTGCAGGTGACGGTCACATCAGGGAAGTGGCATGATATTTGTAAACTAGATCGACGATGATCTCATGAAGGCGACGCTCACCTCAATTCCTGGACTCCTGCTTCTCGACCCCAAAGTCTTTGGGGATACCCGCGGCTTCTTTCTGGAGAGTTATAACGAAAAGGTTATGGCCGACCTTGGAATTTGGGAACGGTTTGTGCAAGACAATCAGTCGTTCTCCACGCGAAACGTTCTTCGTGGGTTGCATTACCAGTTGTGCCATCCTCAGGGAAAGCTTGTGAGGGTCGTCGCTGGCAAGATCTTCGACGTCGCGGTGGACTTGCGACGGAGTTCGCAGACCTTCGGCAGGTGGCACGGAGCCACCTTATCTGAAGAGAACAAGCTGATGTTTTGGATTCCACCCGGATTCGCACATGGCTTTCGGGTCGTCTCGGAAGGTGCTCACGTTCTATATAAGTCAACAGATTTTTATCATCCGGAGTGTGAGCGCACTCTGTCGTGGAATGATCCTGACCTGAATATTGATTGGCAGTTGAAAGGAGAACCGATCATCTCCGCGAAGGACGCGCTCGGCTTACGGTTTCGAGAGGCTGAGGTGTTTGAGTAATCGAAGTCGCAAGCCGGAGCACTTGCCGCCATTCGTCTTGCAGCGTCTCAATCCAGTGATCACGGCTACGGCGTGGCGGCTGTCGCTTGGTTTTAGGTACGAATCTTCGGGTCGCTCGAATCGAGGGTCGTAATTACGTCTGGTAGAAATCGAGATTATCTCGGTTACACGGTAACCAGGGCACCTACAACATCCCGCAGGATTTCCTCAGGTGTGATGTAAGACCAGGTGGCAAGCCGTGCAAAGCGTGATCAAGTTCTGTTCCGAATCGTCGCCGGACTGGCTGCGGAATTCTTTGTGATGGACTTCAAGATTAGACATCACGCCACACGATTGGCATCTTCAACCATCCCGCCGTAGTACTTCGTTGCGGAGCTCTTCGTACAGCTCGGAATCAAGCTGCAGGCGGGGCTGCTTCGGTCGTACCCTAATCACGACGCCTGCTCGTTCACGTGGTGCAGAAATGTCTGCCTCTCTTCGCCTGGGGGGAACTTGAAGAGCCGTAAGGCCGACTGCAATAGGATCTCAGAAATTTCATTCTCCAGATTCGCTCCTGCCAGAAAGTCGGCACAAATCATCTCTAGACAGTAACCGCGTATTCTGTCCGTCCCCAGCATCAAAGCTGCGGTCTCGATTGCCTGCTCGACTACCGGCAGCTGACTCTTGTACAGCTTGAAGTAGACAATCTCCCACGGTTCTGTTTCCCGCCCAGTCAACTCTTTCTCGACTTCCTGCTTGAACTGCTCCGTGGTCATCTCGCGACCTTTGTGCAACCAGATTGCACAATCGAAGTGCTGCCGGTCCCCGCCTCGCGATTTTCGTCAACTCCACACCCTTTGTCCAGCCAACTTCCTTCAGTTCTTTCCTCGCGTGTGGCGGCAAGTGCTCATGGATCGACATCAGGTATTACGCTTTCCTCTGCGACTCCGGAAACCGTCTTGCCAAGAACTCGTCGAACGATTTCACGTTCTCAACCCGCAAGGTCGACGCTCTTTCAGGTCCAAACGTTTTGCTCGTTCTGGTGGCTAGCTGGCGTCTTGCCTTCATAACGTGCCCTGACAGGCTTGTGTTGGTACGATAATCGTCATTGCGTCAGTGGATCGCCGGTTTTAGGGCTACCATCTGCATCGACCAGCCGTTGTTCGCGGAGCCCTTAGCAGCATAGGCGCCCGGGTTGCCGGCCATCATGTCCTCAATCAGATTGCCGTTGAAGGTCGAGCGCGCAGCGAAGCCAGAACCCGCACTGCAGGTCCAGTCGCCGACGCAGTACCCGAAAATCACGTCACCGGCCACGGTCGTCGTGGCATTGCCGCTCGAGACCAAACCGGCGTTGCCCGAGGCTCCCGCTTGGGCATCGATGGGATTCACCGGATCCATGCCGGAGTATTCGGTAAGATAAAGTTCAATCCAGCTGGAGGTTGCGGATAGATTGACCGTCACCGTATCGGCGCCGCCTTTGATGCTCTTCGCATAGTAGACCTGGCTGCGGGTACCGCCCGGGGATGTTAATTGGTTTCCCACCTGAGTGAATACGTTACCTTGGGAGTCAGTGACGGAGGATGGCGTGGTGGTGGTATCGAAATCGAATGCAGCCAGAATAAGGTCACCGGCGGCCGTGTTAGCGGGGAAGGAGCGGGACAAAGACTTGGCGGCTCCCGGAGAGGCGCTGGCGACTGCCTGCACAAAGTAGGAGGTAGAGTTGATGGTCAGGGTGAGAATTTCCGTGCCCGTCCCGGCGGCATTGGTTGCACTCAGTGTCACCAGGGTCGTTCCCGGGGTGGTCGGGGTT
>Ga0210409_10003726_pt1 | contig 16796 bp, 21 predicted proteins | sample IncBWH17MmetaG_FD_161649 | JGI IMG/M metagenome (GOLD analysis project Ga0210409, IMG submission 161649) | Forest soil microbial communities from Barre Woods Harvard Forest LTER site, Petersham, Massachusetts, United States - Inc-BW-H-17-M | ecosystem: Environmental > Terrestrial > Soil >...
CCCACCGAGGACTGTGCTCTACAGCATCGTGCGCGACCACCATGTTTGCTTTTTCGACGGCGTGTTCGATCGCGACGCGCACGGGGGCCTGCGCTTCCGCGGCGCCGCCGAACCTACGCGCGACGAGATGGAGTCGATCGTACGACGCGTGCACAAGCGCGTCGCGGTATGGTTTGTGCGACGCGACCGTCGAGCAGCCATCGAGACCCTTTTCTTGAACATCGATCAGAACCTCGAGCAGCTTGGCGTTAGTCGTCGCGTCACGCATGTAACGTGAAACGGGACGAACGAAATCGACGAGTCCGCCCCGTGCCGCGTGCAAATGGGTCTCGGCTTGCTCGAGCTCGCCAAGCTCGGCGCGGAGCTCGGCGGGGTTGTGGTCGATTGTACGAATGTCGCTGTCGTAGGCGTCGGTCCGGGTGCGCATCTCCACGAGCTTCGACAGGCCGAAGATCCATTTGTCCCCGCAGACATGCCCGATGTTCAGCACCAAGCCGCAGGCGGTCTCGACGATTAGGCCCTCGTTGTGGTTCGTCCGGTCTGGCAGCGCGCATCGGATCGGGCGTTCGATCCGGTAGTGAAAGCGGAGGCCGAGGGCGCTGATCGCGTGCGTGACGTCGGTCTGGACGGGCGACCCGAGCTTCGTGATGACCTGATCGTACTTCGTGAGCACCTCGACGCGCAGGCGCGCGGTCTCGTCGATCTCAACGCGGCCGTGAGCTCGGCACTTCTCACACGTGGGTTCGGGGGTAGAATCGGGCGTCTGCATTCAGGCCGCAGCGTGCACCCTGTCGGCCTCGTTAGACAAGGCTCCGACCGCTGCGGGCCGCATGATTTGGTAGGCTTGTCCCATGCCGAAGATCGACGAACACGACAAGCGCGAGCTCGAGCTCTACGTCGAGAACACGGCCGAACTCTACCCCGACAAGGAGAAGATCATCGCGCTGCTGGTTCTCAATTCTGTCGGCAATCCAGCCTGACTGCACTGGCGGGGTCCGCCCGTAATGGGCGTTACGTTTGCGTGGGCCCAGAGCCGGCGCCTTGCTCGCCGAACCCGTTTGGGCGCCCTATTCGCCGACCAAGCTTCGCCGACGGACGACACCGCACGTATGGCCCGCCGGCTTCGCAAGCTCGAGAGCTTGGGTCTGGTCGCGGCCGAGGGCCCCAGCCGTTGGCGCGTGCCTGCCGACCTACTGGAGCGGCTCGGCAAACATCACCGGGCAGAGCCGGTTCACAACCGTCTCTTTGTGGACAAGTTACCGCTCTCGCTTGACCAGCAGTAGCGTTATGTGGGCCCCCGGTATGGCTCGATCGCCTCGACGCCAGCTCCTTGGCTGCAAATGGGTTCGGCGCCGAGGTTCAGCGCGCGATAGGGCAGCGAAAGCAGATGCTCCGCGATCTCGGCATCGCCGATGGTGATCCGGGCGGGCGAGAGAAACTCGTGGAGCTCGAACGGCGCGCCGTCGGCTGGGACGCGGCGAGGCGGCTGCAGCAGACCTTCCTTACGGAAGCCCCCGACGGATTTCGGGGCCGGGTTAGCTTGCTGCTCGCGCCGTCGGGCAGCTCTTACGCAATCGTTTCCGATGGCGACCACTTCGCTGTCCTACCGGCGATGCAACGCGCTGTTGCCCTCAATGGCAAGGTCGCGATCGTCGCTCGCGACGCCAGCGGTCGGACGACGGTCCGCACGGCACCCGACCGGACCCGCGGTTCCTAGAATCTTCTCAATCTAGCCTTCGTGCCCTGGGAGCTTTGGCGCGACTGGTGCAAGATCCAAGACGCGACGCTCGGTCCGCCAGTTAAATACAGCAAACCGCGTCCGTATCCATGGGCACGGCGGCTCCCGTCGGCATCGGTTAACACTGGACCGAATAACTGCCGCTGCGCCGCTGCCGCCGAGTGGCGCGGGCCGAATCCGTTGGTATGCGCGACGGGTGGTCGCTATCGTGTGTGCCATCGCCCAGGAGGCGACCGCAGATGAAGACGCTGGTCCTTTCCGACCACACGCAAGACAAAGTCCAGGAGGCGAGCCATCGCCGACAGGCTGCCTACCAGGCAGAAACCCAGAAATGGAGGTCTGCGATAGCGTCGAGGCAGAAAGTCAAGGAGGAGCGCTATGAACGCGTCCATATCGCGTGGCGCGATAGGAGATGGTGGGGCTTTCTCAAGAGTGTCCTCGCCCTCATCTTCGGCAGGCTTCCGCACGTCCCCAAACGTCCGATCCTCCAAGCTGCTGGACGTGACGAAATCATCTTTGCCGCCGGCTCCGAGGGTGAGACGCGAGTGCGCGAGCATCTGGCGCGACGCCTGGGGGAGGAGTGGACGGCCATAACGGGGTACCGAAGCGCCAAAGGAGAGATTGACCTGATTCTTGTTGGCCCCACGGGGGTGTTCGCTATCGAGGTGAAGTTTCTCAACGGCGTAGTTTACTGCGATGGGGATCAGTGGTGGCTAGACAGGTTCGATAACTACGGCAACCTCGTGCAGGAGAACCTCCCGATTGAGGACCGTGGGGGACGCGCACCCAGTCGGCAGGTCAACGAGCCTGCGGACTGTCTGCAAGTGTTCTTACGGCAAAGGCTTGGGGACGGAAGGGTGACGCGAGCGGTCGTCCTGGCCCACGAGAAATCCGAGGTGGGAGACATGGCCAATCAGACGGTCGATCTCGTCACCACTCTGGACGGTTGGAACCTGTCTTCCTTCTTGACCCGCGACAGCACCTTAGACTCAGCCATGGTTGGCCGCTTGGTGGAGACGATTCGCCAGGATCATGCGCATCACGCCAGCAGGTCGGTCAAACGCGGAATTCCGCGCCCCGAGCGAGCCAGCGCTCACAGCGCCTAACCTCACTCAGTGCGCGGAAAGTGGACGGGGAGCGGGCCCCCATCGGGGGGCGGGCATTTGTACTGGTCCGAGCGGACGCGGCCTACGTAGCTTTCCTCGTCCTGACGCACAACCATCCCGACTTCATCGACGGTTCCCCCTTTTCCAACCCCGACAATGGTCTCGGGCGGGTATGTAACCGCCACCTTCAACTTTCAGCAACGGGCGGGACTACACCCTTGGCGTTTCAGTCACAGGAGAAGGCGATGGCATCAAGTATCAAGCGCAAGTGGGCGACTCACTAGTATCCCGAGTCAGAAGTAGTCCAGAATTTTTCGTGGCGTGCTTTTGTTTGCAGAGGCATGGCACATGGCAAAGCCGTTCCGATCGTTCTGACTGCGGAGGAGAGAGCTGCGCTCGAGCGGCACGTGCGTCGGCGCAAGAGCAGCTCACGCCCTCGCTCAGCGTAGCCGCATCGTGCTTCTGGCGGCCGACGACATGACCAATGTCGCGATCGTCGAGCGTGTTGGCGTAGGTTGGGACACCGTCGGAATCTGGCGGCAACGCTTCGCCGACAAGCGACTCGAAGGCCTCTATGACGAGCCGAGGGTCGGGCGCCCTCGGTTGATCGGCGACGACCAGGTGGAGGGAGTCGTCGTGGCGACGCTCAACACCGTCGGGATTTGATACCTGCGGCTATCCCCATTGCGACATTCGCCCAATGAGCAATTGCAATTCCCACTGAGCGGATGTCAGCGGCCGTCCGGTCCGAGGATTTTTGACCATCGGCAGCAAAAAGGCGCTTTGCCAACAAGAAGAGAGTCTTTGCCACCTGACGAATTGACTATTGGCTCCGCCGTGTTGAGACGTTAAGGGGGAAGCATGCCCGAAAACAAACCGTCACCTATACCCGAAGGCGTCGATCGCAAGTACTTCGAGCAGAAGAGCGCGGCCATGCGTCGCGAGCTCGAACGAGCGAGGCTGATCGCCGCTCACCGCGCGAAGTTGTTCGAGTCCCGCCCGAACCGCGCTGCCGTCGCGCAGACCCCCGCGAACGAGGCGGAAGTGAAGCGCTTCCTCGAATCGATGGCGAAGTTCTCGCCGCCGGCGGACCACGAACCGAAATAACCATTGCCGACAGCTGCGCCACGCCCTGCGCGGGCGCGTGGACCCAACCGCGCTTCTCGCCGAACTCGACATGAACTGATGTAACACGCGGGCAAGAACGGCCGCGAACGGGTGGCCGCGCGCCTTGCAAGTGGTCAATTCTGTCGGCAATCAAGCCTGACTGCACGAGCGGGGTCCGCCCGTGGCGCGTTACGTTGCGTGGACCCAGAGCCGGCGGCTTGCTCGCCGAACCCGTTTGGGCGCCCTATTCGCTGGTTGGACGCCGTCGACGCGGCAAACGTAGGACTCGTCGTCCAATACACGTTCGTCCTCGCGACGGCGATCGCCACGGCGCCGTCTTGCCCCGACGCGACGATAGTTGGTATTCCGCCCCCCTGCGAGTAGCAGCACGATGTGCGGTCCAACGCCGCAAGCTCGCGCACGGGCGGCGACTGCTCGAGCTTCTGCGCGTCACTCCTCCCATCGAAAGCGCGTAAGCGCCTTCCCAGCTTCAAGAATCACACTGTGGCCGCCCCTCACATGGAGAACGCAAACGCGGGACGAGAGGCGCCGCGTCCGCGTGCAAACGGTGCGGCATATCCTTTGCTCAGTGTGCACGCATGACGGACTTGGCCGCGCTGGGCGCCCACCTGCGGACCCTCGCTGCTCGAAAACGGAGCGTCACGAGGCGCATGCTTTGCGCCCTCATCCTGCTTCCCCCGCTCGCGATCACGATTTGCTGCGACATCAACTTGGACCAGTGCAAGACCGACGCGGATTGCAATAAGGGTCTGCGCTGTAACCGTCAGCTGCTCGGAACCACATGCGAACGCCCGTGTTCAACACACTCCGACTGTTCCTCGAGCGAGTATTGTGACACGAATCTGTTCTTTTCGGCCTTCCCCATGTGTCGAGTCGGCTGCCGCGAAGACACGCAGTGCCGACAAGGACAGATTTGTTCGAACGGCACGTGCCAATCCGGCTGTCACGAAGACCGTCAGTGTGCAATCGGCACGGTGTGTCCCCCTCCAAGTATTTTCTTTTCCGGATACTCCGTCAGAAGCTGTGTTCCTGGCTGTCGCAGCGACGACGAATGCAGCGGCAACGAGCATTGCATATGCCAGGGCTGCTCGGCTGACGGGTGCCGCTCCGACTCTGACTGTCCGCAAGGGAGTTTCTGCACGACTGAGGGGACGACGACTTTCTTCGGGAGTTGTTTGGCTGGGCAGTGTCGTCAGCTTCCGCCTTCCTCGACATGCGGCGGGATCACCTGTGATCCATGGCTGATTAAGATCGCATTGGGGTTCCAAGTGGCGATTGCTCCCTGCTGCCAGTCGGATGCGTGCGGCGTCGACCTGAGCCCTTTTTTGGAGTCCACCGCAGCCTGTCGAGCCCCGGGACAACCCGGAACGATCGATTCGAGCTGCCCCAGCCCGCCGGCACCTGCCGACGCATCGCCGTCTCTCTTGACCGCTTGCCGGCGCACCGATGGCCAGTGCGGTTACATGTTCTCGGATACCGTCGAGAACCCATTGGGCTGCGTCCTCGGCGAGTAAGCCGTACCCCGACCCTCGACCTCGACTTCAGCATAGTCCGCGCAGGTTCTGTCACGAGGGGAACCCCTCGTGACACTCGGCACGCGACCCTCCCCCTGCGTCGGGAAGGTCCTTTGCTCTGTTGTGCTCAATCTCGCTGAAGGCAGCGGATCGTTCGGACGCGTTCGCACCGCGCGGTACCGCACGGCGCTCGGCTCGGCGCGAATTTGAAGGCGCTTTGGACCACGCGACGGAACGATGCGCTCTTCTCAGTTTGCCGTTTGTAGCGTGCGGCATGACTTGCGCACCAGCATACCGCTGGCAGCCCACGACGCGTCCCTGCAGCAGCTCAACCAGCTCGCCGCGGCTGCATAAAACCTTGCCGTCGCAGCAAGAAACCGAGCTCCGGAACCGAACTCGCCCTTGCCGCAACTTCGAGCTCATTCGACTCGAATAGAAGCTTGCAGAGGTTACGCTGAATCTTGCCGTTCGACGTTCTCGGAATCGTTCCGGCGCCGATGAGGATGACCGTGACCGGCACCCACAATTCATCGGCAATCAGTCGACCCACGGCCCTTGCCTCATCTTCGAGCTTTGCCGAGGCCTCCGACTTGCCCTTGTCAACCTCGGCCACGACGACCAGGTCCTCTTTCTCGTTCAAGAACGACGCAAATGCCGCCACTCGTCCGCGACGAACGATGCTCGAACCGCGCTCAGCAACCTGCTCGACCTCTTCCGCATGCAGGTGGTTGCCGCCAACGACGATGAGGTCCTTGATTCTTCCCGCAAAAAAGAGCTCCCCACGCCAAAGAAATCCGAGATCGCCGGTTCGCAAGAACGGCCCCTCTCCATCGAGGTACCCGTGGAAGGTCTGCTCCGTCTCGTCTCTTCGATTCCAATACCCCAGGGCGACGTTCGCACCCGACACCCAGATCTCTCCGATCTCTCCCTCCGCACATCCCCTCTTCGTCTCCGGGTCCACGATGACGACATTCTCTCCGACCAGCGGCAGCCCGCATCCAACGATCGTCTTCACCGAAGGACTCTCGGCGGGAGCCTCCCGCGCGATCCCTCGCCGCAGCGCGCCGCGATCGACGTTCAAGCACGTCGGTGCCTTTCCTCTCGGGCTCGCCGATACGAGGAGAGTCGCCTCCGCCAAGCCGTAACCGGGCGTCTGCGCAGACCATCGAAAGCCATGAGGAGCGAAGAGCGTCCAAAAGACGTCCAGTGTTTCCTTTCGCACTACTTCGGCCCCGCTATATGCGCACACCCACGATTCCAGACGCATGTTTTTGCAGAGTTCCGCATCGTAGGCACGACTCGTCACCTCGTACACGAAGTTCGATACGCCCGCGTGCGAGACGTCGTATTTCGAAATGAGCTGAAGCCAACGCAATGGGGCTACGAGAAACGTCCACGGAGACATCACCAAGGCCTGATAGAGCCCCACCATCGGGCTCACTATCCCGTTGATCATTCCCAAATCGTGAGCGAGCGGCGAGCAGCTCAAATGAATCGATTCCGGGCCCATCAATCGAGAGGCGCACCCCATTTCGACCTGCGCCACCAGGTTCCCGTGAGAGACCATGACTCCGTAGGGCTCGCGGGTGGAACCCGACGTGTACTGCAAATAGGCAAGCGTCCTCTCCTCGATACGCGGGCACCGCCAATCCGCCGACCTATAGCTGGCTATCGCCTCCGTACAGAGCACTTCCAACGGACATTCTCCCATCAACTGCATTGCTGAACGTATATAATCCGTTTGCGTCAAGACCAACTCGGCCTTGCAGTCCGTGGCCATGTGCCGAAAACGAACAATCCCGTGTTGAGGTCGAATTGGATTCAGTGGAAAACATGGAACGGCGATACACCCAGCATACAAGCAACCGAAGAACGCTACGACGAATTCCGGGCCATCCGGAAAGACCAACAAGACCGGCTTGCCCGAAAACCCGCGTCCCTGCAACTCAGCACCAATGGCTCGCGCCCGCCGATCCAACTCGTCGAAGCGGAGAGTCGCGTACTGGTCATCTTCGCGCTCGTTGAAGAACGTATAGGCTCGTTTGTCCGACTCTCGCTCTGCGCGATGCTGAAGGATGGCAACGATGTTCTTGGACATGATCAGGCGCCGTTCTGCTCGGGCCCGATGCCCGTCGGGGCGCCTGTCGCCGGCTTCCCGACGAAAAGGCAGTCTACGATAGTCTCGTTCAAACCGTCCAAGTCGAAGCAAGAATTGATCTCGTCGTCAAAAAAACCACCCCAGTGAAGCGACCCAAAGCCGTTCGCGACTGCGGCGAGGGAATACAGGTATGTAACCATCCCCGCCTCGAGCAGCGCAAACCTATATCCCCGTTGCATGTACTTGACGGCGCTTCTTTCGAAGAGCGCGCACGCGAAGATCACCACGGGCGCAGAAGGGGGAGATGCCGCGGTCGCATCGCTGGCAGCAAGAGTACGATTGAAATGGCGTGTTTCGAGCAAGTCTTCCACGCGAACGATTGCGTGGGCAAAAGGGTCATAGTACGCGACGCAGGGACGGATGCCGTCGACGTTGAGCAGCGCCGCGTATGTTTCGATGGGAAAAAGGCCGCCCGCCGAGGGGTACGAACGCATCCCGACGCTTGCCGTGGAGTCGCTGCCGATGCTCAAGTGGCGCCGGACCCGAGCGGCCCCGAGAATGTTGGAGAGTACGGCCAAAGGAATCGGTGCGTCCTCGAACGTTCGAACGGATCGACGCGATGCAAGGCAGGCATCGAGCGTCGCGTCACATGGCGTAACGTCGGGCAGGCGCACGCTCTCGGCAAGGCCGTAACGACGACGGTTGTGAGTCATCTCGACTCGACCCCGTTCGTCCAGCATGTATTCGAGCGAACCGCGGAAGAAGGCGCCGGCGGTCGCGCGAAAGAGTTTCGTCGTCCCGTGAAAAGTCTCCACTTCGTCGCGGACGGGGGATACAAATCTGTCCGGTGCCAGATAGTGAATCAGTGAGCGGTCGTCCGTCATGGGAATGGGTGGGGATCGTGGTTGAGTTCATCCGGCAGGTCTCGCCCTTGAGACGCGCAGAACCTGCGCAGGCGGCGGTCGTCAAGATGTTGAAACGAAGCCCCGCAGGAAAGTGGATGCAGCCCCGGAATGATCGCGCGAACGACGACGAAACCGAGCTGCCGGACGTCGTCGGTGGTCAGGTCGACGACAATCGCTCGATATCGCGCAATTCTAAGGGCTTCCAGGAGCGTGCCCAGTTCGGCGGTTTGGCCATGGGACCAGGCGGAGGCGCATGAAGAGAGAGGCACCTCCACGCCCCGAAACAAGAAGTCGAGATGGCCGAGTCGCCCCGGGTTCAGGTAGTACCGTGTGTGATCTTCAAAGCTATGAATATCCTTCGCCTCGACTTCCCCCTCTCCGCGTCGTTCGGCATCCATGATCCAATCCAGCCCGTGACACGTTTCCAGAAGAGCCTTGTTCACAGCCGCGATCGGCTCCATCTGGCAGCTCGCGCCGACGAAGACGCCCCGCGCGAACTTTGGCCGAATCATGGCCAGAACGCTGGGAATGCCCAGGTCGGTCGTCATATCGAATACGTCCACGAGCAGGTCGGGGCGTCGGCAAAGGGCAGCAAGTGACTCTGGAGCCTTCTCCGACAGGTCGCTGAGCCTGAGGCGCCGCGGCGCCGTTCGCGTATACCAGTGGCACATGAACGCATCCCGCTCGATGACTTCTCGAATGGCGCCTGCCGCGGCAGTTGCGTAGTCGCGGCCTGCGGCTATGCCCGTCGAGGAAGTAAAGTCGAGACAACTGCGGACGGGGAGGTCCCAATATCCAAGATACGCGATCGAGGCGGGTACTAGGATATCCCGCCGCGACATCAGATCAAAGCCTTGGACCCACGCGCGCTTTCGACCGGGATCGAAGCGTTCCACGGGGAACGCCGGATCCGCATACTGTTTATCGGAAAATAGTATGAGCTCTCTCGGATCGAGCGCTCGGCCGGCCACATCGTGGTAGCTGGCTTGGATGAGGTCCTCTGGAAAACACACACTCGCGGCATACCTTTCGACCGACTCACCGAGCGCGGACCAGACCGCGGCTTCCCTCGTGACGCCGGCTCCCGCAGCAAAGCGGCGACGTTTCTCGAAACGCGCGAGTTCCTCCGCGCCAGCTAGTTGCTCGGCCGGCATGCTCGGCGCCGGGCAAACCGCCCTCGGGTCCTGAAATTGAGCTATGACGATGAAGACATCCGGTTCGCCCGGGTGTTGCGTCGACTCGGACAGGGCGAGTATCAGCCCACAGGTCGGGTCCACGGCCTGCCGCAGGATCGACGCTAGGAGGACGTCGCCCCCGGAATGCCTATCATAGCTCACGGATCGACCGCTCCCGTTTGCTTACGCGCGAGCCACACACGCCGCACCGTGGGAGGCGCAGGACGTTTCGCGTGGCTCGTTCCATCGTGACGCAATTGTACAACTCGACCACACCCGGGAAGACAACGTCGTTGAGTTCGTTGGCGGCGGCCAGTATGTGCCGGGCGACGATGTACTCGACCAGACCGCACGCCAGAGAACTTGTCCGGCCGGGCTGATCATGCCGCTCGGAGCAGAGCGCCGAGTACGCGTCGAATTCCGCGCGAAAAGGCGCATTCAATGCAAGCTTACGATAATAGCATTCGTAACATGCCCCTTGGCCGGGCACGACGAGCGGCCCAGTAAGGATTCGCGCGTCCATCCGTCCGATGAATGTCGCCCTTTGGCCTCGTCTGACCGCCCCTTCGTTTTCGCGGCGAAAAAGTTCGTGACTCTCCCAATCGGAAGCAACAACGATAAGAGTGGCTGAGTCCCCATCGTCGGGGGCAGACTGTCTGTCAAGCGATGTGTGGCGGATGGCCGATGCGACCCTTTCGTAGATCCATCCCGAGCCGAATAAGACGCAACTTCGCGCTGCATAGCCGGTTGCGGGCGCGGCCTTCGCCCGCACGAACGCAAGGTAGTGCTGGAGCCAGTCACGGCTCTCAGTGACACTTCGAGCGACCAGCAAACCGCGCTCCCGAAGCAGTGCGACGACGGGCTCGTACATCGGCAATGTTCGCCCGCGCGCGTCGCTGGGAAGCCGGCTCCGAAGGCATTCAAGGACGCATTCGACCTCCCGCGCCTTCTGGTCGAACGTTATTTGCTCGCCGTCTGGCATGCGGAGCAAAAGCTTGTCTTGGCCGACACGGGTCCACTCCACAAGTGGGTTGATCACGGAGTCTTCGGAGCCATTCTCCGGGTTACCGCAGAGAAACGATGTGCTGGTCGCCATTCGAGCAGCTCTCTACGAAAAATCCGCTACCCCTTTAGTGCTGCAGCGGGCAATATGAGCGAGGCGCAGACGAGAGAGGCGCTGGAGCTGCAGCAGAAGGCCGGGCAGGCGGCGTCGATGCAGGGATTCGAAGAGGGGTCTGACGAGGTTCTTGCGGCCTTGGAACACCGCATAGTGGACTTGTAATAAGAGAGTGCGGGCTGGGATCGCGAGACGTCGTACCTATCCATGATTGCCTTCTCCTTTTTCTTTCGCTGCGGTTGGATGACGGCAGAAGCGAATTGCCGTTCTCTCAAAGCGGCCTGTTTCTCCCGCGGCAGAACGCAATCGATGTGCCACTTCGATCCCATCGTGAGTGCATCTCGGTGAGTGCATCTCGCCATGGCCGGTGCACCGTCATAACCGGCGAGATTGCTGACCAAACGCCAGGGCAGCAGGCCAGAAAGACTCCAAGACGGGGCAGATACCCCTCGAGATGACGGGCCCGGACAGCCATGCCGGAAATGGCAAATGCTGCCAATAATGGCATGCCACGAGTGGCACTCGGCGTCGGCCACTTTTTCGCCGCGAGGGGCGGCAATGCGGTGCACCCGTCGGCCGGCCGGCCTGACCGGCCAGCTGGCTGCCAAATACGGCACGAACGCTGGCAGTACCGGCGTGCCACAGTTGGCGCAATCACCTGCACTTGCACTGAGGAGGTGGCAAAAACCGCATTGGCTCGCGACGCCCACGGTCAGGTTCGGATACTCGGAGTTCTCAGCAGGGGATCGAGAAGTTGTCTTGGGGTAGACGCGCCTCACGACCGTCTAAGATACCGCCTCGATGAGCCCCGCCCTGACCAAGGATCGCGTGACCATCGGGAGCGCGCCCGACAACGACATTGTGCTCGCCCGACCCAGCGTGTCAGCGCATCACGCGAAGCACGAAGGGTACGCCAGCGTCGGCGCCAATGGCAATATCTCGTGGTCCTCGACGTCGACGATTGGCGAGGCGACGACGTCCGCTCACTCAGCGATATCCTGGGTGCCCCGACCGTCGAGACTCGGGACTATCGCCTCGGCACGTTGACGTTCAGGACGTAATCGAGCTTGCGGTTTGCCTGGTCGGTCTTGCACTCAAGCTTGTTGAGGAGCGCGCGGTTGCGCAAGACCTCGAGGCGCGCCGCCTCTGCGGCAAGCGACGCCGGATCGCTGCCCATCGGTTTCCCCGCCATCTGAGCTTGCGGCTGAATCGACCCGCCCATCTGCTGCGCGCTCGACTGCGCGTTCGACGTTGCGGCGGGGCCGGAGCTGCCCAGGAACTTCATCGCCTGATCGTATTCGGCCTGGCAATTTCTTAGGAGGATCGGGTCGCGAAGCACGGGGTCGACCGGCTTAGCTGTGGCAGTGGTCGGTGGCTGGACGGCCGCGCCTAGGCCGCCGGCCTGCGGAATTCCGGTGGCGCCGGCCGGTATGGACGGTTGGGCGTGTGCGGCTGCGATGACCGCAACGATGGAGACACAAACGACGACGACCAAGGCATTCCGAGCACGCATGCTTAACCTCTCCATGTACCGTACGACGGTCGCTCGGGCATGACCACGCTCCCGGTCCGCTCGCCCGTTGATTGGAGAGCGCGGGTCCCAGGTGACCGAGGGCGCCCGGTGGTCCGAGTCGGTAGCGATTGGGGTGCGCGACTACTTGAGCATTCCCTGCGAGACGCAGCTTGTCGTCGCCGCCGGCGACAGCGTTGCGCCGGTGAGGTCGGCTTGAGCAGTCTTGGAATTGATCCGTATGCGACCCGATCCTCCGCCCCCGCCGCCGCCGGGTGCTGCCACGCTTGCGGCTGCTGCCGAAGCTCCGTCGATCGCGGTGCCGGCGGATCCCGAGCCACCGGTGCTGTCACCCGTACCACCGGCGGCAGGAGTCACGTCCGGCGTGGCGTCGTGGCCGTCACTGGCTGAGGCGCCTGCTCCGCCACCGCCTCCCCCGTTTGCCGCCAGCGTCCCCGCTATTTTCACGGTGGTCGCTTCGATGAGCAGAGACCCTCCGCTTCCGCCGCCGCCCGCTTCCTGGCCGCCGGTTCCCGCCTGAGGCCCTGCGCCGCCGCCGACGTTGACCCAGCTTGCCGAGCCCATGGTGAATGTTCCGCCGGCCACGAGGTGAAGTGCGCTCCCGCCCGCGCCGCCGCCAATCGCGCCGCCTCCTCCGGCGGAACCTCCGAGGATTGGAACGAGCCCCGGCGTCCCGTACGCGGGCGCCTTGGCGCCGACGGGCCCCATGCCCCCCATTTCGAGCGCGCCCTGTCCGCCCTGCCCGCAGTACGAGCCGCCGCCTGCGCCATATCCGGGCCCGCTTGATGTTGAGGCCGCGCCGCCACCGGGGCCGGATCCCTTCGTGTTGCTCGTGGCCGTGAAGCCGCCGCCCGATGGCGAGCCGCCAAACCCGCGCCCGTCGATGGTTCCCAGGAGAGTGAAGTCACCAAGCGACACAATCGCGAGGGGAAGGTTGCCTTGAATCGAGCTGAGGTTGATGTGCGCCTGGGGCTCCACCCGCAGCGACTTGACCACGATGACGTGGATCTTGCTGCCGTCCGACTGAATCGCCACGCCGTCACCCGGGTGGCTGAAGCAATCGGTGCCCGCGCCCTCGCCCGTGCGGATCTGGCAGGTTGACGACACATCCTCGTCGGCGATTTGCGAAATGTCGATTCCGCTCAAGACGATATTGGAAGGCGTGAATGGAAGGAGTCCTGAGGCAGCGTCCCCTCCCTCCGCGCTTTGCGCATCGGCTCCGCCGTCCTTCGCAGGGCCGCTATCGATGCTCGACCCCGTGTCGCTGGCCGATCCACTGTCGACACCGCTATCGACGCCACCATCGACACCGGTGTCGGTCCCCGTCCCGCTGTCCGAACTTGTTCCGGAATCCGACCCGCCGTCGGACGATTGGCTTACGACCGTGCAAGCGGCCGTCGTGGGAAGCAGGGCAACAAGCGCGTGGATGAACAAGGCTCTCATGGGTCTCCTCCTCACTATTGCAATCGAGGGCTAAGGGTCCTGGGGATGGAGATGAGACGGCGCGCTGGCAGCCCGCATTCAATCTTCTCCGCTTACCCCGAACCGGCGACGAGCCCTCGGTACACTCATCTAACAGACGGCCGTAGCGCGAGGGAAGCGGCAAACCGAGTATGCGGACGTCCGCCTTGGCCCCACGGCTCACCACGAGGTTGTCGCTCGCGGCCGCTTGATGGTTCGACGCGCGGTGGCACAGCCTTGACCGCGCCCTCGGCAGTGCGCACGCAAGCTAAGCGCGATTCGCGCGGCTTGGGCGCGACGTGACGGCGCCATTTCGGGCCGGGCGCCAGCGCGCCTCGCTAGCCGCGTATGACCCCAGCTTGTCAAACGACCGCCTACTGCTCGGGCTCAAGGGCACGATGAGCGAATTCGAGCTGACCGTGTTGCGCCGCCGATTGCTGGACGCGGCGGTCGCGAAGGCGCGACGTGGGGGCTGCGGATGCCGGTCCCCGTGGGCTACGTGTGGTCACGCGAGACCGGCCTTGTACTTGATCCCGATCGACGCGTGCAGGATGCAATCCGCATGATCTTTCGCCTCTTCGATCGCTTTGGAAGGCGATCACCCCCAAGGAAAAAGCCGATCGTCGCGCCAAATGTGGCGCGACATGCCAAGTGTGGCGCGCCAGAAGTGGCAGTCGAGAGGCGCCTCGTGTGACCGAGTTTCAAGTGCAATTGGACAGAAGTGTTCTCGTCGTGCCGGTCTACGTTCACATCATGCGCGACAACAAAAACAACACGAGTTCAAGCACGACCCCGTACAATACGATATTTACAACAGGAACCCTCCCCTCCCAGACGAACCCGACGAACGACGAGCAAATCGCATGGAACATGGGCCAATTGTTCGACCAGACGGCCGTACGGTATCCGTACTGGCCGATCGTCTACCAGAGCACATTCGTGGAGGGCGTGCCCGAGAAACTCCTCGATCCGTCGTGGAAACGCACGCACACCAGCCAGGACGGTGACGGGGGCGTTACGGAGGTTCCCGTGTATGCCGACGACATCTTCGGACAGTGCGAGCAGTTCTCACCACCGTCCCGGCCCGTACAATTGCGCCTAATGGGCGTCAGCTTCATTCGCCAGGGGCTGGGCCTCGAGACGAATCTGTCGCCCAGCTCCGAAATTCTCCCCCCCAACCCCCAACTTACCTGTGAGCAGATAAGGTCAAACGCGCCGACGGACCCGAATTTTTGCTTCAGCAGCAACGCGGGCCGGCTGGCGCAGCAACTCGTAACTGCATACGATCACTCGGGGCTACCGAAAGGAGTTCATGTCATCGTCGGAGGTGGAATCTGGCCCGGTAGGATGGTTTGCGATTCGCTGGTAGCAGGGTTCAGCTGTTTGCACAGCCGATTCAGCTTGGTTGATGCTACGGGAGCGGCCAATAGCAAGGTTTTCGACACGCAGACCATTTTTCACGAAATCGGCCACTTGCTCACCATGCACGGCGAGCACTCGGATGATCCAAACAATCTGATGTTTGCTTATGCCGCCGCGGGCGGAAAGCTGACGCAAGAGCAGTGCAACTGGATCGCGAACAACTCAAGCGCGTATTAGCGGCGAGCTCGCGCAAGCGGGGGGGGGACGCGCCGGTCCTGGGGTTCTTGGTCCGTGTGCGAGCGGATTGGAGCCCGTATTTGGAGATTTGTAACCTCCTCTTTGACTTCCCCCGCGTGAACTCAGGATGCCTTGGGGCGCCCTATTCGCCGAAGGAGCAGAACGAGAAGAGGCACGGCAAAATAGAACTTCTCTTCGACCGCAAGCGACCAGCCCCACGGCATCATGAGATCGAACGGAATCCGCGGATTTGCGTAGTCCGTGAGATACGTATATTCCATCCACATATGGTGGTATTGGGCGGGTCGGATGGCGCCCCAAGGCTTGGCGATAAAAAGACCTGTGAGCATTATGTAGTAAGACGGCAACGTCCGGATTATGCGCCGCAAGTAGAAACGACCGACGCGCTGTGAGCCGGATCGTTCGACCGATCGCAGCAGGATCGACCCGATGAGAAAGCCGCTCAATACGAAGAACAGGTCCATACCGTAAATGACGTCCGACGAGCGTTGAGCCCACCACGCATTCAGGGGGAGCGCCGGGTTCTGCTGCGTGATCTGCGTGACGTGGAACTGGACCACCGAAGCAATGGCGAGCACGCGCATCGCGTGGAGCACCGGGTAGCGATCATCGAGCAGCTCGAGCTGGAAGAATTGGCGAATCGGGCTGCTCACCTCGCGGCCGATCGGTACCGATACGCTCATGCCTGAGACGTTACCATGGGGCATCGCGCGCGCGGCGGGACCTTCGGGCATTCGTGGATGACCGGCCGATCATGGTCTGTCACACTGTGGCGCATGCCGGTGCGCGGCATTCGGCCTGAGATTCACCAGGAGCGACGGTACGCACGCTGCACGGGCATCCGGCCGATGCGCCGTCCGTTGGTCTCCGAAGCCATTCGTCGAGCGGTAGTGCTCCGCCTATCGCTGGGTAGTCCGGCACTCATTGGCTGCGGAGGCAGCATAGGGACACCAGCTCCTTCCGGAGCGGACGCGGGAGAGTCGCCCGGCGCGATGACCAGCTCCTCGGAGGCGAGTGCGACAGGCTCGCCAGGCACGACGGGGGCCGACTGGGAGGCCGGTCCGGGAAGCACGAGCGGCATGCGTTCCAGCGGCAGTTCGAGCGGCAGCAGTAGCAGTAGTAGCAGTACCAGCGGCAGCTCGGGCGGGCCCGCACCGTGCACGACCTGCACGACGGATAGCGAATGCATGAATACGTGCGGTGCTCCCCCGCAGCAGGGCTACAACTGGTGCTGCGCGGGCGGGACGTGCATCTCGTGGGGCACGGCCTGCTTGCCGTCGGACGCGGGCTGCGCCATGGGAAAGCAAGGCTGCTTCTGTGCGGTTACGTCGACGAGTGGGACGCTCCAGAACAATGGGCGGGGGCCGATGTGGGATTTTCCCTTTTGGGGATCGACAGCCGCG
>Ga0210409_10003728_pt1 | contig 16792 bp, 16 predicted proteins | sample IncBWH17MmetaG_FD_161649 | JGI IMG/M metagenome (GOLD analysis project Ga0210409, IMG submission 161649) | Forest soil microbial communities from Barre Woods Harvard Forest LTER site, Petersham, Massachusetts, United States - Inc-BW-H-17-M | ecosystem: Environmental > Terrestrial > Soil >...
TTCAGGCACGGGTTGCAACCACCCGTGCGCGTCGGCTATCGCGCCCCGCGCGATGCCGAGATACCTCTCCTGTATCGCTCGCGTAATCGGCCCGCGGCGCCCGATCCCGATCGGGATGCGGTCCACGGACTTGATCGGCGTAATCTCCGCCGCCGTTCCACTGAAAAATAGCTCGTCGGCGATGTACAACATTTCGCGCGGGATATCGTCCTCAACCGTCTCGTACCCCAGATCGGTCGCGATCTGAAGGACCGAGGCGCGCGTGATGCCCGGCAGGATCGCGGACGCCAGGCGCGGCGTGTAGAGGACCTCGTCCCGCACGAGGAACACGTTCTCACCGCTCCCTTCGGACACGCGACCGAACGCGTCCAGCATGATGCCCTCGGCGAATCCGTTCCCGCGGGCCTCGAGGAGCGACAGTTGGGAGCTCAAGTAGTTCCCGCCGGCCTTGGCCATGGTCGGGAACGTGTTCGGCGCGGCGCGCTGCCAGCTCGACACACAGACGTCGACGCCCCGCTCCATCCCTTCGTCACCAAGATACCGGCCCCAGACGGCCGGGATCACGAACGTCTCGATCGCGTCGGCATCGGGGAAGATCCCCATGCGCTCCCCCGTCCGGATCACGAGCGGCCGGAGATAGCACTCTTTCAGATCATTCCCGCTGACCGTCTCGATACACGCCTGAGTGAGGTCATCCATCGAATGCCTCATCGGCATGCGATAGATCCTGGCAGAGTCGAACAACCTCTTCAGGTGATCGCGCAGCCGGTAGATGGCGCCGCCTGCCGGTGTCTCATAGCACCGGATGCCCTCGAAGATGCTCGACCCGTAGTGCACCACGTGATTCAGCACGTGGATCGTGGCCTCCGACCACGGGATGAGCTGCCCATCTCGCCAGATTTTCATGCTTTGCGCCATAGTATCATTTTAACGCCTCCGCGCCTCCTCGCGCCACGCTCGAAGCGAGCGAGCATGAGCGCGAACCCGCTCCGTTACGGCACCGTCAAGAGTTCCGGCGACGAGACGACCGTCGCGCACCAATTCCCGGCCGGCGACCGTGACCAAACGGGCCGCCGTCCCCGGTAGCGCGAAGACCAGCGCGACTTCTGGATCAAACGCGGGCGTAGCTCGGACGCCGTCCAAGGGGAACGCCGCCAGATCGGCCTCTTTCCCCGCCTCCAGCGATCCGATTCGTCCGGCGAGTCCCAATGCCCGGGCTCCACCGATGGTCGCCAGCGCCAACGCCTCGTGCGCGCCGAGCGCATCCGGCCGACCCAACGTGGTATTCTGCGCGAACACCGCCTGACGCGCCTCGCCGAGCAAATCCATCATGTTGTTGCTGGCCACCGAGTCCGACCCGAGGCCAACGACCACGCCGGCATCGAGCATCGCGCGCGCGGGCGCGACTCCATGGCCGAGCTTCGCGTTCGAGGCCGGGCAGTGTGCGACGGGACACTGATGCTCGGCGATGAATGCGATGTCCGTCGCATCGACCTGAACGCAGTGAATGAGCAGCGGATGCGCCAGCACGACGCCGAGCTCCACGAGCCAGTGCACGGGCGAGTGCGATCGCCGGACCACGTCGATACCGCGAGCGCGCAGCGCCGTCGCGAACGGCCCTTCGCCCTCGCGCAGGAACACGATCTCGGCCTTGCTCTCGGCCAGATGAATGGCAACGGGCATACCATGTCGGATCGCGAACGCCGCCGCGTCGACCATCAACTCGTCGTGTACCGTGTACGGCGCATGGGGCGACACGCCGAGTTGTACCAGGTCGCTCTCGAACTGGCGCGACCGCTCGATCGCCGCGGTCAAGCCTTCCATCGCCACATCATGTTGCTCAGGCGCCGGACCGAACACTTCCTGGTACATGATCCCGCGAACGCCGAGCTCGCGCATCGCTTGGATCGCCACACCCGATGAGCACGTATCCGCGTAGGTTGTGATGCCGGCGAGAAGCCCCTCGGCGACGCCCACCCTGGCGCTATCGAGCATCGCCGCATCGTCCAACACTGCCGCGCGTGCCGCGGTCAGCTCGCGGATCCATTGGACGAACTCGAGGCCTTCGAGAAACCCTCGCATGGCCGTCAGCTCGAGATGCGTGTGAGCGTTTACTAGGCCCGGCAGCAGTATTGCGTTGCCGAGATCCACATCATCGCCCTTCGGCGCTTCGCGCCTCGGGCCTAGCCAGGCTATTCGGTTGTCATCTACGACTACGGTGCCGTTTTCGATTGGCGGCGCCGTGATTGGGACGATCCAGCGCGCGTGATATTTGATCACCGGCGTCCATGGACAGACGGATCATACAGTGATTCGTCTGGTACGCCGATGGATCGGGTCATGGCCAATGAGAACGCGACGTCTCCCAGCTGGTCAGGCGCGTGGCCATCGGAGCCGAGCGACAGTCGGACTCCCTCGGTGACCGCGCGTCGCACGAAGCGCTCGTGTGGCCGGTAGCGATTCGACACCTCGAACGCGATGCCCGCTTTGGCGAGCGCACGGGTTGCGCGAATCTCTCGGGGCTCGGTCCATAAGTCTTCGAGCGGCATACCGCGGTATGGCAAAGGGAGCAGCGTGGGGTGGGCGAGAATATCGACTGGCATCTCGCGAGCAAAACGTTCGAGCACGCCGAGGTGCTGATCCATGTAGGCGTCAGGCGTCAACCCAGCCGGCAGCTTCCGCTGCCACATATGGATGAACGTCCCATCATCCAGCGTGATCGCGTGGAGCGAGCCGATCCGATGGGTGAATTGCCGAGAGATGTCGTCAGGCAACTCCCGCCACAGCGAATCGTGCCAGTCGAACTCGGCGCTGCGGCCGACGCCGTCCAGCTCGGACAGCTCGGTCAAGTACTGCCGGAGCAAGTCCGGCGTATCGAGCGTCCGCGCCGCGTGCGACGCGTGGTCGGAGATACTCGGTCGAACGCCTCGCGACCGGACGCGATCGACGACCGCCGCCGGTACGAGGTCGCCATCAGAGAATGTCGTGTGGGCGTGGCAGTCGAACGGTTGCCAGGCTCCCATTACGGATGGGGGTTGGGTGGCATCGTCTTCGTTACACTCGGCACCGCATCGGCTGGTGACCGGCTCGGCGTCGCCAGCGGTGTGGGCGCGGTCACGGGCACGTGCTGCAGCGTATCGCCCACCGACGTATTGGTGGCCGAATGCACGTTGCACTCCTGTATCGGCTCCGTGCCCGGCAAGTACCACTCGGTCATGACCACCGGCAGCGGGCAATACTGGTTGCGGAGCAGCCCGGTGGTGCGGTCGATGTCCTTCGAGACGAGGCCATCCGGGCGCGGCCAGTCCGGCGGTGCCGGCTTGCGGCGGTACACCTCGAGCATGAACGTCGTCCACGCCGGCGCGGCGAGAATGCCGCCCTGCGCGTTGGCCTTGATCTTCGTCGGGTGGTCCATCCCGAGCCAGATGCCGGCGATCAGATCGGCGGTGTAGCCGATGAACCAGACATCGTTGCCGTCATTCGTCGTGCCGGTTTTGCCCCCTGCCGGCAGGTGGAATCCCGCCGCCGTGACTGCACTGAACGCCGTGCCATGCAGCACGACGTCTTTCATCATGTCGACCATGAGCCAGGCTTCGGTCGGCTGCATCACCGGGACGGTCACTACCGACGGCTCCCAGAGCACCTGGCCGCGGGCATTCTCGACGCGTGTAATCGCCATCGGCGCGACGCGTTGGCCGAGGTTCGCGAACGCCGAGTAGGCCGAGACGAGCTCGATCGGGTACACGCCCTCAGAGCCGATGTAAATCGACGGGTACGGATGAATCGGCGTTGTAATGCCAAACTTCCGGGCCTCGTCAATGACACTCTGTGGGCCTAGCTCCATGCCGAGACGAATCGCGACCATGTTGCGCGACTGATAGAGGCCGCGCCGCATGGTCATCAGGCCGAAGAACTTTCCGTCATCGTCTTTGGGGGTCCACTCAGAACCATCGTATTGCGGGATCGACAACGGGGAGTCGTCCACCATGTACGACGGTGGGCGACCATTTTGGATCGCGTCTGCATAAACGATGGGCTTGAATGATGATCCAGGTTGTCGCAGAGCCTGCGTACAACGGTTGAATTTGGAATCATCGAAATCGCGCCCACCAACGAGAGCTCGCACGGCGCCAGTACGGGGTTCCAGCGCGATAAAACAACCCTGCAAGTACGGCGAGTTGGGGACGTCCGTCTGCTCGCCAGACGCGTTGCGGGCGATGTACTGCTCGTAAGTGGTGTGCGGGAACTTCCCGTAGCGGCCACCCTCTATCGCACGAAGTTGCTGTTCAAGAGCGCGATCTGCCGCTGATTGCATGTCAGGGTCGAGCGTCGTGTAGACTTTTAGGCCCTGTTCGTAGAGCGACCGGCCGAATTGGGCATCCAGTTGTTGCCGAACCCACTCGACGAAATACGGCGCCACGTCTCCGGATTCGCGGCGGCGCGCGAGTTGGAGAGGGTAAGCCCGGGCCTCGCTGGCGGCGGCGTCGGTGATGTCACCACTTCGCCGCATGAGCTCGATCACGGTGTTGCGCCGTGTGACGGCCCGGTCAGGAAATCGTTTCGGGTTATAGCGCTCGGGCCCCTTGGGCAACGCGGCCAGCGTCGCCGCTTCAGCCAAGTTGAGCTCGCGGGCCGACTTCCCGAAGTAGCGCTGAGCAGCCGCCTCGACGCCGTACGCGCCATTACCGAGGTATATCTGGTTCAGGTACAGCTCGAGAATCGTATCCTTGGGATACCGCGCCTCGATGGCCCTCGCGACTTTCGCCTCTTTGAGCTTCCGAACGAGGGTCTTCTCCCGCGTCAACGTCTCCGGAAAGATGTTCCGCGCCAACTGCATCGTGATCGTGGAGAAACCCTGAGCGTATCCACGGGCCAGAATATTCCGCCCGACCGCACCGAACACACGGCGCCAGTCGATGCCGGCGTGCTCATAGAACCGCTTGTCTTCGGTGATCACGAACGCGTCACGCACCGGCTTGGGGATCTCGTTCAAGCGCAGGAGCGTCCGTCGCTCCAACCCCAGCTCGGCCAGAAAACTGCCGTCGGCCGCGAAGAGTTTCGATGTTTGGCGGGGCTGAAAACCCTTGAGGACCTCGACCGAGGGACAGCGGTCGTCTCGGCAGACGAGCTCCCAGGCCGCGTATCCGAAACCGCCAGCGAAGCAAACTCCGAACGTCAACGATATCAGACAGGCGCGGATCAGGCGCGGATGACCCCGCCAAAATGCGACAATGCGCCCTGAGCCCCTACGAGCTGGCAACAGACTCTCTCATAGCATCTCTCCCTGTATATTGACAGCCGGACGACCGTCTTGTCACGCATGGACCCAGACTTACTTCGTATACCTGTAGGCCCGGGCGCGGTTCACGTCGAGCGCTACGGTCATGGCGCGACCCCGGTAGTCTGCCTCCATGGATTCGGGACGTCGAGCTTCCTGTGGCGTACGGTAGCGCCCGAGATCGCCGAGCAGCGCCACACGGTCGTGGCGATCGACATGCTGGGCCACGGTGAGTCCGACCGCCCGCTCGACACCGAATTCGGCATCATGGCCCAGGCCGAGTATCTCGACCGCGCGTTGACGGCGCTCCGGATCCCGCGCGCCGCGGTCGTCGGCGTCGACTTGGGCGGGGCTGTGGCACTCAGGCTCGCGTCCACGCGCCGCGACCGCGTTTCGCACTTGTGCCTCGTGAACAGCCTGGGACCGGACGGCATTCCGAGCGGCGATATGCGCGCGCTCCAACGCAATACCGCGCGCTACGTCCTGCGCGTCGCGCGCGGCATCCTCGGTGTCGCGCCATTGCTCACGCCGTTGCTGCAGGGGAGCGTCGCCAATCCGGCACACATGCCGGCCCGGCTGGTGGCGCGCTATCTCGCGCCATTCGTCGGTCAAGAAGGCGTAAACCACCTGCTGGCCCTCGCGCGCGCGGTGCACGAGGCCGACATGGAGGCGATCGATCTGGGCGCGATTCGCGCGCCCACGCTCGTCATACGCGGGGAGGAAGACCACTGGCTCGACCCGGAAGTCGCCACACGCCTCGCGGCGCGGATCGCCGAGAGCTACTTCGTTCGCATACCGGGTGTTGCGCGACTGGTACCGGAAGAGGCACCGGACCAATTGGCCGGTATCATTCTGGATTTTCTCGCCGGACGTTTTGACCCCAGCGCACGAACTCGGCGTCGCTCAGCCGAGACACAACATTCCACGGGGAACTAGACGTAATAGAAGTGTACACACTGGGCGATTATACTTCGGTTCAATAATGGCGAAGCAAAAAGCAAAGCGACATCGTGAGGTCGTGGTTCCGAGTCCGTTCGAGGAAGCACGCGACGAGCTGTTTCAGCAGATCATGCAGTGCGGCGTGATTGGCGCGAATCCATCGCACCAGGAAGAGTGGTTCCGGGAGACGTTCGCGTACCTCTCGGATCGATATCACGAGCTCTCTCCCGCGCAACTCTCGGAGCTCCGCACGCTCGGCGAACGCTTCGTGCAGCCGCCGAAATCAGGGCAGACTCGGGCTCCGTCGGAAAGCGCCTCGGCTGCTTAGCGCCAGCCTTTGACCTGGGAGCGCCTTAGGGCGATCCCAACCCGTAGACCATCCCCTACTCCGGCCTCTAGCGCCGGAGTTATGCCACCCCACTTGGGGCCTTCGAGGCCGAGTACCACCAACAAATAGGGGTGCGACGCGACCCCGAGGCCACCGGCGACATACGGCCCCCATCGGTGCTCATAGAGGGGATCGAGCAGAAAACGCCCGACAAGCTCCGCGCGGGCGGTAAAGCGCAGCGGATTTGTGATGGGCCCGACCCCACCGATCAGCCCAGAGCGAACATACGTGCCGAGCGGCACGAATATTCCAGCTCCTAGCTCGGTTGCGGTTCGACTCGCGATCAGCGCATCGAGACGTCCCTCGATTCTCGCCTTCGGCGTCGAATCTCGGAACAGCTGTGCGCTTCCAACGCGGGCATCGGCCAGGAGTGAGACGATGACGAGAAGTGTCAGGCCGGTTCGCGAGCGTGCCACAGCGCCAGTGTATAGTCCGAGATCGCTATGACCGACGCGACACCGACGGCGGCGATGGCCCACGGCGCCCCGCGCGGAGCCACCAGGACGATGATGAGCGCCAACAATTGCAGCGTGGTCACGAGCTTCCCCGCCCACCGCGCACGGAATGGGACGGCCCTCAGCCAACTCACGCTCTTCGCGACCAAAAACCCGATCGCGGTCGCCAGGTCTCGGGAAAGGAGTACGAAGTATTGGGGTCGGCTGATGCGCCCCGTCGCGAGAAACACGGCGACCGCCACCAGCACGAATGTCCTGTCGGCGATCGGATCGAGTATCGCTCCGATTCGCGTGACTTCATGTCGGCGCCGTGCGATCCAGCCGTCGAGGACATCGGACAACGATGCTGCGCCGATGAGCGCGACGCGGGTATCCGCCGCCGGCGCGGCGAGAAACGCCACGGCCATGGCGAACCGGGACATCGACACGAGGTTCGGCAGTGTGAACACCGGCTCGCGCCGCATGATGGGACAAGCTATTGTCTTCACGCCCGTGTTGCCATGGCGCGATAACTGGCCTAGCTTGACCCCCGTGCCGACCCCCCCGACGGCGATCGAGCTGCTCCGTGCGCAAGCCATCTTTGCGGGCCTCGACGAAGAGGAGCTGGCGCTCGTCGGTGATATCTGTCGCGAGCAACGGTTCGTCTCCGGAGAGCCCGTGTTCCGCGAGGGCGAGATTGGCGATCGCCTCTACCTGATCGTCGATGGCGAGGTACGCATCACGCGCCAGATTCCCGGGAGCGGTGAGGAGGCCCTCGCCGTACTCAAACCTGGGTCGCTCTTCGGCGAGATGGCCGTGCTGGATCATGGCCCGCGGTCGACGGACGCGATCGCCAACAGGGAAACCACCTGTCTCACGATCCTCCGCTCAGACTTCGAGCTCTTGTTGCAGCGCAACCGAGACATGGCGGTGGCCGTGCTCTGGGCCGTGGTTCGCCTCGTGTCGAAACGGCTCCGCGCGACGAACGACTCGCTCCAGTCGTTCCTCGCGATGTCGATGTTCTAACGATGAGCTCCACGCCGCGAGCCACCGTTCGTCACGCCCTCATCCCGTGCATCGGCCAGGTGGAGCTGCTCCCGATCGGCGGTGTGCCCATGCTCGAGTGGGTCGTCCGCGAGTGCGCCGCGAGCGGCACGAGCGATCTCGCCATCGTGACGTGCCGCGACCTCGATGCCATCCGATCGCTGATCGCGCCGCGCGTCGGCTCACCCGGGTTTCCGCTGCGCATCGAGTTCTTCGAGGGTGACGCTACCTTCGCCGCCGCGCTAGTGGTCGGCCGGGCATTCGCCGGCGAGGCCCCGCTCGGCATCGCGATGCCGACGCATCTCTTCGTCGGCGATGCGCCGGGACTGGCTCAGGTCGTCGAGACCTACTATCGAACTGGGAAGAACGTCGCTGGCGTCGTCGGCGATTTCCCGACGGACGAAGTCGAGTTGGCGCCGGTGCTCGATCAAGTCGTCGGACGCTATCTGCTCGCGCACCGCGATATCGGGACCGATCTCGACGAGGCCGGGCTTCTGCGCGCACTGGTGGATGCCCACTGTGTCATCGGCCGTCGCATGCGCGGCCAGTTCCTGGACGTGACCTTCCCCGAGGGGCGCGCCGAGGCGGGTCGGTTCGCCCTCCGTCCGCCACGGCCGTCGACGCCCACGGGTCGCATCGTGGAATGAGCGCGTACACGCATCTGAGCGCCGATTTCAGCGGTGTCGATCCGTCGCGTCTCCGCGACGTATCACTGTTGACCGGGCTGCTGATCGCCGCCGCTGGCGCCGCCGGATTGCCCGGGAGCGGCACACCGATCGTGCGGCAACTCCCGAACGAGGCCGTGACGGGGGTGCTTCTGCTCGGCGGGTCGCAGACCACGGTGATGACCGACCCCGAGCTCGGCCTCTTGTTGCTCGATGTCATCGCACCGGCGACGCACGAACCCACGAAAGCACTCGACGTGTTCGCTCGACGATTGGCCGCGCGCGAGGTGAGGAGCGAGCAGCGCGCGAGGGGATAGAAGGGGTGCCGACGTACATCCCGTCGATCTCGCTCTCGCACGAAGTCCTCGTGCGGCTCTACGTCGCGTTGTCGCTCGGCATCGCCTTGTGGGACATTTTCATCGGCGGCCAGATGGCCCAGTTCCGCCGCTCGCCGCGCACGCTGGCGGCGTTATCGGCGGTCTCCGCCCTCATTCTCGCGCCCGCGCTGCTCATCGGCGCCGCCGCGGCGTCCAGCGTGACCGGGCATACGTTCGACGGATTGGCGTGGTTCTGGCCAGCCACGATGGTGTTGATCACCGCCCAAGCGTGCTACGCGACCGTGCGGCGCATGATCTCGCCCTTCGCGGGGATTCCGATCGTCGCCTATGATCTGCTCCTGACGGCCGTGGCGATCGTTCGGTGGCTCACGGCCCTCGGTGAGATGCCGCCCGAAACGGCGCTCGCCCTCGCCACCGCGCATGTCAATGTCCTCGGATACATCGCCGGACCGGCGGCCCTCGCTTGGCCGTTTGCGTTGCAACCGCCGCTGCTCGCGCCCGCATTTCCGCCGCGCTGGCGACTGAGTCGCACCGTCCGCGCGCTCCTGGCGACGTTCGCGGCCGGGTGGTTTACGGCGACCATCCTCGCGCTACCGAGCGCCTGGCTGACGATCACGAGTTACAACCCGCTGTCTCTTCAGCCCCTCCAGGAACGCCCCGCGGGCGACTTCGTGGTCGGGCTTCGGTTGCTGCCTACGCTCGAGACGGCCCCGTCGGCGAGTACGCTGCGCACCGACTTGGCCCTCGTGGATACGATCGGCGCCGAGGGGGTCAGTGTGCGCATCGATCCGCGCGGAGCGCATCCAGCGGCGCTCGATTCGCTCGGGCGGTCACTGGACGCTTTGCGCCGCGACACTACGACGCTGATCCTCACGCTGGAATACCCTCCGGATGCGGCCCGCGAATATTCCGCCTCACCGCAGGCGTACCAAGAAGCCCGCCTGGCGGAGCTGAGTCGCATTGTTCGTCGACTCCACCCCGATTATCTCGTCGTCGCGGACGAGCCGATCACCAAAGGCGACAGCGCCTTCGGCGCGACGCTGTCGACGGCCATGTGGACGCGGTATCTGACGGCCGCCGCGTTCACGGTGCATCGCATCGATCCCAAAGTGAGAGTTGCCATAGCGATCACCGCCTCAGGGCCGAGAGATAGCGCTCTCTACGCATGGGCCGCCGCGCCAGCGGCGCCCATCGATGTAGTCGGATTCGTGATGCGCCCGCTGTTTGCCGGAGCGTCTGATTTAGACGCGCAGATGAGAAGCGCCGATCGGTGGATAGCGGCCGCAGGGCCGACAGGAAAAGAGAACTGGGTGTTCGCCACGTATGGGTATCCCGTCAGCCACGGCGAGATCAACCAAGAGCGCGCGATCTGGTCGACGCTCGCCTGGGCCACGAGTCGCGCCGAAATCAAAGGAGTCATCGTCGCCGACGCGGCCGATTACGGCGCGGTCACCGGCCTCCGCGCCCCATCGGGACGATTGCGCCGAGCCGCCAACGCGGTGGCCCGCGCCGCCAAGAGCTTGCGCGAGGCCAGCGCCTCGCCATAGCGTTCCAGCCCATGTTCAGCCCAGCGGCATTCAAATTTCTCCGGGATCTCAAGCGCAACAACCGCCGCGAATGGTTCGAAGCTCGGCGTGACATCTACGAGCGCGAGCTGCGCGCTCCGCTGCGCGAGTTGCTCGAGGAGCTCGACGTGCGCCTCGCCCGCATCGCGCCCGAGCTCTACGGCGATCCCAAGCGCTCGGTCTTTCGAATTCACCGCGACACCCGGTTCTCGAAGGACAAGTCGCCCTACAAGCACAACGTCGGATTCTGGGTCAACCACCGCTCCCTCGGTCGCTCGGCCGAGCACATCCACGGCGGCGCGGGGCTGTATTTCCATTTCGAGCCGGGCGCCTCGATGATCGCGGCCGGCATCTGGATGCCGCCCGCTCCCGCGCTGACGAAGATTCGCGCGGCGCTGGCCGAGAACCACAAGAAGTTCGAAGCCGTGATCCGCACGCTCCGGCGCCGCTTTTCAGCCCTGAGCGAGGAAGCCGTCCTGCAGCGTCTCCCGCGCGGGTACGCCGAGGATCATCCCGCGGCGCGGTGGCTGCGCTACAAGTCGTTCACGTCGCATCGCATGCTGAGCGCGGCCGAGCTGCGGAGCCCGCGACTGCCGGACACGCTCGCGCGAGAATACGCGGCGAGTATCCCGTTCGTGCGCTGGCTGAACTCGGCGCTTGGACTCCCTCCAGCTACACGGCGCTAGCGGCCACGCACGATTCCCTCGACAACGCGTCCTACGTCGAAGTAGCGTTGCGCCAGCGCTTGGATCTCGGCTGGCGTCACCGCTAGCACACGGCTCTCGAATTCATCGAGCTCGTCTGGGCCCCGTCCGAATTGCCAGACGTCGATCATATCGGCCAACACTGATGCTCCACTCTGCTGACGAATCGCGTGGGCGCCGATCGTGTACGTCTGAGCTCGCGAAAGTTCATCCGCCCCGACCGGAGCCGAGCGCAACTTCTCGAACTCGGCTAGGAGACCGGCGCGGGCTTCGTGTTCGCGAGTTGGCGAAGTGGCGATATAGGCGATGAACATCCCGGCTTGCAGGCGCTCCATCGCGAACGCGTGAACGGTATACGCCAATGATCGCTTCTCGCGCAATTCGTCAAAGAACCGCCCGCCAAGACCACTGGCCATCGTGGCGATGAGATGCGCCGCAAAGCGCGCGGGGTCGCCGCGAGTGGGACCGGGAAATGTCAGCGCCATTGCGGTTTGCGCTTTGTCCCGCGATTCGACCTCACTGCGCGGCGCGTCGGGCCACACGGGCGCCGAGATCGGGACGCGAGCCGAGGCACGAAACCCGGCGAGCTCCGAGGCCGCCCGGGCCGCGATCTCGTCGGGGTCGACGTCGCCAACAAGACATAAGAGTGTCGGCCCCGCGAGCACGCGCTCGTCGTGCCACCGCCGGACCGCCTCGGCCGTCACGGCTCGAATCGACTCTTCGGTCCCGAGCGTGCCGACCCCATACGGATGTCCCGCGAACGCTGCCGACGTGGCCAGTCGCACGGGGTAGCGGTACATGTCGTCGCGGAGCGCGGTCAAGTCGGCCAGCATCAGCGACCGCTCAGTCTCGAGCGCCGACTCTGGGAACGTCGGTCGCTCGACGACGTTAGCGAGGAGCGCCAACGCCGCCTCCGTGCCTCTCGTCGGGACCGAGATCGACCAGCCGAAGTTCTCCGAGCCCACGCTGGCGCTCACCGTGCCACCGAGGAACTCGGCGCGCGAGGCGATCTCGGCGGCGCTGCGCGTCGTCGTGCCCTTGATCGCGGCCCGAGCGACTAGCGTCGTCACGCCCGCGAGTTCTGCCGGCTCGTTACGGGCTCCGCCGAACGCGTAGACGCCGAGGTGCGTGATGGCCGCTCCCCCTTTTCGCTTCACCAATACCGGCACTCCGCCACTCGTCCGATAGACCCGGACACCGGCGATCTCTTCTTCGAACGTCGCTGCCGCTGGCGGCGGCGCGACACCGTTTGGCTGGCGCGACGGTGGCGATACCGGAGTCGGCAGGTCCGTTTGCAGCGACTCGAAGAGGCGGCCGAGTTCGGGCGAGCCGTGTGGGCGGTATACCAGCGCCGATGTCTCGGCTGGCTGGACATACCGCCGCAAGGCAGCCGTCACCTCATTGGGTGTCGCCGACAGCACACGCGACAGATACTGCTCGCCGAGCTGCCAATCGCCGAGCGCTTCCCATTCCGCGAGATGGTTCGCTTGCCCTTCCATGGACTCCGTCCGTCGAGCCCATTGTGATTCGAACAAGCGTTGCGCCCGCTCGATCTCCGCCGAGGTGAACTCTGGCTGGAGCTCGGCCCACACGGCGCGAGCCGCGTCCAGCGTCCGCCCCCGAGGGGTCTCGGCATGGATCACGAACACGCCCAGGTCGGTCGGCGTGTAATTGTACGCCGAGACGGACGACGCGAGTTGCCGCTCGCGGACCGCGCGATAGAGCCGCGACGCTCGTCCGCCGCCGAGAGCCGCGGCCGCCACGTCGAGAAGCGGGGTATCGGGGTCGAGCGTGCCCGCCGTGCGCCAGCCGAAGAGCAACTGGGCCTGAGCGATGTCGCCGTCCCATTCGCGATATCTCCGCCCTGGGGATTCGACCTCGGCCGGCCCGCGATCTCGCGCGATCGGTGCGTTCGTCAAACCGCCGTAGTACGTCTCGACCATCGCCAACGTCGCGTCCGGATCAACATCGCCGACAATGGTCAGAATGGTGTTGCCGGGATGGTAGTACGTCCGATAGAACCCGAGGAGGTCGTCGCGGGTAAATGATCGGAGCAGCTCCGGCTCGCCAATTCGCCACCGGCGGATGCGCTGCCGATCATGCAGGAGCGCGTACAATGATTCGGTAGCCAATGCCGGCGGATTGTCGGTCTTTCGCCTCGCTTCCTGGATGATGACTTCCAACTCGCGCGATAGCTCACCAACATCGATGATGGAGTTGGCGTACGCGTCGGATTGAATCGCCAATCCCTCGGCGAGGCGGCTCGCCGGGAGCACCGTGTAGTAGCTCGTGTGATCGTAGATCGTGTGGGCGTTGAGGTACCCACCCGATGCCATTGTCTCCTTGGCGATCTCCCCTACTCCACGCGTGGGCGTCCCCTTGAAGTACATATGCTCGAGCACATGAGCAATGCCGACTTGCGCGTCGGTCTCGTCGAAGTATCCGGCTTTGACGTACGTCACAATGGCGACGACGGGCGCGGATCGGTCGCGGCGCACGAGCACGGTGAGGCCATTCGGCAGCACGGTCCGCACGACCGGGAGCCCGAGCGCGACGTCGGCTAGCGCGCCCATTCGAGCCCTCGAATGACCAGCGCGCCGCAAACGAGGCCGAGGAGCCCGTAGCCGACGCACCAGGCAATGGATCCAACGACATCACCCCAGGGCGGCGCGGTCGTCAGGATTCTCTCCAACATGGTCTGCTGCGAGAACGGCGGCAGCACCACGTGCAATACGCGCCAGCATCCGCGCCATACCGCACCGATCGGCGAGTCGGGCGAAGCCAATTGGGCCGTCGGTATCGATACCAGATAGAGAACCAGGGAGCCGACCCACGCAAAGCGCCACACGGTCGATTGGCACAACGTCACGCCGCCCGCGAGCAGATACATGATCGCCATGTAGGTAACCGCGCCGAGGAGCGGTACGGGATGCGCGATGAGGGCGCCGAGCGCGGAGATCAGCGCGCCGAGGGCCACCAGCACCAAGCCGCGCAGCACGAACGCTTGCGCGTAGAATCGCATCGGGTCCACGGGTTTCGCGAAGAAGAACCGATAGTATCCCCGTGTCCGATCCTCGGACACCAGCCCCGACGTGGCGTAGATCGATCCCAAGAGACCGACGAGCTGCACGAGCCAATCGAGCGAAGGCGGACGAACGGGGCCTGTGCCGGACTCGATGACCGCGGTCCGCGAGGTCAACCAGACGAGGAGCACCACCAAGGCGATCGTGATGCCGCCGGGTCCCAGTACGTAGTCCCGCAGTTGCCACCGGGCGTATCGGCCCATCACGCACCCACCTTGTCTACAGCGTCGCGGAAATGATACTCGAGCAGCGACTCGGTCGGCGCGACGCTCGTGAGCTGCGCGCCGCCTTTCAGAAGCTCGGCGAGGCCGGCGTTGAGCGTCGCCAGATCGATCGCCGGCAGCTCGAAACTCCCGTCCGGGCCGACCGGGCGCGCCGCGGGAAACACCGATGGCACGAGCGCCGCTCCTGTCGACAGGGTCAGTCGATATTCGCGCGAGCCCGGCGCGGTCGACCGCGTATCGACCGAGCGCACCACGCGCCCGTGATCGATGATGTACACGCGGTCGGTGAGCGCCGAGAGCTCGGCCAGATCGTGCGACGCGATGAGCATGGTGCGATCGGGCCGCCGCAGGTCGCGCATGACCGCGCGAAACTTGAGCATCCACACCGGGTCCAATCCGTGCGTGGGCTCATCGAGAATGATGACATCCGGATCGCCGAGCAGCGCTTGCGCGAGGCCGAGGCGCTGCAAGTTGCCCTTGGAGAGCTCGCGCACCTGCTTCGCGCGGTGCTCCTCGAGCCCGAGTTGCGCGAGCAACGTCGCGATCTGGGATCTCGCCTCGGTGGTCGGCACGCCGGCCAAGATCGACAATCGCTCGAGCGCTTCGTCGAGTCGCCAGCGTGGTGGGACCGCGATCAACTCGGAGACGTAGCCGACGCGGTGGTGCTCGACGTAGCGGCGCGGCGGCAGCCCGCCCAGCGTCACCGAGCCGGACGTCGGGTGGAGATACCCGAGGATTAGGGCGATCAGCGTGCTCTTGCCCGCGCCATTTGGGCCCGCGATGCCGATGACTTCGCCACGCTTGGCGCCGAGCGACATGGCGTCGAGTGCGCGTATCCTGCCCCGGAATGTCTTCGAGAGGTCAGCGCACTCGATCATTGACACGCGGTCCAGGGGCCCTGACCGGCGCGCGTTAGGTATTGCGTGGCTTCCTGCGTCTGGCCCAGACGCTTGAGTGTACAGCCATAGAATCCGAGGGCCGAGCGATCGGTCGGATCGATCTGGATCGCGCGCAGATAAAACTTGGCGGCGAGGTCGTACTGGCCGGCCGCGAGCAGCGCCGCGCCCATCTCGCGTTGGGCGAGCTCATTTTTCGGCGCCAAGCGCACCGCGGTCACCAGCTCCGCTCGCGCCGTCCCCAGATCGCCCGCTTCTCGCGCCATGCGGCCGAGGAAAATATGCGGCACACCGTCTAATGAGTCGTGTTGCACGGCATGGTTGAAGAACACGCGGGCCGAGTCGACATGGCCTGCTTGATACGCGGCCATGCCGCGCGCGACGAGGTCATCGGCCGAGTATGACGCGGGCGCTGCGCGCCCTGCGCTTTGCTTTCGCCACGCGACGACACCATACGCGACTCCTCCGGCTATGATCGCGAGCAGCGCCACGAAACCGAGAACCTTACCCGCACCGATCTGTCCTTGGGTAACCGGGATTGGAGCGGTCGCCGCCGCAGGCGGCGCTGCGCTCATAGGAACTGGCGTGATGGGCGGCGGAGCAGCGGCGAGCTGATTCAGAGTGTCGCGAGCGGCAGCAACGTCGGCATCGGTGACGGCGTAGCCAGGCACGACAGCGCGATCGTGCGCGGCGAGCAGCTCGATGAGCGCATGCCCTTGATCCAGCGTCAGGACATTGCGCTGTCGCAAGTCGCGCACGAGCCCTTGGCCGACGAGCGTATGATCGGTCGCCGCGCTCTGCAGCGCCGCCTCGATCGCCGTCCACGCGGCGACCAGCGAAGCCGCGTCGCGCGCGCTGGCCAGCCGTTCAACCGCTGGCCGCGCGCTCTCGATGATCGCGCCTGCCGGCGCGGTCACCGCACGATTCGCAGCAATCCGGCGTCGGCGGCGCCGCGGATGAAGCTCTCGGCGTCCGTCGTCGGAATCTCGATGCCGGTCATCGAGAATCCCCGACGCGCCTCGGTCTGCATGAACTCGGCGACCGGACGTCCGACGTACGCGGCATTGTCATCGCGCATGTCGCGCACGATGTCATCCCAGGTGCCATCGTATTCCTTCCCCTCGCGAACAATCCGGTGCTTTTGCGCCGCGAGATCGTTGAGCAGCGCGCCGAACAGCTCGAGCTGCCCGCGCGCTTCGCCCTGCGCCTCATCCGCCGCGCGCTGCTCGATCTC
>Ga0210409_10003729_pt1 | contig 16791 bp, 15 predicted proteins | sample IncBWH17MmetaG_FD_161649 | JGI IMG/M metagenome (GOLD analysis project Ga0210409, IMG submission 161649) | Forest soil microbial communities from Barre Woods Harvard Forest LTER site, Petersham, Massachusetts, United States - Inc-BW-H-17-M | ecosystem: Environmental > Terrestrial > Soil >...
GCGCCGGCCCGCGCACGGCTGCCCGCGCTACGCCCGGCGGAGGCCCAGAGCACCCGCCCCCCCGCGGCCACCGCGCAGGCGCCCACCACGCTGCCCATGTCTCCCGGATGCAGGATCCCGATCGTCGGCATCGTCCTCTCCTCAGTCGTCCTCGCCGGCGAGATGCGCGAAGCGCCCCGACGAGCGGCGCGGCACGGGCAGCTCGTCGGGGCCGTGGATGGCCTTGATCTCGATCTCGCGCACCAGATCGCCCAGCAGCACCGCGATGAGGCCCAGCATGGCGAGGAGAGGCGAGAACAACAGGGCGGCCAGGATCCACACGAAGAAGCCCTGGACTCCTCGGGTGGCGCCGCCGACGACCCCGACGAAGACCGCGCCCGCCACCCAGCCGGCGAGCAGCAGGACGAGCCAGGGATACGCGATCAGCAGCGTGGCCACGGACGGCATGGTACCGCAGTCCGCAAGGAAGGAGGAGGACTACGGAGCGTGGCGACGGGCGGCGGAGGCCGCCCGGGAGGGAGCGGTCAGTCGCTCAGCGGGCGGCGGTGCTGGTCACGACCGCGGTGTCGTCCACCGCCGGCACTTCCGCGTCGGCCATCAGGAACATCGCGAGGAGGAAGAACGTCACGAGCACACCGAATCCGATCGTTGCGCGCTTCATGCGGGGGCGGTCTCCGGACGCAGGGCGCGGACGATGGTCCGCAGCTCCCGCGGGTTGATGGGCTTCTCGAGCAGGCGGGCTCCGAGGCGGAGCGCTTCGGCCTGCGTGTGGGGTCGGGATTCGGCCGCGATCAGGATCAGCGGCAGGGTCGGGCTCGCGGCCCGCAGCAGGTGCACGAGGTCCCAGCCGTCCTCGGCGAGACCGTGGGCGGGCGGCAGGTCGAGGTCGACGATCGCCAGGTCGACGTCGCCAGACTCCATGGCGGCCACCGCCTGCGAGGCGCCCTCGGCCGTCTCCACGAGAAGGCCGCCGCCACGGAGCGCGGCGCCCAGGCCCTCGCGGCTGTGACCGTAGGGATCGACGAGCAGGATCCGGCAGCGGCTCTCCGTCTCAGCTTCGCCGTTGAACCCGATCGTCGCCATTGTCGTCGCGCTCCAGTCCATCCGTAGGCAACCCGAATGCCACCCATCGAGCGCCGCCGAGGGCGACATGGAAGATTCGGCATTCCGATCAGTTAGGTCTCCGACCGCCCGGCGCGGCTGGACACTCCGCGTCACTCCGCTGACAGTTGTTGTGTAAGCGTTACATCGAAACGAGTAGTTTTTACTGTCTGGCGCGGACTTGGGCGACAGCCGAATTCCTCTCCGAGTGAGGCGAGCCGGGCCGCTCTCACGTATGATTCGTGGCGAAAGGAGGGTCCACGCTATGCGCGTGCTGCTGGTGCACCCGAGTCCCCTGATGTACTCCGAGCTCTACCTGAGGCTCGAGCCGCTCGGCCTCGAGCGGGTGGCCGCGGCGATCCGCGCGGCCGGCCACGAGGTCCGGCTCCTCGATTTGCAGATCTTCAGCCACGCCGACTACTGGCGGGAGCTCGAGACGTTCGCCCCGCAGGCGGTGGGATTCTCGGTGAACTACCTGGCCAACGTGCCGGAGGTGGTCGACCTCGCCAAGGAGACGAAGGCGAAGCGGCGCGAAGCGTTCGTGTTCGTCGGCGGCCACAGCGCGTCGTTCGTGGCCGCCGAGTTCCTCGAGCACGCGGAGGGTGCGATCGACTGCATCGTGCGTGGCGAGGGCGAGGTCATCGCCCCGCGCGTGCTGGAGGCCATCGGCGACCCGAAGCTCGACACCCTGCCCGGCGTGGTGACCCCGACCGGCGCGGGCCCGAGCCCGACCCTGCTCGACAACCTCGACCTGCACCTTCCCGCGCGCGACCTGGGCCGCAAGCGCCACAAGTACTTCATCGGCGTCCTCGACCCCTGCGCCTCGGTGGAGTTCACCCGCGGCTGCCCGTGGGACTGCTCGTTCTGCAGCGCGTGGACCTTCTACGGGCGCAGCTATCGCAAGGGCACCCCGGAGGCGGCGGGCGAGGACCTGGCCCGCATCCGCGAGCCCAACGTGTTCATCGTCGACGACGTGGCCTTCATCCACGCCGAGCACGGCGACGCGATCGCGAACGAGATCGAGCGGCGGCACATCCGCAAGCAGTACTACCTCGAGACCCGATGCGACGTGCTGATCAAGAACCAGGAGCTGTTCGCCCGCTGGAAGCGCCTCGGGCTCTTCTACATGTTCCTCGGCATCGAGGCCCTCGACGAGGAGGCGCTCAAGTTGCACCGCAAGCGGGTGACCCTCAACGAGAACCTGCGCGCGCTCGAGATCGCCCGCTCGCTCGGGCTCACGGTGGCGATCAACATCATCGCGGATCCGAGCTGGGACGAGGCGCGCTTCGCGGCGGTGCGCGACTGGGCGCTCACCGTGCCCGAGGTCGTCCACCTCACGGTGGCTACCCCCTATCCCGGCACCGAGCTCTGGCTGACCGAGTCGCGGCAGCTCACCTCGCGCGACTACCGGCTCTTCGACGTCCAGCACGCGGTCCTGCCCACCAAGCTGCCGCTCAAGCGCTTCTACGAGCTGCTGGTGAACACCCAGTCCGTCCTCAACCGCAAGCACCTGGGCTGGGGCGCCCTCAAGCTCTACGGCGGCGCCGCGCTCCGGGCCGCGTCGCGGGGCCAGACCAACTACCTCCGGATGCTGTGGAAGTTCAGCACGGTGTACAACACCGAGCGCCAGTACGCCGACCACCTGAAGCCGGTGCGCTACGAGATGAAGCCCCCGCGGCAGCTGCTCGGGGCCAAGCCGACCAAGCAGGACCTCTACATCCACATGCCCGCACCCGTCCACTAGGGCGCAGTGGGGCGGGCGGAGCCCGAGGCCGTCATGTAACGGTTACACGGACCGTGTAATCTTTATAGTCCCAGATAAGCCGGACGCGGCCGGTCTCCCCCTCCGAGGCTCGATGCCGCGGATGACGCGTCGCCCAAATAGAGGCGGTACCTACCCAAACTGGACGCGCCCCGCCGGCACTCCCCCGCCGTTGAATATGGCTTACTTGTTGCTCTCTCGGCAGTCTCGCATTCGTGCTGATAGGTTGGCCAACGTCCACAAAGGAGGCGGTTTTATGCGACAGATGATGAAGATCGGCGTCCTGATGCCGGCGGCGGTGTTGCTGGTGTCCGGGTGCGCCACCAAGGACTGGGTCCGTGAGCAGTTCACGAAGTCGGACGCGGTCATCGATCAGCGCTTCGTGAAGGTTGAGGGCCAGGTCGACGGGGTGAGCACCGAGGTCAAGGGCGTGACCACCCAGGTGAAGAGCCTGGAGGGCGCCGTGGCCGAGGCCAAGGGCCGCGCTGATGCCGCGATGACCAAGGCCGAGGGCGTGGACACCCGCCTGACCCGCCTGTGGTCGAACCGCTACAACCAGAAGACGGCCGACACCCTCGAGGTCTACTTCGGCTTCGACAAGGCCGAGCTGACGGACGGCGCGCAGACCGCGCTGGCCGGCGTGGTCAAGGAGCTGCAGGGTAACCCGACCTTGATTGTGGAGCTCGGCGGCTACACCGACCCCAAGGGGACCGTGGACTACAACTACGGGCTCAGCCAGCGCCGGGTCGAGGCGGTGCGTCGCTTCCTGGTGGAGAAGGGCGTCCAGCTTTCCCGCGTGCACGCGGTCGGCCTCGGCCCCATCACCGCCAAGGAGAGCCCCGACGAGAAGAAGCGCCGGGTGACCGTCAAGATGCTGGTGGACCAGGACTAGGATCCTCGTAACGACGAAGGGGGAGGGGCTCACGCCCCTCCCCCTTCGAGTTTCTACCGCCCGCCCCCGCTCTAGCTCAGGACACCGAGCTGGTGCTGTGGCTCGCCGACGACCCCTCCGGTATCCGCTCGAGCTCACTCAGGAGCAGGCCCGCCCACCGGTAGATGTTGTGCTCCCTCACCGCTTGGCGCATCCGCGCCATTCGCGCCCGACGCTCGTCGGGTGACATCGCGATCGCGTTGCGGATCGCCTCCGCCATGCCGTCCATATCGTAGGGGTTCACCAGGATGGCGTCCCGCAGCTCGGAGGAGGCGCCGGTGAACTGGCTCAGGATCAGCGCCCCGTCCTCGTCGTCGCGCACCGAGATGAACTCCTTGGCGACCAGGTTCATGCCGTCGTGCAGCGAGGTCACCATGCAGAAGTCGGCGTGCCGGTAGAAGGGCCAGATGTCGCGATGCTCATGGTGGCGCTTGAGGTACAGGATCGGCTTCCAGCGCTTGGTCTGGTAGGCGCCGTTCACCTCCTGCACCGCCGCGTCCACCTCCGCCTCCAGGGCCTGGTAGCGCGGAATCGTGCTGCGGCTGGGCGCGGCGAGCTGCACGAACACGAGGCGCTCGCGGTACTCGGGGAAGCGCTCGAAGAAGCGGCCCAGGGCCCGGAAGCGCTCGGGCAGGCCCTTGGTGTAGTCGAGCCGCTCCACCCCTACCCCGAGGAACTCGGCGGACGTCTCGAGACTCGCCAGCAGCGCCTGGCGCGAGGTGGTGGGCGGGTTGTCCACGAAGCCCGGGGCCACGCTGATCGGGAACGGCTTCACCGAGGTGACGTGCTGGCCGCGGGTCACCGAGAAGCGCTCCCAGTCGGTGCGGGCCTCGATCGCCCGCTCCACCGTGTCCAGGAAGTTGTTGCAGTAGTACTGGGTGTGGAAGCCGATCAGGTCGGCCCCCAGCATCCCCAGCAGCAGCTCGTCCTGCCACGGGCAGATCGAGAACGCCTCGAAGTTCGGCCACGGGATGTGCCAGAAGATGGCGGTGCGCGCGTCCGGACGCTCGCGCTTGATCAGGCTCGGCAGCAGCGCGAAGTGGTAGTCCTGGATCAGCACCATCGGCGACTCGGTGCCCGCGATCTCCTCCAGCACCGCGGCCGCGAACTTCTCGTTCACCGCGCGGTACTGGGCCCAGTCCTCCGGCCGGAACAGCGGGCGGTTGTGCACGATGTGGCAGAGCGGCCACAGGCCCTCGTTGGAGAAGCCGTAGTAGTAGCCGGCCTCCTCCTCGGGGGTGAGCCAGATCCGCTTCAGGGTGAACCGCGGGTCGTCGGGCGGCACCCGGAGCCGGCCGCGCGCGTCCGCGGTCTCGCGGTCCGCGTCTCCGCTCGCCTGGGCGACCCACACGCCCCCGCACGCCCGCATGACCGGATCCATCGCGGTGACCAGCCCGCTGGCCGGCGTCACCACCTGGATCTGGCCTTCCTTCCACACGTGACTGACCGGCTCGCGGTTCGAGACCACCACCAGCGGCCGCTCGCCGAGCCGCATCTTGGCAAACTGCTTGAGCCGCTCCTCGGTCCAGAGGGTCTGGCCGATCAGGCGCAGCGCGGCCTCCTCCTCGGCGGCGGCGCGGGCCCGCTGGAGGTTCTTGGCCAGCACCGTGACCTCCCGCGCGATGGGGCCGAAGAGGCTCTCGTCCGGCAGCTCGGGCGGGTCGATCGCGTGGCCGCGCCGCACCGCCTTGGTCCAGCGCGCCATCTTGGCGAGTGGCTGGGTCAGGCTCATGCGGACGACCAGCAACGCGATGAAGGCGAGGGCGACCGCGAGGACGATGAAGCGGATGGCGTTGAAGCGCCAGAGCTCCCACTCCGCGGTCTCCAGGTCGCTCGCGTCCAGGAAGATCACCAGCGCGCCGGCCGCCTTGTCGTCTCTCAAGATGGGGTCGGCGTAGACGTAGCGGCTGGTGCCGCCGACCTTGCGGAAGCCGGTCTGCACCGCCCCCGACGTGAGCGCCCAGGTCGCCTCGGGCGGCGGGTTCTCGAGCTGCTTGGTCACGTCCGGCGTGGCCGCGATCAGCGACGCCACGCGATCGTAGACCGCGAGCCCGAGATCGGGCTTGCTGAACTTCTTGATCAGCCGGTCGATCTGCGGCTTGCTGACCCGCGGGCCGAGGGCGGGCTCGAGCACCTCCTTGAGCCCCTCGCTCACGAGGGACGCGCGCCGGTCGAGCTCCCCGGTCAGCCGCTGCCGATCCTCGAGGAACTGGAAGTACGCGAAGGCTCCGACCACCAGGAGGCACGCCAGCCACAAGCCCGCGACGAGCCGGAGCTGGAACTTCAAACCTGGCTCCCCGCGGTGGCGCCCTCGGCCAGCGCGCCCAGCAGCTCCTGGACCTCGCCCACGTCGCTCAACCGGTACGCGGCCTTGGACGCGGGCACCGTGTCGCCCACGCGAATGGTGAGGGCCAGGCCCTTCAGCACCTCGAAGGCGTGCTCGTCGGTCCAGTCGTCACCGAGGTAGAGCCAGAGCGCGGGGCCCGCCCCGGCCGGCAGCACGTGCTCCTGGATCCATCGCGCGCACTCACCCTTGGTCCACGCGACCTGGGGCAGCACCTCGATCACCTTGGTCCCGTGGAAGATCTTGAGCCGGCTCCCCTGCTCGCTGATGGCCCGGGCCAGCTCGATCTCGACGCGGCGGATCTCGTCGGGCGCCACGTGCCGGTAGTGGACCGCGACCGCGAGCCCCTTGGCCTCGACCCGCATGCCGGTCACCCCGGGGGCGCGGCGGGCTAGCGTCTCGCCCACCGCGCACAGCATGGCCTGCTGGGCGAGGGCGTCGGGATGGCGGAACTCGAGCCCCGGCCCCGCGATTTCGAGGCCGTGGCAGCCGGCATAGATCACCTCGGGGATGGCCACCCGCTCGCGCAGGTCCTCGAGCCCGCGCCCCGAGATCACCGCGACCGAGCCGCGGGGAGAGCGGGCGATCCGCAGGAGCTGCTCCCGGGTCTCCTCGGCCAGGATCGCGTCGGCCGGATCGTCCACGATCGGCGTCAGCGTCCCGTCGTAGTCGGTCATCAGCAGGAGCCTCCCCTCGCCGGCCACCCAGTCGCCGACCCAGCCCAGCAGGCGCGCCAGATCACTCATGCGCGGCGCTCCCGGCAAGGGGACGCCGTCGGTACCGCCTGGACACATCGCGCGCTCGGTATCGACATGGCGCATCTTGCGAACGAGAACCACCGGGTCCGGAAGGCAGACGTCAGCATAGCGAGCGGGCGAGGGCCGGTCAAGGGTGACGGGCCGTCAGGACCTCGGATACGGGTCGCCGCCGCGCTCCAGCGCGCGAAGCCCGCTGTCCGCGATGCGCGCGGTGGAGCCGGCGAGGCCCCAGTCGCCCCCGAAGGCGTAGTAGTGGGAGAACCCGCCCTCGTCCAGGCGCGCGAGCATGGCGTCACCGCCCTCCTGGATCAGGAGCAGCACGCGATCCGACCGGCACGTGGCGGCGACGCAACCGGTGACCGCGACGTAGTTGCGGTCGCCGATCCGCACGCCGCGCGGCGGCTCGGTGCGCTCGAGAAACGGCATCGCGCCCCGCACCAGCTTGCCGCCCGGCTGCCAGTCGGCGCCGAACATCTGGCGGATCTTGTCGCGAAGCTGCGGGTTGTTGACGACCTCGGGCCCGGTGCGGCCGAACGTGGCCTCGCGCGGGCCGCGCTCGAGCACGCCCGACATGGGCGGGGGCGGCGTCCCCGCCGGAGGCTCGATCGTGCAGGCCACGCTGAGTCCGCTCACCGTGAGGGCCAGGGCCAGGCATCGCGGTGCTGCGCCGAGCAGTCGGCTGCGCATACGATCTCCTCTCCGAGCGCTTTGAAATCCGGAGGGAAAGGTCGCAACCCCCGTGCCACTGGCTCGATGACCAAATGAGGCCGAAGTCTCGCGAGCTTAGATCCCGACCGGCACCCGCCGGCCGGAGCCCGGTCGGAAAGACTTACCGAGATTGGTAAGTGTTACACGCCCTAGCGGGGCGCCTTCGAGAGCTCGTCGGCCAGCAGGTAGGCCTTATCGGCCAGCGTGAAGGCGCGCTGCACATCGCGGGTCGAGAGCGCCTCCTTCGCCTTCGAGAGAAAGCTCTGGATGGTCAGGTAGTTCTCGCGCTGCTCCCGCACCAGCCGGGAGGGGTCGATCTTCTGCACCAGCCGCTCGGTCCCCTCGATGCGCCGCTCCGCCTGGCTCTTGATGCGCTGCTCCTCCTCGGCGCTGGCCTGCGGGGCGAGCACCGGCGGCGGGACGTTCGGCGGAATGGCGGCGGTGCGGGGCGGCGGGACTGGCGCGGCCGGCGCGGCCGGAGGCGGCGTCGGAGACTGCGGCTCGCGAGCCGTCGGCGGCGGCGTGACGGGCTTGGCCGACCCGGGCGCGGGCTCACGGGAGGACGGCGCGGGACGGGAGGCGGTGGCCGGCTCCTCGTCCACCGTCGCGGCCCGCGGCGACGGCATCGCGGGCGCGGGCAGGAACAGATCGCTCACGCTCGCGCAGCCGCCGAGGGCCACGGCCAGGATCGGGAGCCAGAACACCGCGCGGGCCAGCATCAGCGCACCGGCAAGCGGACGATCACCGCGGTGCCTCGCCCGGGCTGGGACTTCGCCTCGACGACGCCGTCATGCAGCTGCACGATGCGGTACACCACCGAGAGGCCGATGCCGCTGCCGCCGGGCTTGCTCGTGTAGTAGAGCTTGAAGATCTTGTCGATGTCCTCGGGGGCGATCCCCACGCCCTGATCGGTGACGGTCACCCGCACCCACTCGAGCCCTTCCGGCCGCGTGCGGATCCGCACCGCCCCGCCTCCCGGCATGGCCTGGATCGCGTTCTGCACGATGTTGATGAAGGCCTGGCGCAGCAGCTCCTCGTCGGCGCTGACCGACGGCAGCCCCGCGTCGAGGTCCAGGATGAAGCGCACCCCGAGGCTCTGGCCCTCGGCCTCGAGCAGCGCGCTCACGCTCTGGAGCATCGAGTTGAGATCGACCGGCTTGAGGGTCAGCTCCTGGGGCCGCATGAACTTGAGGAAGCCCTGCACCACGCGGTCGAGCCGCCGGATCTCGCTGCCGATGACCTCCAGGCTCTGCCGCACGTCGGGACCGGCCGTCTCGAGCCGCTCCTTGAGCAGCTCCACGTGGATCATCATCGCGTTCAGCGGGTTCTTCACCTCGTGCGCCACCCCGGAGGTGAGGCGGCCCAGCGCGGCGAGCTTCGCCGAGTAGCTCACGAGCGACTGCACGGTCTTGATCGACTCGAGATCCTTCAGCAGCACCGCGACGCCCATCACCCGCTGCGCGTCCTGCATGTGGAAGGCGGAGACGAGGAACTCCTTCTCGCGGCCGTCCTGGGGGAGCACCACGGTGGCGTTGCGGATGCCGGACGCGCCGCCCACCACCTGGTCCACGAAGGGCAGCAGGGGGTGGGTCGGATCGAGCACCTCGTGGATCGGCAGCCCCACCGTCTGCTCGAGCGAGAGCCCCACCACCGTCTCGGCCACCCGGTTGAAGAACAGGATGCGCCGCTCCGGGTTCAGGAAGATGACCCCGTCCTCCAGCTGGTCGACCACCTGCTGCAGGTGCGCCTTCTCGCTGAGCGTCGACAGGCGGTCCGCCTGCAGCTCGCGGCCCAGGCGCGAGAGCTGGGCGGACAGCTCCTGGAACTCGTCGCCGCCCACCACCGGGGTGGCCTCGATCGGCTCGCCGCGGCGGATGCGGTCGACCTGGCCCACGATGGCGCGGATGGGCCGCACCGTGAGCTGGGCCAGGACCATCGCGGCCAGCCACGCGAGCGGCAGCGCCACCGCGGCCACCGCGAGGCTCTGCTGGAGCGACGCGGTCACCTCGCGGCGGAGGAGCGTGGTGGAGACGCCGAGCCGGATCGAGCCGAACAGGCGGTCGTTGAGCGTCACCGGCAGCACCGTCTCGTAGGTGCGCCCGGTGTTGTAGAGGGCGGAGAAGCGGCTCAGAGTGTCGAGCTTCAGGAGGCCCTCGAGGCTCGGGCGCTCGGGCGCGGACTGCCCCTCCTTGCGCCGCTCGGTGTGCAGCAGCACGGTGCCGGAGGCGTCCGAGATCAGCGCGTAGAGGAGATGCGGCGAGTAGCCCACGCTCGAGTCGAGGAAGCTCCGCAGCTCGGGATCGTCCCGCAGCGCGTCGGCCGGGTCGGCGTTCGGGCTGCGCTGGAGCGCGCGGCCACTCTGCGAGTAGATCTGCTTGGCGATCAGCTCCGCCTGCTTGATCGCCTCCTGCACCACCACGCGGCTCACCTGGGAGAGCTGGATCGCGGTCGCGGTGGCGACCACCAGCAGGGTGAGGAGGGTGACGACCAGCGCCTCACGCCCGCGGACTCCGAGCCGCATGCTAGCTGCCGTAGGCCTTGAGCTTGTTGTGCAAAGTCTTCAGGCTGATGCCGAGCACGTCGGCGGCGCGGGTCTTGTTGTTCCCGTTGGCCGCGAGGGTCTTCAAGATCAGCGCCTTCTCCGCGTCCTCCAGGCTCGTGCCCACCCGGAACGAGACGCTGTCGGGCCCGTCGGCGGGCTCGGCCGCCCGCAGCGAGGGCTTGGGCGGGATGTGCTTGGGCAGGATGGTGTCGCCCTCGCACACGATGATGGCCCGCTCGAGGGTGTTGCGCAGCTCGCGCACGTTGCCCGGCCACGACTGGGCGAGCAGCCCGCTCAGCACGCCCTCGTCCAGCGAGCGGATGTGCTTGTCGTAACGCGCGTTGAACTCCTCGATGAAGGCCTGCACCAGGGCCGGGATGTCGTCGCGCCGCTCGCGGAGCGGCGGCATGACCAGGCTCACGACGTTCAAGCGGTAGTAGAGGTCCTCGCGGAACGTCCCCTCCTGGATGGCCTTGACCGGATCCTTGTTGGTGGCGGCCAGCACCCGCACGTCCACCTTGATCTCGGTCTTGCCCCCGAGGCGGCGGACGGTGCTGTCCTGCAGGATGCGCAGGAACTTGGCCTGGGTCCCCGGGTTCATCTCCGCGATCTCGTCGAGGAAGATCGTGCCCTCGTGGGCCAGCTCGAAGCAGCCGGGCCGGCGCTCGAGCGCGCCGGTGAACGCGCCCTTCTCGTGGCCGAAGATCTCGCTCTCGAGCAGGGTCTCCGGGATGGCCGCGCAGTTGACCGCCACGAACGGGCCCTTGGCCCGCGGGGACAGCTCGTGCAGCGTCCGGGCCACCAGCTCCTTGCCGGTGCCGCTCTCGCCGCTGATCAGCACCGCGGCGGGCGTCGGGGCCGCGACCTCGATGAGCCGGTAGACCTCCTGCATGCCCGCGCTCGTGCCGACGAGCCGCCCCATGCCCCACACCTGGCTCAGCTTGCGCCGGAGCAGCGCGACCTCTCGGAGAGCTTCGCCGCGCTCGGCCGCCTTGGGGATCAGGACGCGCAGGCGCGCGACGTCGACCGGCTTGGTCAGGTAGTCGTAGGCGCCCTCTTTCATCGCGGTGACCGCGGTGTCGATCGAGCCCTGCCCGGTCAACAAGATGACCGAGGCGTAGGGCACGTCGCTCTTGAGCGCGCGCAACAGCTCGAGCCCGTCCATCTTCGGCATCACCAGGTCCGAGAGGACCACCGAGGGCAGGCCGGCCGCCGCCTTGGCGAGCGCCTCCTGCCCGTCGCCCGCCTCGTCGACCTCGTAGCCCCAGCGGGCCAGGAGCGCGGTGAGACCCTGGCGGGCCGGCTCCTCGTCGTCGACGATCAGGATCTTGAGGGCCATGGGCCGGCTCGCCCCCTAGTGGGCGGGCAGCGCGCTCCGGAGCGCCGGGTACCAGCGGCCGAGCACCGAGTCGTTCACCAGGATCGTCTCGTCGCGCACCGCCCCGGTCGAGACGAGCGAGAACCCGACCCCGATCAGCTCGGCGAGGCGCTCCACGTACTCGCGCGCCTTCGACGGCAGCTCCGCGTAGTCGCGCATGCCGTGGGTCGAGGTCTGCCAGCCGGAGAGCTCCTCGTAGACCGGCTCGGCCTCGTGCCAGATGCGCTCCTCCTCCGGGAAGTCGGTCAGCACCTCGCCGCGGTAGCGATAGCCCACGCAGATGCGCACCGTCTCGCACCCGTCGAGCACGTCGAGCTTGGTGAGCGCGATCGTGTCGAGGCCGTTGATGCGCGCCGCGTAGCGCAGCGCCACCGCGTCGGCCCAGCCGCAGCGGCGCGGCCGCCCGGTGACCGCTCCGTACTCGTTGCCGCGGGCGCGGAGCTTGTCCGCCATCTCCCCGCTCACCTCGGTCATGAACGGGCCCTCGCCCACCCGCGTGCAGTAGGCCTTCGAGATGCCGAGCACCCCGTCGAGCTTGGTGGGCGGCACCCCGGTGCCGGTGGAGGCGCCCCCCGCGGTGGTGCTCGAGGAGGTGATGAACGGGTAGGTCCCGTGGTCGATGTCGAGCATGGTGCCCTGGGCGCCCTCGAAGAGGACGGAGCGGCCCGCCTCGATCCAGCGGTGCAGCAGCAGCGCGGTGTCGGTGATGTAGGGTGCGAGCCAGCCCGCGTAGCGCAGGTACGTGCCCAGGATCCCGTCGACGGTGAAGGTCTGCTCGTCGTAGATCTCGCGGAGCAGCCGGTTCTTCTGCTTGATGTTGAACTCGAGCTTCTCGCGGAAGAGCCGCTCGTCGAGCAGGTCGGCCATGCGGATGCCGATGCGCGCCGCCTTGTCCGCGTAGGCGGGCCCCACCCCCTTGCCGGTGGTGCCGATGCGGCGGTCGCCGGCCTGCGACTCCGAGGCGCGGTCGAGTGCCGGGTGGTAGGGCATGATCAGGTGCGCGTTCTTGGAGATATAGAGGTTGCCGTCGAGGGACACCCCGCGCTGCACCAGCGACTCCATCTCCTCGATCAGCGAGGCGGGGTCGATCACCACCCCGCAGCCGATCACGCAGCGGACGCCGCTGTGGAGGATGCCGGAGGGGATGGACTGCAGGACGAACTTCTCCTTGCCCACCACCACCGTGTGGCCCGCGTTGTTGCCGCCCTGGTAGCGGACGACCACGCCCACGTGGGGGGCCAGCACGTCCACGATCTTGCCCTTCCCCTCGTCGCCCCACTGCGCCCCGACCACCACGATGTTAGGCATTGCCCCCTCCCATCTCCGGAAACTCTCGCCGCGGGTCCGCGAGCAGGTCCGGCAGCCGCACCGTCCGCTCCGCCCCCGCATCCCCCGCCCGCAGGTCCACCACCGCGACGCGGTCGGGGTCCGTGCCGTCACCGCCGATCACGAGCGCCCAGACCGCGCGCTGGCCGCGCGCATAGGCGAGCGACTCCGCGAGCGGACGGCTGATGATGTCGCGCGCCACCGCCGCTCCCGCGTCGCGCAGCCGCCGCGAGATCGCGAGCGCCCGCGTCTTGTCCGCCGTGAAGTCGATCACGAAGAAATCGGGCCCGGCCAGCCGGGGCTCGGCCCCCTGCGACTCCATGGCCAGGAGCGCCCGTCCCGTCTCGAAGGCGAAGCCGGTGGCCGGACAGTCGTAGCCGAAGCGAGCCAGCATCTGGTCGTAGCGCCCGCCCCCCACGAGGGGCGCCCCCAGGCCGGTCACATAGGCCTCGAAGTGTACGCCCGAATAGTAATCGAAGCCGCGGACTTCGCCCAGGTCCAGGAGGACCGAGTCGGCCAGCCCGTAGGCCCGCAGCAGGCGGTAGACCTCGGCCAGGTTCGCCAGGGCCGCCTCCGAGCGCGCGTTCTTGACCAGGCGCTCGGCCCGCTCGAGCACGTCGCCCCGGCCGTAGAGGGTCGGCAGGGCCAGCAGGAGCTCGCTGACCGCCGCGGGGGCGGCGAGGTCCCCGACCAGGCGCTCGAGGGCCGAGAGGTCCTTGCGGCCGAGGGCGTCGCGCAGCTCGCCGGCCGCCACGGGGTCGACCGCCAGGTCCTCCAGGATGCCGCGGAAGAAGTCGGCCTGGCCCACGTCGATCTGGAACCGCTCGAGCCCCAGCGCGCGCAGCCCCTCGACCGTCATCGCGATCATCTCGGCGTCGCCCTCGGGGTTCGGTAGCCCGATCAGCTCCACCCCCGCCTGGTAGAACTCGCGGTAGCGGCCCACGTGCGGCTCGTCGTAGCGGAACACGTTGGTGACGTAGTGCAGCCGCAGCGGCTTGGGCTCCTCGCGCATGCGGGTGGCCACGATGCGCGCGATCTGCGGGGTCACGTCGGCCCGCAGGGCCAGCAGCCGCCCGCTCTCCCGGTCCACCATCTTGAACATGCGCTCCTGCAGATCGTGGTCGGTGCCGGGCGAGAGGACGTCGAAGTACTCGTACGCGCTCGTCACCACCTCTCGGTAGCCCCAGCGCCGGAAGACCTCGAACAGGCGCTCCTCGACCGCGCGCTTGCGCGCCGCCTCGTCGGGCAGATAGATCTTGGCGCCCTTGGGCAGTTGGGTCGGCTGGCTCTTGCGGGGCATGCTCACGACTGAGCCCTCAGGCGGCGGCGCCGTCGGCCAGGTGGATCAGCGAGTTCATCCGGTGCAGCGTCGTCCAGTCGTCGCGGAACTCGAGCTCGGAGATGCCGGTCGACGAGAGCTGGAACGACCAGAGCCGATCCAGCCCCAGGCCGAGCGCCTCCAGGATCAGGAGGCGGCCGGTGATCCCGTGGGACACGAGGCAGATGGTCTGCCCCTGGTGCGCGGCCCGCAGCGCGGCCAGCCCCGCGAGGGCCCGGTCCCGCACCATCGCGAGGGTCTCGGCGCCGGCCCAGGCCGCCTCGTGCGGGGCCTCGGCCCACGTGCGGTGGGCGTCGGCGAACCGCGCCTGGACCTCGTCGCGGGTCAGCCCCTCCCATTCGCCGAAGCCCATCTCCCGAAAAGCGTCGGTCTCCTGGACCGGCAGCCCGTGGGGGGCCGCGATGATGGCCGCGGTGTCGCGGGCCCGCGCGAGCGAGCTCGACCACACCGCGTCGAGGCGGGTGGTGGCGAGCAGCCGCGCGGCCGCCTCCGCCTGCTCGCGGCCGGTCGCCGAGAGCGGGACGTCGCGCCAGCCCTGGAAGCGGCGCTCGCGGTTCCAGTCGGTCTCGGCGTGACGCAGCAGCAGCATGCGCATGGCGATCAGCGCTCGGCGAAGACCTTCTGGGCCGCCCGGACCCCGGCGCCGAAGTCGACCGGCTGCCCCAGCTCGTGCAGCACCTGCTCGAGCGCGGCCAGCGCGATGACGACGTCGAACTCGGCCACGTAGCCCATGTGGCCGAGGCGGAAGACCTTGCCCTTCATCTCCCCCTGCCCACCCGCGATCGTGATGTTGTGCGAGGTCGAGTACGTCGAGAGGACCGCCTCGCTGTCGAGGCCCCGCGGCGCCACCACCGCGGTGAGCGCGGGGCTCGGCGACGCCTTGGCGAACAGCTCGAGCCCTAGGGCCTCGGCGCCCGACCGGGTGGCCCGGGCCAGGCGCTCGTGACGGCGGAACACCGCCGGGAGCCCCTCGGCCTCGAGCATCTTGAGCACCTCCCGCAGCCCCACGAAGATGGAGACGGCCGGGGTGAAGCGGCATTCGTTCCGCGCCACGAACTTCCGCTCGGTGGCGATGTCGAAGTAGTACTTGGGAAGGCGCGAGGCCTTCACGTGACCCCACGCCTTCTCGGAGAGCGCGCAGAAGGAGAGCCCGGGCGGCAGCATCAGGCCCTTCTGCGATCCCGCCACCACCAGGTCCACGCCCCACTCGTCCATGCGCAGGTCGGCGATGCCGAGGCTCGACACCGCGTCGACTATCAAAATGGCGCCACTGACGCGGGTCGCCGCGGCGATGCCCTTGACGTCGTGGAGCACGCCGGTGGAGGACTCGCTCTGCTGCATCAGCACCGCCTTCGCCTCGGGGTGCTGGCGCAGCGCCTGCGCGAAGGCCTCGGCGGGCACGGTCTGGCCGAACGGCGCCTCGAGCGGGATGACGTTCATCCCGTAGCCGCGGCAGATCTCCTCCCAGCGCTCGCCGAACTTGCCGGCCCGCAGCACCAGGACCGTGTCGCCCGCCGACCGGGTGTTGACGACCGCGGCCTCCATCGCCCCGGTGCCGGAGGAGGTGAACGGGACCACGTCCTGGCTGGTCTGGAAGAGCCGCTTGAGCCCAGCCCGGACGTCGATGAAGAGCGCCTCGTACTCCGGGGTCCGGTGGTGGATCATCGGCTGGGCCATCGCCAGAAGGACGTTCGAGGGCACCGGGGTCGGGCCCGGCGCCATCAGGTAGTACTTCTTCATCGCAAGCTCCTTAAGGGCAGGCTCCTCGTGGGTCGGGTTGACCGGACCACGGTATCAGAACCGTCCGATGCCTTGCAACGCGCCGCCCCTTGTGAAGGCCCGTACGAGCCGCGAGGAAGCCAGCGAGAAGGCGCGCATGTGTGGGCCTCGCGAGGCTGCGCCGAGCCTCCGTTATCGCAACAAGCGGCAGCTCGCACGGTACAAATTACTCCTTTCCCCCAGAATCCTGCTGGCTGATAGAGTTGGCGCATGAAGCAGCCGGGGAACCAGAAGGTGCCCTTACAGGGTAAGGCCCCCTCGAAAGCGAACAAGCAGAAAAAACCGCCAAAGCGGTACCTCACCACCGGCCGGGTCGGCGAGATGCTGGAGGTCTCGCCCGCGGCCATCAAGAAGTGGATCCAGCAGGGCAAGCTCGCCGCCTTCCGGACGCCCGGCGGCCACTTCCGGATCCTCGCGGACGAGTTCGAGCGCTTCCGGCGGAGCCACGGCTTCGCCACCACATCGGCCGAGCCCCTGCGCGTGCTGCTGATCGACGACGACCGCGCGGTGGCGGACCTGATCGGCTCGTCCTTGCGCTCGCTATATCCGAAGGCCCGCATCGAGACCGCGGCCAACGGCTTCGAGGGCCTGTTGAAGGTGGGCGGGCTGCGTCCCGACCTGCTGCTGCTCGACCTCGGCCTGCCGGGCATGGATGGCCTCGAGGTCTGCCGGCAGATCAAGCGTGACCCGGCCAACCGCGAGACCAAGATCGTGGTCCTCACCGCCCGGGTCCAGGAGGCGGAGCCGCGGGCGCGGGACGCGGGCGCCGACGGCGTCCTGCGCAAGCCGCTCGAGGCGGACGAGGTGCACGCCCTCCTGACCC
>Ga0210409_10003730_pt1 | contig 16786 bp, 11 predicted proteins | sample IncBWH17MmetaG_FD_161649 | JGI IMG/M metagenome (GOLD analysis project Ga0210409, IMG submission 161649) | Forest soil microbial communities from Barre Woods Harvard Forest LTER site, Petersham, Massachusetts, United States - Inc-BW-H-17-M | ecosystem: Environmental > Terrestrial > Soil >...
CGGTGGTCTGCCTCCGGTGAGGATCAGCGGCAAATACTTCAGGGCCTCCTCTTCCCAGGTGGTCACGTGCGCAAGGATATCTTTCACCGACCACTCGCCCATGACGCCAGGCTCTGTGAGCTGTGCATCAGTACGCAATCGACGTGAGCAAGACGCTGGGGGTTGAGGTACCACATCTCTCGAGTGAAGAGGTGGTATGGCAGGGAATGAGAAATAAGTCCTTTAGCAACTAGTACGTATGTTCTTAGATTGCTTCTTTCGAAACTATAAGAAAGAATATATCTATAAACTGCTCGAAGAATGTTTTACCAACATGGATGAACAGAAAGGAAAGTTCGATGGCACGACGCGGACATGGTGAGGGTTCTATCTTTCAGAGGAGCGATGGTCGATGGGCTGCTAGTATCTCACTGGAAGGCAGAAAGCGCAAGACGTATTATGGTAAGACTAGAAAAGAAGTGCAGGAGCAATTAAAGACAGCTCTGCATGAGCAGCAACAGGGTACGCTTATAACCGTACCTAGGCAGACGGTTGAACAGTTTCTGAGGTACTGGTTGGAGGATGTACATAAGCCGAGTATTCGGGTACGCACATACGTGAGATATGAGGGTATGTTACGATTGCACTTCATTCCAGTCCTTGGACATCTTCAACTCCTGAAGCTCTCTCCCCAGCATATTCAAGCACTCTACGCGCAGAAATTGAAAGAGGGGCTTTCGACCAACTCGGTGAACGTTCTCCATGCGATCCTGCATAAGGCTTTCGATCACGCAGTACGTTTGAATCTTCTTCCTCGTAATATCTGCGATGTGGTCTCCCCACCGCGAACAGAAGAGCATGAAATCCATGCTCTGTCCCTGGAGCAGGTCCAGCAGTTGCTCACAGCAGCAAAAGATCATCACCTGGAGGCTCTTTTTGTACTGGCTCTCATGACCGGGATGCGTCGAGGAGAACTGCTCGCCCTCAAATGGCAGGACGTGAACTTTGCCGAAAGTACTCTTTATGTTCGCAGAGCGTTTATTGAAGTGACAGGAAGGGGTATAATAGAGACCGAACCGAAGACGGCGAAAGGGCGAAGGAGCATTCACCTTCCGCCTTTAGCGATCGAGGCCCTGAAGAAACATCGGTCAAATAAGGTAGAGGTACGACGTCAGCGGAGATCTGGCAGGAACGCGACTTGATTTTTTGCACGTCGCGTGGTACACCTTTCATTGCAACGTACGTACATGGAGTGTTCAAGGCACTGTTGAAGAAGGCGAATGTGCCGGATATCCGGTTTCATGATTTACGACACAGTGCGGCGACACTCCTTCTCGGTATGGGCACACATCCCAAAGTCGTGCAGGAGTTATTGGGTCACAGCCAGATCAGCATGACGATGGACATCTACTCGCATGTGATGCCCACCATGCAGAAGGACGCGATGACGAAGCTGAATGAAGCGCTTGAGCAGAAACCTTGATCGTTTTGCTGTCAAATGCGCATTTGCCTACGTAGAAAGTGACGTTAAAACTAGGCTAGAAGCCTGATAGGAGAGGAACATGAGCGACATACACCTGGAAGACTGGATTCGAGATATCCCTGATTTTCCACAGAAAGGGATACTCTTCAAAGATATTACACCTTTGTTGCAAGATAAAGCTGCTTTTCATGCTGCGTTAGATCGTCTAGCGGCTCACTATGCCGGTGCTGGCATTCAAGCTGTCGTGGGTGTGGAGTCCCGTGGCTTTATTTTCGGCTCGGTGCTTGCTTACTTACTGAACTGTGGATTTGTGCCCGTACGCAAATTCGGCAAATTACCATATCAGACAGTTACTGTTGAGTATGAGTTGGAGTACGGCACGAATATCGTAGAAATCCATACTGATGCCATTAAACCGGGGCAGCGCGTCTTGATTGTTGATGATCTCCTGGCTACTGGCGGTACTGTTTCGGCGGCAATGGAATTGGTTGAGAAGTTGGGAGGGCACATTGCAGGTATCGCTTTTCTGGTTGAACTGACATTCCTAAAAGGCCGCGAGCAACTGAAAGGCCACGACGTATTCGCTCTGATAAAGTATTAGATCAACAAGATAGCCTATAATTTCCCTCATCATAGCAGGAAATATTATAGCCTATCTTGTTGATTAGTTCTCCCAGCCTGCCCAGGTTGTCTTCTCCTTGAATGAAATGGGAGTGCGTTCGAGACGAGGAATGGCCGGGTAGCCAACGTAGAGAAAAGCGATAATGTGCTCGCCTGATTCCAACCCTAGCCACTGCTTAACATGCGGGTCGTAGGCAGCGTCACCTGTCCGCCACATGCATGCAAGCTTCGTCTCTTCAGCGGTCAAGAGCATATTCTGGACTGCAGCAGCGGTAGCTTCGATGTTCTCAATTTCCATCACATTCGATTGGTGGGGAGATTCAGCCGCCACTACAATTACTACAGGCGAGCGAAGAGGTTTATTACGCTCTTTATTCAGGATGGCTTGCGCTTTGTCACTACTTGTTTCTTCTAAGCGACCTGCCAGTGACAATGCCATCACCGTGCCGAGTTCTTCACGGGCATTACCTGCCAGTACAATGAATTTCCAGGGTTGCACTTTATGGTGATTGGGTGCGTGGGTAGCAGCCTCTAATAAATGCTCTATTTGCTCGCGGCTTGGTCGCTCGCTGGTCATTTTGCCAATACTACGCCGCCGCTTGATTAAGTCAAATACGTACATACTTGCCTTCTTATTTTCTGTAACGTGGAGTTTACTGTTCACCAAATGTGAGTAATACTACCCCCGACTCTTGTAATCGATGATATCAAATCAAGTCAATGCTTCATAACTATCCTGTATTCCGTAAACCTGCGGCAATCCCATTGATCGTCAAAAGAACTGCATAGGTGAGGCGGGCGCGTTCTTGTTCTTGTTCACTTGCATTTTGTACATTGGACTCATCCAGTACGAGAGGGCCGCCGAGCGCGCGCAATTTACTTAGCAGCATCACCTGGAAGTAGCTTAAAGGATCGACATAGGGATTTCGCAGACGAATTGAGCGTTGAAGTACGGGCGTAGCATCAAGCAATGCTTTTCCTCCGACAATCTTTAATAAAATGTCCCGAGTGCGCTCGTACTCCTCCAGAATTTCATGCGAAAGGCGCCGTCGAAGATTCTCGTCATCGACAAGTGATGTATAATGCTGTGCAATGTGCATATCGGCCTTGGAAAGTGTCATCTGCAAATTGTCGAGAAAGGCGCGTAAGAAAGGCCAGGTATGATACATCCCTTGCAATTCTTCCAAACGTCCTTGTTCCTCACTTATATACTCTTCAAGCGCTCCTCCTACGCCATACCAGCTTGGCAATACATAACGGCTTTGCATCCAGGCGAAAACCCAGGGAATCGCTCGTAATTCTTCGATGCTGTGTCCCTTTGATCTGCGTGCTGGCCTCGAACCGATATTGAGCCAGCCAAGTTCAAGAATAGGAGTGGCTTGCTCAAAAAAGTGTAGAAAATCAGGATCATCATAGATCAAGCGACGATAACGAGTATAGGCGCTTGCGGATAGGCGATCCATCACCTCTGACCAGCGTTCAGGGACATGAACAGATAATTGGGTGTCCATGAGTTTCTCTTCTGGTAAGCTGGATTGCGTTACGCCAGCAACAACCAGTTCAAGGTTTCGCAGCGCAATCGCCGGTAGCCCATACTTGAACGAGAGCATTTCGCCTTGTTCAGTAATGCGAATGCGCCCATTAACTGAACCTGGAGGTTGACCAAGAATGGCTTCGTAGATGGGGCCGCCACCACGCCCAATCGCTCCACCGCGACCATGAAAGATTGTTATGCCGATTGAAGAGCGTGCTCTAAGATCGGCCAACCTGCGCTGTACCTGGTACAGTTCCCAACTAGAGGTCAGAATACCTCCATCTTTACTACTATCGGAGTAGCCTAGCATGATCTGCTGCTGCTTATGGCACGCTTCTAAATGCTCACGATAGATTGGGTGATCGAACGCGCTCTCCATTATTGTTGTGCACGAACGCAAGTCATCGATAGTTTCAAAGAGTGGCACGATAGGCAGATTAGGAATGCCCGCTTCTTTGCAAAAGAACAACACTTCTAATAGATCACTTAAGGTGCGTGCCATGCTGATGATGTAGCATGTTATTGCGTTACTGCCAAACTCTTCGCGTGCCATTAAAATCGCGTCGAATGTTGCAAGTATATGAGTAGTCTCCACACTGAGGTTCAGTTTATGTCGTGGCAGGATACGTGGATCGCGCAATAGGTCTTGCAATATATGTACCCGCTCAGCCTCGCCCAACGATCGATAATCACCTTGAAGTAAGCCTGTTACATGGAGTAACTCAGCCAGAGCGCTTGCATGGCGCTCACTATGTTGTCGCACATCCAGCGCGGCAAAATGAAAGCCAAAGACCTGCACCTGTCGAATGAGCGTCGCTAGCCTACCAAGCGTCAGATCTTGCTCACCATCAGCTAATAAGCTCTCGCGCACCAACTCGAGATCAACCAGTAGTTCCTCTGAATGGATGTAATGAAAGTGCTCTTCTTTTCCATCATCAAGTTCCTCATGTGTAGTCAGTGTTGCTCCCAGACGTTTCCATATGAAGGAAAGTTTCCGTCTGTATGGCTCCTGTTCAGTTTGAGGGCCAAGCTCACGATCATAGTCAGGCATACAGCTAGCATCGTAAGCTATTGATTGTGCTAATGCTTCTATAACCGAAGAATACTTGAGGGACTGCGAATATTCTTGTGCCAGAACTTCGATGGATGAACGGTAATGTTCAATCACACGTGTCCGCTGCAACCGAAGCGCTTGCAAAAGCGTTTCCGGCCTTACATTTGGATTCCCATCCTGGTCACCACCAATCCAGGAGCCGAGACGTAGAAATGGTGGGACAGTAAGTTTCTCATCAGGGTAATGCGCACGTAAACGTTGTTCTAATTCTTCATAGAGCTCGGGCACAACGTGGTAGAGGATTTCTTCGAGGTAATAGAGTCCCATTTTAATTTCATCCCGTGGCTCCAGGCGTACATGAAGTACGGAGTCAGTGAGCCACAATAGAGCAACTGTGCTTTCGAGTTCACGTTGCCAGTTTGCTCGCTGGCGTTGAGACATTCTTGCCTCATGATCGAGGGCCTCGAAGAGTTCTGCTAACCGACGGGATTTAATAATCAAGCTGCGGCGCGTGGCCTCAGTGGGATGGGCTGTAAAGACAAGCTCTATTGAAAGCTGATTCAAGAGTTTCTGGATAGTCGCAGTATCCAGACTATTTTGCTGGAAAAACTCGACCAGGGCAGCCAGTGAGCCGCGTTGAGCGACAGGATTATCAGCTATTTCATATACATGACGCCGACGAATACGATGATACTGCTCGGCAGTGTTGACGAGATGAAAATAAACGGTAAACGCACGAATTACATCGATTGCAGTATCCAGGTCGCAATTCTCTACTATGTCTCTGATTTTCTGGTCTAACCGGACAATTTCTGCCTGGAGTTGCGTGTATTCCGGTTCAGATGCGTGAGCAAGGCGCTCAGAGCACTCTCTAAGACGCTTGCAATTCAGTCTCAACATCTCTTCGGTGTCAAAGACCTGGTATCCATCATGCAGTAAGATAGCACGACCAAGAGCATCCCCCAGCGTGCGAATATCGTGGCGCAGTGGTGCATCTTTTTCAGTGCGTTGTTCTTGCTCAGGCATGAGGAAGAGAATTCCTTAGTGTTTACTATCGCGGGCAACAATGTATACATACATATTATATGATTTGATACAAAGTCAAGGCTTCAGTTCGTTACAGTAAAATCAATGTGTTGGGCCAGAACCTGGTCGGTACATTGGGTTGTACTTGCCCAGTAGAGTTCCACGTAGGCTGTGCCTGTCCCACCATAGATGGAATAGGCATAACTATATTTGCTTGTCGCACTAACGAGGAGGCTGAAGTTTGCGATTTGCTTGCTGTTCAGATACCAGATTACGCAAACAGCGCCGTTATGTCCAGGGGGATGCAGGTGGAAAGAGACATAAATCTTCTGGCTAGTTTTGAATGTTGTGGTGAGTTGGGTCGGTTGCAAGCTATTTGGATCTACAGCAGTTGACATCTGGGCGTGATCTATATATTGCTGTCCAGGATTGACGGTTGCCGTTGGAGAAGGGACTGTCGTGGTGGTGGGCGCTGTTGTGGGTGTAGATGTAGATACGCTCGGAGTGCTGGTTGTTGTAGCTGAATTACTTGAGCTACTTCCTGGTAAACCTATGGCTAAAAAGTAAACGAAAATCAGGATCAGGCCACCTGCAAGTATGCATAGACCTGCCACGATAAATCCAAGCTTTGTATTGTGAGAGCCAGGTGGAGGTGTAACCTGGGGAGGTGGGCCTGGAGGAAATCCAGGTTGGGAGACCGGTCCTGGTATCCACATTTGCCCAGATTGTGGGGGAGGTGTTCCTGCTCCTGCGTCGACCACTCCTGAAGTTCCCCAATTAACTTGTTGATATTGTGACTGTGCTGGAGTTGAGGCTGCTTTCTGACTTGAATTAGTAAGTGTTCCGCAACGAGGACAGTTAGTTACTGTACTTGATGGCGAAAGAGGCAATCCGCAACTTGTGCATTTCATGGTTATAGTCTCTCATGTTTATTATTAACTTCATTAAGTATCATTACTTGTTTCAACGTACAACTTTTGTGGTAGTAAGTAATGTTTTGCTGAATGGGCTATAATCTTACTGCTTACTTCCTTGACAGAAGTGGATGGTCCAAATACAATGATGCTATCGAGAGTCATATGGTTTATGGCGTTAGGTGGAGTAAAGAAGGCAGTTCTTCAGCGAGTAAAGGGATGTATTCTGCGAACAGAAAGTTTTAGAGGCTTTCTTGACATGTTGATTGCTTCTACAGCCGCTGCGTATCTGCTTGTAGGGTAAATGTAGGAAAGAATCGTGATTCACAGCAAAGATGTAGAGCAAATCGAGAAGATACTAGCGCAACATATTACCAGATTACGAGCTTCATTACAAAATGCCTCAGGCGAAATCTCTGGGCCGGAGGCAGGTAGCGATGCCTGGTTACTCCTCAATGCTTTTATCAGTAACGATCGTCCAGCCCTAATTAATCGTTTTGAGCAGTCTGGCCGGGCTCTCGCCGAGCAAGGCGGTAAGATAGAGGCGCGCATTCAGGGTCTGCAATCTTACATCGACGCGCTTGCTCATGAGTGTAACAAGCTTTTCAACGATGAGGACACACATTCACATCTCTTGATAGAAGCCATGTCACGCCTGTATCAACTGCAATCTCTCTGCATATCAGCTCTCACGCGTGGCTACCAGGCAGTAATTGATCAAGCTTTGCTTGAGCGTCAGCGTATGGAACAGCATCTCGTACATCGTTTACAGGCATTACAACGCATTAACAGTATTAGTAATTCCACCATGGATCAGGATCAGACTCTCGAAGTCACTGCCGGGAAAGTAGCAGAGGAATTAAGGGCTGAATATTGCTCTATCTTCTATTATGATGAATTGCAGCGTACTCTGACACTGCGTGCTACAAATGGCCCTCGACCTCTGGGCGGGATGCACTATACGCTCCACTTGGGTGAAGGGTATAGTGGTTGGGTGGCAGATAAAGGTACACCCCTGCTAGTTTATGATGCTCTCTCTGATGCAAATTTTGCTATTGAAGCGCGTGCCTGTGGTCAGGAGTATCGTGGACTGCTATCTGTGCCAATCATTTTCTTCGGGACAGTAGAACGCTTGATAGGTGTCATCAGTGTCCAGTCGCTCGAGCCGCGAGACTTTACTATAGAGGAGATAGATTTTGTTGAGGTTGTAGCTGGTATCATAGCAATTAATAGCGAAAATGGGAGACTCTATGAGCAGACAGACGAGCAGCTACGCCGTAAAGTACATGAACTTTCTACGATCCATCGTGTTACTGGAATTATTACTTCGATTCTTGAATTGGATCGTGTTCTACAAATTATTACAACTCAAGCTGTCCAGCTAAGTGGAGCAGAACGATCATGTATTTTCGAGTTAGACTCCGAGAAACAGCATCTTCATATTGTGGCCCACTATGGACTCGAAGGCGCCGATGTTCAAGGGTTTCAGGTCCCTATTGGCCAATGTTGTGCCGGGCGTGCGGTACAGGCTGGGCATCCCATAATGGCTGTCGACTGTTTACATGACGATGAAGGTTGTTTTCTTCGTCAAGATCCGATGATTTCGTCTGAGATTCATTCTGTGTTGTGTGTACCACTAGAGGTAAAACGCAATATACTCGGCTGTATTTGTATCTATAGCAGTCACCGGCACCAGTTAAGTCCAGAACAGATGCAACTTGTTGTAACGTTTGCGAATGAAGCAGCAATCGCAATCGACAATGCCCGCTTATATGAAGAGACTCGTCGTGGACTTGAACTCAAGTCTGCCTTATTACGAGAGCTTCATCACCGCGTTAAGAATAACCTTGCCACGGTCGCAAGTATACTCTCTTTACAGCGCAGACGTACGAGGTCGGCTGAAGTTCGTCTCATTCTGGCTGAAAGTGTGAACCGTGTGCAAGGGTTGGCAGCGACACATGACTTGCTTTCACATGAGGATGTCAGCGAAGCGCGTGTTGATGATATTGCTCGTAAGATTGTGGGGGTTGCAAATGCAAATCTGCGTCCTCCTGATTCGCATATTACATTTGAGGTAGTTCCCTGTTCCCTCGTCATTCCTTCCCGTGCAGTAGCCATTCTCGCTCTGGTACTTAATGAGATGGTATCGAATGCAATCCAGCACGGAATGGCAGGGATGAAAGAAGGAATCGTTACGGTATGCGGACGAGAAGAAGATGGCATGGTCATTGTTGAGGTTCTCGATACAGGTAATGGTCCACCTGTATCTGAGGCGCTTGAAGAAGATGGTAGTGAAGGATTGGGCCTTTCGCTTATACGAAATCTTATGGGAGATATTGGGGGAGAGTTTACATTACGACGTACTGTGGAGATGCCCCCTCGCACCTGTGCAGAAGTACGTTTCCCACTGGTAAGAAGAACCCTGCATCCCTAAAATCTCACGAAGATTATGTTTGTGCTTTCAGAGTATAGCCGCATTTTATGCAGAAACGATCTCTAGCCTTGTTTTTATTGCGGCAGTTGGGACAGGGGTTGAGCAGAGAGCCACAGCGCGTACAGAAATATACATCTGGTTTGTTGGGTCGTTCACAATTGGGGCACAAGTAGAGTGGTGATGTAGGAGCGTGAACAATTGAGGCAGGCCTAAATGTCGATCCTGGATAGGTGCTTTCTCTGCCATTTGCCTGAATCGCATGTTCGAGGGCTTTCGCTAAATCACTGGCATATTGATATCGATACTCCGGATTTTTTTGAAGCGCCGTCAGGATAACATCTCGAACTGATAAAGGAATTTGACGATTAAACATGCGTGGATCTGGTGGTTCCACGTAAATGTGGCTATGGGCGATGGCATGATAGTTATCGCCGATAAATGGTGTGCGCCCGGTCAAAGTTTCATACAGCATAATACCGAGTGCATAGATATCTGCTCGACGGTCCACCAGTTCTCCTTTACATTGTTCAGGTGACATGTATTCGGGAGTACCCACTCCAGCGCCTGGACGAGTCAAACCGCTGCTACTTTCAAGTACCTTTGCAATGCCAAAATCAGAGAGAATAGGGCGGTTTGTGAGATCCATCAAGACATTGACGGGTTTAATATCCCGGTGAATAATACCTTTTTCGTGGGCATATGACAGTGCGCTGGCGAGTTGCTGAAAGATGCTGTTGGTTTGCACAATATTCATAGTACCCGAGTTTTCCTGTCCATTTTGATTGCCAATACTTGACGGGTCTCGCAATGAATCCAGCAGGTGTTTCAAAGTGCCACCATCAACCAACTGCATTACGATGTAAAGATGGCCATCTTGCTCGCTAAAATCGTGGATTGTTACAATGTTAGGATGGGAGAGTCGGGCGATCAACCTGGCTTCGAGGTTAAAACGATCGACAAAATTGCGGTCTGTTGCATACCAAGGTGGGAGAACCTTGACCGCAACCTCTCGATCAAGATTCTCCTGGTGTGCCCTGTAGACACGGGCCATGCCTCCCTGGCCAAGTTGGGCCAGTATTTTATATTTACCAAGGAAGGTACCAATCAGGGGATCTTGTTGCATAACCTGGTAAGTGTCCCCCTAAAGTGCAATTAACGCCTGGCAAAAACCAAAACCGTCTGGCCAAGCTGAATTTTATCACCTTCCTGAAGAGGATAGGGTTGGTACTTGTTCACCGGTTGACCATTGACTTTGGTGCCATTCGCGCTACCTTCGTCCCTCAGCGCATAATTGTTGTTTCCCTGGCTAATAATCGATGCATGAAGCCTGGAGACGGCCAGGTCTTCGAGAAAGATATCGCTTTCCCGGCTGCGTCCAATGCTCAGAGATTCTTTACTTACCTCGTAGACACGCCCAGGTTCCTTGCCTTCTTCAATGCGTACGAAGCCACTACCTTGAGTTCCACCTGTGCTGCGTAGCATTGTCCTGTCACCATCAGGGCTTTCAAGTGGACTGGCGCCAAAATCTTGTTGTGCCTGCCCCTGTCCTTGTTGCTGCCAGGGAACATTACCACCTGGAGGAGTAGAAGGAGGCGGTTGTTGGACGCCCGGTGCCCAGGCACCTTGTTGCGCTTGTTGTACTGGCTGACCCCATTGATCGGCTACCTGTGCTGGTTGTGCCCACGATTGACCTGAACCGCCTCCACTCCCATATGTTGTTGGAGCAGGAGGTTGATTACCCTGTTGGCCCCATGGCGATGCTCCCTGTTGAGGCTGAGCCCATGGATCAGGAGAAGAGGGTGCATCCCACTGTTGTTGTCCCCCTACACTTCCTGAACCTGGAGCACCCCACGCAGCAGGTTGTTGCGGAGTTGGGTTTTGCGTGCCCCACCCTGCGGCCTGTTGTTGTTGAGCAGGATTTTGTCCCCAGCCAGGAGTTTGTTGTTGAGCGGCAGGTTGTTGTGGAGTTGGGTTTTGTGTGCCCCACCCTGCGGCCTGTTGAGCAGGATTTTGTCCCCAGCCAGGAGTTTGTTGTTGAGCGGCAGGTTGTGCGCCCCACCCCGCGGCCTGTTGTTGTTGAGCAGGATTTTGTGCATCCCACCCTGCTGGTTGTTGTTGAACACCCCATGCATTGGGTTGTTGTCCTGGTTGATTCCAAGAATTTGCACCTGGCATACTTCCCGGTTGGTTCCACCCCGGCGGTGGAGCTTGTTGTCCCTGACGTTGCCAATCCGAAGATGCCGCAGCATTTGCCTTTTTCTTCTTTCCGCTACTACGGAAGAGTAGTAGTGCCGCGACCAGAATTATGGCTGCTACTACCAGAGCAGCAACCGCTATGACAATGGGATTTGATACCAGAGAGGCAACCGCTATGGAATACGCATGTTTGTTTAACGGTTGTTCCTGGTATGCGACAATAACATTACCTGCAAATCTGAGAATTTCTCTCATGTCGTTCACCTCTCTCCATTGTAGGGGCACAAATGCTGGTAGTAGTTGCGCCCGTTTATGCTTTGGGCGCGAAATGCCGCACCCCTACAATTGCATTTATCGCAATTCAAAACGTACCTCAACACTGCCAAAACGTAGAATATCGCCGTCTTTGAGTGTACGTTCTTCATGCGGCGTTAAGATTACTCCATTTAATCGAGTTTTATTCAGGGCATTGAGATCTTCGACTGTATATTGTCCTTGCTGGTTGCGTACATAAGCATGGCGTCGCCCGACTGTCTTGTCAGGTAGATTAATTTCTGGGAAGATACCTAACACAGGATCCTGACGTCCGACAACCATCAGTTCTCCCGTTAATTCAATATTCTGATTACTGGCTAGAACGTAAAAACGGGCCTGTTTTTGCGGTATTGACGGCAGCTTTACAAACTCTGCATCAGTTTTTGCTCTCGGACGTTCGGGTTCTTGTATAGACTGTGCTACTCCTCCTTGAACATCTGGTATTTCTTGCCCTTGTGGCTGTTCATATCCGTTTTCTGCTGCAGGATCGCGTTCGGCAGACGCGCGGCGTTCAGGCTGAGTAGCCTGGATTCGTTTCTGCAATTGCTTAATTGCAGCAATGAACTCTTTTGGCGTATTGTAACGATCGGCTGGTGATTTCGCCATCGCCTTTTGCAAGAACTGATCCAACTCAGGTGGTAAATCGGGTCGGATGCTGCAGATTGAAGGAACTTTTTCATTCATATGCTTTATCACAATGTCAACCGCAGTTTCTCCTTCAAAGGGAGGACGACCCGTGAGCATCTCAAATAATACAGCTGCGACAGAGTAAAGGTCTGAGCGGGTATCCGCTGAACGCCCACTTTCTGCTTGTTCTGGTGGGATGTAGTAGGCTGTGCCCATAAAGACATTGGATTGGGTCAATGTCACAGTTTCCCTGCTGCGCGCTAAACCAAAATCGGTGATCTTCGCTACGTCTTGACTATTGATGACGATATTTTGTGGCTTGATGTCACGATGGACTACACCACGCTTGTAGGCTGCGTCTAACCCCGCTGCAATTTGTTCGGCATAATCCAGGGCGCGTAATGCATCCATTGATCCATGTGTCAAGGTATGGTACTTAAGGTTCTGACCGTCAATGTAATCCATCACAATGTAGTGGATGTCACTTTCATCTCCATAATCAAAAATACGCACAATATGGGGGTCACTTAAATGCAAGAGGATATGCGCCTCCCGTTGAAAACGTGCTAATAACTCACCATCGTCCGAGAATTCAACGTGCATGACCTTCACGGCGTAGATGTGATTGTTCTTGGTGTCGCGCGCGATATAGACAGTTGCGAAACTGCCCCGTCCCAGCTCATCAATGAGTTTGTAACGCCCTTTGATGACACGACCTATCATGTCACCACTCATGCAATTGACTCCTCCTGAAAGGCTACCCTCGCGGCTATTATACATCATCCAGTGTTGAATGTCATTGCCGTTAATCTTTAGTCAGGGTTATTCAACTATACCCAATCTATTAGCTAACACAATGTTAATGGATTGAAGTCGAGCATTGTTGTGATGGAGATTGGGATTGACAGCCCTTGAACATCACCTCTTCTAACCCTTTGCCCCATCTTAATGAAGAAACGTGTATGGTAGCAATTGGGTCATTGTATGGGTAGACTCTCCTAGAGGCAAATTATTTATGCATGATATACTGGCATAACTACCTGCTCATTTACAACATTTGAAAACTCTGTAAGGAGGAGCGCTTTACATGACTTCTTTTCGTGGTGTATTGCTTGATATAGATGGCGTGTTGCATGTCAGCATGCAGCCAGTTGCTGGCGCAATCGAAACGTTGCTCTGGTTGGAGCGACAGGGTTACCAGACCTGCTTTGTAACGAATACTACGACCAGTTCACGTGCGACACTGGTACGGCATCTACAGGCAATTGGTTTGCCACTTGACGAGGAGCGTGTGTTGACTGCCCCAGTTGCGACTGCTAACTATATTCGCCAGCATTATCCGGGCAAACGTTGCTGGTTGTTGACCAAGGGCGATACTGCCAGAGATTTTACAGGTATAGATCTAGTTGCATCGCATGCTGATATCATCGTGATTGGTGGCGCTGAGGAACTGCTCTCTTACGAAAACATGAATCGTGCCTTTCGCATGCTGATGGATGGAGCTATACTGCTTGCAACACATGCCAATCTTTATTGGCGTACAAGCGAGGGATTGCAACTGGATAGCGGCCCTTTTGTGCATGCGTTGGAACTCGCAACGGGACAGCGCGCGACAGTGCTGGGTAAGCCAAATCTCGCCTTTTTCGAGCAGGCATTGCTCACAATGGGTCTTCAGCCACAGGAGGCAGTTATGGTCGGAGACGATATTGAGAATGATATTAGTGGAGCCCAACGGGCAGGCTTGCATGGGGTGCTGGTCTGTACTGGTAAGCATAATGCTCAATCGCCGCTATTAGAACGGATACATCCCGATGCAATTCTACCCTCGGTTGCGGATTTACCTGGGTGGCTGAATGCCAGGAACTGAACGGCCAAAGTTAGACCTCATATCTCCCGTCAAGTTGTTTTGCCTGAAACTTCTCTGCAGCTGTATAAAAAATGAGGCGGTTTTCTGGTTTGGAAAAGCCGTGACCTTCATCCGGGAAAAGTATATATTCGTAATCAATGCCCTTGCTCATCATGGCCTCGACTACCTGTTCAGATTCTGCCTGCTTCACACGAGGATCATTTGCCCCTTGCGCGAGTTGAGTTGGTCATGGTCAAGTAGTTATCAACTATCCTCTCTCTTCTTCTATTGTTGGTTCTAATCGAGCAATCCCATCAATTTTATTGAAGTCCCTATCCGAGCTATAAATATGTGTTATCTCTTCAGCTTGCAAATAGACAGCGTTGTATGCATCAGCAAAAGATATATTTTTGGTAATGTAGAGATCGAATACTCGACGGTAGAGGCTTTTATCTGGAAGGTGAAGACTTCGCATAGAAATAATGGACAAAATCTGCTGCTTGATGATCTTTCGAGGTAATACCTCGTTGTCAAGTTAGACATGGGATGTATGTTGTTTCTGTACTTCTGTCTCTTTCTGTCTGTCCATCATCTCCAGGTAGACTTCATAGGTCTGCCTGGCAATCTGCTCCTGCGTATAATACTCTAGCACACGCTGGCGTCCCCTGGCAGCAAGAGTAGCATATAGCGCTGGTATCTCCAACAGTTTGCGCACACATGCCACCAACTCCTGCGTATTTCCCTCTGCGAAAACAAGCCCGGCATCGCCAATAACGTAAGGAATTTCGCCAGAACTGGAGCCAATCACGGGTGTTTCGCAGGCCATCGCTTCAGCAAGTACTCGCCCAAACTGTTCCTTCCAATTAGGACGAGTCAGGGATGGTAGTACAAGCACATCTATCTGCTGCAACTCTTTGGGGACTTCATAGGTCGGAAGCCCAGGTTTGAAAGTGATGCGCTGGGTGACTCCCAGGCGTAGGGCCAGTGTTTCCAACTCGCTCTTCAAAGGACCATTGCCAATGAAGACAACGCGACAGTATTCGGGCAGATTTGCTATAGCTTCTATTAGCAAAGGCAGTCCCTTGTTCTCGACGAGACGACCGAGGTAGCCGAGTGTGAAAGGAGCATCCGCAGTTCGTGCCGGGCGTGGCTGGCTGCGCCGGTAGATTTCTGTGTCAAAGCCAAACTGTGGAATAATATGTATTGGACCATGGAAACCTTTGTGTCTCAATACATCTCTGGCATCGCGATTACCTGCCAGTGCGATAGATGCATGGCGGTAATTATAGAGTTCTATCTGGCGAAAAGGTGGTGGATAGTTGCGATTCAGGTTCTGCCAGGTAAAGAATAGTGAATGAGCCTTTTGCTTTAGAGCGAGACGCATTGTCTGAAAGGTTGCGAGATTGTATGGCTCTTCGTCAATATGCACGATTTCAGGTCTGAGCTCGCGCATAATCTTGCCCAGTTGGGGATAGTAATGCAGGTGGAAGTTGCCGTTCAAGGCTATCGGCGTGACAATCATTCGATAGCCATTTGTATAAAGGCGTTCGAGAACGTGTTGACTCCCATCGTCGCTCCGCCAGTATTCTGGAGTTACAAGTGTCAGCTCGACACCTGGAAATTTCGCAAGTTCTTCAAGCTTGCGTTGTGAGGTTCCAGCAACGAGGGCTTTTGAAATCATCAATACACGCATTTTACTTTTTCTTGCTCCGTATATATGCTTCTTCGTAGGCAGCGACGGTCTCTGTTGCAGTCTTGCGCCAGTTGAATTGTGCAGCACGTTGCAGTGAACGTGCACGTAAGTCAGCTTGCAGTTCGTTCTGGGATAGAACGCTATGCATGGCTTGCACCATTTCGCGCATGTTATCGGGGTCAATGCTAATGGCAGCGTCTCCTACTACTTCTGGCAGCGAAGTGCGGTTTGAGCAGATTACAGGTGCGCCACAACTCATAGCCTCCAATGGCGTCAAACCGAAGCCTTCATAGAGAGAGGGGAAGACGAAGACACTTGCTCCACTATAGATGGCTGGTTTGTCTTCCTCTTCAATGAAGCGATAGACAATCTGTCCAGCCATACCCAGGTCAGCAGCTACTGGACGCGGGTCAGGAAAGAGTGGTCCTCTAAGCTTGTCAGGGTTGCCAGCAATCAGCAATTGCAGGTTGGGATCACCTATTTGCTGATAAAGGTGGGCAAAAGCTCGTACAAGCTGCGGGACATTTTTGCGCTGGTCGAGACCACCAAGATAGAGGATGTAACGATCATTCAGACCATAACGTGCGCGCATGTTTGCCAGGACTTCGAAGTCAGTGATAGGCTGGTACTCGTCTCCCGCGGCTTCGTAGATTACTCGAATGCGTTCTGCAGGTAATTTCAATGCATCAATTATATCATGTTTAGCATGTTGTGAGATTGTTATAATCAACGTGGCTTTATGAGCGGCGCGCGCAATCAATTGCAAATAAGCTTTCATTTTGGGGTCGGTTCGATACTGTGGCAGGCGAAGTGGAATAACATCATGAATAGTGATAACGCCCGGTGTTCGAGGGAAAAAGGGAGGAGCAAAGTAGGGAATGTGGAAGAGATCAACGCCGGCTTTGCGTGCAGCAGATGGAGCCGTGAATTGTTCCCACATCAAATTTTCAATACTCGCATTGCGTCTTGCTAATCCGGGCACAGGTGTTACCACGTGCGGAAACTTTATGAGGGTTCCAGTCTTTCGAGGAATGGGATGCGGGCCTAGCAAAATATACTCGTTC
>Ga0210409_10003732_pt1 | contig 16775 bp, 10 predicted proteins | sample IncBWH17MmetaG_FD_161649 | JGI IMG/M metagenome (GOLD analysis project Ga0210409, IMG submission 161649) | Forest soil microbial communities from Barre Woods Harvard Forest LTER site, Petersham, Massachusetts, United States - Inc-BW-H-17-M | ecosystem: Environmental > Terrestrial > Soil >...
TCGCCCTTTGTTGCTGCCGCAGCTAAAGCCCGGTCAAACGCTCCTTTACGAAGTGCACGGCCGCCTCAATCGCACGGTGAAAACCCAGAGCAACGTCTCCACCCTGTTCGGCCCTCCGCAGCTTCAAGGCGAACTTTCCAGCCAGATTCGCCTCTCGGTGCAAAAAGTTCTCGCGGGCAAGCCGCATCCCATCGCCACCGTGCAGACCGAACTCTTGCCGGCCGTCGATGCGACCAACCGCTCGACACCTCTCCCATCTCAGAAACTCACCTTCGACATTCTCGGCAGCGGCCAACTCGGCAATGTAAATGGTCTCGAAGATCTCTCGCCCGAGCAACGCCTCATCTGGCAATTCTGGGTCGCCCGCTTCGCTTTTGGCTGGGTCCTTCCACCCAAGCGGCTAAAGCCCGGTGAAAAATGGAAATTCGAAGAGCCGGAACTCAACGACTCCCTCATCGCCGGCTTGGTCTGGGAACGCGAAACCACCTACGCTCGCGATGACCAATGCCCCGTCTTTCCTGCCGAAACCTGCGCAGTCTTTCTCACCCAATCCACCCTGAAACAAAAATCTTCCACGAAAGATTCCACCCCCGAAGCTTATCGCCTGCACGAACTGAAAACCCTCGGCTCCGCCAACGGCCACAACCAGGTAATCACCTACATCTCGCGCAAAACTGGCATCGTCCTGCGGGCCAACGAAGACGTCCAGCAATCCATGGACGTAACTGTGATGAAAACCGACGGCACCAACGGCGTACACTACACCGTCAAAGCCACCAGCCACCTCGAAACCCTCTTCGTCCCTCAGCCGGCCGGCGCCTCTGCTCCCTGAAATTCCGGTCAAACGAAGTTTGCCACTCGCGGTATAATGAAAGTTTCCGTTGTGCCCGGAAAACCCGCAGGAGACCCCTACGATGAATTTCAAGCTGCGCAGCAACTATCAGCCCCGTGGCGACCAGCCCGCGGCCATCGACCAGCTTTTCCGCGGCCTGGAAGCTGGCGACAAGCACCAGGTTCTCCTCGGCGTAACCGGCTCCGGAAAAACTTTCGCCATGGCCAAAGTCATCGAGCAGGCCAATCGCCCGGCCCTCGTCCTGGCCCACAATAAAACTCTCGCCGCGCAGCTCTATCACGAGTTCAAAGGCTTCTTCCCCGAAAACGCGGTGGAATACTTCGTCAGCTATTACGATTTCTACCAGCCCGAAGCCTACGTTCCCGCCGCCGACATTTACATCGAAAAAGAAGCCACCATCAACGACGAACTCGACAAACTCCGCATGAGCGCCACTCGCTCGCTCTTCGAACGCCAGGACGTCATCGTCGTCGCCAGCGTCTCCTGCATCTACGGAATCGGCTCGCCAGAAGCCTACTTCGGCATGCTAGTCATGCTCGAAAAGGGCCACCAGACCTCACGCGAAGCCCTGCTCCGCCGTTTCGTTGATATTCAATACGAGCGTAGTGAAGACCTCCGCCGCGGCACCTTTCGCGTGCGCGGCGACATCCTCGAAATCTACCCGACCTACGAGGACAACGGCTATCGCATCGAAATGTGGGGCGACCAGATCGACAAGCTCCGCCAGATCGATCCGCTGACCGGCGAAATCCGCGCCGGCCACGAAGACCTCGCGCGCGTTCCCATCTATCCGAAAACTCACTACGTGATGCAGCCGGATCAGCGCGACCGCGCCATCGTCAGCATCCAGGACGAACTCGATTGGTGGAAAAAGGAATTAGAGAAACAGGGCAAGTTCGTCGAAGCCCAGCGCGTCGTCCAGCGCACCATGTTCGACATGGAAATGATGCGCACCATCGGCTATTGCCACGGTATTGAAAATTATTCACGCCATCTCAGCGGCCGCCTTCCTGGGGAAGCCCCTCCCACCCTGCTCGATTATGTGCCGCAGGATTACCTGCTCTTCGTCGACGAGTCGCACGCCACGGTTCCGCAAGTCCGCGGCATGTTTAACGGCGACCGCGCCCGCAAGCAAACGCTCGTCGATTACGGTTTCCGGATGCCGTCCGCGCTCGACAACCGCCCGCTCACCTTCGAAGAGTTCGAGCACCGCGTGAATCAGGCGATTTACGTTTCCGCAACGCCCGGCCCCTATGAGCTCACGAAGTCCGGCGGCGTGTTCGTCGAGCAGGTGATTCGCCCCACAGGCCTTGTCGATCCCGAAGTCGAAATTCGCCCCGTAAAGGGACAGGTGGACGATCTACTTGAGGAAATCCGCATTCGCGCAGTGAAAAACGAGCGCGTGCTCGTCACCACACTCACGAAACGCATGGCGGAAGACCTCAGCGAATATTTCTCTGAAATCGGCGTGCGTTGCCGCTATCTTCACTCGGAAGTGGAGACTCTCGATCGCATCAAGATCCTTCGCGATCTGCGCCGAGGCGAATTCGACGTTCTCATCGGCATCAATCTTCTTCGCGAAGGTCTCGACCTCCCCGAAGTCTCCCTCGTCGCCATTCTTGATGCAGACAAGGAGGGTTTTCTCCGCAGCACCACGTCGCTCATCCAAACCATCGGCCGCTGCGCCCGCCACATCGAGGGCCGCGCAATTCTTTACGCCGACCGCCGCACCGACTCCATGAACCAGGCCATCAGCGAAACCAATCGCCGCCGCGCCAAGCAAGTCGCCTACAACAAGGAAAACAACATCACGCCGCAATCCATCATCAAGGGCGTGGACATGGAACTCGCGCACATTGTCGAAGCCGACTACGTCACCGTGCCGCTCGACACGGTCGGTCTCGATGCCGCCGTCTCCAACGTAAAATCCGAAGAGCAGTTCGCAGAGCTTTTGCAACAGCTCGAATCCCAGATGCGCGAAGCCGCCAAAAAATTCGAATTCGAGAAGGCCGCCCAGCTCCGCGACCGCATCCGCTCCCTAAAACAACAGGACGTCGCCGGCCTCTTCGGCAGAGAAACTGCCGAAGGCGCAGCCGCCGCTTCGTAAGCAAAGGCGGGCGTTTAAACTATTCCTCGCCGCAACTCATCCAATTTGTAAAACGTCTCGCGCCAATAGATCCCGCCCTGCCTCAACGTAATCACCGTCGAACGCAGCAGGATGTACGTGATAACCGTCGCTCCCAACGGCAGCGTCAGGCAATACAACGGCGAAACCCGCATCACCGCATCCCCACCCAAATGAAAACAAAGCGCAATCACCACCGAAATCCCAGCCAGCACCCGAATCCATCCGCCGCCAAACGCCAGTCCCAAAAACGGCGCCACGTTAAGCAACAGCAAGCCCGCAATCTGCAACGCCACCATTCCCACGCTGAACCCCGCCGCCGCAAAAAAATTCTTCTCCAGCCCGCGAACCAGATTCTCCAATCCCAGATGCCACTCCACGCTCACCGCGTCCTGCGCAATCGCCACGCCGGAGCGAAAGCCCGCCTGCTTCACCAGCTTCCCCAGCTTCATGTCGTCGATCACTTCCATGGCCAGCCGCCGGTGGGTCCCGCTCGCCTCGTATGCGCCACGCTTCAACATCTGAAACGCGCCGACGCCAACATACGCACTCGAATTCGGATTGCTTACCGCATGCAAATCCGCCGCCAGTTGAAATCCCATCCCGAAAAACGTGATCAGCACCGTATCCCAAAACCCGCTGCGCTCCACGTCTCCAAGCAACGCCAGGTGATCCAGTCCCCTCTCGCGTGCCAACGCCACCACCCGCCGCAGAGCATCCGGCCGGAACTTCACATCCGCATCCGTAAACACCAGCCACTCGCCGCTCGAAGCCTCATAAGCCTTTTCTAAGGCGTGCGGCTTCCCCAACCACCGCGGCGGCAATTCACGCACATGCACCACGCGAAGCTGGGGATGGTTCGCCGCGAATTCATCCAGAATCCGTGAAGTCGCATCCGTCGAGCGGTCATCCACCGCCACAATCTCCAGGTTGGGATAATCGACCGCCACCAGCGTCGTGAGCGCCCCCGGCAATTTTTCCTCTTCATCGCGTGCCGCAAACAGCACGGAAATCCGCGGGCAGTCGGCATCCGCCGCCGCCGGGTAATCCTTCAACCACGGCAGCCGAAACGCGCCATACCCCACTTTCAGTCCATAGGTCATCCAGAAGAGTGCGACGAGTCCGAAGAGAACGAGCCAGAAGAGATGCATGCGGATTGGAGTCGAATGCCAGCCTCAGGGTATCCTAGCATGGATGCCGAAGACCCTGGCCATTCTCGGTGCCGGCCGCGTGGGACGCGCGCTGGGCCGCCTCCTGCACGAACGCGGCTGGCGTATTCTCGTTGTCGCCGCACATTCGGAAACCACCGCTCGCAAAGCGGCCAAATTCATCCAAGCCGGACGTCCCCTCGCTGGCATCTCTCACCACGCCCTCGCCGCAAGAATTATCCTGATAAGCGTACCCGATGACATCATCCCGGAAATTGCCGCCGAGCTTGCCCGTATCGGTGGGCAGCAACTCCGCAGGAAAATCGTCCTGCACACCAGCGGCGCGTGTGACGCCAGCGTTTTGCAACCCGTCCGCGCCTTTGGAGCGTTCACCGCCTCCATGCATCCGATGCAAACCTTCAACGGCGTCAGCGTTCCCCCTCTCGAAGGCAAAATCTTTGCCATCGAAGGCGACGCCCCCGCCGGCCAGGTTGCTCGCTCCATCACGCGTTCGCTCGGCGGCGTCCCCGTAAACATCACTGCCGAAAAAAAACCTCTCTACCACGCAGCCGGTGCTTTTGCCGCCGGCCTGGTTCTTGCTCTCGAAGAGGCGGGCGTACAGTTGCTCAAGACCTCAGGTCTCCCGCAGCGCGAAGCGCTCCACGCCTTGCTTTCTTTGTCGCGCCAGGTCCTCGAGCACTACGAAAAGCTGGGCCCGCACAAGGCCTGGACCGGCCCGCTTTCCCGCGGCGATTACGGAGTCGTCGCCGCGCACGAAGAAGCCATCGCTCACTACCATCCCGAATTTCTGGAAGCCTATCAGGCCGTCAGCCACCTCTCCGGCCACGTCCTCGCCGCCGATCCCGCCGCTGTTCTAGGCCATCTCGAAAAGCTTCCACGGCATTCTCCGCTTCTTTCTAAATCCAAAGGGGGCTCAGCTTGAGTTCATTGCAAATTCCCATCCAGCACACCACTTTGAAAAATGGCCTGCGCGTGGTCATTGCGCCGGACGCGACCGCGCCGGTGGTCACCGTTGGCGTCTACTACAAAATCGGTTTCCGTCTGGAGCCCCAGGGCCGCAGCGGTTTCGCGCATCTCTTCGAGCACATGATGTTCCAGGGCTCCGAAAACGCCCCCAAAATGCAGCACATCAAGCTCATCAATTCGAGCGGCGGCGTTCTGAACGGCTCCACCATGTACGACGTCACCAACTATTATGAAGCGGTTCCCTCCAATGGCCTCGAACGCGTGCTCTGGCTCGAAGCCGACCGCATGCGCGCTCTGAAAGTGGACGACGAAAATCTCCGCAACCAACGCGATGTGGTGAAAGAAGAAGTCCGCGTCAATGTTCTCAACCAGCCTTACGGGGGTTTCCCCTGGCTCGACATGCCTCCTGTCGCCTTTCGCAACTGGGCGAACGCGCACAATTTTTATGGCGATTTCCACGATCTCGACGCCGCCGACCTCGCCGACGTGCAAAACTTTTTCAAAACCTACTATGTCTCCAACAACGCCGTTCTCCTCATGCTTGGCGACGTCACGCCAAAAGATGGCTTCGCCTTCGCCGAAAAATATTTCGGCCCCATCCCCGCCGGCGCCACGCCGCCGTTCGCCGATCCCACCGAGCCGCCGCAAACCGAAGAGCGCCGCGGCCGCGTCGAAGAAAAATTCGGCACGCTCCCGGCGATAGCCGTCGCCTACGTCATGCCCGCACGCCGCACCCCCGATTGGTACGCCATGGCGCTTCTGGATCAAGCCCTCCACGGCGGCCGTGCGGGACGCATCCATCGCGAACTCGTCCTCGAAAAGCAGATCGCCGTCGAAGCCGAGGGCGGCGTTGACGACATTTTCGGCTTCAACGGCCCCGCGCAGATGACCACGCGCATCCTGCACAAACCGGAATATTCCGACACAGCCACGCTTGACGCCTTCGACGCCATCATCCGCGAAGTCCAGCAAAATGGCATCCCCGAGGACGAACTCCAGCACCTCAAGGTCAAATGGCGCTCCGACTATTACTCCACCCTCGAAGGCGGACGCGGCGGCTACATGCCTCGCTACGGCCTGATGCATCTTCTCGCCTGCTTCACGCTCTTCGACAACGAACCGGAACTCGTCAACACCATCCTCGGCGGCTTCCTTGCCGTAAAGCGCGAAGACATTCAACGCGTCGCGAAGAAATATCTCGTCCCTGAAAATCGCGCCATCGTCTTCCGCGCTCCTGTGAATGTCGGTTTACCCGCGGACGCGGGCGCAAAGGAGGCTGCCTAATGGCTTCCCGCGCCCCGGAAATTTCCGCCGCCGTTCCCGCGCTCACGGCCGAGCGCCCCGTCACCTGGCCCAAGCGCACTCGCGCGCGCCTCGGCAACGGCCTCGAAGTCGTTCTCGCCGAAGCGCATTCCATTCCTAAATTTCACGGCGAACTCTATTTGCGTGCAGGCAACGCACTAGTCTCAGACCGCTCCACGGGCCTCGCCGAAATGACCGCCACTCTCGTGCGTACCGGAACATCCAAGCGCGCGAGCCGCCAGATTGAAGAAGACCTCCGCCGCCTCGGGGCCGATCTCGGCAGCAGCGCCGGACAGGACACCAGTGCCATCGGCTTTGCCGGCCTCAGTGAATTCGCCGAACCGCTTCTGCAACTGGTGAACGAACTCGCCCGCGAAGCCGCCTTCCCCGAAAACGAATTCGAACGCGAGCGCCGCCAGAAGCTCGAGGAAGTAAAGCTGGAGCGCACCTCACCGGGCTTTCTAGCCAGCGAACGTCTGCGCAAGATTCTCTTCGGCGCGCATCCCTACGCGCTCGTGTCGCCCACTGAAGCGCAGGTCGCCGCTTACAAACGCGATGACTTAGAAACCGTCTACCGCGAAATCTACACGCCCGAAAACGCGCTGCTCATGCTAGTGGGCGATTTCGATCCGCAAACCATGCTGAAAACCATCGAAAAGACCTTTGGCAACTGGTCCGGCAAAAAACCCGCCGCAAAGGAATTCCCTGCCCCGCCCAAGCCGCAAGGCCGCCGCGTCTACCTGGTCCACAATCCCGGCTCCGTCCAAACGCAAATCCTTGTCGGATGCCACGCCATCACCCGCAAGCACCCCGACTGGATCCAACTTGGCCTCACCAACAGCCTCTACGGCGGCGCCTTCAATTCCCGCCTCGTGATGAACATCCGCGAGGACAAGGGCTACACCTACAGTCCGCGCAGCAGCGTCCATCCCCTGCGCCAGCATGGCTATTTCTCCGTCTCCGCCGCCGTGCGCAATGATGTCGTCGCCGCCTCGCTCACGGAAATCTTCTACGAACTCGACAAGCTACGCTCCCTCCCTGTCCCCGAGGCCGAACTCGCCGATGCGCAAAATTATCTCACCGGCGTTTTTTCCATGGGCCTCGCCACGCAGGAAGGCCTGCTCTCGCAATTCTCCACCGTCGAACTCAACGAACTTCCCGCCGACTATCTCGAAACCTATCGCGACAAAGTCCGCGCTATCACATCCGCCGACCTAATGGCCACCGCCCGAAAATATTTCGATTCCGCCAACATGCAAATCGTACTCGTAGGCGACCGCGCCCAAATCGAAGACCAGGCCGCCCTCTTCGGCGATCTCTCTATCTTCGACAACCAGGGCAATCAACTGGAGTAGGCAAAGCACCCGGCGGCAGAAGACAATTCTGACTCCGACGAGATCAAGCGCGAGGACGGCCTCGAACGCTTCTGGATGTATTACAACGGCGAATGGGCTGAAACCATCTCCGGCCTTGTTGCGGGCATATCGTTCATCTTGTGGTGTTTTCTTTATGTCTTGGCGTCGTTTGCAGACTGAAGGATCTCAACCGAACTTTGCAGCGGGTTGTTAATGCTGAGATCCTTCGCCCATCCTCGTCGGATGGTCTCAGGATGACAACGCGTTTGTGGCGCTGCTGTTGTGAGAAAAAGCAGATTCAACAGGTGTACTATTACAACCGCTGATGCGTAGGCTTCTGCGTCGTGAGATTCAACGGCACTTGGTCCGCAATGCGAATCCCATACCCCTCGAGCGCCACAACCTTTTTCGGATGATTCGTCAGCACGCGAATATCCTTCAATCCCAAATCAATCAAAACCTGCGCCCCGATGCCGCTCTCATGCTGCACCATCCGCTGCCGAGCCGGCTCGCGATCCAACTGCCCGCGGGAATGAAAATGAATCTGCGGCAATTGCCCTGGCGTCTCCGCATTTTCAATCGTGAATCCGCGTCCCGTATGATGCAGGTACAGAAACACTCCTCGGCCTTCCTCCGCGATCTTTTCCAGCGACTTCGCCACCAGGTCGGTGCAGTCGCAAGCCGTCGAGCCAAACACGTCCCCGGTCAGGCAGTGTGAGTGCACGCGCACCAGCGGCGGGGTCGGCCCTTCCAGATCGCCCCGAATCAACGCCACATGTTGGTCGTGGTCCACATCGCTCGAATACGCAATCATCTTGAACTCGCCAAACCGCGTCGGCAGGACTGCCTCCGCCACGCGCCGCACATACCGCTCGTGCTGCATCCGGTAGCGGATCAGATCCGCCACCGTCAGCATTTTCAATCCATGCTCGCGGCAAAATTCCACCAGCTGCGGTACACGCGACATCGAACCGTCTTCATTCATGATTTCGCAGATCACTCCGGAGGGATTCAGCCCCGCAATGCGGGCGAGGTCCACGCTCGCTTCCGTCTGCCCCGCGCGCACCAGCACGCCACCGTTACGCGCGCGCAGCGGAAACATGTGCCCGGGCCGCGCCAGATCCTGCGGACGCGTCTTCGGATCGATCGCCGTCAAAATCGTAATTGCGCGGTCGGAGGCGCTGATACCCGTCGTCACCCCAACTTTCGCGTCAATCGCTTCGCAAAACGCCGTCCCGTGCACGGACGTATTGATCGGCGACATCAGCGGCAGGTTCAGCTCGTCGCACCGCTGCTCTGTCAGCGCCAGGCAAATCAACCCGCGCCCAAACTTGGCCATGAAGTTGATCGCCTCCGGCGTAATCTTTTCCGCCGCCAACGTCAGGTCGCCTTCGTTTTCGCGGTCTTCATCGTCCACCAGGACAATCATCCGCCCCTGGCGAATCTCCTCCACCGCCTCTTCCACCGTCGCAAATCCAAACCGCGTCTCGCTCATAGGTTCAGCATAAAGTCATCCCGCGCACCTGTAAAGCAGCGTAAACGAAGCAAGAATGCCGGCGCGCCGACATTTAAAGTAACACTTGAAGGTAATTATTATCTAAATACTGAATACGGTGTGGTATTCGTAAGTAGCCGGAACAAATCACTTAACGCCAAAATAATCGAAAGCCAAAACTGGTGCTTTCGGAATACTTTTCCATTTTGGTTCAGAAATGCAGTTTCGAAAGATACGTGTAGCTGTCGGCGAGGTTCCTGACTGCGTCCTTGGGCTCGTCGTTTTCGACGAAGAAAGCAGGAGTTGGGCCTGTCTGCCGGAGGCGGGCTTCCCACTCCAAGTGAGCTCCTACGTCAGCGACCACCCAACCAGCGTCAGCGCCATAAACATCGCCAGAGCCCCCAGGCTCACCAGCGAAAGCGTCTTCCCGTTGCCCAGCAGCAAATTGCGTGTCTCCGCCTTGCAGCAAAGCACGGTAGCCACAATCAAAATGGCGCCCCAGGAAATCGCGCACGGCAACCCCGGATACAAGGCCAGCGTCGCCATCGTTTTCTCCGAAGGCTGCCCCGCCGGAATCCACCACGGCAGAATCGGCGCAAATCCCGCCGCCAGCACAAACGTCAAAATCTTCCGGCTCACCCAGCTCCTGATCTTGGTTACCGGCTTCGCCTTGCGCACCTGGCGCCACACGTAGAACTCCCACATCAGCAATCCCGCCGCCAGCGGCATCCATCCATATACGCTCGTCTGCCGGTCCACCCACAGCCAAGTCCGGAAGAAATGCCCTGTGGGATGCGTCGCCGCCATCTTCGGCAGCAAAAGCCACCCGGTGACCTCATTCCCGATCACCGCCAAAAGGATTACCAAAAGGCTCGTCAACTGAATCCATTCATACGTTGGCGACTTCCCGCAACGCGTGCATATTGGACGCTCTGGAAGTATCCTCAGACCGCAATGCTCGCAGTACACGGCGACCTCGCTTCTGTCCCCTATTGGAGACACCGCCCCAGCACCAAAAAGCCTACTCCGGGGGCAAAGCCGCGCCTACTGGTCCGACGTGCAGGCCCAATCAAACGAACGGCCATTGTCCCAAAGTCGGGCTGCTCGAACCTCGAGCATCCTCTTCGGACCATCCGCCTTGAACCTGAGCGAAACCACCATCCACAACGAGCTCCGTCCCTGTCACGAAACTGCTGTCGTCGGACGCAAGAAACACCACCGCCTTCGCGATCTCATTTTTCGGTGTACTTTGAACCTTCCGGGCATCCAAATCGATGGAACTTCCGGTTCACGAATTCTCGTGAAACGGTTTTTCATTGTCCACGGCACGAGTCGGTTTTTCTCGCTCTCGTCCATCTTTGACGTACTGTGGGCCCGCCCGTTTTTGTTTTTGCTGTGCTAGTATTGATTCCCGAGACCAATCGGTCGCATACGTTGCGGCCGTACGCGTCAACCTGGGTACCAATGAGGTTTTATGGCAAACGTAAGCACGAAGGATGTTCCAATCGCCCGCCTGATCGGCTTTGAACCAGGCGAAATTGCGGATGGACGCGCGATCGTCACCCTGGCCGCCGGGCCGCAACATGCCAATCCCATGGGCACGCTCCATGGGGGAGTTCTGTGCGACATCGCGGATGCCGCGATGGGCATGGCCTTTGCCAGTACACTCGCGCCCGGTGAATCCTTTACTACCGTCGAACTAAAAATCAATTTCTTTCGCCCCATTTGGGAGGCTCGCCTCCGCGCCGAGGGCAAAGTGGTGCGCCGCGGCAGCGCGGTTGGCTACGTCGAATGTGAAATCACGGACGAAGCTGGCCGCCTGGTTGCCAAATCATCCTCAACCTGCATGGTCCTGCGAGGCGACCGCGCCAAGGGACGTTAAACATCCTCTTTCTCTCCATCTCCACTTCGTTCTGTCGTTGCTTCGTTACCTCTTCCGCCGCACTGCATCTCCCGCAATCCGCCTAAAAAAACGAGGGCAAGCGCTAAGCCTGCCCTCGTCAGTAGGTTGAATTTGCCGCTTAAAACTGCAGCAGAAGCGCGAACTGCACTTGCCGTGACGACCCAAAATCGCCCGTCGGGAATCGCGTCGAGGTGATTCTCCCGAACGATCCGCTTGTGACGGTCAACACCGGATCTCCCAAGTTCGGGTGGTTCAAGATGTCGAACATCTCCGTCCGGAACTGCAGGTTCAGCCGTTCGGTAATCTTCGTGTCCTTGGTGATCGAGAAATCGGTGTTCACGAAGTCCGGTCCGGGGATGGCGTCGCGCCCGAGAGTCCCGGGATGGCAAGTCCCCGGCACAATTGGATAGGTTTTTCCGCCAGGCGCCGTTGGCGTGCTGCTAAACGTGCAGGGCACTGCGAGTGTCGCAAACGGTGTCGTCGCGCAAGCTGGAATCGCCGGTGCCCCGCCAGACGGCGTTCCATTGAACGGTTCGCACAGAATCGCGTTCGTAAAGTAGTTCGACGGGTTCCCGTTCGTTCCAATCGGAGCGAGCAAGTCCGGTCGCACCGTCAGCGAAATTCCAGCACCAGGGCCAATCGCCAGCGTGGGGTTAACCGGATTGCCGCTCTGCGCCTGGAAGACAATTCCAAATTGCCATCCGCTCTCAAGCCGATTGCCCTTGAACGGCAACTGGTAAAACCCGCTGAGTGCAACGCGATTGCGCACGTCGAATTCCGAATCTCCGTAATCGCCGCGCGGGTTATACGCGTTCTGGATAATGTAGGTCTCACCCGTGGAAAGAGAGTTGTAGTCGAGTGACTTGGAATACGTATAGGTAGCCAGGAATTCGAGGCCGCGCGACACGTGCTTGTTCGCCGTGATCCACAACCCATTGTAATTGGAGTTGCTTCCGCTGTTGATCTGGTTGATGGTTCCGTACGGACAGTTCGGGTTAGGCGCCGCGCACTGCGCCGGAATGATAGGGCTCGTAGCCGGCAACGCCGGGAACGGCCGTGTCGAACCGTAAAATCCGTTGGTCACAAACGGCTGGTTGATGTTCTGCGTGAGTTGCAGGTGCGTGCCCTTCACGCCGATATACCCAATTTCCAGTCCCAGGTTCCCCGTGATTTGCCGCTGCACCGTAAGATTCCAATCCTGTGCATAGGCGTTGTCGAAGCCGGGATTGATCACCACGGGGCCCAGGCTCGTGCCCACCACCGCCGCGCTCGGATTTTCCGCGGTAATGGCATTGGTCGCCGAACTCGCCGAAATCGGCACCGCAAACGGCGGATTGCTGCTCAAGGGCGACACGATGTTCGTGGTCGGCGCCTGCGTCATGATGGCGTATCCGCCTCGTACCGAGGTCTTTCCATCCTTGAATGGATCCCACGCAAATCCCACTCGCGGCTGAAAATTCGTATTGTTCTGTTGGTAGGGCTGACCCTGCTCGACCAGGTTGCCGGTCAACGGATCGAAGTTGGTGAAGCGCCCTCTCGCTTCTGATGGCGTGGCGTTCCAGGCATAGCGCAGGCCGAAGTTGAGCGTAAGGTTGGATTTCAACTTGAAGCTGTCTTGCCCGAATACATCGTAGGCAGGCTGCAGAATTTTGTCGTTTCCGGAGCCCAGTTGCACCGTGAACGCGTTCGCCTGGTCAAGCAGGAAATTGTTGAGCGAAGCGTAGGTCAGACTCCCGACGTTAAACGCGATGTTGTTGTTGTAGGCTCGCCGGATTTCGCCGCCGAACATAAAGGTGTGGCGTCCCTTCAACCAGCTGAATCCGTCGTTCAGCACGATCGTCGTGTCCCCCCGGCCTTGCGGTTCGCCTGTCGGCCCTCCGAAACCAATTGTGCCTCCCCCGATATTGAAGAACGGCAGGCCGGTGGCTAACGGAGAACCCGCTGGCATCGTTATATTGAAGGCCGCGGGATCGAGCAATCCGTTGGGCGTGAAGGTCAGGTGAATCCGGTTGAATCCCAATCGAACTGTATTGCTGAGAGTCGGCGAAAAGACATGATCTTCGCTGAACGTCAGCAGTTGCCGGAAACCATCGCGCGTATCCCCGAACCCGGGCAGGTTTGTGTTTGCTGTTGGCCCTCCGGCAGTGGGCTCCTGGCGCAAATCCTTCTGCACCACGTAGTACCCGTGAAAGCTGTCCTTCTGGCTCATTTCGTATTCAATGTCCCCCGAACCCTGATTCAGTGAAACGTTGGCCACGATGCCGCCGCTGAACAAGTTGAAGGTGTTGGGATCCGCCGCATTCCCAGTCCCGACCAGATTGGCCGCGGGTATCAGCTTCAGCAAGCTATTAATCGCCGGCGCGGTGACCGCTGCCCGCTGATCCACGCTGGGAACAGTCGTCGAAACGCTTAAGTTCTGGTGCTGCCGCAGCCCTTCATACGCCAGAAAGAAGAACAACTTGTTCTTCAGGATCGGGCCGCCAAAATCCACGCCGAAATCATTCCGCTTGAAAGGCGCCTGCGGAAGAAAATTGCCCTTGCTGTCTTTCGCGGGGTTGAAAAAATTCCGCGCATCCAGATCGTTGTTCCGGAAAAACTCGAACAATTCCCCATGGAATTCGTTGGTTCCCGAGCGCGTCGCTAGGTTCACGATGGAGCCGGAATTCCGTCCATATTGCGCGGGAAACGACGAATTGTCGATTTTGTATTCCGCCAGCGTGTCAATCGGCGGCTGGAACGTGATCTGGTTCTGCACGTTGTCGTTCAGGTTGACGCCGTTCACCAGCCAGTTGGTCGTGTCTTCCCGCTGTCCAGCCGTATTGATTCCAAACGACCCTTGTCCGCGCAATGGAAAGGAAAGGAATCCGTTCGCCGGCGGAGTTACCGTGCCAGGCGTCAACAGACTCAAATCCGTAAAGTGCCGCCCGTTCAGCGGTATCTGCTGAACGGTCTTGTCGTTAATCACCTGTCCAATTTCGTTACTGCTCGTGTTTACCAACGGCTCGACGGCAACAACTTCCACCGTTTGCGAGCTTTGCCCCAGCGTCAGCGACACATTCTTCGTCACCGTGCTGGCCACATCCAGTTTCAGCCCGGTAAAAACGATTTTCTGAAAGCCCGAAGCCGTAATCTCCAGTTTGTAGTTTCCAATCAAAAGTGACGGAAAAAGATACTCGCCCGCGGAGTCGCTGACGGTTTCCGATTGCACGCCAGTCGCTTCATTGCTGGCCACCACTTTCGCATTCGGGACCGCGGCCCCCGCCGGATCGGTTACCGTTCCCTGCAACGTCGCCGTGGATTGCCCATTCGCCGGCCACACCACTCCGAGAAGTAGCACGAACAGCGCTAGAGCATGAATTGTGGATCGTTTGGATAGAGCGGTACCCTGCGATCTTTCCATCGTTTAACCCCCTGTAGATTTTTTTCGCGGCCTGAAACGCGTGGACCCTGTGGTTATCTAGCTCAGACCGCTCGTACTCGCAGTAAGCCCTCTATGAGGGCAGGCTGGACCTGGAAGGAGAACGGGACCACACCCGCTACCTAACAAACCCTTTGGCAATTAAATGGCCAGAATCCTAAATCGACACTGCTGCATAACCTGCTAAACCTAAACAAATTAACTAACGGAGGAGTAAGGCAAAAGATACGTATGAAGCCTAAATGTGAGAATCTGTAACTGCTTATGAAAAAAGGAAGTCACCTCCCCTATCTTCATCTCTGAATTCCGGAGTCCACTACAAAAGTGTGGGCTTTCCACCTAGGTGCAGGAAGTTGAGAATAATTAGAAGAATCGATTCATCTCATGGAAGATTTAGTTTGCTGCCAGGTCCCTCGGAAGCGCCGCATACATCCGCGGGCTCGTCCTTCCAAAGTTTCTTGCCCGACCCGCGCAGTCGCAGCAATGGATCAACTGTCGCCCGCTTCTGCATGAGCTTCTTGGAGCGCTCTTAAGATCTCATCAGCAAAATGGCCCGCTTCAGGAAATCCACCGGGGCGGCTACCGCGCGGCGACCGCCACAGTTTCTTTCTTCCGCGCTTCTTTCCAGAGCGCGATGTAGGGCTGCAGGTCGTCCATCATTTTAGCGAATTGGTTTAGGTCGAGGGACTGGGCGCCGTCGCTGATGGCGCGCTCGGGCGCGGGGTGCGCTTCCACCATGAGGCCGTCGGCGCCGACCGCCACTCCCGCGCGCGCCACCGCCGGCACCAGAGTGCGCTTCCCTGTTGCGTGACTCGGATCCAGAATCACCGGCAGGTGCGTCAGTTCATTCAGCACCGGAATCGCGGAAATGTCGCAGGTGTTCCGCGTAGCCGTTTCAAACGTCCGAATCCCGCGCTCGCACAAAATCACGTCGGGATTCCCATGTGCCACGATATATTCCGCGCTCATCAACAACTCCTTGATGCTGCTGCTCAGCCCGCGCTTCAGCAGAATCGGCCGCCCACACTTGCCTAGCGCCTTCAGCAGCATGAAATTCTGCATGTTCCGCGCGCCCACCTGCATCACGTCCGCGTACTGCGCCACCAGTTCCACGTCGCGGTCGCCCATCACCTCCGTCACGATCGCAAGGCCGGTCGCCTTCTTCGCCTTCTCGAGCAGCTTCAACCCCGCTTCTTCCATCCCCTGAAAATCATATGGCGACGTCCTCGGCTTGAACGCCCCGCCGCGCAAGAACTTCGCCCCTGCCTTGGCCACCGCTTCCGCCGAGCGCATGATCTGCTCTTCACTCTCCACCGAACACGGCCCGGCAATCACCACAAACTCGTCGCCGCCAATCTCCGCGCCGTTCACCTTGATGCGCGTCTTCCCCGGCCGAAATTCCTTGCTCACAAACTTATACGGCGCGGTAATCCGCACCACCTTCTCCACCTGCGGCATCGCCTCCACCGACTCCATGCAAGCCGTCACATCGCCCACGCCCACCACGCCGATCACCACGCGCTCCTCTCCCTCGATCGAGTGCACCTTGTACCCGAAGTGCTTCACAATGCCCGTAACTTCGTCGATCTCTTCCCGCGTCGAATGCAGCTTCATCGAAATAATCATGGTGGTCTCTTCCCTTTCGCGTTTGGCGTTTGGCGTTTGGCGTTTGGCGTTTGGCGTTTGGCCTTTCGCTTCTTTCCTGGGCGCTAAAACAAAAAAGCCCACTCGGTGCGAGTGGGCCAAAATCCTTTGATGCTCTCGAACTAGACGCTGGCCTCTCGCACCCGGCTATTCCGGTACGTAAATCGCCACGCGTAGGTATAAAACGAGAACGTCATGCTGCTGAGTCTACCGATTTTCAGGGAAAACGCAAGCCGGAATTGGCTTATCGTCCGTTTCAGTACAGCAGGATGGCGATGCGGAATCGCGTAAATCCTCCGGTCGATCCGCTCGCATCGCAGGCGCCCACCGCAGCGGCATGATACTTCCCCGTCCGCAGCTTCTGCTCGATATCTTGCGGCAAGCTGTTCAGGCTTGCCGTCTCATACCGCAGCACCGCAAACGGCCGCTGCCCGGCCCAACCGCGGTCCATCTCGCACGTCTTCCGCGCATCCAGCGCCGCGTCCACCACGCGCATGCCGCGCGCCGCAAGCTGTGAATCAATCTGCGATTCCTGCTGCTCGATG